>Ga0315544_1003491_pt1 | contig 10354 bp, 7 predicted proteins | sample SalMarSW160130MG_2_FD_202543 | JGI IMG/M metagenome (GOLD analysis project Ga0315544, IMG submission 202543) | Salt marsh sediment microbial communities from the Plum Island Ecosystem LTER, Massachusetts, United States - Salt Marsh Sediment SW1601-130 ... | reverse complement strand
ACGTTAGCCGTAACAACGCCAACTGCAATGTTGGCCACGACGTCCACATACACGTGGGCCTCTGCTTCACCATCGAGATCCGCCATGGCAGGCGTCCAGGATAACATCGCTGCCAATGTGACTACTGCTAATACTCTCTTGTACATTTTCTGACTCCTTTCTTAAACTTCAACTTCCTCCATATGTTTGTGGCACTCAGGCCAATTACGATCTTTTTTATTTTTCTGTTTTTTCTCACACATGTTGCTTGCTAATACTCAAAGCCAGCAACTAATACTCGACCATCGTGCTGTTTCTCATTGAGGCTGGTGCTTTAGCACACTTTGCTCCTCTATATATGTTGCCCTCCTACCTCTCCGACTATAAGAAAGATGGCTTTATCCTTCCTCCGACAACCGAACGAAGGCCCTTTAAGTTATGCTGTTAATCCTATCTGCCGATCGGTGATGTCGACTCGTCCGAAATCTGCCATATGAGGATATATAGTAAGTCCGCATTTTAACCTACAAATAAGAGGGGTATTCCTCCTTCCCTTGAGTTAGACATGATCCTCCTGTCCATCCATAGAAACGCTCCTCCGATCCATGATTATTAGGCATATAGAGGAATTCTTAACGCTCCTCTATATCTTCTAAATTTATTGAGCTATTTAACATTGGATAGTACAGGTTGTCAAGAGAATTTTAAAATTTTCTGTAAAATTTTCCACTTCGCTAGAATCTCTCAGATTCACAAATTCGTCTGCTTTCCTACTCCCCTATGTATTCGTTACCATCTTACACATTCCAGTACTATTATCTCCTTGGGCCAAGGCCGTAACATATTTTGTTTTGGTCAGTTACGGTAGAAGCCATAGGTTGAGACGACATATAATAAAGTGCGACTAAATTAAAGATAATGCTGCGGGCGGAGATGCAGCTAATACAAGACTTGGGACCTCTATAATATCATGGCTGAGCTCGCGGCTTTTGTACTATGTTGATGGCCTTGCAGTCAATCCGTACGTTCTTCTTCTTTCTCATTTATTATTCACCAGCAGGTCACGCACTACAGACAAAAATTTTTGTCATAATGGAAATACTTCTTAAGAAGCGCAACCGCGACACAGAAATTTGTGAGCCGGAAAACTATTCGGCTATGTGCCCTTTGCATTAATGCTCGATTTCCTTCTTGGCACTGAGTAGATGATTCTATTTTTTTCTGAGGACCGCGACTATGTTCTCGATCTCTACCGAGATTGCAACGATTCTGCCTGTTATCGTGGTAATTTCGATGTTATCTGGCAATTGGATGTCCCCTATTGGTTTGTTTTTTCTTACTCGTCTTTGCGTATCAAGGCTCGATTTCCTATCGGCTCGATTGTCTCCAGTGGCATAGCCTTGATTTGATTGCTTTCTTTCTTATTCATATTGTTCTGGACATTTCGAACAACCACCTTTGAACACCTCTACTATAAAAGGTTACACACAACTTGCCAATTTCTTATAATCGTCCTCAATCTAAGTGACGACCGCCTAACTTCTTTATAGTAGACAACTGCATAAAATAGTTGTATTCTATTGTTAATAATTAGACAGCTATTCTTTCTGTGTTTAACGACAAATCCAGGCCTATTTGCGGTTCTGGAACGTTGTTTCCGTAGTTGCGATGGTAATTAATATATTTAGAATAAAGTCGTAGATTTCGGCAATGCCATGCAGCAGATTGCTTCGTGCCGAATGGTTCCTTGCTAATATTCATTGTGCGCCCGTAGCTCAATTGGACAGAGTCGCGGACTTCGAATCCGAAGGTTGCAGGTTCGAGTCCTGCCGGGCGCGTTGAAAAACCCCGTTTTTGATATCATTATCAAGACTTGCTCTTAGGGGACTGTGCATATTTGTGCTACTATGTGCGCTCTTACACGCCAAGTTATTACCAGTAAGTTTCATATTATCTGTTCCGGTCTTTACATTCCTTTGGCTTTCTATGCTTGGCAATGAAAGATCAGGTAAATTAGCAACTGCTTTTGACTCTTGACCGCTCGTATGTGTATATATGCCCATCGTCAGGTTTATGTCTCTATGCCTCATAATGCTTTGTGCAATTTTAGGATGAACTTTGGCAGCAGCTAATAGGGTCGCAGTTGTATGACGCAAAGAATGAAAATCTACATACCATCCTGATTCGTCTTAATATGGAATGCCAGCAACTTCAAGGTCCGGACGTAAAAGCTTAATCGGTTTGTCAGGAATCTTGAATGCCTGCGTTTCAGGTAACTTATTGGCAAATAATTGTTTTAACTCTGCTGCTGTATCTGCTCTCAGTGACAATACTGCCTCATGCCTGTTTTTAGCACTCTGATCTCTGAGCAATACAGTACAACTTTCAAAATCAAAATTACCAACTTTGAAACTTCTTAGTTCGTTGGCTCTAAGACCGCTCTCACAGGCCAAACGATATAATAAAGTTCTTTGATATCCTGTGAGTCCAAAACGTGGAACTGCTATCGCCGTAACTTCCAGAAGACGTCTGATTTCATTCAGTTCAAGTGCCCTTCGAACTCGCCGTTTATCACTCTTAGCGACAGGTATTCTTTTTAAGTGTTCAATCGGTTAAGTAGTAGCTCGACCATCCTGAATCATCCATTTACAAAAACGTTTACACACCTTCAAATAATAATTCGTGGTCTGCTTACTTAATCCTTGTTCTCTCAACTCAGCAAGATAGCGTTCGATTTTACTGGCTGATATATCCGTCCATGTTCGGAACTTACATCCATTCATTATTCGTCGAATTCCGGATACAGTCATTTTCGCTTGTTTCTTCGTGTCTCCCCTATCCAAAAGGCACTGTTTAAAATCTCTGATATGCTCAATCAATAACTTAGCCGTTGTAACTCTACCGCTATCAATCAGGCCTATCTTCGCAAAACGTTCACAAAGTTTGACAGGAACACCTTCAAGCCAACGAACCATATTCAGGTCCGGTTGTTCACCTGCAATTTTGTTAGCAATCAACCGTTCAATCTGTCTACCTAAAGCTTCGGTTGCTCTTCTATCATTACAACCCGGGAATCGACGAACTATTTGAGAATGGTCTCTGATTTCAACCCAAAACTTATTTAGTTTCTTAATCTTGCCAGTTTTTGAATCTTTATATGTGGGTTGATAAACTATCATGTATTCTCCTTATTCATAAGCCATCAAATAACGTTACTTCTTTTGTAATGGGATACCAAGTCAGACAGGGACTCCCAACAACTCCACATTGTCGAATTGCTCCGTTCCGAACCAGCCCTCCATTTCGTAATTCTGGCAGACGGCGAGCAACTATGTATCTATCCATCTCAATAAGTTTCGATAGCTCTGCAGATGTCATGCCCGGGTTCCGCTTTAGCGCTTTGAGAATTATCTCCTTTTGCCGCAGACACTTGCCTGAGCGTCGATGTCGCTCTCCCGCCCTATAGCTTGATAGAGGATCAGTAACTCTGGCGACTGGTGTGCTCAACAAAATTGAATTTTGCTCACCCATAATAACGAATAAAAGACCCACCGCTTAAAGAGAATGAAAAACCGAAACAATGGCTAGGCGGGTCTTCATTAAGGAAACCAAAACTATAAATACGCTTTAAATTAATAAAAAAGTTGTTTGAGAACTCAACGGTCACTGTTGCCCTCCACTTTTTCTTGTGATAATTTGTCGAGCACACTTTCCACAGCTTTTAAATTGGATCGAAGTCTTCCTGAAAATTTAAAACAGGTAATTTTCCTTGATTGGCAAGCCGTTTGATTGTAGCTCTCGGCAGTCCTGTGATTTCGCTTAATTGATTCAAATTGATAAATAACTTTTTCATGTTTAACCAAACTAATCGAGTGAAAAAGGCACAAAAAGAGTGTAGTTTTACTTTTCACCACTTTTCTTCACTGGACCTGATTTATGAAAGCAAAAATAAGTTTTTAGGGATTACTATTCTCCGCTTTGAGAGGTGGTAACGTTGGCATGATTTTCCGATATGTCGGCCACTTAGATTTTAAATCATCGTCCCAAAAGTAATATGCTTGGCCCTTTATATGAGATTTGGCTAATGGTGGTAAGGTTATGCGTTTCATTGATGCGTATTTATAAATGAGTTTCCGCTTGCTTATAACATCAGGATATTTACTCAACCCACAATAATTACGCATGAAATCATCTAATTTTGTAACTTGTTTTTTAGATTTGAAGCCATTAGTTTCAAGCTTTGGCTCCTCTTTCGGAACAATTCCTTTTGCCCTGGCATATTCTACAAGTGTCTCAAGAGCGGATTTACTCAAAGAACCTGTGAAATTTCTAAGACGTTCAAAGCTATCTAAGTGTATTTGTTTGATCTCATCAGTGATAACTTTGTCAGTCAATTCGACGATGTGATCATGGTAAAGTGCGAGGATCGTAATGAGTAGGTCCGTATCCTCTGTGAGTTTGTAGATGTTATGACTGAAGATGTAAAAGTAGGGATGATCTCTTTCAAACTTTTTTTGTGTTTTTTCAAAAACCTCCAAGGTTTTATCATGGCCTTGCCTGACGTTATGTTGGTTAACTTTTTTTAAATTTGACGCCAAACCGAATAATATTTATCACCTACCTTGTTAAATTTGAATTTTTCAAGAGTAATTAAGCTCTTGTTTTTCTACCATTCAACTGGAAATGGATTCTAAATTGACCGTCAAATCCAAGTATTTGAAACTACCTTTGAAGATACCTCGGAACCGTCTAAAGACTTTTGATTGGTAACACAGCGATTCTAATCTGATGTGGCTTTTTTAGGATAGTCAATCCGATAAACCTTAAACAAAGTTGCGAAGCAAGGGTATTTCTTCATATAGATTGCCTCTTTAATTTCACCCCGTTCTGCAACGGCTCAAAATGCCGAGATTCCGCGATTCCGGTTAGCACCCTACCTGCTGCTACCCCCAATATAAGATTCGCTCAATTATCCTATCAAGCCACAAGAGGTTAATCTAAAGATAATCCAATTGACATTTTTTAAAAAAAAGGTCAATTTCTTCTTGACATATAGTATCATTAGTGCTACTATTTAATTATGACAGATATCAAGGATGTTCTGATTCAGATGCGAAACAATCCAAAGGGAATACGCTTTTCTGAGTTATGTAAGGTTTGCGATCATTACTTTGGTAATCCACGTCAGAGCAAAAGCAGTCATCGCATTTACCGGATGCCCTGGCGTGGTGACCCACGAGTTAATATTCAGAACGATAAAGGTATGGCTAAGCCGTATCAGGTAAAACAAGTACTCAAAGCTATTGAAAGGTTACAGAATGAAAAAAATCTTAAAGAATGACCATTATGTGTATCGAGAGTTTTGGTCTGAAGAAGATGGTCAATATGTAGGTTTATGTGCAGAATTTCCGAGCTTAAGCTGGTTGGCCGATACCCCGGAAAAGGCCCTGCAGGGAATCCGCAAGATTGTAGCTGAGACCGTAAAGGATATGCAAGCCAACGGAGAATCACCACCGGAGCCAATTACTTCTCGCAAATATAGTGGCAAATTCATGGTTCGAGTGCCACCGGAAGTACATCGTCGGCTTGTTCTTAAAGCTGCCGAGGAAAACGTCAGCCTTAACCGGCTGGTTAGCGCAAAGCTATCTTAGTAAAGTGTAAACTTCCCTCATGCCAGCCGGCCTGAACCCAAAGGAAAATCAAATGGCTCCGGATCATCTTCGGGCCATAATTGTTCGTTTGATAGGGCTATGTGAGCTTTGACTCGAATCATGCCATCGTCGCCTTCCTTGATTTCCTTGCCGACGAGGCAAAACCCATGCTCACTATGATTCACTATCGTAACTTCTATATATTTTTTTCCGGTAAACTGAACATTTCATAAGCCTTAACTCATCGATGAGCAGCCGTATCCCGAATAGCTCCCCGTACAGGACCATTTTGCATAAGATCATTCAGCCAAACGTCAATGATCCGCTTTTCACTCAATAAGTATTGCTCGTATTTAGTTACATGTAGCGGCTTCGATGCTGTGTAATGCAAATTGATTATTACATCACCACCTTTCTTTTCACTTGGCGCTGCTGCCAAGCCTACCAGGGCATTCATTTGTGGCGGCGTAAGCACATGCTCATCCTTGTGAAGGATCGCGGGGAATCCATCGGTTCCAAGAGCAAACTTCGGAGCACCTGCAAACACTTCCGCTGGCAAAGGGACCTTTGCTATAGCTGAGCCGACTATCCCACCGTGAGCAAATTTGGCAGCTCCTTCAAAAACCTCTGCCGGTAGTTGAATCTTAGCCATGCTTGAACCAACTATGCCACCTTTGGCGAAAAAACCAGCACCATATTCACCCATTAAACTTGCGGCAGACGGGACATTGCGAGTTAAAGTCGTAGGCGTACTATATGTCTGTATTGCTCCACCTGTTATTGCACCAAACACCGAACCCCATATCGATTTAGCAACTTCCATCGAAGCAAGTCGAACCATGTATCTACCAACATCTGCTAAGAATCCGGTCATCGCATCTCTGAAGCTTCGGCCTTCGGCTATCATGTTGTACATGGCATCACCAAAAGAAGTCTGCATGGAACGTGCAATTTTATATGACATTTCCCCTATAGACATCATCTCAAGCTGCATCTGAAAACTTGCTGCCTTAAGACCCTTGAAAATGTCTTGACTCGCCTTAAGGCGATCTATCTCCAATTTTATGGATTGTTCGTGATACCATTTATCAACAGTTAGCATATCATTTGTGCTGTCAATATATTGATCTCGCAGCTTGTTAAGCGCACTTACCTGGACGTTATAAGCCTCTTGAGTCATCAATGTCATTTGGCTCGACATTGACCTATATGCCTGAGCAACCCCATCGGCAGATAGCTTGGCACTCTCATCCAACTTGTTAAGTAACTCAATATAGCGCTTAACTGCCTCTTCATATTCAGTTGTCCCTTCGCCGTAAGCCTTTTGAGCCTTGATCATAAAATCTGCAATCTTGACATTCTCGGCCATGCCGGAATTGACCATATCTATCGCCTGGGCCTGGCGCTCGAGAGCACTAATTGTTGATTTAATGCTAGCTTCAAGTTTAGGGTCAACTTTCGCAACTTCCATTGATAGATCGATTTTGGAAAGTTGACCAAGCTGACGTAGAGTCATTTCATCCCAGTATTCTAAAAATCTGGTTGCTCTTAATTCGGCACCTTTTAACTTTATAGAATCAAAATAAGCCCTTACGGCTGTTTGAGCTTTGTTAAATTCGCTGGTGCTTTGTTCGGCTAATTTCCTTATTAATTCTGCTTCTTGCCGGGCTTTTTGGGCTTCAAATGTTACATCCACGCCTACCGCTTTTTCCAAAAATAACCTATCAAAAGATTTGATACCGAATTTTTGCAAGTCCTTGAACTTTAGAATCGAATCAAGAACTTCCAGATTTCGAGCCTTCAAGTCTATCATTCCGGCTTCGGCTATTTTCAAGGCATAAGGAATTTTATGGATTTGCTCGGCAAACTTGATAGCACCAAGAGACATCCATTCAAAGGCATTAGCAACATGCGCCCCCATGCCTTCACCAGATTTTGCAGCATTAACAAATGACGTAGCTAAAGCCTCAAGATGTGGTGCTAACTGAATTGTTATCTGCCGGGAAAGGCCAGTGAATACCGAACGCATCCTGTAAAAGGCATCATTAGCCGCTTCTACTCGGGCTGCATCCCAGCGATTAAATGTCAGGCCAAGTTCCTCTGCCTCTTTCTGAAGTGCATCAATTGCAGAGCTTCCTTGCTGAAGAATATTTACCATTTGTATGCCGGACCTGCCGAAGAGCTTTTGAGCTGCGAATGTTTTTTCAGTTTGGTTTTTCAGCTTGCTCATTTCATCGGCCACTGTGCGAATAGCTTCGTATGGAGATTTGGCTATCAAATCCGCTGAAGAAAGACCAAGCGCATCCAGCGCGTATCTCGCTTCTCCTATTCCCTTACCTGCTTCACCCAAACCTTTGGAAAAATACTCAAGTGCCTTATTAAGCGATTCCTGCTCAACACCCATTATCTTGGCGCCGTACTGTAGGCCGACCAGATGTTCGCTTGTCATACCGATTCTGTCAGATAGTTTGGCAGTTACATCGATTGCCTCCATTTGCTTTTTTATCATTTAGCCCATGCCACTAATACCAGCTAAGGCTATTACACCTGTGGCCATACGGCGAAGAGCCCGGCCGGTGGTATCCAGGTCACTACGAAAGCCTGCCAGTGCGCCTTTGGCCTTGTTCTTCGCCGAGATTTCAGCCACGATTCGTCTGACATTAGTCGCCATTTTTTATCCTTTCACTTTTCGACCGATTTGAAATTACAGCCGCATTCAGAGCATTTATGATACCTCACAGGCAACCGACTGCTGTAAACAGGCACTCTATCCTACCACATTTCGGACAATGAACTTTCGCGTATCGAATTATGCGTTTTTTACAGCAGACCCAGAGCTAAATGCCGAAGTCTCGATTCGCGGCTTTGGCTTCGATCTCATGTTTGAATCCTTTCAGTTAAAATTCCATAAATAGCACCCTTTTGTTTTTCTTTCAGTTGTGGCCAAGCTTCGATAATTTCCGCTAAACGTGGGTATTTTTGGATTATCGACGCCAAGTTTTCAGGCAGGTTGTTTTGGAGTGATTTTGTAAGTGCTTTATTTACTTGTTTTTGTGAATTTATGGCCTCGGTTCGAGTCCGAAGGTTGCAGGTTCGAGTCCTGCCGGGCGCGTTTCGTAACTTCTTGGCTCTTTCTATCTACATTGGAAGTGGCTTTTTTCTTAATGTGCGCCTTCTATAAGAGTACAGAATTGGAAGGATATCCTGTGACGATACACAGTGATAAAAGCCTATTAGAAATAGCGGATTCGTAACATCATTAGAAAAGGTTACGCAACTTAAGAACGGTACTTACCGGGCTTAAAAAGCCGAACATCTTTGTACAAACGCACCAAAAAAGCCTCTTAACACAATCCTGAATAAGAGTTGTATATCCGTAGGGTATTGAATATACCTCATCGAGAATTGTGTACGTTCGGCGGATTTACCTAAAACGCAAGGTCTATAAACTAAATCCGGCCCAATCAGACGTAAGTTATTCCTTCTTTTGGCAGTTGTGTGCTTGCGTTAGTTATCCTTGGCCTCGAATTCGGCGTCTATGACATCGTCGCCGCCTTTCCTCTTGACCTCACCTTCCGGCGGTGGCGTATGTTCGGCCTGGCTGGATGCAGCAGATGCAGCTTGTTTTTTAGCTGCCTCTTCGTACAGCACCTTGCCGAGTTCCTGGCTGGCTTCACTGAGGTTCTCAATGGCTTTTTTTATTGCATCGGGATTGTCTGCCTTTACAGCTTCTTTTAGATTGTTTACCGCACTTTCGATTTTACCGCGTGTCTCGCCAGAGACTTTATCCCCATGCTCTTTGAGTGTCTTTTCAGTTGAATAGATTAATTGGTCAGACTGATTTTTCAGGTCCACAACTTCTCTTTTCCTCTTGTCCTCAGCAGCATGGGCCTCAGCCTCTTTGGTCATCTTTTCAATCTCGTCCTCGCTCAGTCCTGAGCTGGATTTGATAACGATAGACTGCTGTTTTCCGGTACCTAAATCTTTGGCTGAGACGTTCAAGATACCATTTGCGTCGATGTCGAACGCGACTTCGATCTGCGGAATACCGCGTGGAGCTGGCGGAATATCCGTAAGCTGGAACCTGCCGAGCGTGCGATTGTCCCTGGCGAATTCACGCTCGCCCTGCAGAACGTGGATGTCAACAGTAGTTTGACTATCCGCAGCGGTCGAGAAAATCTCCTTCTTGCTGGTGGGGATTGTGGTGTTGTGTTCAATCAGTCTGGTCATAACTCCACCTAAAGTCTCAACTCCGAGAGAAAGCGGAGTTACATCCAGCAGAAGGATGTCCTTGACACCTGCATCGCCAGCGAGGACTGCGCCTTGAATAGCGGCACCAAGAGCTACAACTTCATCAGGATTGATGCTTCTGTTCGGCTCCTTGTCGAATATCTCTTTAACGATCTGCTGGACCTTTGGGATTCTTGTTGAGCCTCCAACGAGCAGAACTTCAGCGATATCGCCGGCTGAGACTTTTGCGTCAGCTATTGCCTTGCGGCACGGTTCTTTGAGCCGTTCCAGAATAGGTTCTACCAGTGATTCAAACTTGCTGCGAGTGATTGTAATCTGCAGATGCTTCGGTCCGGAGGAATCTGCCGTGATAAAGGGCAGATTGACCGTGGCTTCCAGTTGCGAACTCAGTTCACACTTTGCCTTTTCAGCGGCTTCTTTGAGCCGTTGATGGGCCATTGAATCCTTGCGCAGGTCGATACCTTCGGTCTTCT
>Ga0315544_1003489_pt1 | contig 10359 bp, 9 predicted proteins | sample SalMarSW160130MG_2_FD_202543 | JGI IMG/M metagenome (GOLD analysis project Ga0315544, IMG submission 202543) | Salt marsh sediment microbial communities from the Plum Island Ecosystem LTER, Massachusetts, United States - Salt Marsh Sediment SW1601-130 ... | reverse complement strand
GCAATGTTTCTCGCATTGCTCGCGCTACTCATGCCGGCATTCTCTCTTCCGTCTCGTCCACCAAACCTTTCAGTTCAGCTTCAGCCGTTAACGGAATGCTCCCCTACCAATAGTCAGCCGTGAGTTGTAGGTCAAAACGCTTGGAGTCCGAAGACTCTTAACGTAAGACTTGTCACTCTTAACTAAACTATTCCGCAGCTTCGGTACCAAGCTTAGCCCCGTTAAATTTTCGGCGCGTCACCGCTAGACTGGTGAGCTATTACGCACTCTTTAAAGGGTGGCTGCTTCTAAGCCAACCTTCCAGATGTTTCGGCAACAACACATCCTTTCCCACTTAGCCTGGATTTGGGGACCTTAGCTGGCGGTCTGGGTTGTTTCCCTCTTGAGCGCGGAGGTTATCCCCCGCGTTCTGACTCCCGTGAAACGAACAGCCAGTATTCGGAGTTTGACTAGGGTTGAGGGTTGCCCCCCTTCCCCGACCAGTGCTCTACCCCTGACTGTCTTAACACGAGGCTAGCCCTAAAGCTATTTCGGGGAGAGCCAGATATCACCAGGTTCGATTGGTTTTTCGCCCCTAACCACAGGTCATCCCCTAGCTTTTCAACGCTAGTGGGTTCGGGCCTTCATATACGGTCAAGTATACTTCACCCTGCCCATGGCTAGTTCACCTGGCTTCGGGTCTACATCATGTGACTCTGCGCCCTATTCAGACTCGCTTTCGCTACGGCTTCACCTTGCTCGGCTTAACCTTGCCACATAACGTAACTCGCCGGCTCATACTACAATAGGCATGCGGTCAGGAAATCAGTTAGTAGTTTCTTAGTTCGTAGTCCGTGGTTTTAGTTCGGAAAATCCCAAACATCGAACTTTGAACCTTGAACCAAGGAACCGATGATCTCCCTCCCACTGTCTGTAAGCAAATGGTTTCAAGTTCTATTTCATTCCCCTCCCGGGGTGCTTTTCATCTTTCCCTCGCGGTACTAGTTCACTATCGGTCAGTTGATAATATTTAGCCTTAGAAGGTGGTCCTCCTAGATTCACGTCGGATTTCACGTGTCCGGCGCTACTCAAGTTAGAACTCAAAGTAATTCAACCTTTCGTCTACGGGACTATCACCCTCTGCGGTCGCCCTTTCCAGAGACTTTGCTGGCTGTTCGACTAGATATCATTTGTAACTTTGCTTGCCCTTGCATTGGCAAGGAAGTACTAACTTACAACCCCATGAGAACAACGGATGCAACCTTACACTCCCATGGTTTGGGCTGTTCCCGTTTCGCTCGCCGCTACTCAGGGAATCTCGTTTGATTTCTCTTCCTCCGGTTACTGAGATGTTTCACTTCGCCGGGTTCGCTGAGTGTAGCTACTTGATGGTTTCACTACACTCTGCCATGGCTTCACCATGGCGGGCACTCCCATTCAGACATCCCCGGATCAAAGCCTGCTTAGCGGCTCTCCGAGGCTTATCGCAGCTAGCCACGTCCTTCATCGCTTTCAACTGCCAAGATGTCCACCATTTGCCCTTGCTGGACTTGTGTAACACACACTCTATTCACTTTTCAAGGATCATTTGCAGAAATCAAACATGCAAACTTATATACTAATGCCTTACCATATTGCATGTCAATTCATTCTGCACGACTTGCAGAGAGAACTTTACTCAAAAGGTCTTGCTTTGTCAAGCTAAAACTCACCTATGGGGTGAAAGACTTACGGGATTGAGTGATTGAAGACCAGCGAAAGCCTCTACACAAAGGTTTCTTTTCTGACTAGCAGGCTGTCTTTGTCGATAATTCGATCTTTCCACAAGGAGTCAATATCATAGAAAGCACGTGCTTCCTTTAAGAGAACATGAATTACGATTTGTCCATAATCTAGAACGACCCATCGCCGCTCGCGCAAGCCTTCGCGGTGCAGTAATTTGGCGGGCAGGTTTTCGCTGAGGTTAGAGATTATTGCCTTCACGTGAATTGGATTATCGGCTTCTGTAATGACAAAGTAGCTAGTGGGAATAGATTCCTCTTGCAGGTCGATTATGACCGTTTCTTCACCTTTTTTCTCATCGATTAATTTGATCGCGGTACGTAAGAGATCAGTCTCACCCATTGTCAACCTTGAAACCAGCGCCGGTAACCAAGATGAGGTTGGTTCCTGCAGGGACTAGAGGTTTGAGCTCAGAATAGTGGGGTTCAAACTCTTCGGGGAAGACAATAGTCGATGCCTTTGGAAGGGTGCTTTTGAGGATTTGTGCCGCCTCTTTGCCGGTTAAGGCAACAATATAGGTCTGATCGTAGTCAAAGGTTTCCGCGTTGGCGACCCTGCTAATTCTGAACGCGCGCTCATGTAGATAGGTAGCTGTACTACTTGCTACCAAAGGCTGTCCATTCCCATTGAATACAGCTACACTAATCTGATCGGGAGTAAGTATGTTGATCCCCTTGATCAAGCGGACGACAAGCTGCTCCATCTCTATTACTTGAGGTTCAAGGTAGCTGATTTCATCGATTGATACGGGTACTCCTGGGACAGTGGCCATCTGCAGGTGTGTGCGATCCAGTCCATGCAGAAGCTTAGCCAAATCGTATAGGTCAATAAGGGAAAGATTAGTATGTAAGTAAGGATAGATGGCTCTAACGATGCCCTTGATTGATCCGATATTTTGGTTCTGTAATCCTTTCTCCAGTATGGCACCAATCAACTTCTGTTGACGTGCGATCCTACCCATGTCGCCGGAGCCACCTCCTCGATAACGAATGTAATCAAGAGCAGTCTTCCCATCAAGTCTCTGTGTGCCTGCTTGGATATCAATGTGCAAGGGTGGATCGGCACGGTAATCATCATATTTCATTGGCTCCTTTACCGTGATATCTACTCCGCCAAAGTGATCTATTAGTTGTTCGAATCCCACATAGTCGAGCGTGAGATAGAATGGAACGCTAACCCCAAGCAGGCTGGAAACCGTCTCGCAAGCAAGATTTGATCCACCAATTGCATAGCTTGCGTTAAGTTTGTGAAACTCTCCGTTATTGAACTTGACCCGCAAATCTCGGGGAAGTGAGAGTAAGGCAATGTCCTCCCCCGGAGCCAGACTTACCAGCATCATAGTATCGCTCCGGTTACTATCCCCAGCATTGTCCAAGCCTAAGAACAGAATGTTTGTGTGTTTCCCTTGACTGATCAGATGCCCTACATTGCGTTGTGTCAAGAGGTAGTATGAAACAAGTGCGGCGATAATCACAACAGCAACACAGGCAAGAACAGCGATACGCCTACGGATGATTCTTCCCCTCATCTTCATCCTATGACGCTATCACAAGGAGTAAGGAATGTCAACTGCATGCTTGACCTTGTACGGGTATCTCGACTTGTTCCCTAAGAACGGATATCCTTGTCTTGCCAGGAAACCATGATGCATTCTTGCGCAAAGAGATTACTAGAATGATCAGACGCAATGACCGTCCACGTGTACGCATTATTACCTTTGGTTGTCGAGTAAATCAATATGAAAGCGAAGTGATGAGATCGCTACTGATTCCTCGTTTTGATGTTGTAGATGGCAAGGCAGATCTTTTCCTGCTGAATGCATGTACGGTGACCTCTCTTGCTGAACGCAAGGCTCGCCAAGCAATGCGGAAACTGCGTCGCAAGTATCCGCTCGCGAAGATTGTGGTAATTGGCTGTCTTGCTGATTCCGTATCTCAAGGACTAACGCAGATTGAAGGAGCTGATCTTCTGGCTGGAAATGCCTGGAAGATGAGGATTTGCGATGTTGTGAGGTGTGCTCTTGGAAACCAGCAGGGGTTACTCCCAGCAGTTGAGCTGTCCCCGTTAGCGGAAGAGCATATTAAGGAACATGTTGGTCGTGTACGTGCTTTTCTCAAGGTCCAGAATGGATGCGACCTGGCATGCACATTTTGTCGCACTACGCAAGTTCGTGGTCGCTCACGCAGCAAGCCGGTTGTTTCCGCACTTTGCGAGGCACGTGAACTTGTTGCACGCGGCTATTCAGAAATCATCATTGCTGGGATTAACTTAGCTCAGTATGCGCCACCTGATGGTAATCTAGGGTCACTTGCACGAGGTATCTTGGCAATAGATGGGTTGCGTCGTCTTCGTCTTTCCTCGATTAACCCAGCTGGAATCAGCGCAGAGCTAGTGGACGTATTTGCCAGTGATCCTCGCGCTTGCCCACACTTTCATCTTCCACTTCAGAGTGGAGACGATGTTGTTTTGCGCCACATGGCGCGGGGATATACCGCTGCTTTCTACCTTTCTCGTGTGAGTATAATTCGCAGTGTTATTCCAGATGCAATATTTGGGACTGACATAATGGTTGGCTTTCCTGGGGAAACCGAGTCTGCTTTCCTGCAAACGTGTTTATTGATTAAGGAGGTAAGATTTGCGAACCTTCACATCTTTCGCTACTCTCCTAGATATGGGACAATAGCAGCCGGTTTCTTGAACCTTGTTACGGAGCAAACGAAGAAAGAACGCGCACATAGCATAGCGTCTCTTGGAGAAGCAATTCGATCGATAGAAGCGGAACGGTTGCTGGGAAAGCGGAGGAAGGTACTGATCGAAAACAAGAGTGATGGGGAATGGCGGGGATATACGCGGGATTATTTCGACACTCATCTACTGGGTGAGCCAAGCGTTGCACCCGGGGATGAAGTAGATGTGCGGATTGTGAAAGTGAGCAACAATTACTTGATGGGGGTGAAAGAAAATAGAACAGACAAGCGTTGAGATTACGTTGCGTGACACTGTGGAACCAACGGCTCTTCTTGGCAAGTTCAATTGCAATGTGAAGGAGATCGAGAAGTCATTTTCTGCAAGGGTAGTTGCCCGCGGAGAAATTATCCGTATTGAAGGAACAAGTGAGGAAGTTAAGCAAGTTCGTTCACTGTTCAACAAACTTATTGATGTTGTCAAGAGTGAGCACGTTCCCAGTTTGGACGAGCTGCGCTACTTAATCACGCAAGTCAAAGAAGGAAGAAGCCTTGATGGTGTTCTTTCTGATGTTGTACGTGTAACTCACTGGGGTGAGGAGATTCGTGCCAAGACAGCTGGACAGCATTTGTACATTGAGGCTATTCGTAACAAGGATATTGTCTTCTCCATTGGGCCAGCGGGAACAGGAAAAACCTACCTCGCAGTTGCAATGGCAATTGATTGCCTAAAGAAAGGAAAGGTAAAACGCATCATTCTTACACGGCCTGCAGTAGAGGCTGGCGAGGAACTTGGGTTTCTTCCTGGTGATATTCAGGCTAAGGTTAACCCATACCTACGTCCGTTGTATGACGCAATCTATGACATGATTCCAGCTGGAGAGTTTGAGAAGTTGGTTGAGCTTGGCAGAATTGAGATGGCGCCGCTAGCATTTATGCGTGGCCGTACGCTGAACAACAGTTTCGTCATCCTCGATGAAGCGCAAAACACAACATCGATCCAGATGAAGATGTTCTTAACGCGCTTGGGGTTCCATTCCAAGGCTGTTGTCACTGGTGACATAACCCAGATTGATCTTGAGGAAGGAGCGTCCGGTCTTGCTGCTGTGCAGGGAATCCTGAAAGGGATTGATGATATTTCGTTTGCTATCCTTGACAAGAGGGATGTTGTACGCCATCCCCTTGTGGCACGAATCATAGAAGCCTATGAAGAGCATGAAAAGCAACGTGCAGGCAAGAGTTCTTGTTGCTGAGCAACCTCACTTCCCGGGAAGCAGTTCGGCTCTGTGGCAAGAGGTTAGCCGGTTGAATCGGACTTACTTTCAGTGTCGCGCCTCCTTCGCACAAAAGCAGGAATAGTAAGGTCTGTATCTTTGTTGATTCGCTCACGGCGGGGCTTGCCTTCGCTTAGTAGTCCTTCCTGCGACGCCTCTTGAAAGTCAGCAGCAATTACGGTGATCTGTGTCTGGTTTCCGAGGTTTTCACGTATGACTGCGCCAAACACAAGGTCACACTCGATTGCTGCCATCTTGCGGATTACATCTGCAGCTTCTGTTACCTCTTGCAGTGTTAGATCTTGTCCACCAGTGACATTCATAATCATCTTTCGCGCTCCTCGGATTGAGCCTCCCTCCAGGAGTGGATTCGTGCTTGCTGATTTGGCGGCAGCAATTGCTCGTTGGTCTCCACGTGCTTTCCCCATTCCCATCATTGCTGTACCTGCGTTGATGAGAACATTGCGAATGTCAGCGAAATCAAGGTTGACTAAACCACGAATTGTTATTAGATCTGATATTCCTTGTACCCCTTGAAAAAGGACTCTATCAGCTAGTTCGAACGCCTTCGTCATTGCTATTCCCTTAGCGGCACTCTCAAGTAGGCGATCGTTAGAGATGGTGATCGATACATCTGTTGCTTCTGCTAGCTGAGCTAATCCATCCTCGGCCCGCTTTGCCCGCACAGTTCCTTCAAAGGAAAAGGGTTTGGTTACGACAGCGATTGTCAGCGCGTGGTTCTCTTTGGCGATCTCAGCAATTATCGGAGCAGCTCCTGTTCCAGTTCCTCCGCCGAGCCCGGCAGTAACAAACACAAGATCCATGCCTTCTAGTAGGTTTGCAATTTCCCAATGGGATTCTATTGCCGCTTTTCGCCCCTTCGTTACATTGCCACCTGTTCCGCGTCCACCGGTGATGTCAAGACCAAGTTGAAGGGTGTCATGAGCACGAGAAATCCCTAATATCTGCTTGTCAGTATCGACCGCGATTAGTTTTACCCCCTGAAGGTTTTCTTCATGCATTCTGTTGATGGCATTTATTCCACCATCGCCAATCCCCAAGACTGCAATGTGCGCAGATATCCTTGCGTGGGGTTGTGTTTGACGAGCACGTTCAACAAGCGGCGGTTCGCCTATCACGACACACCGTGGCCCAACTACTTTGGCAACCGTTTCCTCTATCTTGAGAAGTTTGCGCTGGCAGTATTCCTTCTTGAACTCGCTGTCTACTGCAATGATAATTTGCTCCTTGTCAAGTGTGATACGCTCAGGGTCCTTGGGGAGGCACACTCGAAGGATGCGGTCGTCAATAGCTGCTAGCACCGCTCGCCAATTATCAGCTACCTTGCTCTCGTTGTCGGTCTGCTCTTTGTTTGGCATTCTTGGTCCCTAGACAATTCTCCGTATGCAAAGGGGAAAAGTCAATAGCTTGGGTATATGCAGTGGACAAGGAAGATGGGTTTTTCTCGACAGTAGTGGTATCCCTTTACAGGAACCAAGCCACCCAAGCCATGAAAGAAGTAAGAAACAGCCGGAAAACGAAATAAGTTATGCGAGATCGATCGGGAAGATGAACAAGTTGGTGAGGCAGTGTCTACTTTTCTTTCTTGGAAACCGCAATGACCTCTATTCCGTTGTAGTAGCCACAGTGTGGACAGACACGGTGAGGAAGTTTTGGTTCATGGCAGTGGGGGCACTCGCTCACTGTCAGTACGGACATTGCTTGATGTGAGCGGCGCATTCGTGCCTTTGATCGTGACGTTCGATACTTGGGTACAGGCATCTGTTTTCTCCTTAACGTGTATGGACTTTCAAATTTCCGTAACAGTTTAACCATGCTATTGTACAAACACAAGGTCAAGGGGTTTCAAAAAGGAGTGTTACCGGCCCTTCATTGACAAGCTCCACTGACATTTTAGCGCCAAATTTTCCCGTCTTTACGGGAATCTCCTCTGCGACAAGGGCTGAAACAAAGGCCGAAAAGAGGGCTTTTGCTTCAGTTGATGGGGCGGCTGTAGAGAAACTCGGACGACGCCCTCTTTGTGTATCTCCGTACAGAGTGAACTGGGACACAGCAAGGATCTCCCCGCCGACATCACGCAAAGAGAGATTCATCTTCCCTTGACTATCTTCGAAAACGCGAAGGTTTACGACTTTTCTTGCCAGCCGGGAAAGACCAACATCACTATCATTCCTGCCAATGCCAATCAGCAAGAGAAATCCCTGGCCGATTGTAATAGGAGCCGCATTATCAACGCTAACCGAGGCTTGGCTGACCCGCTGCAACACAACACGCACGATCTTTACCTCTTATCCTGCAAGCGCTTGGCGTGCTCAATCAATTGCTCCATATCGGAATTACTGAGCGAAGCTGTATAGGCCAGTAAGCGCAGATCGAGGTGTTCATGCGTCATTTCTGCCTGGATACGATTATGGAACGCTCGTTCGACAAGACGAGGTGCCTTCCGATTAACATTGCTATCGATGAAATTAACCCGCCATTCTGGGAACTTGTTCAGGCAACCCTTGCTTATTTCTAGCAAATGCTGCAGGGGAGGTTGTCGAGTTTCCAAGATCCCATTCAGTTGATTCACTACGGATTGGTTGTCGGTGAAGAATATCACTGACTGTGGCGAGTAAGCAAACGTTCGTTTGCATCCTTCTATCAGGGCTTGGTACACAACTGCTTGTGGGATACTCCTGCCAATGAGGCTGGAAACCTCTTCTATGACGTTTCCCTGCTTGTCTGTAATAGCAATCCCGATCGCAGCCGCTCCTGGCTTACCTCGTGCCTTGCCGGCCACGTAAACAAATAGTTTCTCCATAGTTTCCTGTGGGCCCACCAGGATTCGAACCTGGGACCGACCGGTTATGAGCCGGTTGCTCTGCCGCTGAGCTATGGGCCCAATAAGATCCCACGCTGCAATATAAGTCAATGATGGATCGCTGTCAAGCCATGTTGTTGTCAATGTGTGGTGTCGTTACTGCTCTCTCCCATAACATACACCTAGCTGGATATTTACCTGAGTGGAATCTCCCCTTGCTATTGTTGCAACAACTTGAACACCTTCGTAATCTGTTTTTCTGTAAACTAAGCCAATGGATAAGGCAATCTTTGAGCTAGCGGCTTGCTCTACTAAGCGCATTCTTGCCGTTAGTGCAAGCTTAGTGTTTGCGACAAATGTAAGCCCGCTCAGGAGTTCAATGCCTGTGGGTGAAATCCTGATCTCTGGGAGAACCATGACAGGGTCACTCGTCCAACTGAATCCAATCCCGATGGTGTGCCCTATTAGAGGGATTAATAGGTGGGCCTTTATGTCTGTGGTCTGGTAAAAAACGTATCTTATCTTAAGAGAGGTTTGTCCTAGTTCTTTTGTCTTGGTCATTATGGTCTGTTCTGTGCCGTAGTAAAGGTTAAGCCTTCGAGTCCATACAGAGGCACTATGAAGAGAGAACTGACCTTGAACAGCCAACTTACTGGTGATATCTAAGAAACTGGCAAAGCTGAATACGAGCCCAACGGTTTTGTCAACATTGTGCCATAAGCCGGAATCATCTATAGAGTAGTACGGAATGGTATTGATGTATCTCGAAACCTGTGCTGTAATTTGCCAAGCCTTTTCTCCTTGACGAAATTGGAGCACGTCTATTCCTTGGGCAACAGTTGCAGTGAGCAGCAGTGTTATTAGTGTGCAAATGATACTAATCGACACCTTTCTAGTTAGCCAAGTGTCCATAGAAATATCTTCGAGAGTTGAAGGGTCTTCATTCCTTCCACTATCTTTCCTTGAATCTGTCGGACTACCACTTTGGCTCGATCCGCACTTCTTTGGTTTGGGGCGAATGCTAAGATTAATCCGTTCCAGCACCGACAAAGCTCTGCCAAAGAAATCACCCTCATTCCCCATGAGGGATCAGCCAACACAATTCTCTGGCCAACCTGAGTTACCGCGACCGCAAAGTGTTCATCAGGTGTATCTAAGTGAATTAGGACGGGTAGGGAAAGCTCGTGTAAGATTGTGCCCAGGTTGCCTTTGGGTATTTCATATCCCTTAGCTGGGATCCCTTTCTTGATACTGGCCTGTTTCAAATCGAGCATTGAAACGCCGTTCTCTGGAATCTCTTTGGTTGATTTGTTGTCTGGATCCTGGCGTGAACAATGTGAAATGAAGTTGGCAAATTCATTCTCACTAACCTGAACTCCAAAGAAGTCTGAGAAGATAGTGGCAAGTGCAGCTGGCCCACAGCTGTAAAAGTTCTCTTGTCGATCGACGTTCTCGTATCTGAGCTCCCTGTAAGAGATCACTGGCCACCCGTTGGTTGAGAGCCAGAATGTGGCCGTGATAATGCCTGCCAGGAACAAACCTGTTATGCTATGATGGAAACTAGGTGAGTTGTTGTGCGTGGCAGGATTCATGTAAACAGTGCTGGAAGCACTCCTCGAGCCACCCAAATGGTTCCTATAACAAAAAGGCCAGTCTCAATAATTAAGAAGCACGGTATCCTTATTCCCACATGCAGACCCCAAAACAGTACCGTTATGGTTACTACCAAGAGAATTGTCCATTTATACATCTTGCAGTACCGCATTGTATCGTTAAGCCCCTTGTGCATTACTATGCATCGAAAGAACACAATGCA
>Ga0315544_1003484_pt1 | contig 10368 bp, 9 predicted proteins | sample SalMarSW160130MG_2_FD_202543 | JGI IMG/M metagenome (GOLD analysis project Ga0315544, IMG submission 202543) | Salt marsh sediment microbial communities from the Plum Island Ecosystem LTER, Massachusetts, United States - Salt Marsh Sediment SW1601-130 ... | reverse complement strand
CTGTCGGTTTGCCATCTGTCCCGGTTCACCCCCACGCGGGTGGGGAAAACGCGGCGCTATGCGCACGTTTCGAGCTCACAGCGGTTCACCCCCACGCGGGTGGGGAAAACGCAAGGGAAGCCTCCGGCAATAAGGTCAACTGTCGGTTCACCCCCACGCGGGTGGGGAAAACTCTTGTAATCCCATCAGAAATCACAAGAAGACAGTTGGAATCAGTCACGGTTGGACGGCAGGCGGATCAGTTGCAGCCCGTCGAATTCGACGATTTCCCGCTGGGTGTCGCCGTGAGCACGCATCTTGAATCGCTGCTCGGTATTCGTGGACCAAACCTGGACGACACCACCAGCACGTTTGGCCTTGCAGCATTTGTCCCACAGACGGTCGCGAACCATCGCATTGACGTGACCAACAAAGACGCCAGGATGAGGCTCGATCAGCCAGCGGGTTAGTTCACCCCGCAAAGAAGTCGGCACTTTTTCCAGAACCATCACCACCATTGTCTTCCCCCTCCAGAATCAACTCAGGCGGCAGCGACCAAAGCGGTTCAGGACGCGCCGGGTCACTGTCTGCCTCCTGTCCAGCCGTCAACACTTCCTCCGATATGCCCAGTAGATAATCTATGTCGGGCAGAATGCGCTTCAGCAGACGGTGCTCTCTGAACACCTCCCGACAGGCTTCCCGGACACGCGGGCCTATCCTCTCTTTAGATTCCGCTACGATGCGAAAGGCCAGCGGGATAGTCACCTCCACTTTGTAGAGATCGGCGATGTCGTAGACGAAGGAGAGTTGTTTGCCGGTGTGGATAAAGCCCAGGGCAGGAGAATAGCCACCTGAGACGATGGCGGCATGGCACAGGCCGTTGAGCAGGGCGTTGGCCGTCGAGAGAGCGCGGTTGACTGGGTCGCCGCTGTCCCAACTTGAGCGGTCGTAACGCCGCCCGTGCCAGGGCTCGCTGTAGGCGCGGCTGGCCTCGGCGTAGGCATTGCGAACACGTGCGCCTTCCTTGCCGCGAAGCTGGAACAGGTTCAGATCCGGGTCCAGTTCCCCTCCGAAGCGGTAGTGGTACATGCGCATCACCACCTCGATCCGTTTCTGGGGATCGCTGACCAGTTCGGCTTGCTTCAACAGGTGATAGGCTTTCCGCGTCTCCCCACCACCCTGGGCGTAGCAGCGCGTGCCATCCTCGCCACACCAGACCACCAGGCAGCCATTATCGGCCAGGGCCTTGACTGCGGCGTGGGTGATGACCGTGCCAGGGCCGAGCATCAGCACTGACAGAGCAGCGGCAGGGATCATGGCGCGCCCTTCTTTGTCTATGCACTCCACGGCCTGGTGCTTTTGTTGAACGCGGACGTGTTCCAAGTAGAGATAGCTCAGGCTATCCCGCAACTTGGGTAGCTCGTGTAGATCACGCATGGTACAAACCCCTTTCGATTGTTAAGGTACAAACCCGGGTTCGTACGTTGTTGGGAGACCTGACGGGTTTTGGAGACCCGTCAGGTCTGATGGTTTTCAGGCCGGCGGTCGGGCCAGGGAGAGCAGGCCAAACCCCAGCCCCTTGCCACTGCCGACACCCTGCCGGACGGTCTCGCGTAGCCGGTCGGGATCGGTCACTTGTAACAAGCCATCGAATTGAACGGCGAGCAGGTTCACTTTGTGGGTCTGGTCGTTGCGGCGGATGCGTCCCCGGATGATATCGTTGCCGCTGGTGCGGGCGGATAGCACTCGAAAGCCACCCTGCTCCCCCTTGCGTTTGAGCCATTCTATCTGCTCCTCCTCGCGGTAGAGGCCCACCCTTTTGTGCGTCTCCTCGTCAAACCTGCGCTTGACAGTAGGGTTGGCCCGCAGTCGGAAGGCCAGCACCTGGTCGGGGGCCAGGTTGAGGTCAAAGGACTTGACCGCCGGATTGGGTTCACTTACGGGCAAAAGATAGCCGCGAGCGTCCGGCTCCGCCAGCCAGGACCAGTCGGGCAGGGTCAGCGATTGCACCAGCAGAGTCAATGCGCCGGTGCGAGGGTGCGTCTCCAGCCGGAAGAGCACCCGTTCATCTCCCGGCCTCAGGTTGTCAGGGAAAGCCTTCATCAGGCTGCGATGCATCTGGTAGGGCTGGGCCACCTCTTTTTGCACGCGGCGGGTGCGTGGGTTGAGGATCAGTCGGGAGAGGTACATGGGTCCTCCTTCATCGGCGGTGCAGGAATGAACTCCGTCCGAACCCGACGGGGCGCAAAGCATCGCTCGGCGAACGAGAGTGGTTGGTCGGGGCGTACTTCTGCGCCGTTCTCAGGGTCTTCCAGCACCAACCGCACCTGGTCGGGGCGTTTTCTGGAATCGCACCCTAGCCAGGGGTACGTGTCCAGTGCAGCACGCAGATCGGTATCTGAGAGCACACCGTCTTTGAGCCAGACCGGCTCGCCGGGCACGAAGGCTTTGCGCCCCAGGTAGAGCGTCCAGACGGGATCGCGCAGGGCGGCGTGAAGTTGGGCCAGCAAGTCGAGGTCGTCTCCTTTCAGCCCCACCAGGAAGCGTGCGTCAGACAGGTAGTAGCGGTTGGAGACGACAAGATTCTTTCGCTCCACTTGGCCGCTGGCCTTCAAGATACCACCCTTGCCAGCAGTGTGGTAGTCTCGCGCCATCGTGCCTTCCTGATCCACGCGCACGCCCATTGCCAGGGCAGCCAGGTCAGCCACCGGTTCTTCCCGGCGACGGCCCAGGGCAGCGCAGAGCAGCCCCACCACGCCGCTTTTGGAAGGCTCCAGCCCCGTGTCGCGCACGGTGAAGCGGCTCTGTACGCCCCACGATTGCATCGGCCCACAGAGGCGTAACAGCAAGACGTTCATGCGCTTCCCTCCTGCGTGGGCAACGCTTCCGTCACGGCACTGACCCAATCCTCCAGGTTATCTACCTGTGCCTCCTTGAGAGCCTCCAGCGCCAGATTGGGATCGAGCGCCAGCGCGGCCGTGCAGACCAGCGTGCCGGTACCGTAGACCTGGCAGAGACGACCCCAGTAAGCGTCCAACGCTTCGACGGAAGGGGTCACTAAGCCCGAATCCCGGCGCGCGCGGACGGGCTGCTCGAAGGCATTCGCCAGCGACCAGCCCATCCCGTCCTGGCGCACCACGGCCAGCAGCAGGCTGGGCGGGTTGTTGGCGGCAAAACTGGTCTGCTTCCCGCTGGGCACGGCGGCCACAGCGGCGCGGAGAAAGCCCTCCACGGTCCGGCGGGCCAGCCCGGTGTCACCGTTGAGGTTCTTTACCAGTTGGCCCCAGTCAATGCGGGCGTAGCGGTAGAAGCAGGCGCTGTCAAAACCGGTAAAGCCCATCATGCCGGCCCCTGCTGTGTCCTCAGGGTTGAGATCGTCCACAGCGGTGTAGAAGTCCATCTCCATCGTCACCCGATGGGTGGAGATGGCGTGGGCCACCTGACAGGCGGCATCCAGACCCAACTCCGGCTTTTCGGCCAGCATACGACCAAAGAGGGCAATGTCGGGCGCACTGGTCTGTCCTTTGTGGGTCTTGACGAGGACCTTGGCCAGCTTGTCCGCGTCCTGTGGCAGGTTCTGCCAGTTGTCGAGCAGGGCTTGCACGATGTTGCCAATCTCGGCATGGCTCAGGTAGAGCAGGACGGCGGTCTTGTGATCCTCCCCGCTCTTGGCATCCAGCTTGCTGGCAAACGCGGGGACAAAGGCAGTCAGGACTTCGGTTACTTGATCCTCGGCTTTGCCGGCAGCGACCAGGGGCGGGCGCAGGCAGCGCTCGATGAGCCACTTGGTCCGCATGCCCACCTCCACGCCGGTGGTCTCGGCAAAGGCGGGCGACAGGCGGATGGCCCGCTTGATGCACTGGGACGAGATGCGCGCCCGGCGGTAGCCGCCGAACTCGCAGTCCTTGGGATTGTTAGTGTCGTCCCGGTTCAGGTTGGCCGGGCTGAAGTTTTGGATCATGTGCAGTTCGACAAACATTTCTATTCCTCCTCTGTAGTTTGGGTTTCTTTGTCGGGGCGGCCCCAGAAGGCACGCGCCCATTGCTGTTGCACGTAGCGGTCTGGGTGGTCCCAGGCCAGTACATCGGATAGCAGTTGGTGCCAGTTGACCGGCACCTCTTTGGACTTGAGGAAACTGATCGCCTGGCGCAGATAGAAGTCCAGGTCGTCGGGGTGGGCGGCCAGCAAGGCAGTGAAGCGCCGCTCAATAGCGGTGTCGTCGCCCTGGGGGGCGCGGGTGCGAGCAAAGTGGTCGCCCATGTTGCCTGTCCCGCCCTCGGCCGGGTGGTAGGCGAAGAGAGCGGCGATCAGGTAATAGGCTGCCTCGCGCCAGGGCGGGGTATCGTCCGGGAGCCAGGGGACAACGTAGCGATACATGTCGGCGACGGTGCCGGGCGGCTGGCCCAACCCGCGCCGCAGGGCAGCCAGCGCAGCGCGGTCGTCGCGCAGCCTCTCCAGGTAGGTGATGAATGGATGGGTTTTGGTCATTAGATCCTCCTATTCTGTGGTTGGTTAGTGATGGGTGTCTCTCACTCTTCCAATTCAAGAGCACGCGCCATAAGCCTCTCCAGCGTGCCCCGCGCCAGGGTGACGGCTTTGAGGCCACGGATAGGATTGCTGACACCCTCGGCAGCCTCGGTGAAAGCGTCGCGCGCCGTCCATTGCAGGGTCTTCACCCAGTCCACCAGCGCAGCATGGCGATCTTGGGGCAAATCGCGGACAAAGCTCTGGAACTTGACCTCCAGTCGCGACCAGTAGCGGCGCTCCAGGTTCAGTTGAGAGAAGACGAGTTGGGTATCATCCTTATAGGCATTCCTACTGTCAGTTGGCGAGACGACCCACTGAGCCAGCTCCCACCCAGCCCGGCGTAAGGCAGTACCCACGCCTTCGGCGATTTTCAAAGCATCGCGCAGTTTTTCGCTCAGCGTCTCGTCGGCCAGGTAGTCCAAGGGCAAAGGCATCCGCTCGTGGCGGAAAAAGTCCAGCTTGGCCTGCTTGTTGCACAATCCCAACGTTAAATAGTTGTAGATCTGAGATGGTTGCAGGTCGCCTGAGGCAACGTGCTCGGCCAGCCAGGAAAAGGCCACGGGCGGGCGGATGTTTGCCGGTTGGTGGAGTTGAAAAAGAGTACCAGCGTCGCGCCACATCGCTTTGCCCTGCCGAAGACGCAACGACATCATGCCCCACTTGTCGTCTCTCACGTAGACTTTCATGGGGTCCTCGATTGCCCGGTTGTCCCAACGCGCGCCCTGCGAAAGGTAACACTCGCGCACCCGGATCTCGCCGTTTTCCCATTCTGGCAACAGGTGGATAGTGCGGCTCTGCCAGGTGAGGTAACCCAGGTAACCGGGCAGATAAAAGGTCTTGGGATCGGGCGGAAAGGGATTCTCGTCATATTCCCAGATAGGTTTGTCATCCTCCAACGCCGGGATTGGCTTGTCGTCGTGGTACTCGATGAAGTTAAAGATGAGGGTCTCAAAGAGGGTTTGGCCCTGGGGCATCACAATCATCGCGTTGATCAACGGGCCGGCGGGGTAAGGATTAGACGGTGGGCCAGTGCCAATGCCGCTGGCTTGCATGGTGACTATCCAGCGAGCAACCTGGGCCGCCGGGACGGTCAGCGAGCCGTCCGCCAGTTGGTGCTCGAACAGGGTGGAGTTGTAGCCGAGGGGCAGGAACAGGCGGTTGAGAGGTTCGGGCGTGCCTGGCGGCTCCGGCGATTGGTAAAAGGGATAGTCGTCGTCAAAGAGGTCGAAACGGGGTCGCCATTGGTCAAAGTAGTCTTGCAGGGCTGTTTCATCCCAGCGCCCACCCTGCCAGAGTCGAGACCAGGCCCGTTTGTTTTTGGGACCAAAGAGGCGATGCAACACGGCCAGCAAGAGGCGATGCAGCGCGGCAGTGCCCAGCGGCGTTTCGCCATGCAGCTCTCGCAAGATGTGCGCCTGGGTCAGCGCGTCGTACAGCCCCAACTCGACCGACGTGCCATCGTCCCGGACACAGGGCAACCAGGGTTCGTCTACCAGGTTAAAGTGTAGATCCATCAGTCCTCCTTTTTCTCCACCATGAGACCCAGTTCGGGGTCGAGTATCAGCCAAGAATCCCCCAAATCAATCCTCCCTTCTGTAAAAATGGCCGCGCGGTGGTAGCGCAGCAGCGGATGCTTAAGCCAACCGGGCGGCGGCTCTTGGTCAATGAAGTGTTTGAACACCGGATAGGTAGAGACGGTGACAATGCGTCGAGCGAGTTCGGCAGCCAACTCCCGATTCGGTCGCTCCTCCAACGAGATCGGTTGCCCGCCGTCAGGGTCAAGGGTCACACCGTCGGCTTGCCGGTGCAGGCAGACCAGGGTGACGCTGGGGCGGGTCAGGCGGGTCATCGCCCGCCAGGTCTCGTGCAGCTCAGGGTTGTCCTCGTCCAGTTGGAGGTTGCCCGCGCTCAGCACGTCCTCGTCGTCCGGAGGGGGGATCAGGTTCTTGCGGGCTTTGTATCGCTCCTGCTTCATCTTCTCGGTCATCGCCTGGTAGGCTTGCTCCAGTGCTTTGCGCAACGGGGTGTCCAGATCGTCGGGGATGGGGCTCTCGTCGTCGTAGACAGCATCAACCAATGGCTGCACATCGGCAGGGACGGCGATTTTGGACCGCCCGCGCAAGGCCAGGTAGGAACGCAGCAGAACGTAGGGCGCGTAGATCCATCCATCGCTGCCCCATTGGGGGAGACCGTCTTGCATTTCGGGTATTGTAATCATCAAACGAGGAACCATCAAATGGGGTGGACGGTCCGCGCGAGTGTGGCGGTGTAGTCGCCCGGCGCGCTGCAAAATCAGGTCTGCCGGAGCCGGGTCGGTGATCATCAGGTCGAAGTCCAAATCGAGGCTTTGCTCGATGACCTGGGTGGCGACGACGATGGCGCGCTCCGGTCGCGCCCCATCCTTCTTGCCAAACCGATCCAACACCAACTTCTCGATCCCCTGACGCTGGTACAGGGGAAAACGGGCGTGAAAGAGGATCAGATTGTCTGGTGACACGATTTCGGCATCGCACAACGTCTGGTAGATTGTCTGGGCACGTCCCACCGTGTTGCAGATGACAGCGGCGCATCCGCCCTCCTTCAGCGCGTTCCCCAGAGTTTCCACCACGGCTTTCGGCTGGCGATCTGTCCATTCCACGGTCAGTATGCGGGCACCGGTGGCGCTTGTCTCCACGGGGAGCACGCCGTCTGCCTCAGCAGTGGCCCAGGAGATGGCCGGATAGGGAACCAGCCGGGTGAAGGGGCGCCCTGTGTAAGCTTCCATCAGTTGGCGGCGGGTCTGATCTGACAAGGTGGCTGAGAGTAAGATGACCGGGGTGCCCATCGTCGCCAACCATTTAAGCAGGTGCTGGAACAGAGTGGACATGTAGGTGTCGTAGGCGTGAATCTCATCAAAGATGACCGTCTTGTGGCTCAACCCGAACAGGCGAACGAAGAAGTGTTTGGTTTGCAGGACGCTCATCAGGGCCTGGTCTACGGTGCCTACGGCGAAGGGAGCCAGGAAGCTGCGCTTCTTGGGTAGGAACCAACTGTGGGCAACGACGGTGTGCTCGTCTGATTCGTCAATGGCCGCCAGGCGCAGGTCTTCCATGTCGTCCGACCAGGCGGCATTACCGTGCAATAGCAGCAGGTCTACCTGTTGGCCAGCGTGCCGCTGCTCCAAGAAACGTTTCACGCGGCCCAGCATTTGGTTGCTGGTGGCCTGGGTAGGCATGGCAACGTAGGTCCCGCGTTGTTGCTCGGCCTGCAGCCAGTGATCGGCCAGGTAGAGAGCGGCCTCGGTTTTGCCCTCGCCAGTCGGCGCTTCGACGATGACTAACGCCGGAGCGCTCACCTGTTCGGCCAGTGAAACAATCGCCTCCTGCAACGGTCGGGGCGTGAAATCGAACAATACCTGAAACTCAGCGGCTTGCGTAGGGGGCGACCAGCCAGTCCAGCCCAATTGTTCGAGGGCCAGGTTGGCTTGTTGGTAGGCCAGATCTGCATAGGCACCCAGGTCAGGCGCGGTCAGGTTGAAGAAATAGTCCTCAATGGAACCTAGCCAATCCGCAAAAGAGGTCAATCCGGCCAGCATCGTCCAAAAGGTCTGGTCGTCGGCCAATGCGTCTGACCATGGGGGCAGTTCGCGGACACCCAGTTTGTCCGCCAGCGCATTAAACAGGTCAGTGCGCACGGCATCCCAGTCCTCGCCACCGCGCCGGCTGGGGCCAAGCCGCTGTAACTCATGGGCTGTGGGGAACATACCGTGATGTCCTCCAACGGCGTAGGCGATCTGACGCGCCAGCCTTTGGTCCACGTTGAGTTGTTGGGGGAGCAGTTGGCGCAAGGCCCAGGTAGAAACCCACCCGTGGGGTGTGCTGGTGCGGACGAGCTGTTTTTCAAACGTTAGTCCGCCCTTCAAAAGCGCCTGTTTACTAGCTTCATGCTGCGATTGAAAGGCCGGGCAGGCCTTGCCCAGATCGTGCAGACCTGCCACGAAAGCCAGCCACAGTCGCGCTGACGCTTGGTCCATTCCCATTGCCTGGGCAAAGTAGCGACGGCTGGCCTCGGGCAAGGATTGATCCCATAGCGCCAGTGTCACCTGGGCCACATCTATCAGGTGATAGATCAGGGAGTGAGTCTCTGTCTTGTCCTTGCTGGTCTTGGCCCACAGGAGTTGGTAGGTTGGAATAGGTTGAATGCCGTATACATCTGCCAACTTCCGTGCTTCGTTCACCAGTGCCTGCCGCAATCTCTCCGGCCCCATCACCTCCACATCCGCCCCCCACCCCCGAATCCACGGCACCATCTCCTTCGGTTCGGCCACCCGCGCCCGCCAGATCAGACTTCCATCTGGCTGCTCCTCCACTTGCTCTGAGCGATGCCACTGCGTCTCCTGCACACGATGAGCCACGCGGGGGTGAAAGCGCAACACCACCTCCACCGGCTCCGCCTCGGTGTACCAGATACCCCAGGCATCGGCCAGCTTCTCGCGGGGATCAAAATCTTCTGGGATGGTGTACTCCCTGTCCGTCAGCTCGATACGCTGGATCCGCTCCAACTTGAAAGTACGCAGTGCGCCGGGCGGATCTCGCCAGCCGATGACGTGGGTCGTCTGGCCCACGGCGTAAGGCTCGATGAAATAGGGCGCAAAGTAGTAGTCGAACACCCGACCATCGGCCATCCGGTGCCATAGGTGGGCCACCCGACCGTCGGACCAGGCTCGCGTCAGCGTCTCCAGCACCTTCAGATAGACAGGATCATGACGCTGGGCCTGACCATCCATTACCTCAGCCGAGGCCAGCAGGTGCTGACTTACCAACGGGGCCAATCGGTGTAAGGCGTGGCCCAGCTTGCGCATGGCCGATGCTGCGTGAGGGTTGTGCTTATCGGTGCGAGTGGCCATCAGGCGGGCCGCCAGGTGCAAAGCCATGCTCTCGTGAATGGTCAGCCTTACATGAGTCAAGTAGTCATCGCGATTGATGCCGAGCAAATTGCCGTCCTGCCAGATAGGAATGCGTAGACTCAGTTCGTCAATGTAACGCCCCGCCGTTGCGCGGTGTACACCTAAGCGCCGGGCGATCTCTGCCTTGTGTAACCCCTCGGGGAAGGCAAGCAACAACTGCTCCAACTGCAACAACCGTTCGGCTTTATTGGGCGCTCGTTCCATACGTTCGCCTCCAGTGCAACAGAGATGTTACCTGCTACTATTATACCACATCAGCTCGTCCATTCCGCAACATTTTTACTTGCCGCGTTCAAGATTTTCGCCGTCCAACGTAGAAAAGTCGGCCATGATTGTCTTCTGCCAGCAGGATGCCAGCCTCTTCCAATGCTGGTAGCGTCCGCATCACCGCTGAACGGGACAAACCAAGTTTTTGGGCAATGTATCCGGCTCGTTTGCCCGGGTTGCCCTGCACTGCCTGGGCGACCATTTCCACCCGTCGCTTGCCTGTCTTCCGCGCCATTTTACGCCTCCTGTTTTGTGATTTGCCATCACTATACAGGAAGCGTGTTGCAGGTAACGCAACGACGGGGCTGAATTCTCAGAATGTCTTCAGGTAAACGACCCTGGCCACTATTATATCCATATTTCAGTCTAAAGGCAATCCAAAGTTTGTCACAATCGCCGAATGGTGGTATACTACCAACCGCGCGGAAGGCAACATGGGAGGCATTACTTGTCGGTTTTGGCTATCGTTTATGGATTCACGGCGGTGATTTTGGCGACTTACGGACTCAACTCTCTGATCATGGTGCTGCTCTACCTGCGCCACCGCCGCGAGCACCAACCCCCTCCCCCTCTGACCAACCCGCCCCCTGTGACGGTACAATTGCCCATCTACAACGAGCTCCACGTGGTGGAACGCCTGATTGATGCCG
>Ga0315544_1003483_pt1 | contig 10375 bp, 9 predicted proteins | sample SalMarSW160130MG_2_FD_202543 | JGI IMG/M metagenome (GOLD analysis project Ga0315544, IMG submission 202543) | Salt marsh sediment microbial communities from the Plum Island Ecosystem LTER, Massachusetts, United States - Salt Marsh Sediment SW1601-130 ... | reverse complement strand
CCGAATAATTGTGTCAACAGTTTGACGTAAGCCGTCTCTCCGCAACCGGCGCATGCGCCGGAATATTCGAATAAAGGCTCAATCAATTGACTGCCTTTAACGGAAGCGGCTTTGAAGAGACTGCGGTCGGTATTCGGAATCGCAAGGAAATAATCGTAATTTTCACGCTCGGTGGCACGAAGAGGTTCCTGAAACGCCATATTGATTGCCTTTCGGCCTGTGGGCTTCTTGTCCTGGTCCTTTTCCTGTGCAGGACAAGCCAGGACACATGCACCACAACCGGTGCAGTCTTCCGGAGCTACCTGAACCGTGAATTTCATACCGGCAAAGTCCTTACCTTTGGCATCAGCACTCTTGAATGTTGACGGGGCACCTTTGAGATACTTCGCGTCGTAAGCCTTAATTCTTATAGCTGCGTGCGGACAAAGCAAAGAGCATGTCCCGCACTGAATGCAAGTTTCAGGCTCCCACTGCGGAATATTAACAGCAACATTGCGTTTTTCATATTTTGTCGTGCCGGTCGGAAACTTGCCGTCAACCGGCATCTTACTCACAGGCAGCTTATCACCACGAAGTGCTATAAGCTCCGCGGTAACCTCTTTGACAAAATCAGGGGCATCTTCCGGAACAGGCGGCCGCATCCGTATCTTACTGGTTACCTTGTCCGGCACCTTAACCTCATATATCTTATCAAGGGCACCGTCAACGGCTGCATAATTCATCTCAACAACCTTCTGGCCCTTCCTGCCGTAAGTCTTCTGGATGGAATCTTTGATAGCTTCGACAGCCGTATCAATTGGAAGAATATTGCTGATTTTGAAAAAGGCTGTCTGCATAATCACGTTGATTCGCGCACCTAAACCGAGCTCGGCAGCAAGCCCAATCGCATCAATAACATAAAACTTCAGATTCTTGTCAATTATCTGTTTCTGCACCTCCTGCGGCAAAGTGTCCCACACCTCATCCTTGCCGTGGCTGCTGGTCAGCAGGAAGGTACCTCCTTGACGCGCCGCGGATAGCATATCATATTTTTCCAGGAAACTTGGATTATGACACGCAACAAAATCAGCTTTGCTTACAAGGTAAGGCCTTTGGATAAGCTGCTCGCCAAACCGCAGATGTGATGTCGTCATTGCACCAGCCTTCCTGGAATCGTACACAAAGTAGGCCTGGGCGTAATTATCCGTTAGCTCACCGATAATTTTTATAGAGTTTTTATTCGCACCCACTGTGCCATCGGCGCCAAGCCCAAAAAACATCCCGGATAAAAGTTTTTTACCGGCAATCTCAAAAGATTCATCAACATCCAGGCTGGTATTGGTGACATCGTCAATTATGCCTACCGTAAAACCATTTTTGGGTCTTGTTGCATCGAGATTATCAAAAACGGCCTTGACCATAGCGGGTGTAAAGTCCTTTGAGCCAAGTCCATATCGTCCGCCGACAATAAGTGGATACTTCTTGAAAGCCGACTTACCTGCATACATAGCCTCACCGATAGAAGTGCGAACATCCAGATATAACGGCTCGCCAAGAGAGCCGGGCTCTTTTGTTCTGTCCAATACACCAATTTTTTTCACGGTTTTTGGCAAAGCAGCAATAAAGTGCTCGGTACTGAACGGCCTGTAGAGCCGGACTTTTACCACCCCAACTTTTTCACCTTGAGAGGCCAGGAAAACAGCCGTCTCATGAGCGGTTTCAGCTCCTGAGCCCATAATAATAATCACCTTCTCGGCATCCGACGCACCGGCATAATCGAACAAACGATATTGCCTTCCGAGAAGCTTTGCGAACTTATCCATTGTATCCTGAACAATCTGCGGCGCAGCTAAATAATATTTGTTCACCGTCTCTCTGCCCTGGAAGTACACATCCGGATTTTGCGCTGTGCCGGAAATCATTGGACGGTCTGGTGACAGCGCCCTGGCCTTATGCCGGGCAACTAATTCGTCATCAATCATTGCTCGCATATCATCAAATGTCAATTCCTCAACCTTCTGAACCTCATGGCTGTTCCTAAAACCATCAAAGAAATGCAGGAAAGGTATCTGAGAGGCCAGCGAAGCCTGTTGAGCAATAAGCGCCAAGTCCATTATCTCCTGAATACTGCCTGAACAGAGCATTGCAAAGCCGGTCTCACGACAGGTCATCACATCAGAATGGTCGCCGAATATTGAAAGTGCCTGGCAGGCCAGCGAACGAGCTGAAATGTGGAAGACGGTAGGCAGCAGCTCACCGGCAATTTTATACATACTGGGAATCATCAGCAAAAGACCCTGCGAGGCGGTGAAAGTCGTGGTCAAAGCACCGGTCGCCAAAGCACCGTGCACGGCTCCGGCCGCACCGGCTTCCGACTGCATCTCCGTAACCGAAGGAACCGTTCCCCAGATATTGGGCTGACCTTTGGCCGTCTTCGCATCGGCCATTTCGCCCATAGATGAGCTTGGAGTAATTGGATATATTGCAATAACTTCATTTGTAGCGTGGGCCACATACGCGGCCGCCGTATTACCGTCAATTGTAACCATTTTACGACTCATAGTTTCTCCATTCTTGTAAGGTAAGCATCAAAAACAACAACTTAGCTCAAAAACGCCCCTTTTTTTAGAAGGTTATCTAAGCACCCTACGGGGCTTCCCACACAGCTTCCGGTAACCTGCCGGCCCGATAAATCGGGAGGCAAAGGAAAATAAATAATATCGGTCTTTTGCCTAATACCCGGCACACCTGAAAAACGCCCTTATACACCTTTGGGCTGAATTAAGCAATATAAAATTCCAGCAGAATCTCAATGGAATCACACAAACAAGGTCCGCTTTGCAATTTGTCCAAAACGGGGGATTGGCAAACAATTGCGGAAATTGTTCAAATGACAAATTTTTATAAAATTTCCTTGCTTTATACGGGAAATTAGGCTATAATATTTTCTAAGAGAACTCTGCGGTATTTCTGTAGATTGTAAAGAAAAAATTCATTTTTGGGAGGAGCGAGTTATGAAAAAGCTATGCTCAAGTGTGATAGTCTTACTTTTGCTTGTTTCAGTCCTTACTCAGGACAATGCATCCGGAAGCCAAATTTTCGAACAGTCTCTGCCGAGATTGGGACAGGACTACGTTCCCGGTGAGATCATCGTCAAATTCAAGCCCAATGTCACCGAGGCGGCGATAGCCGCTTTCAATGGAGTTCAAGGAACTTCTACTATCTATACCAGCTCACTTGCAGGCTTCAGAAGATTGAGCATTCCAAGCGGCAGGACAGTTGCCGAAATGGTCGATATTTACAAGGCAAATGCCAACGTCGAGTATGCTGAGGCAAACTACATTGCTTATGCTTTACTGTACCCGGTTGAGGAGCTATATTGGCTCCAGTGGCACCTATTTAATCACACCTACGGCGGCATTGAAATAGAATCTGCCTGGAATCTCTCTACCGGCTCAGGAGTAATCGTGGCAATTGTTGACACCGGCATCGCCTATACCTATCTTCGCGAATATGACGGAACAACCGAGAGAATCTACAAGCAAGCTCCAGATTTAGCTGACACGCAATTTGTGCCCGGCTATGACTTTGTTAACCAAGATAACTACCCTGTTGATGATTCAGATCCCGGGCACGGAACTCATATAGCTGGTATTATCGCTCAAAATACTAATAACGACATCGGAGTAGCTGGAATAGCCTTTAATGCCATCTTGATGCCTGTGAAGGTATTGGACAGCCTTGGGGCTGGAACTTATGCTAACGTAGCAGAAGGTATTATTTGGGCAACTAATAATGGCGCGCACATAATTAACCTGGGGCTGGGAGGAGCTGAGCCCTCTAAAACTTTAGAGAACGCAGTAGCTTATGCTTACAATTATGGCGCAACCGTTATAGCCGCTGCAGGCAATGATGGCTCAGGGGATGTGTGTTATCCTGCCGCCTACGATGATTATGTTATTGCTGTTGGAGCCACCCGTTTCGACGAAACTTTAGCTTATTACTCCAACTACGGACCAAGTCTGGATCTGACAGCTCCGGGCGGTGACCTTAATGTTGACCAAAATAATGATGGCTATAGTGATGGAATTTTGCAGCAGACGTATAAGAGAGACGGTACCGGAGAAATGTCCTGGGGTTACTGCTTTATGGAGGGAACTTCAATGGCTGCCGCCAATGTCTCCGGAGTTGCAGCCTTGATCATAGCCAGTGGAATTGCCAGCACACCCGATGGAGTCAGAGATGCTTTAGAACTCTCTGCAGAGGATAAGGGACCGATAGGCTGGGACACAGGATACGGCTGGGGGATAGTAAATGCTCTTGCTGCTCTTCAACAGAAACCCGGACCCAGACCAGGACCAGGACCAGAACCAGGACCAGGACCAGGACCAATACCTATGCCCCTTGCAGCGAACTTCTCGGCAGAACCCAAAATCGGTCCTGAGCCGCTGACAGTACAATTCACCGACCGGTCCACCGGAAATATCACCAGCTGGTTATGGAATTTCGACGACGGAACAACTTCAATCGATAGGTATCCGGTTCACACATTTTACGACCCTTATTCTTACAGCGTGAGCTTGACCGTAACAGGCCCAGACGGTTCGGATACCGAAACCAAGACCGCCTATATCCAAGGCTTTACACCTTCAATTCCTGAAGCGGACTTTTCAAAAGAAACGATAAGCATGGATACACCAATGACCGTGCAATTCATTGACGAATCCACCTGTTCGGCGCATTATATGAGCCGCTCGAATGGCCTGATAGTCGGTTCGATGGATTCCGCGGATTACGGAGGTATCACAACCTGGTTGTGGGACTTCGGGGACTCAGAATCATCAGAAGAGAGGAGTCCGGCTCACACCTATAAGAGCCCTGGTACATACACTGTAACCTTGAAGGTAATAGGTCCAGCCGGTTCGGATACCATTACCAAGCAAAACTACATCACCCTGATGATGCCTTCAATACCTGTGGCCAACTTTATAGGAAAACCGAGAACCGGAGACGGACCTCTAATTGTGCAATTCACCGACAGTTCCACTGGATATATCGAGAGACGCTTGTGGAACTTTGGTGATGGAACAACCTCAACCGAAAAGAATCCAACTCACACGTACATGTACAAGAACATCGCTAATTACACGGTCAGCTTAACTTTAACAGGACTGGGCGGTACAGATACTGAAACCAAGGTCAATTACATACAATTAAGCACTCCACCAATACGCATCAACATTGGCATGTCGAGGAAGCGAGCTTTCCGAACTTGGGATACAGCAACGGCAGTGATTACGGTTACGCAGAATAAACCTTCCGGACAACCTATCAGCGGAGTAACAATACAGGGAACCTGGAGTGGAGGTTATAGCGGCAATGTTTCCGCCCAAACAGATGGAAGTGGCAGAGTCAGCTTCGTGACAGATTGGATAGCAAGAACACAAAACACCACATTCACTATAAAGAAAGTGATAATAGACGGTACAGAGTATGATTTTGCCGGAGAGTTGAGTGATTCAATATAAATTGTTAAGAAGATAATAAACTTAGTGTAACAAAATCCCTCGATTCTGGAACAGAAAGCTCCAGCTTATCGAGGGATTTTGCTTTATTTTGATACTACTGTACTCTGCCCTCAAATGTACTCTGAGGGATTGCTACACCTCTCGGAATCCCGGCCCCGGCGGATATCTGCTTTCCCCACTTAATACGAAATCCAATCACATCGATAATCCGGATTCCTGCTTTCGCCGCAAGGACAGAACAAACCGGTCAGTTTGACTACAGAAAACTAAAAGGCTCCCCAATCCTGCTTTCCCGGAATGTAATAGCTCGGACAAATAAAGCGGAACATATTTGAAATCTTCAGCACTTTGTTAAGTTTAACCTGGTCCTCGGCTTCCATCGCGGACAATTCACCACCAAAGACTTCTGAGAAATACTCTTCAGCCGCCTTGTGTCTTTCCTCTTCGGTATTGAAAAGACTGCGAATTTTGCCTAATTCACCGGCATCAAGCCAAAAGCCGCCACAGCCGGGACATTCATCGACCTCAACATCCTTTTTAACACTGAAGAAGTGCCGCATCATCACAACATCGTCACAACTCGGACACTTCAATCTCTTTGTATGGTCGATAATTATGCTCTCATCTTGCTCTATCTCTAATAGTTCTTCGCCCGCAGACTCATGTGGCTCATCAAATTTATTCAGCTCATAATTGTCAAACCAGATGCCGCCACAGCCACCCCGGCATACATCAACCACCACACCTCCTACGGTCATTTCCTGTAAAACATTTCCGCACGCAGGACAGTTCATAATCATTTATCCTCTCAAAAAAGTTCACAATACAATACTTAGTCCCAATATATCTCTCCATATATCGGCAAAAAAGCGTTACTGCTCAAGACCAAAATATTCAAGCCATTGCTTGGTTTCGCCGTCGCTTAGTCCTCGGCGTTTTGCGGCTGGCTCTTTTGTCGTTTTTTTTCGACTCAACTGCTTCTGGACACTATTCCAGAAAACCTCCGACTTTACTGATATTGCTTTTCTGGCCCGGGCCGCTTTTCGCAATCTTCGGTCGCTGCTGACAATCGTTAATCTTCTCGGCGCTGTATTTGCACCTATTTTATTCTCGATTACCGTGTCGGCGTCCGTACCTAAGCCGGCAAAAAAAACCTCCAGATTGCTTATATTATCGAATCCGCCTTTGTCTCGAGGGCCGGTACCATCAAAAATAATTGCACTGCTTTGGCCGATTTGCTTTAAGTATCTACCGACAATCCAGCACAACTGAACATCGCTGATCGGCCCTGAATGCGGGTCCTCTTTATGAATCGAATGCAACAGATTATGACCGTCAATTATAAACATCTCTCATCTTGTATAGCCACCCATTGTCATTCCCACGAAAGCGGGAATCCAGGAATAAAACAGACTGAGGCGAAGCCTCAAACAAAGTATTGTCTAAAAACTTATTCAAGGTAGCTTAATCGTAAAAAAGACCGTGTACCGCATTTTCCAAATACTCTTTAATTTGAAAGTGAGGAACCCAACCAGACATCAATAAACTTTGGAGTTGTATGGTTAACATCATCAATGGATTATCTGAGAGCACAGCCCGTGTCACTGTTGCGGTTCTAGGTGCCAACTCAATATCCCCTGTAGATTTATTACAATTTATGATCATGCCTTTTTTTAAAACCCATACTGAGTCGATACAATGCTCAAGAGCCCTATTGGAGTTAAGGCTATCTAAATGGCCTTTCAATGTTTTTAGGTCAATCGAATCGTAAGCAATAACCATTCCAATAGTTGGAAAATAAGACCACTCCCGATCGTAAATATTTGTGGTTTTTATGATCGGGCCTTTTTGAGGCTCATACGCTTTCTTAGGCATCTTTTTCACATGAGTGATTTTATTAAAGGCATCTTGAAGCTGTGCCTTGTCTAGCAGGCTTTTAACCTCAATAACACCATACACACACTCAATGGGAAAAATTTGGAATCCCTCTTTCTTCAAAAGGTAGGGCGTAGAGTTCTTCTCATACAGAACGATATCAATTTCTGCTGAAACTTGATCATCTGTTGAAATTAGCTCTCCATTACCTACCCCTATATTGCCAGGGACATATTTTGATAAAAACTCATTTACAATCTCGATTTCTCGAACTCGACCCTTCGCTCCTCGATGCTCGATTTCCGACGATATCTCTTGAAAATCAAGCAACATTTTTTTGTTTATGCCCCGAAAAACATTTTCTAGATTCAAAATATCCTCCAAAACCTATGAATTCCAACATTATATATTCAACTGATTCTACTATTTCCGCTCATTCATATATATTTCAGCGGGTAGTTTTGCTGATTGTTCCAGGAATCAATTTTGAGTCATGATTCGTCAACATAGCAGCATGCGCATCGGTTTAAGGGTCCGGTCGAATGGATTAAACACCAGACCGAGAATTTCTAATGTTACTACGCCTAATAATGCCTCATCGCCTTCTTCCCCCAAAACCACCGGTGTGTGGGCCTGGCCCTGCGGAAGAACGATATATGTCTCTGATACTGCTCTCTCAAGCGTTGTCCCATCAGCTAAAGTAAATGAGACTTTGCGTTTTGGTTTTAAACCAATCGCCTTCCACACTTTCTTGGGAAGGAGTGAATATGTTGCCCCACTGTCTATGAGAAACCTAACGGTTTTCTGCTTTTTAGTAGGCCCCTTCACTCGGCCTTCAACATAAGTAATGGCCTGATTCTTCTCCATATCGTTTTATGCTTCGAATCTTATTTCGCCGCCGACGATTGTTTTTTCGACCTTGCCTTTGACTTTCCAGCCGTGATAGGGACAGTTCCTGCTCTTGGAACGGAATGTGTTTACGTCAATTTCATACTCGGAATCCGGGTTGATAATAGTAACGTCGGCCTGTCTGCCTACCCCAAGTGTGCCCTTGTCAACACCGATTATCCTGGCCGGCTTTTCAGTCATCAAGCTAATCAAGCCGGGCCAATCCAGAACACCAGGCTCAATAAGAGCCTTGACATAAAGACCCAAAGCACATTCCAGAGATGCTATACCGAAAGGTGCAGCTAAAAATTCCAGCTCCTTTTCACTCTGCAGGTGCGGAGCATGGTCCGTTACCAGTGCATCGACAAGCCCTTCGGCAATCGCCTGCTTTAGGGTCTCGACATCCTTGTCCCCCCGAAGAGGCGGATTTACCTTATAGTTGGTATCATATTCGGCGCAGCATTCCTCGGTCAAAAGCAAATGATGCGGTGTTACCTCGCAGGTAATCGGCAGAGAATCTTTCTTGGCAGCCCTTATCAGCTCGACCGACCCGGACGTCGATATGTGCTGGGCGTGGTAGCGAATCCGACCGGGGCGGATCTTTTTGATAAGCTGAATATCACGCCACAGCATCGCCTCTTCCGCTAACGGGTCTATCCCCGGTAAGCCCAGTATCGTCGAATAGTAACCCGAGTTCATCACGCCACTGCCGGCAAAACCGTCGTCCTGACAATGCTGAGCCACAAACACATCGAACATAGCAGCATATTTCAACGCCCGCAGCATAACCGCCGGGTCCTGCACCCCCCTGCCGTCATCGGTAAAACCAACGGCCCCGGCCTCAGACATAAGTCCCATCTCCGCAAGCTCAACACCCTGCAGGCCTTTCGTGATGGCCCCCATCGTGTAAACATGAGTTTTCCGTCTCTGTCTGCCCTTTCTATGGATGTATTCGACATCGGTTTCATTTTCTATAACAGGATTGGTATTCGGCATACAGACAACTGAAGTAAAGCCTGCTGCCACCGCCGCCTCTGAGCCGCTTGCTATTGTTTCTTCTTCTTCATCGCCCGGCTCACGAAAGTGAACGTGGACGTCAATCAACCCCGGCACGACTAATTTACCCGCTGCATCGATAACCTTATAGTCTTGAGTCTCGGGTCTTGGGTCTTGAGTCTTTTCACCGACCTCTGCAATCTTTCCATCAACGATAAGCACATCGCATTTTTCGTCGATGCCGTTCGCAGAGTCTATGACCCGACCATTTTTTATCAAAAGTTCAGAGCTCATATTGAAATAATCAATTCCCTTCTGCTGTGAGAAATCTCTAATAGCTGAGGCACAAGGGTTAACATTCTTTCTATCTCTATCGCGGCCATAACCTTTGTCTCCTTTCGAGTTGCCTCGGTCATTGATATATGCTTACCTTCGCGGACCACCCAAAAGCCCGCTTTCTCAAAGGCCCTGACAGCGCGACTGTGGGACACACCTGGAAGTTTTGGCATAATTACACCTCAACCAAACGAGTGGTTTTATCTTTCAGCAGCTCCTCGACTGTTGCAAGGTATGTCTCTATAGCGTCCTTTATATTTTCGAGCGCCTCTTCTTCAGTTTCACCCTGGGACCAGCATCCAGGCAGCCCGGGACACCAGACGGCATAACCTTCGTCAGTCTTCTCAAGTTTAACCATGTACTTCATTAGGTACTCCTACACAACAATAAGTTATCAATAATCACTTGCGTTCTGCCGCTGCCATCAGCTACCGTGTAACTCTTTTGCTTGCATTCAGTATGGTGATACCCACAATTTGTCCTGCTTCATACCTGACTATGATGTCATCATCCGTTATTTTAGAATCATCCGCATGGCTGGGCTTTTTGAAATTAACATAGAGCACGTCAGCATCCTTATCGTACGTCGTCCAGATCCTGCTGTGAGGAATCTCTAATAGCTGAGGCACAAGGGTTAACATTCTTTCTATCTCTATCGCGGCCATAGCCTTCGTCTCCTTTCGAGCTGCCTATTTCGCTTTGTCAAAAAGGCGCTGATGATAAATCCATCTTCGTTGCTTGCCTCTTTGTATATTACCACAATGTATTTATCT
>Ga0315544_1003482_pt1 | contig 10377 bp, 6 predicted proteins | sample SalMarSW160130MG_2_FD_202543 | JGI IMG/M metagenome (GOLD analysis project Ga0315544, IMG submission 202543) | Salt marsh sediment microbial communities from the Plum Island Ecosystem LTER, Massachusetts, United States - Salt Marsh Sediment SW1601-130 ... | reverse complement strand
GCAACCACTTCTTTGTGAGGTCCCTTACATACTGCCAAGGCGAAGGTTCAACGAGTGACCAGGAGGCGCTGTCACTTGTCAATCAACAAACGCTAAGATGACCAGGAGGCGCTGTCACCTGGCCCATCAGCAGTCAGCCGTCAGCTAAAACGGATGTTCCCTCCTAGCAAATTGAGAAAGTCGTTTCTGGACAAGGGATCCCCCTGTTTTCTGGTTAATTGTAGCCACTAATAATAGGTAGCTACCTCTTGATATTTACTGCGTAGGATGGTATAATGTACTCACTATGTACGTCGATACCTCAACCGTCCGCTCAGCTAAGGGCAAGACCTACACCCGTCACCTGCTGCGCGAGTCCTACCGCGAGGGGGGCAAGGTCAAGCACCGCACGATCGCCAATCTCTCCCATTGCAAACCTGAGGAGATCGAAGCGATCCGTCTGGCGCTGCGGCACAAGCAGGACTTAACGGCGTTGGTCAGCCTCAAGGATGATCTTCGCCTCGAGCAGGGACTGTCCGTTGGGGCTATCTGGACCGTGTTTGATGTTGCGCGGCGATTGGGTATTGTCGCTGCCCTCGGCCCGACCCGTGAGGGCAAGCGCGCGCTGTGGCAGGTGATCGCTCGGGTGATCGATCAGGGCTCGCGCCTCTCGGCGGTGCGGTTAGCGGGATCGCATGGGGCCTGTGACGTCCTGAACCTGGAGAAGTTCAACGAAGACCATCTGTACAAGAACCTCGATTGGCTGTGCGAGAACCAGGCAAGGATCGAGAATTGTCTGTTTGAAAAGCGGAATGGGAAGAAGCGGAATGAAGACAAGCAGCAATTGTTCCTCTACGACGTCACGTCAAGCTACCTGGAAGGGACAGAGAATGAGTTAGCTGCCTTCGGATACAGCCGTGACGGCAAGAAGGGGAAGCCCCAGATCGTCATTGGCCTGTTGTGTGATGAGACCGGCATGCCTCTCTCCATCGAGGTGTTCCCCGGCAACACCAAAGACCCGGCCACCTTCGGTGCGCAAGTGCGCAAGGTGGTGAAGCGCTTCGGCGGTGGTGAGGTCACCTTTGTCGGCGATCGCGGCATGATCAAATCAGGGCAGATCGAGGACTTAAGCGAAGAGGACTTCCACTACATTACCGCGATCACCAAACCACAGATTGAGAAACTACTGAAGACCGGCGTGATTCAGATGGCGCTGTTCGACCAGGATCTAGCTGAAGTCGAGACGTCTGCGGGAATCCGTTATGTTCTTCGTCGCAATCCGGTACGGGCAGCAGAGGTTGCGCAAGTACGGCAGGATAAACTGGAGTCGGTGCAGAAGGAAGCCGACAAACAGAACCTGTATCTGGCCGAGCATCCGCGGGCTCAAGTGGAGGTAGCCCGCCGCAAGGTGCGGGAAAAGATCGAGCGGTTGAAACTCTTGGGGTGGCTAAGTGAGAGGGCCACAAGCCGGGAGATCTCGCTTAAAGAAGACACCGCTGCCCTGGCCGAGGAGGCGAAGCTAGACGGGTGTTATGTTCTGAAAACGGATCTTGACAGGCAGGCGGCTCCTAAGGAGATGGTCCACGATCGGTACAAGGATCTGGCGTTGGTGGAATGGGCGTTTCGCACGAGCAAGACCGTTAACCTGGAGGTGCGTCCTGTATGCGTTCGCCTCGAGCCACACACGCGGGGACACGTTTTCGTGGTGATGCTTTCCTACCTGATCATCGCTGAGTTGGCCCGCTGCTGGCAGGGGCTGGACATGACGGTAGAAGAGGGAATCGACCAGCTTGATACCCTCTGTGCGACGCAACTGGTGATCAAGGGGAAGGCCCGTTGCAACCAGATCCCGCAGCCCCGCGAGTCGTTGAAGCAATTACTGCAGGCCGCGCAGGTCACCTTGCCAGAGGTACTCCCCAGTAAAGGGGTGACTGTAACCACTAAGAAGAAGCTGACTAGCCGTCGTAAGAAGCGGTAATCCATGCGGGTTTATCGCCATGTATCCCTATCGCAACACGAGGGAACATCCGCTAAAAGCCAAACTGCAAAGGCCGACAAATGTAGGTTGCTTCTTAGCTGTAAGCTGAAAGCTGAGGGCTAGTTCCCTGATTACTGAAGGCTAATTCCCTGGTCGCTGATAGCTGAAGGCTGACTGCTCAGAGCCGGCAGCTGCCGGCTCCTTGTTGACTCAGAGCGAAACAAGCTCTATACTGCTTTATCGATTCTGTGAAAAAGAGGGGGTTTTCAAGGTGAAAAAGAGTCTATTTGTCATCCTGTTGATCGCGACCCTATCCCTGCTTCTGGGTGGCATCGCCTTTGGGGATGGGGGGGCAGGGAATGGAACTGCGCAGCCACCGCAGGCCGGAGGACTGTTTTCCGATGTTCCAAGGGACCACTGGGCCTACGATGATCTTTCATACCTTGTCGAGCGGGGGATCATCACCGGGCTTCCCGGGGGAAGCTACCAAGGCTCTGAGCCGCTCGACCGCTACTCCGCTGCCGCGCTGATCGCACGGGCGATCCGCTACCTTCAAAACAACCCGGAGTCAGTCACCCCGCAAGATCTAGACATCCTAAAGGACCTGATATTCAAGGTCTCAGATAACCTTTCGAGCCTGCAGGCGCAGATGGACTCACTCGGGGGAAGCTCCCAATTGGAGGCGCGGGTAAGCCAGAACGAGCAGAGGATCACCCAACTTGCGGAGCAAGGCCCATCTGGAGGACTGCTAAATCGCATAAACGCCAACTTTATCATCTCTTTGACGGCCCTTCTTATAGGGATTATTGCTGTGGCACTGGCAACACTCGGCCTTTGAAGGTGATATCGATCACTTGACATCGACCTTTTTGTGCGTTATAGTAGGGACAAGATCTAGTGGAGAGGCGTAACTCATAAGAACAAGGAGGTGGTCGGGCGAGTTTCAAAAAACTTGGTGAGAGAGCGTGCTTCTTGTCAAAAGAAGTGTACGTACGTACATGTAAGGAGGTAACGATAAAATGAAGAAAGCTCTCGTAATAGCGTTTGTGTTGGTACTGGGGCTCGGAGTGGCGGCTTTTGCTGGCCCGCTTTCCGGGTCGTGGAGTATGTGGGCACAACTCACGGTGGACAAAGATATCGGCGAAGCGCTCCGCATGCCCGCATTCGGAACCACTCTCGAACTCGACTACACCGTGTGCGGCTGGACGTTTGGCTCGACTGCCAAATTCTCCAAGCACGCCTTTGATAACCTCTGGTTCGATGCGGTAGGGTCGGTCGGGGCGTTCGGTTTCTATGGGGTGCTGGACTTCGTTCCACAGACCCCCAGCTTTAAGTTCTTGGCCGGCTTCGTGGACGTTTCGATCGCCGGGGTGACTCTATATGCTGGCGGGATGCTTTACAACTTTGGCTACGCAACTCTAACTCCCGATATCGGCAGCGGTTTCATCGTCGGCGGATATGGGGCCGCGGGCGCTTGTTCTATTTGGGTCGAAGCCCAATTCAACATGGCTGCCACGATTGGCACAGTTTATTGGTACGGGTATGACTCCATGATTGAGTGGATCCTGTACTACGATACCGACGAGTGTGCATGGTATAAGCCCGGCCTCACTGTCCAGACAGCCGGTTGCACCGCTGCATGGAGCGGGCTTGACATCTACATCGAATACCCGTTTGCCTGCTTTGATCTGCTGACGACGGTAAACTTCAACTGCACGGTCGGGTTTAACAAAGTCGGCTTCTACATCGACGACATTGATCTTGGTATCCCTTGGCTGCTCTTGGACGATCTTAATATCGTCTTCACCGTCCAGACCAAGTCAGTGTGTGGCCAATTTGAGCTTGTGCTCGCTGACACCACCTGCTTCACGCCGTATCTCAGCCTCGTCATGGATCCCACCCACGCCTATATCACCGGGATCGCGCTCAATGCGCTGACGATCGAGTACGACATGGGTCAGGGCGTCACCTTCAAGGCCGGAACGCTCTTCAACCGCAGTTGGGGCGACACCGGATTCGCGAAGGTTGGTGACACTGCTACATGCGATGGCGACTACGCTTTTTGTTGGACGCACGCCGGGGAGCTGCTTATGTCCGGCTACTATGGCACTGGCTGCTGTGTCGACTACGGAATCACCGGGACCGCGAGATATGACGAGTACTTCGCCATCCTGATCGATGGGGATGCCTGCTGCGGTGGTGCATTCTCCGTGTCCGCGTTCACCTGGTTCGATGACGATCAAACCGACGCCTTCATGGACTGGGTAGAGACCGAGGTTGATATCTCGGTTGGCTTCGGCTCGAACACGACGCTATCCGTCGGCTTCGACCTTAAGGCGGATGGCTTGGACAACATGGTCATTGGAGTGAAGTTCATCTTCTAGCGTTGAATTAATCGATCGACAAGTTGGGCCCTGGTTCGCCAGGGCCCTTTTTATTGGTGCGCCCGGCAGGTGCATTGACTTAGGGGTGCAAGTCCCCTACAGGCCCGACGAACAGGAACTGTTAGCTGGACGGCAAGGGTGTGGGAGGACGGGGGCTGTGAAGCCCCCTCCTACCCGTTTGGAGAAACTGTCGTATCTTTTGTGGTGCACTCAGGGGATCAAGGAAATCATGCCGGGCAAAGCGACGTTTTCGGACCGTCCCCTCCGCCGGGGCTCGCCACCTCTTTGAGGACGACTCTCCTCGTCAACCAAGTGGAGGGGCTGCAACCCGAGCTGTACTGGTTCCTGGCGGGCAAACACCAATTGGTCAAACTCAAGGTGGAGCCAGGGATAGCTGATCAGATCACCCAGGCCTGTTTTAATCAGGAGTTCGTTTGCAAAAAGCGCTGTCACATTCATCTGGATCGCCGACACGTATCGCACGACGTGGCGCTACGGGCAGCGTGGGTACCGGTACATGCACTTGGATGCCGGGCACGTCTGCCAGAACCTGTATCTGGCCGCAGAGTCGATCGTCGCGGGTTGCTGTGCGATCGGCGCTTTTACAGACGAAGTCATGAATGAACTCCGCGGCCTCGACGGCGTCAAGCGGTTCTCTACTTGGCAACGGTCGGCAAACACGAACCGACGAGCTAATCAAGGTGTTCGACAGGTGCCCATCCGCAGGGAATTTAAAACAAGCCTTTCTTCAAGGACCAAGCATCCTTTAACCGGCCACTGAGATGAAAGCACGGATCACCGGCTGCGGTGTGCGGCGTCTGCGTAACATCACATCCCCTTTTTACAAGGATCGCTCGTTAATAATCGGGTGGTAGGTAGAAAGCCGTACAGGTAGTGTCCTCGGTGAGCGTAATGGTGATCTCGCGGTTGTTATTGACCTTGCCATTAACCTCCCAGCGATCGAAAAAGTACGTTGTTCCAGTCCGCGTTATCCTCCGTTCGGCTTCTAAAGTGACTTCGCTGTTTTTGGGGAAACTTTCGGTGAAGGTTGTAATTCTCTTCACTTGCTCATTATTCACCGTGATGTGTGCGCTTACGGGTTTCTCACTTGTCACTGGGATGTCTCCCAGGTAACCCTCTACAACTTCTGCTATTGCTTTAACGGTCAACGTCACCGTTTCTCCCAACGGGGGTGCTTCGACGACCGGGATGATGAATCGCACCGTCTGGTCTGCACCGATGCTGCTGCAGAAAGTTCCCCCTGCTACTGAAGGCGTGGTGAGCTCTTTACCAACGAGTGTTAGAGTTAGTGCTATTTCGTAGGAGAGGCTAACATTGTAGTCAATTGAGCTAAGCTCGACTACCACCGCATCTCCTGGCTTAGCAGCAGGATCAATGTAGATCTTGATATCCTGCCCCTCATTATCCGTATCCCATGTCGTATCTTCGTAATACGGCTGCTTCTTATTATCTATGGCACCTGAGATCTCTACATCCGCGTCAACGGACTCACCGTTTACCCAAATGGTTTCTTTAAACCCTAGCTCTCCTACTGTAAGAGGGGCCCAGTCAGGTAGGTTAAAGATATCATTGAAGCCTACAGCTGTAATAGTTTTCGACATACTTATATCGTCATCGTTGCGCAAAGGAGGTTTGAAACTTTTTTTGGGGTCTAGTCTAAAGTCTTTTCCTTTACTCCAGCCCAAATGATGCTTACCGAGCCACCCAAGGTCTACCTCCGTGCCAAGGCTGAGTGTAGCTCGAAGCCCCAAGTTAGAAAACGCTTCATATCCACGATAGTCGCCTCCGTATCCCTCACCATCGAGCATTTGCCATTTGATATTCGCCTTAACTTCCCTCCCCGGGTTGACTGCTGAAGGATCAATCGTTATGGATACGCTAGCTGGGAAATGAACACTGAGCGCGTCGGTTCCTGCTCCAATATGTATTTCCGCTCCACTGGAAGACCAATCGAATGACGGAAAAGCAAAACCCCCTCCCCAGTTTTCTTGGAACATGACATCTCGGCTCGCTGTGCCTGTTCCTGCCGATGTCGATCCTTCTTCTTTTGTAACAACGCTAATTACGACCGTGTAAAGCTTATAACCGCTGGGTTTGCCTGAAGAATCACGTACTGACAAATCAAAGCTATCGCCCCCTACGTAGCCGGAAGGAGGGGTGTATGTCAGCTGCTGCACGCGATCCGCCACCAAGTCGCCTTTTTGTGGCGATACTGTGCCGCCCTGAGAAGGCTGTTTAGCAAAGAAGCTAACTGTATCACCTATGTCTACGTCTCTGGCGGATATGGCTATCTGAACAGGTTGGTCTTGGATGGTCATTACATTTTGTGGGATGACAGCCACTGGGCTGTCATTTACCGGTTTCACTGTGATTGTAACAGTTCCTTTGCTTTCACTTGGCTCTCCACTAAAACCATCGACTGCGACATACCCGAGGCTGTCGGAGTTGTCGGAGTCGCTGTAGTCCCTATCAGGGGTATAAAAAATCCAACTACCCATGTACGATCCCGATTCCCAGGAGCCATGAAGGGGAGGATCGGTAACTAGGAAGAGAATATTGTAGCGATCAGCGTCACTTGCTCTTAAGAAAATGTCCTGTCTGCCTCCGTCTTCTATGAAACTTACTGAAAAGTCTTCAACTACAGGTAGATCATTGACCGCATTGACGGTGATCGAGACAGTAGCTCTGCGCGTGCCTCCCCAGCCATCGTCCACCTGGAAGGTGAAGCTGTCCGTGGCAGATCCATGACCCGTCGGCCAATTAGGATTAGGAGCATAAGTAACTTGCGAGCTAGTGCCTATCACGGTACCGTTCCCAGGTTCAGTATAGGTGAAAGTCAGCGTATCTCCATCAACGTCGCTACCGGTTAGGGTAATCAACAATGGGGTGTCCTCATTAGTCGTCACCGATTGTGGATCGGCTACCGGCCGGTCATTGACTGCGTTGACGGTGATGGTCACAGTGGCTGTGTTCGTGCCGCCCAAGCCATCGTCTACTTGGAAGGTGAAGCCATCCGTGGCAGTTTGATGGCCTGTCGGCCAATTCGGATTAGGAGCATAAATAACTACCCAGCCGCCTTTCACAGTGCCATTTCCAGGTTGAGTATAGCTGAAATTCAGTTTGTCGCCATCCACATCACTACCGGTCAGCGTGATCGACAACTGGGTGTCCTCATTAGTCGTCACCGATTGTGGATTGGCTACCGGTGGATCATTGACCGCGTTAACGGTAATGGAGATGGTTGCCGTATCACTCAATTTCCCATCGGTCACCGTGAACGTGAAGCTATCGTTGGCAGATCCATGGCCCGTTGGCCAGTCCTTGTTCGGCGAATAGGTTACGTTTGGAGGTGAACCTGCGACATTCCCATTGACGGGTCGGGTGTAACGGTAAGTGAGAGGATCACCGTCAACGTCGCTGGCAACCAAACCGATCGGCAAGGGCGTGTCCTCGTTGGTCGTCACTGACTGTCCTTGGGCGACAGGAGCGTCGTTAACCGGGTCAATGAAGATATTGACCGACGCTTTTCCACTTGCCACACCGTCCCTCGCAATGACCGTGAAGGTATCCATGCCGTTGTAGTCTTTATTTGGGGTGTAGGTTAGATTTGGGAGTTTGCCCGCCAAGCGACCGAAATGGGGTCCACCGAAGACATCGGTGGTAAGGGCATCGCCGTCTACGTCGCTTATTTCAACCTTGATGCGTCCAGGTGTATCCTCCTTAATGAATAGATCCGCTGTGCTAACCACCGGTGGATCATTGACCGGGTTGATCGTGATCGACACGGTGGCCGGTTCACTGTCCACGGCGCCATCATTGACCGTAAACGTGAAACTGTCCACTCCGTTGTAGGCAGGGTTTGGCGTGTAGGTCACGTTAGGAGAGGCACCTGTCAAACTGCCGTTTGTAGGCTGAGTCATGATCTTGTACGTGAGCGGGTCACCGTCGGGATCGTCTCCTGTGAGCGCTACATCGACAGCGATATCCTCATCAGTGGTCACCGATTGAGTATTCGCACTCGGAGCGGTGTTAATCGGTCCAAAGAGCTCAATAACGGCGGCAAGATAATCGAGGTCGCTTTCGACAAACTTCTTGAAGTTACCCAGCAGATCGTAAATGCCATAGCTATCGGCGAAGCCTCCGCTCTTGTCCATCACCGAGGCAATCTTGTCCTCGATGGCTGTTTTTAAGATTTGAAGCGCTTCAACTTCACCATTCAGGTAATAGACCAACTTTTGTTCAGGATTTTCTTCTGGAGCTGCCAGCGTTCCTGCTTCATACGCTTCCCACATCTCGCCTTCGGTTACGATGCCCTTGTATCTTTGGTGGACATCGCTCTCCAAGGTCCAGTCATGGTGGTAGATAAGTTCAAAACGCGCCTGACTGAACTGCTGCAAGATTTCTAATAACTTGGCAGCGGCTCCTCGCAACTTGTCAGCACATTGAGATAGGCTCCACACCGCCATGGCCTCGTTGTAAGGCTTGTAGGCTTCCGCGCAGCTTGAGCAGGCGCTCTCCAAGGCTTGAAAGACCGGATTCTCAAAGGCGGGGATCTTCATGGCGTCCAATTGTTCCGCAAGCTCTTCCAGATGTCCTTTAGCGATGTCGCTGTACTCGAAGACATCCCTTCCTTGCGTATCTTGGTAGAGCTTCTCTGAGGTTGCATGGAGCAGCTCGAAGACCGCTTCCCACTCGCTGGTGACCTCTGCTCGTGCAGAGGCCATATCCATCAATGCTTGAAGGTTTACATCGGCCGACTTGCCTTGACCAAAAACGATTTCATTACATAGCCCGTTGAGTCCTGCTAGACAAAGGCTCAATAAGCCTACCAACAAAAGCCTTTTCGCCAGCCTCTTTAAGCGGTTCATTCTAACCTCCTTTGCTGAATGACTCCCCTGCGCTTGAGATCAAGTTACTTACTGGCCATAAAACACTTCTACACAAATCACACCTTATCGCCAACCACTCTGTCAAGGGAGGTGGTTGTGTTAGGAAGGCTGGGCGATGATCGAGGACTAATTAAATGGAGAAAAACGTCCACAGCAAACACCTTCCACTACGCCACACTATACACCCTCGCCATCAGTTCAACGTCGGACATCAAGAGCAATTCTCAACTAAGCAGCCTTGACAGGAAAGGAAAATCGCAAACATACGGTACCGTGTGGTCATATCGGGAGCGCTGGGGAAAGACTGATTTTGAAGTCGGTTGCTCCGCGTCATCGGTTAGAGGGCGCGGGCCTATCCTGTACGGGTATTCCATTCTTTCCGAATGACTCCGGTATACGTCTTTTAGATTGCAAGACCAGGCCCCGCAAAACGCACTTGTAAAATAACCTTGCAGCTCAGGCGACTTCTTGCAGCTCGAACTCTTGACAGGCGGCTGGCGATAGTGTTAGAGTAGCATTAATCCAGATATCTGGAGGAGGATTACCTGTGTAGGGCGAGCGTGAGGAGGCCCTAAAAGGGCCTTTTCATTGGTGCGCCTGGCAGGTGCACTGACTTGGGGGTGCAAGTCCTCTACAGACCCGACAACGGGAACTGTTAGCTGGACGGCAAGGGTGTCCATCGCGAGGTGGAATCTGAAGGAAGTCGCAGGCAAACCACTGGCCCGACGAACAGGAATCGCATAAGGAGGCGGTCATACAGTACCGGATGGAAGCCTCAAATTTCGATGGCGGCAGGAGACGCAGACAGTGTGGCTGAGATGCCCGATTCCCACCCGGAAGGTAGCGGACGGAATCCGCGAGACTCTGTGGGATGGGTGCGTCAAACGTCACGGCAAAGGCACCGATCCCACAACAGTTTGTTAAGTTTAACTAACCCTTACCTGGCTGGGAGAACAGGTGATTCGGGAGCCTGGATACTGCTGCGCCAGCTGGAGCATGCGGCTCGTCGTTTAAAGAAAAGCTCACGACACGCACGTGGGTTTCTCAAACGGCAGAGGGGAGTCCGTCGCAAAGGAATTGGGTGAGGAGCGAGTGGAAACCTTTGCACAGGATTCTGATACCTGCC
>Ga0315544_1003477_pt1 | contig 10385 bp, 10 predicted proteins | sample SalMarSW160130MG_2_FD_202543 | JGI IMG/M metagenome (GOLD analysis project Ga0315544, IMG submission 202543) | Salt marsh sediment microbial communities from the Plum Island Ecosystem LTER, Massachusetts, United States - Salt Marsh Sediment SW1601-130 ... | reverse complement strand
GCATCCAGTCTGGGTGCGGCTCTCCTCTTTCTTCCATGTGATATCTCACGCAACTTTTCCAGTCGCCTTTGCAATAGAGCTCAATCCACTTTTTTTGTAATCTGCCTTCTTCGTAAAACTTTTTCATCGGACAGATCAGGAACCACTTGCAATCAACCATTAATGTTTTCAGCTTTCGGTAATTCTTCGTCATTTCTTCTCTAACGGAACCGTCGTAAAGGAGGGCAGCTGGATGCCGTAACGGCAGTATCTTTCTATTGTCGGCCAAGAAGAGATTACCATAAAAATTCGAAAATTTTTGTTTGGAGTTAGGTAGCTGAATCTGATATTTATGAACGATGTAGTTGGTTGAGTAATAGCCTAAGGTAGCTATTACGGCAGGATTTATCAGCCGTATCTCTTCATTTAGATGCTGGGCACACGTTTGAATTTCATCCTGTTTGGGTTTCCTATACTTCGGAAGCATACATTTGATCAAGTTCGTCACGTATATCTCCTGTCTACTCACATCTGCTTCCTGAAGCAACTCATCTAATTTCTTGCCAGAAGGACCAATGAACATTCTTCCCTCTCTGTCCTCGTTCTCTCCAGGTGCTTGAGCAACTAACATCACTCTCGCATTATAATTTCCCTCACCGGGAAGAGCATTAACTCTGGTTTCCCACAACCTACACTTCTGACATTCTTTGATCCTTTGCTTCAAATCTTCAAGCTTTTTCATTCTAGCGCTTAACAACTACAAACGAACTCCATCATTATGTTTTGGGACTAATTTTAGATTGTGAGTAGCCTAAAAGCTATGCCGCCTACAAACAGGGCTAGCAAGATTTCGAAAACAGTGATTAACAATGCTTTTTTCCAGCCGAACTCCTTAACCAAGGCGCCTATAGTGGCTACGCACGGTATGTACAGCATAACCACTAAAGTGAAGACAATCATCTGAACCGGAGTCATAACCTGAGCAAAATTTGTGGTTCCAAAGAGAGTCGCAAGCATAATCAACGTTAATTCTTTTCTCAGCACACCGAAAATCAGCGCTATCCCAGTAACTGCTGGCAATCCCAGCCAAGTAACAGTTACAGGACTAATTATGTTCTCGATTGGCGCTAGCAAGTTTGCAACCTCTACGAGTTTGATTACGAAGCTGCCTACAATTATGAGGGGAAACGCCATCACTATGAATTCTCGTAGCCTGAACCATGTTTGCTTAGCAACCGTTTTCATGTGAGGTATTCTGTAGTCGCTCATCTCCATTATCAATTCAGTTGGTTCACCGGGCAATGCTTTGAATGCTATCCTTCCAAGGACAAAGATGATAATCAGGTTGATAATGTACAGAGCCAGCGCCCACTCGATGCCTACGAAGGCTCCAACCAATCCAAGGATGATAACTGATGTTGCAGCGCAGGGAACAAGAGTCACAACGAACGCGGTTAGCAGTCTTTCTCTTGGGGTCTCCATTATTCTGCATCCTAGACACCCTGGAACGTTGCAGCCGAAACTCAGCATGACGGGGATGAAGGCTTTTCCGTGTAAACCCATTTTGTGCATTAGGTTATCCATCAGAAAGGCGATTCTGCTTAGGTATCCAGAGTCTTCAAAGAGGTACAATATGAAGTAGAAGGGAAGAATGTATGGTAGCGCCACTGTGATGCCGCCAATAATTCCCTCTATAGCTCCTCCCCAAATCAGTTTTCCAATGATTCCTGTTCCGAGAACAGTGTCAAAAGTCGGCTTCAAACCGAAAAAGAAGTCGCCTAAAAGAGCAGATGTGAAGTCTCCGAAAGTGAATATTGCAATAAAAACTGTGAGAACTGCCGCTAACATTATGGGGTAGCCAAGAATTTTGTGGGTTGTTACCGTGTGCATTTTTTCTCTCAGAGGAGTCTTCAATGGCTCCGTTATCTCCTGAATTTCCCCTGAAATCCTGCTTGCAACCTGATATCGCTCAGAAGTAACAACAGTTGGACAGGAGTGTCCATGAAGCTCCTCAAGTTCTCCCCTAAGCCTTTCAGCAACTGCAACGGTTTTTGGGCTTACTGCAACAACCTCTTTCTCAACCTCCATATCTTCCTCCAGAAGTTTTATTGCAACCCATCTAGCTGGGTACCTCAACTGAATTTTGCTAAGAAGTATAATGAGGTCTTCAATTCTTTCCTCAATTTCTTGTCCATATACTGGTTTCAGAGGATCCATTTTCGTTTTTTTCTCGATAACTTCGATAACTCTTTCCAGCATACCGTAGATGCCCTTTCCACTCACCGCAACTGTTGGAATAACTGGCACCCCTAAAATCTTCTCTGCCTTCTCGTAATCAATCATGATTCCCTTTTTTTTCGCCATGTCAATCTGGTTTAGGGCTACAATCAGGGGGGTTTCCAGTTCAAGAAGCTGCAACGTGAAGAACAGGTTTCTTTCGAGAAGAGAAGCGTCTACGACATTTATTACTAAATCAGGCTTTTCAGTGGCTATGTACTCCCTTGAGACCAACTCCTCAATGGAGAATGTTGACAAAGAATAGATTCCTGGCAGATCGATGATGTCTATGCTGTAACCCTTGAAGTGGAGGGTTCCCTCGGCTTTTTCAACTGTTTTTCCAGGCCAGTTTCCAATATGCTGATGTAAGCCTGTCAGCTGATTGAATATAACCGATTTCCCTACGTTAGCATTTCCTGCCAAAGCAATTCTAAAATGATTGCTGCTCATCTTTCTACATCCACTAGAATTCTGCTAGCCATTCCTCTACCTATAGCCAACCTTGAACCCCTAACACTAACTTCTAAGGGTCCATTGAAAGGTGCTGACTTTACCACAGTTACCTTAGTGCCTGGAGTTAGACCCATGTCAGCAAGTCTTTTGGTGAAACGATCGACCATAAAATGCTTTTTCCAACCTTTTCTTGCTCTATGTCTGTGCATCTGTTTTCTCTCTGAATTGAGATCTGTAGATGTTATAATTCCAGTTTCGCCGTTCCTCAACCCAGTTAAAGGCAACATCATCAGTTGTTCACTTCTCCTTCATTCTTCTTAACGTAGATGATTGAAGCCAAGTCATGGTCAATTGTGCAGCTTTCTCCTCCAACACGGATTGTTAAAGAACCACCAGGAACTATTTTATCTTCAACCTCCACTCGTTTTCCAGGTGTGAGGTTTAGTCTAGCCAGCTTTTGTAGCGTCTCAGTTTTCTCTTCAGTTATCTTGACAATAACACCACTCATTTTGGCGTCAAGTTCAGTGAGAGCCACCGTTTCTTCTTCAAAGATTCCTCCACAATTTGTCGGTATCGGGTTTCCGTGAGGACATCTTTTCGGGTGCCCTAAGGCTTTCTCTAGTGGCTTAAGTATTTCTGGAGAGAGGGCGTGTTCTAACTTGCAAGCTGGGTCGTGAACTTCGCTCCAATCTAGATGTAAAATGTCTGTTAATAGCCGTTCTGCGAGGCGGTGTCTCCTCAAGACACTTGAGGCAATTTTTCGTCCATTCTCAGTTAACTTCACTCCTTTGTACGGTTTATGAATAACTAGTCCTTTCCTCTTCAAATTCTCTATTGTATTTGTAACCGAACCCGGAACAACCTTCAAGTTTCTAGCAAGCTCCATGGTTCTGGCAAAGCCTGCTTTCTGCTCTAAACGGTAGATTGCCTCAAGGTATTCCTCGGCTTGGTTAGAGACTGCTTTTGCTTCAGCGTTCACAAGTTTCACCCGTTAGAAATTACGACCTCTCGTAATTTCACTCAGCATTATCATAGATAAACTTTACTCTTTGAAGAATACTAATTCACTCAAAAAATATTCTCGCACCCAGCAAGCAACGCCCCAACCAAGCTGGATGTTACTGCAAGAGAATTTCGTGGTCAACTTGTATTTGCAGCATTTCAACTTCCGATATTATGATTCTTCTGGTTTGAAGTGTTTTTGGAAGACATGATGGATTTCTTCGGGTTTTTCCAGTATAAAGATGCCATCCATGGCGGCTAGTTTTTTGGTGCGTTCAACGTCTTCTTTTCTTACTTGTATTTTCATTTCGCTTCCGTCAGGAAGCTGCGTGACTGTTACTCCTTCCTTGTAGTCGCAGGGCAGTATGTAAACGGGTACAAAGCTTTTCAGAGACATTATTGTTGCGTTAGATAGTAACGTGTCCGCTATTCCCGTTACGAGCTTTGCAACTGTGTTTGCTGTAGTTGGAGCAATCAGCAAAAATTCGATTTTTCCGCTCTGCAACTGAACCGCAAGAGTGGGTATATTCGAGTTGACTTCAACCCGAACTTTATCAAAGTTATCCTTCAAATCCTTAGTTAAACCGTAAAAATTTACTACTTGGTTTCCTGCTTTCGAAAGATAAACTGTTATTCTGGTGTCATCTTGATACTGCTTTTTGATCTGTTTCATAGTCTCAATTATTTCAACAAGTCGGTCTCCGCTACCCGTGATTCCCCACGCAACCCTTTTCTTCTTTTTTTGCTTCTTTTCCATTTCCACAGTTCCAACAAACATTTTTCATCACTTCAATTCTGTATCTTTTATCTCAATTCTATTCAGGGCTTCGGCGAATCGTTTAATCGTCTTTTTCATACTTCGAAAGCCTTCCTTATCTTCTTTTACGCCTTCTAGGGTGTCTTTTGACCAGAAGTTTGCTCCTAGGTTTGCTCCGAAGGCACCGCCACTTATGGGTATGACCGCGTTTAGGATGTAAAATGTGTGGATTTGCTGGATTGCCAGTTCCTGTCCTCCAATTCTGTCTCCCCCAACGGCAATAGCCATACCTATTTTGTATTTCAAGATGTTTGGGTCTGCAGCTAACAGGGCTCTGCATCGGTCCATAACTGCTTTTGTTTGGGCGCTGACTCCCCCGTTATAGACTGGAGTGGCTATTATTATTCCTTCAGCCTCCTTCAGCAGACTGTAGACGGTGTTCATGTCGTCTGCGAGTATGCACTCTTTATGTTCTAAACAGTGGTCGCAGTGGGTGCAGAATCCAATTTTTTTGCCTCTAACTGTAAAAAACTCTGTATTGAAGCCCATCGTTTCCAGCATTTTCAGGGCTTCTCTTAAAACGTGTTCTGTTGCACTTTTCCTAGGGCTCCCGCATATGCCAACAATCATGGTGCTTCATGAAAGTTCTATATTCATCAGGAATCAATAAATGTTACTGACGGCAACGATCCCCAAATTCATGCGGGTTCTTCGTTAATAGTTTCAATAATCAGCAGATTAGATGAAATCATTCAAAAGGGGCAACACCTAAAAGCAAGAGACAACCGAACTAGCCCATATGGAAAAGAAGCAAGCTGCAGTTATAGCCATATTTTGTGGCATCGCCATTTTTGGCATAAAACTAGTAGCATATTTTATTTCCAATTCTGTAGCCTTGCTCTCTGATGCGCTAGAATCTATCGTTAACATAGCGGCTTCAGGGCTAATGCTTTTCTCGGTTTGTGTTTCAGAAAGAGCTCCAGACAGCAGCCACAAGTATGGTCACGAAAAAATCGAGGACATATCCAGCCTCGTGGAGGGCATCTTCATAATTATAGCTGCCATTCTTATCATCCATGCCGCCGCGGGACGTCTATTTGAATCCGCTGAACTGTTTAAACTCGACTTCGCCATTGGAATTTCAATGTTCGCTACTGCCCTGAATGCGGGGCTCTCTTGGTTATTACTCAAAACTGCTAAGAGCTACGGCTCAACGGCTCTTGAGGGCGACGCGAAGCACCTGTTCTCTGACGTTATCTCAACTGTGGGCGTGTGGATAGGTCTCTTTGTTGCCCAATTAACTGGGTGGGACTTCATGGATTCTATCTTGGCTTTTGTGGTTGCAGCTTTGATTGTGAGGATGGGTGTGGGGCTTGTTCTGAAGTCTTCAAACCGTCTAATGGATCAATCGTGTATAGCGGAAGAAGCGAAGATAATAGAAGTCCTTGGCAGACATTCCTTCCAGTTTATAGACTTCCATAATTTGAAAACACGCAGACACGGGAACCAAGTTTTTGCGGAGCTTCATCTTTCAGTTAAAGGTTCCCTGAGCGTTAAAGTGGCTCATGATCTTACGGATCAGTTAGAAGAGGAATTGAAAGAAGAGCAGCCAAACGTGACCCTGACAATTCATGTTGAGCCACCAGATTAAAGCAGCAGCGCGAAAAACCGTTTCAGTTCTTGGAATACATTTTTCATAACGATCAGAATTATCCTACCATCGCAAGATGTTCGCCAGCGTCTTTTTGCTGACGTTTTCAGCTACCTGTTTTCCCACCATTTTTTCTGCCAGCTTAATAGCAAACGGAAGAGCTGTTGCGGGTCCTCTACTTGTTATGATGTTTCCGTCAACCACAACCATGTCCTGTTTGGGTTTGCCTCCGCCCTTTCTAAGCTCGTCTTCCATTCCCGGATAAATCGTGCAAGCCTTACCATTCAGAATGCCAGCGTCTGAGAGAACCGCAGGACCTGCACAGATTGCAGCTACTAGTTTATTGGAGTTGAACGCCTTTTTGACCATATTAATCACTCGCTGGTCATTTCTAAGATTCTTGTAACCCGGATTCCCTCCAGGAACTACAAATGCATCAAAATCTTCTACAGACACATCGTCAATCGACTTGTCCGGAACAATTCTCATTCCATGTTTGCCTTCAATTACGTTGGGTGCCAAACCAGCAACTGTTACATCTACGTCAGCTCTTCTGAGGACATCCACGATTGTTACTGTTTCGATTTCTTCAAATCCTGATGCAAGAAAAACTAACGCTTTAGCCATTATACAATACCTCCACTATCTTCTTCTTGATTCCCTAATTCTTTGACCAGTTTCACTATCTGTTCTATAACATGCTCGTTTATTTTTTGTCCTTTCTCAGAGGACGCTATTGTCGGGTCGCCCATTACTCCGCTTGGGAAGTATCGTTCAGGGTCTGGAACGATCTCGAATCTGGGCAGATTTGGGTAATTTCGGGTCCCTTTTCCTTTTATCAGGTCTGATCGAATAGCCATTACTCTTGAAGTTTCGATGGTGCCAGCGTGGGAATCTCTGTCATCAAACTCTTTGCCTCTAAGATCAAACGCAAAGTCATAATCCGAGCAAACCATAATTCTGGGTCTATTCTCTTCGTTCTTGTGGTTAGTTACGACCGTTTTGGCTGCAAGCTTAAGCGCAATCATATGTGATCGACCAGCATGACCAGTTAAGATCAGCAATCTCTTGAAACCGTTACGAATGAAATCCTCCAGAATATCAGTCATTATGCTCCGCAACGAATCAAAGCTTATTGTGATTGTGCCCGGAAAGTTTCTTGTAGAATTGCAGACACCGTACCTCAAGGGTGGTGCAACCAAGCAACCGGCTTTTCGGGCAACACCCAAAGCCACATACTCTGCCTGAAGGCTGTCTGTACAAAGCGGCAGATGAGTTCCATGCTCTTCTATGCTTCCGCATGGAATGATTACAACTTTTCCGTCTTTAGCCGCCTTTTCCGCTTCAGGCATACTCAACTCGTCAAACCACAAATTCTTGTTTTTGCCTGAACCTGCACACATGTTTCATTCTTCTCCTTTTCCTCACAGTCAAATGAAATAGAACGTACGTTATTTCAGTCTTTGATGACCTTTAAGGTTTGTTCGTAGTAGCGGGGACCATAGCTTAACGTAATCTGATGAAACACTTTGGTTCCGGTTACAACCTTTTCAAGATTTCCTTCAACCAAAACCTGCTCCCCCTGTTTCGCCTGCATCCTAAACTCTTCCATATACGAGAATATCCGCTTAATCTCATCAACTTTCGGTCCCTCTAAAACATCCTTCACTTCAATCTGGTAGATGGATGGAATAAACGGTGCATCTTGGTCATCACTTATGTCGGCTACTGCTTTGATCCAGCCCACATGAAATATTCTGGTAAACGGGTTGTATTCGTTGACGTTTTCTGTCCAAGCCTTCACTGGCTCAAACTCTGCCTTAACAACTCTTCCCGCATCTTCAGAATCAAAGTAGGCGTAAATCATTTTTCTTCGCTGATGCCAAAGATACTCCTTCAGACTGTAATTCACGAACTTCCAATCTTTCGACTCAACAGCCTTCATGTGATCAAACTCGTTCCGCAAAGAAGGGTCTTCCCTGTAAAGAGTTTCTAATGCCTCACAGAGCCTGTTCATGTTTTCTTTGCCATAAACGATAAAATCTAAATCCGAAAAGTTGGGATGATAAAAACCATGCAGAAGAGAGCCAAACACTCCAAAATCTTTTTCCGTCAAGCCTGACTGGGACAAAACCCGCTCAAATAAATCCTGTAACGCCTTTAGCAGAACATCATCAGGCTCTTTTGCAAGCACCTGCTGTAAACCAACATCAGGTTTACGAACTTCTGCTATGTCATCTTCATTTACGCCTACCAGACACTTCTGTAACGGCTCATAAAAAATTGTGTACTGAGGAAACCTGTTCAAAACAAGCTTCAGTCCCTCGTCTGCAAAAAACTTGTAGTAAAGAGGCTTAGTTTCTCCTCTTCTTGCCCTAGGATTAGTGGACCTGAAGACTGTTGGTGATGCATATTCTGGGTCACACACATAAGCGCCTGAGGGATGAATGTAACCGTAAACCCTGAAAATTACGCCGTCCTTGGTGAGTATGGCGTCACGGTCTCGCAGTTTCAACAACCAAACACCTCACAACTTAGCATTCATATTAGGAGACTAATAACAGTGGATTGTTGAAAACAACCTTTTTTCTGTTTTTGCAGGAAAGTTGATTATTTGTTTTCCGAAAGTTTGGGTGTTGTATTGTTTTTATGTGTTGGTTGTTAACTAAATCAAACAGGTTCAAGGTACTCTTTTTCGCGTGTAGCGGTACCCACAACAACCTGATAGCTAACTGCGCCCGTTTCAACGTTTTCTACCCGTTCCAACGTTCCCGAAACCTTGATGCGGTCTCCCTTTCGAGCCACATTTCTGTAATATCCAATCATGGATAATACCTTTGCTGGAACCTGTTCTTCCGATAGTTCTGACGCCGAATCGTCTGATTGATAATTCTTGATTGGGTAAATTGCTGGTCGGAACATGTTTTCGCTGTCGTCAACAACTATGCAAATGAAACTGACATTCTTAACTGGCGTGTACTTCAGTTTTCCGTGCGGAGCGTCTATCTCTTCATATTTTCTTACAGCATTGTACACGAAACGCCTATCATTATAGCGTCCCCGATGTTTTCTTGCGTGGTCAATTTTTTTGGTGAAAACATGCGAGAACACGCCTTCATCTACAAGCTGGTTAACTGCAGTTTCTAACTTTTTGAAGTTCTGGGAACCGTAAACCACCAAGTCAATGTCAGAATATTCAGAATGCATATTCAAGCCAACGGACCCGTGGATTCCAAAATCTTGGATGGGCACTTGCGATTCTGCGGAGAGAAGCGAAACCAGCTCCACAGCTTCGTTCTGTATAGCATCTCGCTTTTCTTTTTTGAATATCTCCTGTAGGCACTCGCCTGGCAAATAAACTCTCTCTATGTGGTCCAGCGGAACGCTTAAAACTTCTTTACCCCTGAAGGGACAGCAATAGAGGTAATGAGGAAAATTGCTTCGAAAAGTTTCCAGAAACTTTTGATAGTTTTGGGCTGTATAGAGTTTCTCTGGTCTGGAGAGTTCTATGTTTCCGAGTTTCCACTTCTGTTTAAGAAAACGTATAGGAAAATGATGCGCCAAGTTGGAGGGTATATATTTTAGAAAGGCGAAAACCCGATTTTCTGGGTGCTCGTATCCAAAAACGTAGAAGATGAAGCCCTCTTTAGTGAGAAGCGTTTCGCCGTCTCTGGGAATCCAATCTTTTGTTGCCAAACTGTTCAGCCTCGAGGTGAAGTCAGCAACTTTGCAGACTCTTATTGCCTTTAAATATTCCTGAAAAAATCGAATTGAAATGAACTGAAAAAAAGGATTTGGATTGATCCACAGATTTTATGGCTCACAAAAGTATGGATTTACTTGTCGACGTAAGTGGTTTCGGAGGTTACTGAAGTTCCGTTTGCTGTGATGGGGTAAGCTCCACATGTTTTGCATACTGTGGCGTTTTCGGGGACGTTAGAGTTGCATTGGGGACATGTTCTAGCATCTGGGTCTTTGGGGTAGGGTACACCTACAACCTCTCTGTATGCTTCATAGTAAACCAGCTGTTCTTTATCGCGGATGGTGACGTTGTCTGTTTCTAGAATTTTTTTCTTTTTTGCTTCGAATTCTGAATCTGGGATTTTCTTTGCCATAAATCTGGGAAGAATCGTGGTGCCGGAGCCGACTTCGATGGGGTTCTTGTCTCTCCATCGGACCTCCGGCGGAAGCACATCCTCGTAAGCTTTGCGGAGAATCCATTTGCCCCAAGCTTCTCCCCTCTCCTCTTGAACGTTATATCTTGGG
>Ga0315544_1003476_pt1 | contig 10386 bp, 10 predicted proteins | sample SalMarSW160130MG_2_FD_202543 | JGI IMG/M metagenome (GOLD analysis project Ga0315544, IMG submission 202543) | Salt marsh sediment microbial communities from the Plum Island Ecosystem LTER, Massachusetts, United States - Salt Marsh Sediment SW1601-130 ... | reverse complement strand
GCATATTTCTTTTCAATTAGCATAAATGAAAATTCAACAATATGCAAGTATGATGACAAGTCGTTCAAGAGCATGCAATTACACAGATTAAGCTTCCAATTACGGGGCGGCTTGTTTGAGAAGCCAGATACTCTGCAACGTAGAATAGTTGATTGGAGTTATAAACATGTTTTTTGCCTCACTTTTTTAAAGAACCAACTGAAACGTTGAAATTGGATAAAAAGAATGTTATTCTTTGTAGAATACGATTAGAAAATCAGTAATTTGTGGCTAACGGGTGAGCTCCTGCGCACCCACAAGCCGGGGTCAATCAAAAGAATTCCGCACGCTTGAGTGAGATTATAGGGGATAGAGTTCGGATTTCACTATGAAAAAGGGCAGCCAAAAAAAAGTGCTTTTTGACCGTTTTTTTGTTGACTATGTTTGAAACTATGTTAAAATACCCGTATGTTTGTCAGCAGGCAAACATAAACCGCCCGTAGGCGATAGATATAGCGGAGAACCGCACGTTTCCGTATCAGCAGATACACGCCAAAAAGCATCGTTCGTAAACAGTCTTGGAGCGAAACGGAAAAACCTTAGGGGAATTACCAATCATGAGTATCGAGAATCCAGTTGTTTACTGTGTGCCTATAAGGCACATGGCAACCGCGATTGTCGCTTTCCGATCGAATTACTTATCTGCCTATAAGGCACTACATCTGTCGAGAAGCCTCTACAAATCAACCCTTTTTATGCAAAACAAACCCAATTTCCGAAAAAGTCAAATGAACGTAAGTATCTATTTACAGACGGCTTATGAAAATAAAAGCGATTGGACACTTGGTGAAAACAAACCCAATTCAAACCCAATCAAACCCAATTTCCAAAAAGCCCAAATGAATGTAAACTTACTTATAACAAAGGTTTACAGAAAAAAAGATGATTTCGCAGTCCGAAAAAACAAAGCCAAAACAAACCCAATTTCCGAAAAGCCCAAAAAGAACGTAAACTTATATGTAATAGAGGATTATGAAAATGAAACCGCCTTCAGGCTCCGAAAAAACAAACCCAAACAAAGCCAATTTCAAACGGTGCACGAGCTCGTTAACCGGATGAATCCCAAATTATTGAATTTTCACCTCAAAATAAGAAAAAAACCTAAAAAACCCCAATTTCCCCCAAATCCGGCTAATTTCAGTTCTGAATCTCGCATTTCCAATCGGATTTTTCCTGTGCTCTGTGTATTCTCTGTGGCCAGCCTTTTATTTCTTTCATTAATGGATTGTAAAATCTTAAATATCGAAGATACGCCGTTCGTCAGGCGGAATCAATTACCTGCTGCCAGTGCCCGAGCCAACGTTACCGCCCAGCCGGCTGCAATAATAACTATTAGGGCTAAAATGATGTACTTTACCTTAACCTCCCTAAAAAAACGCTCTAAAAAGCGGAAATACACCCCAAAAACGGCTATAACAAAAGCCAAAAACGCTATAACCACCAGCACACAACATAATAACGCACAAGCCGGCTGGATATAAAACGCCTCGAAGATTTTGCCCTGGGCGAAGGCAAGTGTCGCAGTAGTCATTCCGCAGGTTGGACACGGCAGCCCATATCTTTGCTGGAACCCGCAGTAGCCAAGCCACCGCCCCATATCGATATTATAATGTCCCGCCAACGCAAAAATTCCGAAGAAACCAACTACCGCCAAGCAAACAATCACCGCTGCCATCCGCTGGCGAGACGACGCTCGGATAAAAATTTTCAACTTATTTATCTGTTGGCTTGTTGGCATAACTACGTTAGAATAGAGCAGCCGGGTAATTCTGTCAAGAAATGACTAATACCCGTGAGTTATTGACAAAATACGAAGTATGCGATACGAGATACGAATATGCAGTTAGAGCAGAGAGATTTGAGCAGAATGCTGGAGACAGCTATTGTGGCAGCACGCCTGGCCGGCCAGCGGGCGATGGAAGAAATCAATTACATCAAGGCCTCAGTGAAGAACACCACCGAATTGGTAACCCAGACCGATGCCCGATGCCAGAAGATAATCATTGACCGAATCAAGGAGAACTATCCCGACCACGGCTTTATCGCCGAGGAAGGTAGCGAGGGTAAAATATTCAAACAGCCCCCACGAGGTGACCAGCAGCTCTTCTGGGCTATCGACCCAATAGACGGAACGAACAATTTTGCACATCGCATGCTTTTCTTCACCATCAGCATCGCGGTAATAAACGAAGGCCAGCCCATTGTAGGTGCGATTTTCGAGCCGGCCACGGATTCAATGTTCACCGCTGTCAAAGGCGGCGAGGCACAATTGAACAGCAGGCGAATAACAGCAAGCGAAGAAACAATGGATAAATTTTCAAGCATTGGTTTGGATAGCCATTTTGATAATGGCGTGCCGGGTTGGGTCTGTGAAATTATGCAGCGAACAAGATTCCGAAACTTAGGCACAACCGCTCTGCAATTGGCATACGTGGCAAAGGGCGGCCTTATAGCCACTATCGCCTCCGACCCGAAGCTATGGGACATAGCAGCCGGGACCGTAATCGCCGAGGCGGCCGGAGCCATCGTTACCGATTGGCAAGGGAAAAAAATCTTTCCCCTCGATTTGGAAAGCTATGAAGATCAGCAATTTCAGGTGATAGCGTCTAATAAAAAAGTCCATCCCAACTTACTCGAACTTCTTAACAGTTGATTGCACATCCTGCACCAAGACATCCGACTTTCTGTCAAAGGGGCTCTTAGCAGTTAAAGAAAAAAGCCATCGAAGCATAAGCATCGATGGCTTTATGATAATCTTAGATTATCACATTTTTACTTTTTCTTCTTTGCTGTTTTCTTCTTTGCGGCTTTCTTCTTTGTGGCTTTCCTTTTTGCCATTTTAATACCTCCGTGAAATTAAAAAGTGATTGTTCATAAGCGGGTTCGTAACCATCAACCCCGCTTTTCCTCGGAATTTTGATTACTTAAAATATCCTTTCAACAGCAAAAATATAAAAGTGGAAAATTTTGTCATTGCAGAGCGAATAAATCTCGCAAGCCTTCAATCATTCACTTCCTTATTATATCTTTAGAACATATTGTGGAATCAACTTGACAACAATCTCTATCGACCCAATTTCTAAAGCGCGCAACACGACTTTTCGCCCCCTGTATTCATAAGGTAACTCCCGCACTTCAGATATAATTTTTTTACCCCTATCATTTTGCAGCTCAACTTCAAAATATCTCTTTCCATCAACTTCTATTACCTTATTTACGGTTAGAGTATCAGGTAAAACATATCCTCCGCCATGAGGGAAAATGTCGGCGTTTAAGAGCCTGTCATAAACGCCAAGACTTTTCGCTCTTTTTTCAAAACCCAATAATTCAATGCTTTCGGAACTTAGATTGGGGTTACCTTTGACTAAATACGCAGGCAAATCTGCTCTCAAAGTAAGCGGGAAAAGAGTAGTCTGATTGTTTAAATAATGACAACCCAGCACTATTTCATTCATATTTATAAGCCCCTGATGGGTCTCATTAGAAATTTCTATGAATTTTCCAAACAACAATTCTGCGGCTATTCTTCTTTTCTTCTTCGAGAAATTCTCAACAAATTGATACCGTTCAAAATATTTTTTAGCAGCACTACCCGTAAGAATAAGGAACTCCCCCAAAGGTGTTTCAACGTGTTCTGCCATTTCACGCAATTGTTTACTTTTATCATAATATATTCCAAAGCCTGATTCATTATCCCCCCTTAACTCATCGGCGGCGCCGTGTATTATAAAAGCATATGGAGGTAGATTTTGATCCAGTTTTACAACAGGTTTTACTCGAAACAAATCTATAAAATGGTTGCTTTTGTAAAAGTCCCAATTCACCTTAACACCGTCTACCTCTATTGCGCTTATCTCCAATTCATGTAATTTTTTAATCAAACTCTCAATATTGGGCAGTTCCTCCAATCCCCCTACCATCATCCCACATGCGTTGGGTTTTGTATTAAGAATGATAAGTTCATCATCCCCTCTTCCCCAACTGATCTTTCCACCATAACCAAATCCGCTTCCCCACCGACTCACATTTCTGGTGATGGTCATGTCTGGGGTGGAAATAAAAGTAGCATTTGGGCTTATATCAAGTTGATTTTGAACATAATGAATACCCGCAATACCATAGACGGTATTAGCTTTACATAATTCCGCACCGCTATCGTTTAACCCAATAAAAAAACAATGGTTCTTTGCATTCCGTAACATTCCCTCCTTGTTCATAACTGATTTACTCGCTGGCAGGATTGTCGAAGTCATTATCTTGCCCTTCATTGGTCTGGTCGTCATAATCTGATTCATCAAAATAATCTTCTCTGTCAAGGAGGCCTTTCTCAGACAAACTTGCACAAGCAACACAGTATCGAGCCCATGGAATCGCCTCCAATCGCGCCTTTGGGATCAGCTCGCCGTTGGCTTCACAAATTCCGTATGTATCGTTCTCGATACGACCGAGTGCATCTACAATTTCCACAAGCAACTTTCTTTCGCTATCCACCAATCCCAACGTATTTTCAAGCTCAAACGTATCCGTACCCACATCAGCCATATGAAACGGCAAATTCGATAAATCAGTCCTTGGCTTTCGCAGCGTCTCTTCTTCCAAAAAAACCACGTTATCTAATATTTCCTCTAACTTCTCCAATAACAAGGCTTTGAATTCTCTTGTTTCTGCGGGTGATAGCCCGCTTTTGTTCGTTTTTTCCTTTGCCATATGAATTCGGTAGTTCACAAATGGTTCTATGTCCCTTTGAGAGAGTTGTCATTTTCCTAAAAACACTAATGAGAAGCGATTATCGCCCAAGAAAGACACATAAACTTCTTACAAAAACCCGCCTAAGCGGCTTAATGCTCGTCTCGATTTCACCCGGAGTCATACCAATCATAGCAAATGAGAAAAAACCAAAAACGAATCCTGCCACTGCACATGCCAGCCGACGAATCTTTATCGGGTCTATTCTGGGCGAAATATAAACTGCAAGCTGATTCTCAATCTCTTCCAGATAATGCAAATAAGGTTCTTCTAACTCATCCAGAGTGTCAAACTCAAGCCTTAGTAATAACTTTCCCTGGAAGAGCAACATAAATTCCTCCTTGGCATCAATGAAAAACGCATAGTGGGAATTCAATAAATGCTCTAACATATCTTCCAGCGTCTCCGGTGGACTTTCATATGACCGGATGCGCTCTATCAGATGTTCGACCGCTTCATCTACCAGTGTAACGACAATTTCCTCTTTATCCTCAAAATGCTGGTAAAGCGTTCCTTTGCCGACGTCGGCTTTTTCGGTAATTTCTTCGACCGTTGCAGCGTCGACGCTCTTTTCGCTAAAAACATCCAGAGCTGCTTTTTTCAGCTTCTTCCGGGTTCTTCCGGCCCTTTTCTGTGACCTGTTTTTTACAGATTTTTTTGTTTTGGTCGACATAATCTTGACTATTTAGTCAAAACTGACCAAATGTTCAAGAAAAAATTTGACTTTTGCAAAAAAAATACTATTTTTATTCAGCACGATTAAACCGTAGTTTGAAAAGAAATAATCGGCTGGATGAATACAAGTAGAATAATAAATTCAGATAGCACCGGGCTGCATCTTAAAAGAGGCAACCGTCTTGGAAAATACCGCCTGAAAAAGTGTCTCGGTACAGGTGGAATCTGCGAGATCTGGCAGGCAAGAGACCGCGTAGAAGATATCTGGGTCGCCTTGAAAATACCTCTGGCAGATATTAATGGCAGGCGTGATAATGAGACTTTATTACGCGAAGTCCGTGCAGTTTCCAAGTTGCGTCATCCCAATATACTCTCAGTCAAAAATGCTGACATTATTGATGGTCACGCAGTACTTGCTACCGAATTATCCGCAGGTACTTTAGCTAATTGTTCCAGGCCGATGTCTGTCAGAAGAATTATGTCAATTATTGCTCAAGTACTCGAAGGTCTGGCCTACGCCCACCACAATCAAATAGTGCACTGTGATGTTACCCCAAGCAACATATTTCTATTTCCGGACAAAAGGGCCAAACTTGGAGATTTTGGAATATCCCTGAAGCTAAAAGGACGCATGAAAACGGTTGACGATTTTGGTACCCCTGGATATGTCGCTCCCGAACAGGCTTATGGCTATCCTACCTATCGTAGCGACTGTTTTGCCGCCGGCCTGATCCTTTATGAATATATTACAGGAATATTGCCCCGGTGGCCCTTCGACTGGCCACCCCGCGGTTATCAGCGTCTAAGGGAAAGAACCAATTTGGCATTTGTAAAATTCATTAGAAAATCCCTGTCGGTTCACCCACAAAAACGCTTTGCAAATGCCGGAAAAATGCTCTCGGCCATGCATGAATCAATACCTGAAACCTGCCAAGAAGTTATAAGGACGGTAGAGAAAAAAGAAAATGACTGGCGTAAGGTTCGACGTGAGGTTTTCCTTAGGCGATACGGCAGGATTTTCCCCGTTATATTCAGATGTATCGAATGTGATGAACCAATAGCCGAAAGAATGCAGATTTGTCCATGGTGTGGAAGTAAAAGAAATCGCTTCGATACCCGCAGCCAATTCAGCCATATTTGTCCACGCTGCCATAAAGGGGTCTTTCCGGAATGGAAATTTTGCCCATGGTGCTATGGACCAGGATTCGGTTCGCCAATTTCCATTCACTCAACTGGGGCTCGTTATCACGCCCGATGCGAACACTGCAATGGCAAACTTATGCGCTTTATGCGTTATTGTCCATGGTGTCATCGCAAAGTGCAAAAACCTTGGCAGACTCGGCCTTTCCCTGAAATCTGCGGTCGGTGTGCCTGGTCCATAGATTCGGATTTTTGGAGATACTGTCCCTGGTGCAAACAGGATTTAAGACCGTAATTGTTAATCGGTCAGATTTACCGAATAAATGAAAATAAGATACAGGAGCGTTAAATGGATAACCTTGTTCCCACCAAAGTGTTTTTAACTAAAGGGGTTGGCTGGCATAAGTACCAACTGAAATCTTTCGAGCAGGCACTGCAAACGGCAGGTGTAGCTCAACAAAACCTGGTTCAGGTCTCGTCGATTTTGCCGCCGAAATGCAAAATTATCAGCCGGGAAAATGGGCTGAAAAAACTGACTCCGGGCCAAATATGCTATTGTGTGATGGCCAGAGCCGATACGAACGAACATGGAAGGTTGGTTGCCTCCTCAATAGGAGTCGCTATTCCTAAAGACAAAAACCAATGGGGATATCTGAGCGAGGTACATAGCCACGGCATGAATAGCCAGCAGGCGGGAGATATGGCTGAAGATTTGGCAGCTGGTATGTTAGGTACTACGTTGGGGATGGAGCTTGATCCTGACACAGCCTGGTCTGAAAAAGAGCAGGCATATAAATCAAGCGGGCTGTTTATTAAAACCACCAATCTCACCCAAACCGCCAAAGGCCAGGAGGGTCTCTGGACAACGACGGTAGCGATAGCAATGTTTTTGTTTGATTGAATATGTTGATGGAATTTATATCTCATGAAAGAAGTAATCAATTTCGGGTACCTGCCCGAAGAATATGCTGACCCCGAAAATGCCAAGATAATCATCATTCCTGTCGCCTACGATGGAACAAGCACATGGATCAAAGGTGCTGACAAAGGCCCTACAGCAATAATAGAAGCATCGGCTAATATGGAGTTATATGATATAGAGACCGATTCAGAAGTTTATAGAAAAGGTATATATACCGAGGATGCCATAACCAGAGAGATTACCACCACAGAGATGATTAATGCGGTCAATGGAACCGTTCAGTATTACCTCGAAAAAAACAAGTTTACAGTCGTTATAGGCGGAGAACACTCGGTCAGTATTGGCTCTATCAAGGCTCATGCAGAACACTACGCGAATCTTACTGTCTTACAATTAGATGCCCACGCGGATTTAAGAGAAGAATATAATGGTTCAATATATAACCACGCCTGTGTTACGGCCAGAATCAAAGAGTCCTGCCCAGTGGTTCAGGTAGGTATCAGAAGTATGGATTCTACCGAAAAAGAACCTATGGACAAGAACCGCACGTTTTTTGCAAAAGACATCTATAACAACACGGATTGGATTAAAAAGGTCGTCTCCATACTTTCAGATAATGTATATATAACGATAGACCTGGATGTCTTTGACCCGTCTATAATGCCTTCCACCGGCACACCTGAGCCGGGGGGATTGCTGTGGTATGATGTTTTGGAACTACTAAAAGCAGTTTCCAATAAAAATAATGTCGTAGGTTTTGACGTTGTGGAGCTGTGTCCGGATGACAGAAATAAAGCTCCTGACTTTATGGCCGCAAAGCTCATCTATAAATTGCTGAGCTACAAATTCGGAGGCTGAAATGGAAAAGAACGATTTCCTAAAAGACCCTGTAAAGCATATCGACATAAAATCTTTTGATTCTATAAAAATAATCGAAGCTATGAAAGATATGTCTTTTACAGCAAGAGACACAGCAAGAGCAGCAGATATTTTTAATCGAATGATAAGAGACGATGAATGCACAATTATTTTATGTATAGCAGGCAGTACCATCGCCGCAGGGTGCAAGCAGATTTATACCGATATGGTCAGGCACAATATGGTTGATGTGATAGTGGCTACAGGGGCTTCCATCGTTGATATGGATTTTTTCGAGGCCTTAGGTTTTAAACATTATAAAGGCAGCTCATTTGTTGATGACAGAAAGTTAAGAGACCTCTATATCGACAGGATCTATGACACTTTCATTGATGAAGAGCAGTTGCAGATTTGCGACAACACTATAAAGGAAATAGCCGATTCACTCACTCCAGGACCTTATTCTTCAAGGGAATTTATCGAAGAGATGGGAAAGTATCTCATTAATAATGCGGAAAAACCGGATTCTTTAGTGCAGGCAGCATATGAAAATGATGTACCAATATTTTGCCCGGCATTTTCAGATTCGAGTGCGGGTTTCGGCTTAGTAATGCATCAGACCGAAAACGACCAAAGCCATATTTCTATTGATTCGGTAAAGGACTTTAGGGAGCTGACGGAGATTAAAATAAAATCCCCGGTTTCAGGACTATTTATGATTGGAGGCGGGGTGCCAAAGAATTTCGCACAGGATACAGTCGTCTGTGCCGAGGTTCTGGGAAAACCGACAAATATGCATAAATATGCTGTACAGATTACAATCGCTGACGTCAGAGACGGAGCCTGTTCAAGTTCTACTCTGAAGGAAGCGTCCTCATGGGGCAAGGTTGATACTCTTTACGAACAGATGGTTTATGCAGAGGCCACCTCTGTTTTGCCTTTAATAATCAGCTATGTATATCACGTGCGGGGCTGGGAAGGCAGATGGGAAAGAAAATGGAGTAAGATTTTTGAATAATCATTTTCAGGAAAAAGAAAGGAACATAGATATGACAAGAAGCATACTGACACCCTGCCGAGCCGCTGGCTCGTCGCGGCCGGTTAGATTTCTAACTGTGTTGGCTTGTTCGCTGGCTCTTATGGGTTGTAAGGATGAGCAGGAGAAGAAAAAAGCTCTCACAGAAGCTGCGGAGACCAGAACGTCGCTGGCCAAAGTCAAGGCTGATTTAACCATGGCCAAAAGCCAAATAGCCTATCTAAAGGAGGAGCTGGAAACAGCTAAAGAAGCCCACAATGAGCTTCAAGAGCAAGCCGAGCCACTTGTCGGCGAGCGAGACATTGCGATTGCCGCAGCAGAAAAAGCTCAAGAAAAAATCAAAAACCTGATTGCTCAGTTAAGCGAGCAAGCCGGAAATGAGGGGATGCTTCGAAACGAAATTAAGGAGCTTGAGCTGGTTATCGAGAACCAGGAAAAGACTATTGCAGAACAACAAGTAACCATTGAGGAGCTGCAGAAGATAATCGAACAGCAACAAGGAGCTGTTGAGGAACAGCCGGAAAATGCCGACTTGCCCGAGCACCATTAAAAGTACACCCAGCTTCCTATCGCGGATCGGAGACCGGGTGTAACGCAACGATTTTCACTCTATCGCTGGGAGAGCTGACTTGGCTTCTGTCGAGTATTGCTATAACTCTTCTTTGTGGGCCGTCGACGCCGATACGAACGAGAATATAAGCGGTAAAAACATCACTGCGCACAGTAACAAGATTGCTTATCCGTGAGAAAATCACGTCCCGCTCTTCAAAATCACTAACCGCTCCATCGCCCGGTGTAAGGTCGGGAAATCGGTCTAAATCGAAAGAACTATACAAAGGGTCGTAAGCATAATAGCCCATCGCGGGAACCTGCATCAACTCACCGGTACTTTCAAAACCTCCTTCTGTATCTCGATACGCAACTATTGCCTGGGCGATTGCAGGGGACATCCACGGTAGCTGCGCTATTA
>Ga0315544_1003470_pt1 | contig 10393 bp, 10 predicted proteins | sample SalMarSW160130MG_2_FD_202543 | JGI IMG/M metagenome (GOLD analysis project Ga0315544, IMG submission 202543) | Salt marsh sediment microbial communities from the Plum Island Ecosystem LTER, Massachusetts, United States - Salt Marsh Sediment SW1601-130 ... | reverse complement strand
AGACGCTGCTTGGCCAGCAGCGCCTGCTCCTCTGAGAGGGTGATACCGACGACTTCACAGCCTCGATTCCCTGCAGCGTATGCCGCGAATCCTCCCCAGCCACATCCGATCTCGAGGACCCGCATGCCCGGCTCGAGCCCGGCATGGTCCGCGATGATGCGGTACTTGTTGATCTGAGCGTCGGCGAGGCTCTGCTCCGGATATGCAAACCTGGCCGAGGAGTAGGCCATGGTCTCATCGAGCCAGGCCCGGTAGAAGTCGTTGCCGAGGTTGTAGTGGTCCCCCATGGTCCGGACGCGGGGGTGGCGCCGCTCGGGCCTGATGCGTTGCCACAGGCGGCGAGCAGGAGTCGTGGCCCGCGCCAGCGGATGCTCGAACCAGGCACTCCGATTGGCCACGCTCCATTCCATCAGGGCTGGGAGGTCTGGGGTCTTGATCCGCTCGTCCATGTAGGCGTCTGCGAAGCCCATCACCCCGGCCCGAAGAACGTCGCCTACCGCCGAGTGGTCCTTCAGTTGGATCAGGGCCGCTGGTTCACCGGACCCGATTGCCCGCTGCTGCCCGCCGGGGAGTATCACCTGCAGGGTGCCGGTGCGGGCGAGTGCTCCGAAGATTCCAAGGCTGATTCGTTCGATGAGGGTCATCGCGGGTTGTTCCAGCCGTCTACTACCGAAATGCTACTCGCCGGCGGCTCGGGACGATGGTGGAATTTGGCGCCTTTGAGCCACAAGCGAAGCGCCTGCCAATAGATTCCGCCGACCACCTTCACCGTCAGGAGGGGATGGGTGAAGAACAGCATCAGAAGCTCCCGATCGGTGAACGGCAGCCGGGTGAGGCTCACCCCGGCTCGGAAGAACACCGTGCCTGAGGAGTCGGTCTGCTCGATGGCGAAGGCCAACCGCTCCCCCGGCTCGGTCACCGTGAAGTGGTAGGTCTGGTCGAGGTCGTTGAACGGCGAGACGTGCATGGCCTTGGCGAAACGGTGTCGGAGCCCTTCGGCTTCAACCGGGACGACGTACGTGTGCCGATCGCCGAAGGTGTTCCTCACCTCGTGGAGAATCGCGCGGAGGTCTCCGCCGGATCCGTAGCAGTACCAGATGCTGATGGGATCGAAGACGGACCCGAGCACTCTGGGGAACGCGAGGAGCAGCACTCGGCCGCCGTCGGCGTCGACCCCGGCCGAGCTGAGGACCTGGTCGACCCACGGCCGCAGCGGGGTGCCGTCCGCCGGCCCGTGTTTGGCGATGTCGAAGCCGAAGAGGTTGAAGCGTCCCACCGAAAACAGGCGTAGGTCCCGATCGAGGGTCTCCAACTCGTCGATGTCGAACAGCCCGTAGTAGATGCGGTACTCGAAGTGGTGGTGGAAGGGCTCGAGGCGGGTATGCCGCATGCGGCCGCGATAGAGCGCCGACGCTCGCGTGGTCACAGCGCCCCTCCCGAGGACGCAGGCTCGGGTGCCGAGCTGACCGGCTCGAACGTGCCATGCCACGGCGACGGGCTTCCCAAGGCTGCCGCGACGTTGAGGCCCGACTGCAGCCCGTCCTCGTGGAAGCCGTATCCCATGTAGGCGCCGGCGAACCAGGTGCGATTGATGCCTTGGATGGCGGCGAGTCCCTGCTGGGCTGAGATGGCGTCGCTGTTGAATTGGGGATGGGAGTACTCGAAACGCCCGTGAACCAACTCCGGGTCCGGATCCCGGGGAGGATTCAGGGATATGAACAGCGGGAATGCGGGGTCCAGGTTCTGGAGCCGGTTCATCCAGTAGGTCACGGACGCCACCTCCGCGTCTCGCGTCTCGCGTTGGAGGAACGTGTTCCAGCTCGACCAGACCGCCTTGCGCCGGGGCATGAGTGCCGGGTCGCTGTGGAGCACTGCTGCATTCGGCTCGTACCTGATCGCCCCTAGGCACGAGCGTTCCTCCGATGTGGCGTCCTCACCCAGGATCCGCAGAGCCTGATCGGAATGGGTGGCCAGGACGACATGGTCGTACATCTCGCAGCTCTGGGGTGTCTCCACGGTGACCTCGTGGCCGTTTCGCACGAGGCGCGTCACCGGCGTCTCGAGACGGATGCGATCGGCGAATGGAGCCGCCAGGCGAGTGACGTAGCTACGGCTTCCTCCCGACACCGTCCGCCACCGCGGTCGGCCAACGATCTCGACCAGGCCGTGGTTGGAGAGAAAACGCAGAATCGCCCTTGCCGGAAACCGTTTCATCTGACTCTGGCGCGCCGACCAGATCGCCCCCGTCATCGGGAGCAGGTAATCCTCGAGGAACCCCTGAGAGAAGCCATTGCGCACCAGCAGCTCTTCGATGGTCTCGTTGTCGCCCGGCCGCAGCGTCCCGCCCATCCGACGGAACCGATTGATGTCGAGCAACATTCGCCGGAATCTCGACCGCATCAGATTCGAGGGCTGCGCCAGCACCCCGCGCAGGCTCGCTCCGTACTCGAACTCTCCACCGACCGAGCAGGAGAAGGACATGTCGCTGTGTTCGGTCGGCACGTCGAGAGCCGAGAACAGGCGCGTCAGGTTGGGATAGGTCACCTCGTTGTAGACGATGAAGCCGGTGTCGACGGGTACGGCCGCGCTGGGAGCCTGTACGTCGACCGTATGGGAATGGCCCCCGATTCGATCATCCGCCTCGAAGACCACGACCTCGTGGTTTCGGTGGAGCGCCCACGCGGCACCGAGACCGGAGATCCCGGATCCGACGATGGCGATTCTCTGTCCCATGAGCCGTGATTCGGAGCGGCCGTCTGCGGTGGCTGCCGATTCTGGGCTCGTCGAGGGTCTCGGAAGAGGATTCATCTCGGGAACACCCTTCTCGCACGTTCAACCCGTCCCATAGGCTTGCAGGGAGTGACGGCGGCGTCCAGCGAGACGCGCCACCGGACGATCACTGCCCCCCGCCGCCGGCGGGCCCATTCGCGGGATGGCCCTGTACACGATTCTGCGGCTCTGATATGTTCCGCGCATCAGGGGAGTATCCCTGAACGAGCGCAGTCGTCAGGACGACAATGAGGCCCGGCGGCGCTGGCCCTCTCACGGGCGGGAGAGACCTCCATAGGTTGTGGAAGGCTCTTCTCGTCGACAGGAGGACGTGATGGTTACCAAGCTCGGTCCCTTCGCTCCCAAGACTCTGGGAACCCTGAGCGAGCTGCTCGAGGCCCGGCGTACCGCGGTTGCACACTGCCTCGAGGACCTCCGTGTCGAGATCGCCGACGCCATGGATCAGCGCGATGTGAGCGATCTCCTCGACGACGACGAGCCTGCCGCCGACACCGACGCCGAGCGCTGCCTCATGCTCGCAGACAGGGCCGATGGGGCGCTGCGGGAGATCGAGGACGCTCTCGCCCGGGTGGCTGCCGGCAGGTACGGCTACTGCGCCGACTGTGGCGGCCGGATCCCGCTGCAGCGGCTTCGCGCTCTCCCGGCAACCCGAACGTGCGTCGAGTGCAGCCGCCGGCGCGGCCATCCCAATGGCGAGTCGCCCCAGCACACCGGTCTCGAAGAAGAGACGTTGTGGGGTGGATTCGACCCCGAGCCACGCCGCGTCTCTGACGCCCGCGCCTGAGCCCATCCCGCTCTGTCGACAACCCGCCGCGACCGGTCGACTACCCGGATGCCTCGTTGAGACGCGCCATGTGCTCGGCCGTCAGCTCGACATCCAGTGCCGCGAGATTCTCGGTGAGGTGTGCCTCGTGACTGGCGGTCACCAGCGGGATGATGGTCACCGGAAGGCGCATCATCCAGGCGTACAGCACCTGATTGGTGGTGGCACCGATCTCCTCCGCCACCGAGCGAAGGGCTTCCAGCCGGGCAACGGCGTCAGGACCTTGGTACTCGGGCGTGATCTGCCTGTCGGGCCGAATGTAGGCACCCTGCAGCAGGGCCCGGTATGCCACCAGAGGCATGTCGTTTGCCTCCAGGTAGTCGAGCATCTCGTCGGTCACGCTGATGCCGTACTCGTGGGCGAAACTCGCCCCCGGCTTCGGCCGCAGATACGTGAATCGCTGCTGGAGGCAGCAGTACTCGGCCCAGCCGTTGGCGCGGCTGATGCTGCGAGCCCTCTCCAGGCGCCAGGCGTGGATGTTGCTGCATCCCAGGAAACGAGCCTTGCCGCTGCGCACGACCTCGTTGAGTGCTCCGAGGGTCTCGGTGAGCGGCGTTTGCCGGTGGTCGATGTGGGCGTAGTAGAGATCGACGAAGTCGGTCTGTATGCGCTCGAGGCTCTGCTCCACGCCGCGCTCGATCGCCGCGGCGGAGAGGCCTTCGACGTTGTCGCGCCAGTCTCCGTGCGTGCCGAGGGGTTGCGCCCCGACCTTGGTGGCGAGGATGATCTCGTCCCGATTGCCTCGGGCCTTCATCCAGCGTCCGATCAATGCCTCGCTGATTCCGTTGTCACCACCATCGACCCACCAGGCGTAGGCGTTGGCGGTATCGAGGAACCGGCCCCCGGCCTCGTAGAACGTGTCCAGCAGCCGGAAGGAGGTCTCCTGATCGATCGTCGTCCCGAAGTACATACACCCCAGGCAGAACCTGCTGACCTCGATCCCTGCGCTGCCAAGCGTTACTTGCTGCACTGTGCTGATTCCTCTCGTGTTGTTGATTCGTCTACTTCCCTGTTTGCCTGCTCACTGCCCACGACGCATTGCAGATAGCGGTTGCGCTTGCGCTCGATCACCTCCAGTGCTGAGCACGTCTCCGCGAGGGAGGCCATCACCGCGTTGCGGTGAGCGTCGAGCAGCTCCGCCCGGGCGGCGTTGGTGCTGGGATCGTCCTCACGAAACAGCCGCGCGAACTCGCGGACGTCGCGGATCGGCATTCCCGTATCCCTCAGACGCCGCACCATCTCGACCAGGCTGGCATCGGTTGGCGAGTATCGGCGGTGCCCGTTGGAGAGCCGCTCGATCGGGCCCAGCAGACCCTGTGTCTCGTAGTAGCGCAGCGTGTCCAGGCTCAGGCCACTCTGTCGAGCCATCTCCGCCGGGGTCAGGTGGTCGACCTCATGTATCACGGTCATGGGAACCTCCGCGGCCCAGTATCGAACTTAGAGCGCGCTCTAGGTCAAGCGCGAATCTCGGTTTCTTCCCGACACGGGCACGCGAAGCCCCACAGAGCCGGCCGAGGACGTCACGGCAGCGCCCTACTCGAGGATCGAGCTGCTCACCTGCGGTGGGCCCGAGCCGAGGTAGAAGATCCCCGGGTAGCCGCTGGTCTCGAACCCGTCGCTCGGATTGTTGCGCAGCACGGAGTGGTCGATGACCAGGTGGCCGGAGCGGTCGTTGCTGACGAAGAAGATGGCGCCACCACCCTCGTTGGCGTGGTTGTTCTCGATGAGGGTGTCGAGAACCGTGAGCGTGAAGGTGTTGCCGTCGTTGTAGATGGCGCCGCCGCTCCCGCCGCCGGGAGTGCCGCCCTGAGCAGGATTGGCGCCGTTGCCGATCGCCAGGTTGTCCGTGAACACGCTGTTGATGACGGTGTAGGAAACGCCGATGCTGCTGAGTCCGCCGCCGTTGGAACAGACGTTGCCGTACCCGTCGCCGCCTCCGAAGGTGCTGTTGACCACGTAGACGGGCAGACCGTGATACTGACTGAAGACCCGCACCGCGGCGCCTCCGACGTCCGGGCCCGTGTCGTCACAGACGTTGTTGAAGAAGCGGGTGTTCACCAGCTTGAAGCGCCCACCACGCACCCAGATGGCACCACCACCATCGGGATCGTTGCCCTCGGAATTGGCGTTGACGAAGGTGATGTTCTGCACCGTGAGCCGCGGATGATCCTGGTCCTGGCAGTGCGAGGTCGTCCACACCTGATCTCGATCGCACGTGTTCATGTAGAGGATGCGCCTCTCACCACCACCGCTCAGGGTCACCAAACCCCCACCGTCGATCACGATCTCTGGCCCGGTGTCGTTGAAGACCTTCGCCGTCTCCGTCATCTCGATCGTGACCGGGTCCGGGCCACAGTCGAAAACGATGGTCCCTCCCTGAGCGACCGCATCAACGACGGCCTGGGACGTACAGCTCTCCGGCGTCCCGTTGCCGATCACGACGTCGGGGTTGGAGGTGTCCTCGGTGCGGGCGCCCGAGGGAGGTGACGCATTGGCGTCCGGGTTGCCGAAGGACGGTTCCGTCCGGGCCGGCGGGGTGATCGGGGTGAGGCCGAGGCCGCGTGTGAGGAACACGGCCATTTGCTCACGGGTGACGGGCGCGTTCGGGCAGTAGTGGTCGTTGGTGGGCGGGTTGCAGCCCTTGGTGATACCGGCCGCTCCGAGGCGGTTGATGTCGTCGAGGAAGACCCCCTCGGTATCGGTGAAAGGCGTGTCGGACGTTGCCGGAAGGTGTAGGGCGCGAGTGAGAAAGGCCGCCATCTCACCGCGGGTCACGGCGCTGTCGGGACAGAACCGGTTGTTGAGCGGCGGGTTGCAGCCCTTCGTGATCCCGGCGGTGGCGAGCTTCTCGATGTCGGCTTCGAAGATCGACGCGTCGTCGTCCACAAACCCGGGGACATCGCGGTCCGTGAGACTGAGCGCTCGCACCAGGAACGCCGCCATCTGCCCTCGGCTCACGGGGTCGTTGGGGCAGAACTCGAGCGGGCCACAACCCTTGGTGATTCCCACGGCTGCGATCGCCTCGACATAGGGCTCGTACGCCGACAGGTCGTCGTCGATGAAGGTGCCGCCGGGTGGGAGCTCGGGAACTTGGGCGAGGCCACCCGTCGGTACGAGAGCGAGCGCCGCCACGAGGCCGACCATGAGGAGTGCAATCCGCTTCGACATGTCTCCCCCGCAGGCTACCCGGTGGTGCGTCGCGGATTGAGATCTTGGTGAGTGCGGCTCGACCACGTTGAATCGACCTCCGATCTCGGCGTGTTCGCGGGCGGGGGTTCAACGTATTGGGATGTCGAGGACGATGAATCCAAGGAAGAAGCGATCGATGAAGGCCGCCGTCATGGCCTGGCGCTTCTCTCGGGTGCTTGCGAACTCGAGAGGGATCATGGTCGCGGTGTCGATGACGGCGGCAGCGATGCCGGCCACGAGCGCAAATGCCCACATCAGCATTCTCCCCCTGCTTCGTCGGGAGCCCAGTCGAAGGGGCTGGAGGTCATGCGGTACTCGCGGATCTCGGAGATGTGCCCGTCGGCGAAACGCAACGAGGTGGCTCCTGCGAAGCGGGACCGCTCGCCGGCGAAGACACAGATGAAGTCCCATTCCACGAAGGCGGCCGCTCCGTCCAGGTGGAAGGACGTGACGTCCCACGACTCCACGACGCCGCCGGCGCCGAACCACTCGTCGACCCATCGCTCGACCGTCCGCCGCCCACGGTAGGTGGGACCGTGGGACTCGACCACGAGACATCCGGGATCGAGAACCCCGAGGATCTCGTCGGGGTCGGCGTGGACCCAACCCTCGACGTAGCTCTGGAAGAGGGCACGGGCCTCACCGGCGTCCATACGATCCGTCTCTGCCCTGGTCGACATCTCGAGGCAGGCTAGACGAGGAGCTCGCCGGTACCATTTCGGCGGCAAGCGGGAACCACCCCGCCTGCCGACATCATCCTAGGGACAGCCAAACGCGGGGGATCCATGAGATGCCCTGACCCTGCTTGCTCAGGCCCTGAACTCTACGGATCAACCTGGATCGATATTTGGATCGGGGCAAAGCCGGAGGGGCTGTCGAAGATCGTCAGCCGATGTTCCCCATCGGTGAGGATGAACCCGGCAAGCATCGTTTCCCCGGTCTCTTCCCAGCCGGCGGCGCTGAGCACCGCCAGATAGTCCTCGGTCGTGTGGCCCTCCTCGATTGTCACGACCGCAGAGAAGCCACCCTGCGGGTCGACCACGGCGACCTGGATCTTGCCGCCGGGGACCTCAGGCAGGTACTCGGGGAACTCTCGGGATGCTACCGGCATCGTGGGGGTATCACCGGCCGGCGAGACGGTGATCTCGAGGCGACCGAAGCCGAGCGAACGGACCTGCACTTCGTTGGTTTGGTCGCGGACAGTGACGCTGATGATCCTGTCCTCCTGGTCGAACGAGCGATCGGTGACGGTGAACCCGCCGGAGGTGAGCTCGTCGATGTATCCCTCGATGTCGGTGTCGTCGCTGTACGCGAGGTTCACGATCGGGCCCGACGAAAAGCGTTGTACCTCGGTGATGACCAGCTCGTCTGGCGTCGGGATGGCGGCCCACTCAGACGGCCACGACCTGTCGGAGCCGACATCCTCGATCGGTCCGCTCACATCGATTGACCCCTCTCCTGCCCCGAATGCAACGCCCACCGTGAAGTCGCCCCTCCTCGCCCGCACGGCATCCCACTCTCCAGCGGCGGCGCGTTCCTCTGCCCGCTCCGGGTTCGCATCGGAGGCGTACACCAGGTACTCCAGCTCAAACCCGGCCTCATCCAAGGCTTCGAGATATGCCATGAACTCGTCGTCGGTGACCCCCGAGTAGAAGATCCGCACCATGCCAGAACCTCCCAGCACGCTACTGATGCCGCTCCTCAACGCGGGAATGTCTGAAGGAATGACATTCGGCCAACCAACGCCCGGGCCGGCCGCATTGCCAAGAGAGTCAAGACCGGTCGTGGAGAGGTCGCCCACCTCATCAACTGCCGTGATTGACCCTCCATCGGCAGCAGACAAATCGGGTGCGGTCTCCCCATCACAGCCCCCGACACCTACCAGCAACGCGACAAAGGCGAGAGAAGCGAGAGGCCCGATGGGCCCAGACCGGAACGAGTGCCATCGGAACTCAGCCATCTCAGCCTCCGCGCCCCTCTCGTCGATAGTCGCCGTAGCCTACCGGCATCGCATGGAGTCGGCTCGGGTTCACCACGCGACGATTCGTCCGGGCACAACGGCCGTGTCACGGCGCCGTGACGGTCGTGTGGTAGACCATACGCCAGGGAGCCGACCTGGAGGTGCACGGTGACGGTTTTGAATGAGATCCCCGTACCCGACGACGACTACGGATCAGCGATGACGATGGAGAAGCGCAAGAACATCGCTCTCATCGCCCACGACAGCCGCAAAGGCGATCTCCTGGGATGGGCCAAGTTCAATCGCGGAGTCCTCGCCAAACACCGCCTGTTTGCCACCGGAACCACCGGTGCGCTCATCGCCGACGCCCTGCATCTCGAGGTGACACGTTTCAGAAGCGGCCCCCTCGGCGGCGACCAGCAGATGGGCGCCCGCATCGCCGAAGGCGACCTCGATGTCGTCATCTTCTTCTGGGATCCACTGCTCACGCAACCCCACGACGTCGACATCAAGGCCCTGTTACGGATCGCGGTGATGTACAACCTCCCGATGGCGTGCAACCGCGCCACGGCCGATTTCCTCGTCTCCTCCCCCCTGATGTCGGAACGATACGAGCGGTGCCTCATCGACTACGAGCACCGTATCCATCCGGACTGACAGCCGGACGGTCTTCGTCAGTCGCTGATCTTGAACATCAGCGTTTGGTGAGGCTGCACCCGGAAGGTGCTCTCGGAAACGAACTCGGTGACCTCCGTGCCAGCCCAGAGATCGCGAACCGCTTTGCGTCCCCCCGAGAGGCCGGTGTCGGCGATTTGCAGGGTGACGTCACGGCCCGAGGAGCCTCGGTTGACCAGTGCCATCGCTACCGAACCGTCGGCAAGCGGCCTCCGCCACACTTCGCATCCCCCACCACGCCGGACTCTCCATGCCGGGCGACCGAAACGGTCCTGGTTCACGCCCAGCACCTCTGGGTTCGTCAGCAGCGCCGCTGTGTCGTCATCGAGCGTTCGCAGGTCACAGCCGATCATGAGCGGCGAGGCGGCCATGCACCACATCGACATCTGCGTCTGATACTCCAGGAACGACAACCCCGGGCCCGGGATCCGCCCTGCTCCCCTGAGCCCGACCACGAGCATGTCAAGGTCGTTCCATCCACCCGGGCCGCCGTGATCGTGGAGACCCGCAGCGATGTCGATGGAGGTGTCGACCCCGATGCCGTAAGTCTCGTGCTCGGGGACCCACACGTCCACCCAGGAATCAAAGACATCGCCCGATACCCGCCACATGTGGCCGCCCACGTCGGGTCCCCACGCATGGGGGTCGCGCCCACCCCACTCGCAGATCGAGTAGAGGAAATCACGGCCTGTGGCACGCAACGCCTCCCCCATACGACCGTAGCGCTCCTCGGCCGCGGCGCGGTCGCCGGGAGCCCCGCAGTAGTCGTACTTGAGGTAATCGATTCCCCAGCTCGCCCAGAGCTCTGCGTCTCCGGTCTCGAAGCCCAAGCTCCCCGGACAGCCGCCACAGGTGTGCTCGGCGGCATCGGAGTAGATTCCGACCTTGAGTCCGAGATCGTGCATCGAATCGGCGAGGCTCTTCAACCCGTTGGGAAACCGCACGGGATCGGCCAC
>Ga0315544_1003469_pt1 | contig 10394 bp, 7 predicted proteins | sample SalMarSW160130MG_2_FD_202543 | JGI IMG/M metagenome (GOLD analysis project Ga0315544, IMG submission 202543) | Salt marsh sediment microbial communities from the Plum Island Ecosystem LTER, Massachusetts, United States - Salt Marsh Sediment SW1601-130 ... | reverse complement strand
TGCTTTTTCCTAACATTCGATTTAAACAGCATCTCGAGAGGAAAGTAGCTTAAATATAGCCGATTGAAATCATAAAATTTTAAGAGGACAAAGAGGAATCTGTAAATGGATATTCATTCTCTGGGCAAAGAACCGATTCAACAAGATCAGCCTGCTGGATTAGATGTCCGCTATGAACCCGAGTTTGAGCAGCTTCAAGCAGAAATTGATAAACTTTCACTGCCCTCGGCCTCAGGTGGTGTAGACTGGAAAAAAGTGAGCGATCTGGCAACTACCATCCTGGCCGAAAAATCAAAAGACCTTCTGGTGGCCAGCTATTTGGCGGTGAGTCAGGTTCATATGCGTCAAATTGAGGGACTGGCTGACGGGTTGACCATCATCCATGACCTTATCGTCAACTACTGGGACAGTATGTTTCCGCCTAAAAAACGAATGCGCGGTCGGCTGGGAGCTGTCGAGTGGTGGATCGAAAAGACGGAAACAGCCCTCACCGGATTAAAACCCGAACCAATTGCAGCGGAAAAGCTCGATATCATTCAAACAACCCTCTCTCAGATTGATACCCTTCTGAATGAGCATCTACCTGAACCGCCATTACTCCGTCCTATTCAGCGCGCTCTTGAATTGATTCCACCCACTTCCGAAAAGAAACCGGAACCTGAACCTTCTCCAACCACGGAAACAACGCAACCGGAGCAGGCACCCCCATCTGAGCAATATAGAGAGCGAGAGGTTCCTAAGCCAGCCCCTGTGGAAGCCGAAACGGAAAAGTTAACCACTGAACAGGATGCCCTAAAAATCATCTCATCAGGCATGCAGAAGATCCGCCAGGCCACCGCTTTTCTTCTGGAAAATGATCCCAAAAATGCCATGGCCTATCGGTACCGGCGAATCGCTGCCTGGTCGGTGGTGTCGGCGATTCCACCTGAATCAAACGGGCAAACCCAGATACCGCCGGCGGCCCCTCAAATTCTTGAATCGCTGCTCAACCTCAAGGAAAACGGTAATTGGAATGCCCTGATCATAGCTGCGGAGCAGCGGCTGAGCCAATTCATCTTTTGGTTTGATCTCAATCGTCTCGTGGCTGAAGCCCTCGACAGTCTTGGAGATGGCTACGTAAACGCCCACGAAGCAGTATGCCAGGAAACAGCCCTTTTCATTCATCGGCTCCCGTCCCTGATCGATCTGACTTTTTCCGATGGTACACCTTTTGCTGACTCTGAAACGAGGCAATGGCTAAATACTATTTCCCTGGAGGCTGGGTCAGTTCAAGAGGCTGCGGTTTCAACGCTTGCAATTTCCACAAGTACCGATGAAACCGATCGAATGGCAAATACAGTAGCGGATGCACAGACCCTGGCCAAGAAAAAGAAACTGCTTGAAGCCGTTCAATTGCTTCAAAAAGAACTAAAAAATTGTGTCTCGCAACAAGAAGCTCTCATGTGGCGATTGGCACTGTGTCGGATATTGATTGGGTCAAAACGGACGGATATGGCACTGCCGCATCTTGGACTGATCATAAAGGACATCGAAACCTACAGCCTTGAAACCTGGGATCCACAACTAGCGTTAGAGGGTCTCAAGCTGGTATGGACAGGTTACAGCAGCCATACCGGCAGCGATGTAAAGCGCAACGCCGAAGCCGTGTTGAGCCAGATCGCCCAGCTCGATCCAGCCGAAGCCCTGAAACTCAGCAAGGTATAAAACGATTTTTTAGTAATAAGAATTGTATTTTAGGCAAAAAAATGTTTTATATGTGCTGCAAACTCTGATAAATAATGCATACATTCGAATGCCGAATATTGAAATCCCTGGTCCACACTTTTTCACGATGAATTTGGATCTGATCTTTCGTGTCAGAATATTCCAAAGATCACGCCAGGGAAGGTTGGAGCAATATTGAATGACAAAAATCTATATTTTTGGACCATTATATTGGTCATCGGATTCTACTGATAATTAAAGCGCCATAGTATTTCATTATATTTGAAAATTTTTTATTTAAATTCCGCATACTGTTTTTATAGTAATTTCAAAAAAAGGAGGAAGCCATGGCAAAAGAAGGATCTGTTGCCCCTAAGGAAAGAGTAAATATTGTGTATCGACCCACAACGGGAGATGCAAAAGAAGAGATTGAGCTTCCGCTCAAATTATTGGTAGTAGGCGACTTCACACGTAGTCAGGATGACCGTATGGTAGAGGAGCGCGAGCCAATCAATGTTGACAAAGATAATTTTAACGAGGTCTTGAAAGCGCAAAACCTGAAACTCGACTTAACGGTCTCCAATAAGCTTTCGGAAGACCCTGATGAGGATTTGAACGTTTCGGTGAAGTTCGAGTCAATCAAAGATTTCAATCCAGAATCTATTGCAAAGAACACCCCAGAGCTGAACAAGCTTCTCGATCTCCGAGAAGCGCTTAACTCCCTGAAAGGCCCTATGAGCAACCGTCCGGAGTTTCGCAAGAAAATCCAGGAATTGATCAAAGACGAGGCCGCCAGGGAACAAATTTTAAAGGAACTTAAACTTGAAGAATAAGAAAGGGGGATTATATGGCTGAAGAACGAGAAAAAGAACAGACCGTTTCCCCAGAGGAACAAACAGCTGAGGCACCTTCTCTGCTTGACGAAATCGTTACCGCTACAAAACTTAAGCCAAAAGATGAAGCATACTCTCTGGCAAAAAAAGGTGTGGAGGCCCTGATTGCCCAGCTCGTCGAGCCGGGGCGGAAGGTGGAGAAGGTTTCCAAAGCCACGGTCGATGAGATGATCGCTGAAATTGACAAAAAGCTCAGTCTCCAGGTGGATGCCATTCTACATCACCCGGAGTTCCAAAAGCTGGAATCCTCCTGGAGATCCTTGAACTTTTTGGTGGATAAGACGGATTTCCGGGAAAATATCAGACTTGAATTGCTGAACGTGAGCAAAGAAGACCTTCTGGAGGATTTCGAGGACGCACCGGAAATCACCAAATCTGGGCTTTATAAAACAGTGTATACAGCAGAGTACGGCCAGTTTGGCGGAAAGCCATACGGGAACATCATTGCTGATTACGAATTTGGACCCGGACCTCAGGATATTAAGTTACTGCAACATGTTGCCAGCGTTGCGTCCATGTCACATGCCCCATTTATCGCTGCGGCCGGACCTGAATTTTTCGGACTGGAAGATTTTAACGGTCTCCCCAATGTGAAGGATTTAAAATCTACCTTCGAAGGCCCACAGTACATCAAATGGAATTCCTTCCGCGAGTCCGAGGATTCCCGATACGTTTCCTTAACCTTGCCTCGCTTTCTTCTGCGTCTACCCTATGGTCCCGATACCAAACCAGTGAAGACCTTCAATTACGAAGAAGATGTCTCCGCATCCCATGAGGATTACCTTTGGGGAAACACCGCCTTTGCCTTTGCAACCCGAATAACGGACAGTTTCGCAAAATATCGATGGTGCACTAATATTATCGGGCCATTGGGAGGAGGCGCGGTAGAGGATTTACCTGTACACCAATTCGAATCCATGGGGGCCATTCAGACCAAAATTCCGACTGAGGTGCTTGTCTCGGATCGCCGAGAATTTGAGCTCGCCGAGGAGGGTTTTATTTCACTGGCCATGCGTAAAGGCAGCGACAATGCCTGCTTCTTTTCGGCCAACTCGGTACAGAAGCCCAAATCCTTCGGGATCAGCCCCGAAGGGAAAGAAGCCCAACTCAACTACAAGCTTGGCACTGAAATGCCTTACATGTTCGTGGCAAACCGGTTAGCGCACTATCTGAAGGTGATTCAGAGGGAAAATATCGGCAGCTGGAAAGAAAGGACTGATTTGGATAGAGAGTTGAACGCCTGGATCCGTCAGTACATTGCTGATCAAGATAATCCGAGCGCCGAAACCCGCAGCCGAAGGCCGTTGCGTCAGGCGCAGATTACAGTTGAGGATGTTGAGGGTGAGCCCGGTTGGTACCGGGTCGGACTGAAAGTCAGGCCCCATTTCAAATACATGGGGGCCTATTTTACCCTATCACTTGTAGGAAAGCTGGATAAAGAATAACCATTTACAAAAGGAAAAGGAGGTTCACCATGCCAACACCAGCGTATTTATCAATTGAAGGTGCTACTCAGGGTAACATCACAGAAGGAGCCTTTACCGCAGACAGTGTGGGAAATGTTTACCAGGTAGGCCACGAAAATGAGATCCTGGTTGAAGCTTTCAGCCACACGGTTACCGTTCCGACAGATCCACAGAGCGGTCAGCCCACGGGACAGCGTGTTCACAAGCCACTGACAATTACCAAGGTTTTTGATAAATCTTCTCCAATGCTCTACACAGCACTTTCAAGCGGCGAGAGACTAACTAAATGCGAAATCAAATGGTGGCGAACCAGCAGCTCGGGAACACAGGAACACTATTTTACCATTAAGTTGGAAGATGCCATCATCACCAACATAACAGCCCGGATGCCCAACTGTCAGGATCCGAGTCAGGCACACTTCACCAATTTAGAGGATGTCTCGTTCAGCTACCGCAAAATCACCTGGACCCACGAGGTCGGATCGACCTCCGGAGAGGATGACTGGAGGGCACCGGTCGCGTAAACTTGGTTAATCCTTGCAGCGCACTGTAGGGTTTCTTTTATTGCTTCTCACTCTCCTAAGAAACTAAGTATTGAAAAGAGCATGCAGGTATCTTTTTTTGTTATGCCATCATAAAGGCACAGGAGTGGTCCGAATAATCGGGATTTGCCATACGGAGATTATAATAGTAATTGTCACGTTGCAATAAATCCCGATTATCCGGACTCGAGCACGGGACCTTGTTTCAAGGGCATAAAGCAAAAAAAGATACCTGCATGCTCTAGCGATAGTTTCTTTCATTCATAACCCTGATGCGAAGCGTCTGGGTCATTTGCTGAGAAGAGAAGGCGAGTGGCATACTATTTCACTCTGCGACCCTATCAGTATAACCAGAGGTATAAACGATTCAAGCTTATTTCGTAAAGCTCAGAAGATTATGCGGGAAGAAAGACTAACCGAACGCATACGATCGTGGAAGCGGACACCTGACCGGCGCGCCGGGCAGGATCCGAAACGAATGATCGATTCCATCGTCCGGCACCTGGAACGTATCCTGAACACTCGCCAGGGGAGTGTCCAGATTGCCGACGACTACGGTATCCCCGACTTTACCGATACAAGCTCTGGGTTCTCCGACGCTATACGAGATTTAGAGCGAACGATCCGAAATACGATCCAAAAATACGAGCCCCGCTTAAAATCGGTGCGGGTCAAGTTTGTGCCCCAAGAAGAGACCACGCTTGCGGTCAGTTTTCAGATCGTCGGCCAATTGATTCTTGAAGAAGGGAAAAATCCTATTACTTTTCAGAGCGTTATGGACTCAGACGGAAAATTTACGGTCAAGGGATAAGTGGCTGGCAGCGGACAGCACTCAACAAATACGGGACGATCATAGAGCTATGTTTAATCGGTACTTTCAAGAGGAGCTGGACAATTTAAAGGACCTGGGCGCGGAGTTCTCAAAGGCCCATCCGGCGGTGGCACCCATGCTTAGCGGCCGGTCCGCTGACCCTGATGTTGATCGCCTTCTCGAAGGAGTTGCCTTTTTGACAGCCCTTTTAAGGCAAAAGTTGGATGATGAATTTCCAGAGATCATTCACGAGCTTATGCAACTTATCTGGCCACACTATCTGCGGCCGCTGCCGTCTACCTCCATTGTGGCCTTCACGCCCAAGCCTATCCTGAAACAGTCTATAACCATCCCACCCGGCACCCAGGTGGCTTCGGTACCGGTGCAAGGTACATCCTGTTTGTTTCAGACCTGCTATCCGGTGGAAGTTCATCCTCTGCACCTCCTGGAGGCCTCTTTTGTAGAGACCTCGGGGCAACCGTCGGCCATCCGGCTGTTGCTGGAACTTAAAGGCCCCAACCTTGAAACCTGGCTGCCGAAGGTACTGCGCCTTTACCTTGCGGGAGATTTTCCGTCCGCCGCTGATCTCTACCTTCTGTTACGGTGTTACTTGAAGCGGATTTTGATCAACGCTACGGAAAGTGACAGTGTTGTAACCCTTGCTCCCGAAAACTTGAAACCTGTCGGATTCGGGCAAGACGACGGCATACTGCCGTATCCCACCAATTCCTTTCCAGGATATCGGGCAATTCAGGAATATTTTATGCTGCCGGAAAAATTCCTGTTCCTGGATCTCCTCGGTTGGGATCAATGGCAGAACCGAGGCCAGGGAAACCGGTTTGAAATCCGGTTTGAGCTTGACAAAATACCTTTTGTTGCACCACGTATCAAGACCGAAAATTTTGTACTGTTTGCAACACCGGTCATCAATATCTTCCCCTATGATGCCGACCCAATTCGCCTGGATCACCGTAAAACCGAATACCGGGTGCGTCCCGCGAGTCAAAAGGATGATCATTATCAGGTATACTCTGTGGAAAAAGTGATCGCTTTCGTTCAGGGAACCGCCGAAGAACGAGTCTATATTCCCTTCGAACTGTTTAGCCAGGATTCAAACGGTGCCCCTGTGTATCACGTAAATATTCGAAATTCTCCTGTTCGAGCGGGTTTTGATATGTATTTATCAGTCGTCTATCCACCGGAGTGGGGGCTACCTGTATCAGAGACCCTATCGATACAGCTTCTGTGCACCAATGGATTCCTGCCCGAAGAAATCAGGACTGGTGACATTGCTCTGCCTACTGGTACTTCCCCGGAACAGGTTGAATTTAAAAATGTGCGGCCGCCCACGAGCAACATCTTGCCTCCGCTGGGGACAGATCTTCTGTGGCGCCTGATTTCCCATTTATCACTGAACTACGCTTCTCTGTCTAATACCGAAAATTTGCAGGCGCTCCTCAACCTATATTTATTCAAGGACCCGCGGAAACCAGAGGCTTTACTGGCCAACCAGAAACGAGTTGCAGGTATTCAGAACATACAATCCAGGGGGACAGATCGTTTGGTATCCAGGGTTATGATGCGGGGTCGTGACATCAGGATAGAGGCCCGCCATGACCATTTTGCCAGTCAAGGAGACTTATACCTATTCGGAAGCATCCTCGATCATTTTCTGGGATCCTATGCCTCTATTAATACATTCACTCTATTGACGCTGAGGGAAATTATTACAGGAGAAACCTATCAATGGCCGGCCAGACTGGGGGATCATCCCCTCATTTAAATACTGATTCGAAAGCAAGCTTGAAACAGGAGCTTCTGGAAAAAGGGCATGCTTTTTCCTTCTTTCAGGTCATCCGATTATTGCGCCTTTTCGCCATGCAACCCTTTCGGACACAAACGCCTTCTTCTGAATTAAGCCAAAAAATCCAAATAAAGCCCAATCTCTCCCTGGCGTTTCCCGCTTCCGATGTGGAAAGCGTGCAGGAACTCGGAGATCACGAAGATTTACGGTTTTTGATTACCGCCAACTTCATGGGTCTTTACGGTACCGCCTCGCCTCTACCGACATTCTACACCGAGGATCTTATCGACGAGGCAGCTGATGATGAATCTGTATCCAGGGATTTTATAGACATTCTTAATCAGCGGCTTTTCGCACTGCTCTTTGAGTGCTGGGGAAAATATCGCCAACCGCTGCAGATAGTGGAGGAAAAAAACTCTGCATATATGGATAGGCTCTTTTGTCTACTCGGCCTCGGAGAGAAATCCTTCCGGAAACATATTACCGAACCGTACCGCCTGCTCCGTTATATCGGGCTTTTTACCCAATTCCCGCACACCGCCATGGCACTAAAAACGCTTCTGAACGATGCCTTAGGCGGAACAGCCGTCGAGATAACTCCCTGTGTCGAGCAAACTGCAAAAATACCGGAAAGCCAAACCCTGCGCCTGGCAATATCCGGGTGCCGTCTTGGTATCGACAGCTACCTCGGCAACGAGCTGATCGATCGTATGGGAAAATTTCGGATTAGTCTCGGTCCTTTGAATAGGGCCGAATTTAAGCGATTCTCGCCCGGCACCGAGAATTTTAGCCGGGTTTCATCTTTAACCGACCTTTACTTCGTTGAGCCACTCAAATACGAGGTAGAAATTATCCTGGCCGAAGGAGAGGCCCAAACCCTTTGCCTGGGCGATGCCATGCATGCCACTCTCGGCGTAGACAGCTGGATTTTTTCTTCTGCCGAGATAGGAGAGGTACGAGCAATTTTTAACCCGCAACACCAATGAATGGGGGAAAACTATGATTTCTGTTGATATTAAATCACTTTTGAGCCGTTTGAATACCTACTGCACCCGCTGCCTGGAAGCGGCGGCTGGTCTTTGCGTCTCTCGCACCCATTACGAAATCGCGGTTGAGCACGTGCTTGTCAAGTTGCTTGAAGATCCTCAATCGGATATACCCTTAATCCTGCGCCATTTCGACATCGATGCTGGCCGGGTTCAAAAGGCGGTCGACCAGTCCCTTGAAGACTTCAAAACCGGTAACGCCGCCAAACCAGTGTTTTCCCCACTCGTGATGGAGTGGTTTCAGGAAGCCTGGCTGTTGGCCTCGGTTGATCTCGGAGAGGGCCAGATCCGATCGGGCGCCCTTATGCTGTCATTTTTTAGCCGCTCCTCTCAGTTTGCAACAGGCGGTTACGTGGATCTGTTAAGCTCCATCAGTCGGGATGCCTTGATGGCCCAATTCTGGGATATACTCAAAAACTCCAGCGAAAAACCCTCAGCACGGGTCGAACGAGCGGAGGAAGCGGCTGCGCCCATAGGAGGAACCGCGCTGGCACAGTTCTGTGTGGATTTTACTGGCAAGGCTGGTTCCGGAGAAATCGATCCGGTGTTCGGCCGCGACCGGGAGATCCGCCAGATGGTGGACATCCTGGCCCGGCGACGTAAAAATAACCCCATCGTTGTAGGAGAAGCCGGGGTCGGCAAGACCGCGGTAGTGGAAGGTTTGGCATTAAGGATAGTTGAGGGGGATGTGCCGGAACTATTGCGCGATGTATCCATTTTGGGCTTAGACATGGGCTTACTTCAGGCAGGCGCCGGCATGAAGGGGGAGTTCGAAAACCGGTTAAAGTCAGTGATTAATGAAGTTAAGGCCTCGGAAAAACCCATCATCCTTTTTATCGACGAGGCTCACACCCTGATTGGCGCGGGCGGATCAGCCGGGGGCGGCGATGCGGCCAATCTGCTTAAGCCTGCCCTGGCCAGGGGTGAGCTGCGCACCGTTGCCGCCACCACCTGGTCAGAGTACAAGAAGTACTTTGAAAGAGATGCCGCTCTGGCCCGCCGTTTTCAGCTGGTCAAACTAGATGAACCGTCAGAGGAAACCGCCGTGCTGATCCTGCGGGGCCTGAAAGACAAATACGAATCCGCCCACAACGTTATTGTCAGAGACGACGCCATCGTGGCCGCCGCGGCCCTTTCAAGCCGCTACATATCCGGCCGGCAGCTGCCGGACAAGGCAGTGGACCTGCTAGATACGGCCGCGGCCCGGGTAAAGGTATTGCTCACCGCCAAACCAGATGTGATCGAGGACAAGGAGCGCACCATTCAGGCGCTGGAGCGGGAGAAAAAGGCACTCGAACGAGACCGACTGCACGGAATCACAATCGATTTGGATCGCCACAAAGAGATCGAGCAAAACCTGAAGAAATTGAATGAAGAACTTACCGGGCTCAAGGAGCGCTGGCTTAAGGAGCAGGCCCTGGCCCATGAGGTCATCGAGCTGAGGCGTTCTCTCTACGAGCTGAAAAGCGGAGAAGGAACTGATGAGACCAAAGAAAAGAAACTCAAGGAACAGGTCGACAAGGCCTTTGCCGAACTCCAGACCCTTCAGGGCGACTCTTCCCTCGTCAAGATCGAGGTGGACCCGGACGTGATGTCCAAGGTGGTCTCCGACTGGACCGGTATCCCCCTCGGCAAGGTCATGCGGGATGAGGCCCTCAACATCATCAAACTGGAGGAAAGTCTCAAGCAGCGAATCAAGGGGCAGGATGAAGCCCTGGGCATAATTACCCAGGCCATCAAATCCGCCAAGGCCGGGATCAAGGATCCCAGTCAGCCTATGGGCGTCTTTCTGCTGGTCGGGCCCAGCGGTGTGGGTAAAACCGAGACCGGGCTGGTGATCGCCGATCTGCTTTTCGGCGGCGAGAACTTCATGGTGACCGTCAACATGAGCGAGTTCCAGGAAAAGCACACGGTCAGCCGCCTGATCGGGTCTCCCCCGGGTTATGTCGGGTACGGCGAAGGGGGCGTGCTCACCGAGGCCGTGCGTCAGCGCCCCTATTCCGTGGTTTTGATCGACGAGGTTGAAAAGGGGCACCTGGAGGTGATGAACCTGTTCTACCAGGTGTTCGACAAGGGCATGCTGGCCGACGGCGAGGGACGGGCCATCGATTTCAAGAACACGGTTATC
>Ga0315544_1003468_pt1 | contig 10409 bp, 9 predicted proteins | sample SalMarSW160130MG_2_FD_202543 | JGI IMG/M metagenome (GOLD analysis project Ga0315544, IMG submission 202543) | Salt marsh sediment microbial communities from the Plum Island Ecosystem LTER, Massachusetts, United States - Salt Marsh Sediment SW1601-130 ... | reverse complement strand
GCCGACGCTGGGTGATGGCTGGCTGGCATCCCTCAGAAGAGTGACCCTCATAGGCATCCTCCCCGATCAACGCAACCTCTCTCCACTCTGAGCATCAAACAGGTGCAGTCGCTCTTGGTCGAAACGCAGCGACACGGAATCGCCAGGCCGCACCGGCACCTCGCCCCCTGCTCTGACCACGCAGGTGCTCCCCCCTGACCCCCCAATTTTGGGGGGAACAGGGGGCAGCCGGGCGTAGATTATCTGGGCGCGCTCGGTCACCAGGGGCTGAATTTGCTCCACCCTGGCCCACAAATGACCCTCGGCGCTGATGGCGATGTGCTCAGGGCGGATGCCCAGGATCACTTCCTGGCCAGGGTGCAGCCTCGCCTTCAAGTGCGGCAGGAAGGGCAGGCTGAAGTCAGCGAAGCGCAGCACCCCTTCCTCCACCCGCCCCCGAAAGAAGTTCATGGCCGGCGTGCCCACGAAGCCGGCCACGAAGACGCCGACGGGCCAGTTGTAGACCTCCCTGTAGGTGCCCACCTGCTCGATGCGCCCCTCGTTCATCACCGCCAGGCGGTCCGACAGGGCGAGGGCCTCGGTCTGGTCGTGGGTGGCGTAGACGCTGGTGATGCGGAAACGCCGCAGGAGCTTCTTGATCTCCACCCTGGTCTGGTCCCTGAGCTTGGCATCCAGGTTGGAGAGGGGCTCGTCGAAGAGGAAGACGCGAGGCTCGCGGATGATGCAGCGACCGACGGCCACTCGCTGCCTCTCCCCATCGGAGAGGGTGCGCGGCAGCCGGCCCAGCAACTTGTCGAAGCCCAGGCCCATGATCTGGGAGGTAACCCGCACCCGCTCAGGAATCTCCTCCTCCCGCTGCTGCACGACGAAGGGAAAGGCCAGGTTCCCCAGGGAAGTCAGGTGGGGATAGAGAGCGTAATCCTGAAAGACCATGCCGATGTTCCGCTCTCGTGGCGGCATCCTGGTCACGTCCTGGCCATCGAAGTAGACAGCGCCCTGGTCGGGCGCGATCAGCCCCGCTATGACCTTGAGAAGAGTGGTCTTGCCGCAAGCCGTCGGACCGATCAGGCCCAGGGTCTCACCGTGGCGAATGAGCAGGCTGACCTCGTCCAGGGCCTTGATCCCGGCTTTATCGCCCGGAAGCTCCTTCCCGCTCAACGTCCGCCCCAACTCCTTGATGTCATCCAGAATCCGGCCCTCTACCGGGAAGACCTTGGTTACATTTTCCAAGCGTACCTGAGTCATAGGTCTGTCACCGCGTTCTTGATCAGCTCTACCCGCAGCAATTTGCCGCCAGACGTCATCTCCACCGCCACCACGTCAATGCGCCAATCGCCGTCCCAACCGTGCTCCTGCAGATAGGTCTGGGCTACCTCCACCAGCTTGGCCTGCTTGGCCAGCGTCACCGACTCCTCAGGTGTGCCGTACTTTCGACCCCGTCGGGTGCGCACCTCGACAAAGACCAGGCAGCCGCCATCCTCGGCCACGATGTCCATCTCGCCCGCCGGGCAGCGCCAGTTGCGCTCGCGCACGATGTAGCCCCGTTCTTCCAACTGGGCCGCCGCCAGATCCTCGCCCCGCTGGCCCAGCTTCCTCCTAGCTCCTCTCATCAAAGCAATCTCCTCTGTGTCATTGCGAGCGACCGTAGGGAGCGAAGCAATCCCCAACCAGCAATTCCCCTCAACCTGCGTAAGAGATTGCTTCGTCACTTACTTTGCTAGTCAGCGCAGGTACTCAGGCCGAGCACCGCGGTGGTAGGACGACGCCGGTTGGCAAGAGCCGTTCCTCGCAATGACACGAACGTTTGTTTCTTGCCCAATGAGTGGCCCGACCACGCCATGGAGCAGCTCGCAATGACACGCCTGTACGATTACTATCCCCTACACCCGACCCTCGGCAGCCTCCACCATCTGCCGAGATATCCGGTTGTGGCGAGCTACGATTTCCCCCAGATCAAAATCCACCGGGCGACCATCCTCCACCACCACGCGACCGTTGATGACCGACAGGTGCACGTTGACCAGCGCGCAGAAAACCAGCGCGGCCAACGGATCGTGCAGAGCGCCGGCATACTCCAGCCTGTTGAGGTCAATGGCGATGAAATCGGCCGCCTGGCCCGCCTCCAGCGAGCCGATGTCGTCGCGGCCCAGGACGGCGGCCCCGCCCAGAGTGGCCATCTCCAGAGCCTGCTGAGCGCTGAGGGCGCCCGCGCCCTTCTGAACCCGCTGCAACAGCATGGCCAGGCGCGCCTCGGCCAGCAGGTGGGAGCTGTCGTTGGACGCGCTGCCGTCCACCGCCAGACCCACCTTGACACCCACGTCCAGCATCTCGCGGATGGGGGCGATCCCCGAGCCCAGGCGCATGTTGGAACCGGGGCAGTGCGCCACCCCGGTGCCCGTCTCGGCCAGGAGTTGTATCTCGTCCTGATTGAGATAGATGGCGTGGGCATAGAAGACGTCTGGCCCTACCCAGCCCAATCTCTCCATGTACTCCAATGGCCGGCAGCCGGCTTTCTCCAGACAAAAACTCTCCTCGTCCAGGGTCTCGGCCACGTGGGTGTGGAGGTGCAGGCCGTGCCGACGGGCCAGGGCCGCCGACTCCTTCATCAGCGCTGGCGTCACCGAGAAGGGAGAGCAGGGAGCCAGGACGATACGGCACATCGAATAGGGCCGCGGATCGTGGTACTCCTCGATGACCCGCTGGCAGTCGGCCAGGATGTCGTCTTCGCTTTGGACGACCCGGTCGGGCGGCAGACCTCCCTGGGAGCGGCCCAGGGACATGCTGCCCCGGCAGGGATGGAAGCGGATGCCCAACTGGCGGGCGGCGCGGATCTCGTCGTCGAGCGAAGCGTCGTTGGGGAAGAGGTACAGGTGATCGGTGGTGGTGGTGCAGCCAGAGAGCATCAGCTCCACCAGGCCCACCAGCGCGCTGACGTAAACGGCCTCCCCGGTGAGCTCCGCCCAGATGGGGTAAAGAGTGCGCAGCCAATCGAAAAGCTCGACATCTTGGACGGCGGGCAGGGCGCGGGTCAGGGTTTGATAGAGGTGGTGGTGGGTGTTCACCAGCCCCGGCAGGACGATCATCCCTGAAGCATCAACTATCCGGTCGGCCTCCCGCGGCAACTCCCCCGTCGGCCCCACCGCCTCGATGACGTTATCCCGCACGAAGATGCCGCCGTCCTCGATGCGCCGCCTCGCCTCGTCCATGGTGACCAGCCAGGCCGCGTTTTTCACTAGCAAAGTAGGCATCGTGATTTCTCCTTTTTTCGACTTGCCTCTTTCGTTCCGTAAGTATATCACAAGCGCACACGTCATGCAAAGTTTGACGTTTGCTCTTTTTTGTGGTACACTGAACACCGTTCTGATGGAAGCAGAGGTCATCCCTGACGCCACCTACTTGCCATCGGCTGAGACTCTAATCTCTAAATCAGAAAGGCGGTTTCTCATGCCATTAGTGACCAGTAAAGAAATACTAAAGCTCGCTCTGGCCGAGCGATTCGCTGTGGGGGCCTTCAATGCTAACAACATGGAGATGATTCAGGCCATCGTCGAGGCTGCCCAGGAGGAACGCGCGCCGGTCATTTTGCAGGTCAGCCAGGGGGCTATCCGCTATGCCGGCCTGAATTACGCGGCGGGTATGGTGAAAATCGCGGCCGAGCAGGCCGACGTCCCTGTGGTTCTCCACCTGGATCACGGTACCAGCTTCGAGCAGAATGTGCTGTGTTTGCGCGCGGGCTTCACTTCTCTGATGTTCGATGGCTCCAAGCTGCCTTACGAAGAGAACGTGGCCATCAGCCGGAGGATCTGCGAGATAGCCCACATCGTCGGTATCCCTGTCGAGGCGGAATTGGGCCGCGTGCTCCAGGCCACGGACGGCGTGACACCTGAAGAAGTGGAGGGGGCCATGACCGATCCCGACCAGGCTAAGGAGTTCGTTGATCTGACCGGAGCCGACTCTCTGGCTGCGGCCGTCGGCTCGGTCCACGCCATGAAGGCTCGCCAGGCCACCCTGGACATTCCTCGTATCGAGGCCATCCGTCAGAAGGCTGGGGTGCCGTTGGTCTTGCACGGCTCGTCAGGCGTCCGGCACGAGAGTGTGGTCGAAGCCATCGAGCACGGCATCTGCAAGGTCAACGTGGCGACTTACCTGAATCAGGCTTTCGTGCGCGGAATGAGAGAGGGTTTCGAGAAACATCCTGACGAAGTGGATCCCCGCAAATACCTGAGCATCTCTCGTGAAAATGTCAAAGAAGCAGTGCGGGAGAAGATCCGGCTTTTCAAGAGCAACGACCGCATTGATTCCAGTGGTGGCTTCAAGAGTCCGCCCAGGCAGTACCGAAGTGCAGAGCTTGGGGGGAGCGAAGAGTAAGGGAAACCACCCGCAGAGCATCCTCAACGAGGAGGGAGCTATGACCCCAAAGCTTATCACCATTGAACGTCACATCCTGGAGCAACAGCATTCCTTTCCCAAGGCGACGGGCGAATTCACCAATCTGCTGTACGACATCGCCCTGGCGGCCAAGATCATCTCCCGTGAGGTGAGCAAGGCGGGCCTGGCGGAGATCCTGGGTCTCGCTGGCGAAGTGAATATCCAGGGCGAGCAGGTGATGAAGCTGGACGTGTTTGCCAACGAGACCCTGGTTCGCATGAACGATCACACGGGTCGGTTGTGCGCCATGGCCTCCGAGGAGAACCCCGACATCATTCCCATCCCCGAACAGTTTCCTGCTGGCCGTTACGTGCTCGTCTTTGACCCGCTGGATGGCTCGGCCAACATTGACATGAACGTCAGCGTGGGCACGATTTTCTCCATCCACCGTAAGATCTCAGATGGACGACGGGGCACACTGGAAGATTGTCTGCAACCCGGCTACAAGCAGGCTGCCGCGGGCTACATCATCTACGGCTCCAGCACCATGATGGTTTACACTAGCGGCCGGGGAGTACACGGCTTTACTCTGGATCCCAGCGTGGGCGAGTTTTTGCTCTCCCACCCCAACATCCAGATCCCGCCTCAGGGCAAATATTACAGTGTCAATGAAGGCAACTATCACTACTGGAGCGAGGGGATTCGCCGCTACGTGGACTACCTGAAGACCCCCGACGAGGCCAGACCCTATTCGGGGCGCTACATCGGCACGCTGGTGGCGGACTTTCACCGCAACCTGCTGGCGGGCGGCATCTTCATGTACCCGGCCGACACCAGGGATCCAGAGAAACCGCACGGCAAACTCCGCCTGCTCTACGAGGCGGCCCCCCTGGCCTTCATCGTCGAGCAGGCCGGCGGGCGCGCCTCCGACGGCAGGCAGGACATCATGCACATCCAGCCTGAGTCGCTGCACCAACGAGTGCCCCTCTTCATCGGCGGCCGGGAGGACGTGAACAAAGCAGAACAGTTCATCCGTGAGTTTGGGTAGAGCAGACTTAGTAAGTCCACCTTCGCTTGGCCTGGATCGCCAGATCCAGGCCAAAAGCGGGGATTTGGCAATCCCCTCAGAGTTGACACTAAGATTGCAGGAGGAGATTTATGAGGATTGGAATTCTAACTGGCGGTGGGGACGTTCCCGGCCTGAACCCTGCCATCAAAACAGTGGCCTACCGGGGCGAGAGTGAGGGTCACGAAATCATTGGCATTCGGCGTGGTTGGATGGGGCTGCTGCACTATAATCCGGAAGACCCTGAGACTCGCGAGCGTTTCATCCTCCCTCTGAACAAGGCCAACACGCGCACCATTGATCGGACGGGCGGCACCTTCTTGCATACGTCCCGCGTCAACCCAGGCCGCGTGCGGCCAGAAAAAGCACCGGCTTTCTTGAAGCCAGAGGAACAAGAGCCCGGCGAGGAGGGTTCCCTGGACTTCACCCGCCACGTGCTCAAGAACCTGGAACACCTGAAAGTTGACGTGTTGATCCCCATCGGGGGTGATGACACGTTGGGATATGCTGCCCGGCTCCACAGCGAAGGGTTCCCGATTGTGTCCATCCCCAAGACGATGGATAACGACGTCTTTGGGACCGACTTCTGCGTTGGCTTCTCGACCGCGGTCACCCGCAGCGTCGGTTTCATTCACCAACTGCGCAGCACTTGTGGCTCTCACGAACGCATCGGGGTCATCGAGCTATTTGGCCGCCACTGTGGGGAGACTTCGCTCATCTCCGCCTATCTGGCAGGCGTAGACCGGGCCATCATTTCCGAGGTCCCCTTCGCCATTGAGAAGCTGGCCGATTTGCTGCTGCAGGACAAACGCGCCAACCCCAGCCATTACGCCCTGATGACCATCTCCGAAGGCGCTCAGATCATAGGGGGGGAGATTGTTCATAAGGAGGACAAGCTTGACCCCTTCGGACACAAAAAGCTAGGCGGCATCGGTGCTGTGACCGCTGACCGATTGCAAAAGATCACCGGCGAAACGACGATGATTCAAGAAGTCGCCTACCTGATGCGCTCCGGGCAACCGGACGCTTTGGACGTTATGGTCGCCGTCAACTACGCCAACATTGCCATGGACCTGATCGCGACGAAAAAGTTCGGGCGCATGGTGGCCTTGCGCGACGGGCGCTACACCGATGTGACAGCAGAGTCGCCACTGCTGGGGGTCAAGACCGTGGACGTGCGTGCCCTGTACGACATCGAAGAGTACCGGCCCAAGGTCTGGCACGCTCACGGCAAGCCGATGTTCCTGTACTAAAAACTGTGTGTCGTTCAATGAAAAAGCTCGGAAGCGTACAGCGTGTCCGAGCTTTTCTTTTCTCATTTCATCATCAAGGGGATTTGACCTGCTGGCAGGGATTCACGTTTGACGTTTTACGTTTCACGCAACCCTAGCTGATGACTTCTATCCCTCCCATGTAGGGTCGCAGTACCTCAGGAATGACAATGCTGCCATCAGCCTGTTGGTAGTTCTCCATGACGGCGATCAGAGTTCGGGGTAGGGCCAGGCCGCTCCCGTTGAGGGTGTGGACGAACTCAGGCCTGGCACCGGGCTCCGTACGGTAGCGAATGTTGGCCCGGCGGGCCTGGAAACCCTCGCAGTTGGAGCAGGAGCTGGCCTCCAGCCACTCGCCGCAGCCTGGGGCCCACAACTCAACGTCGTACTTCTTGGCGGCAGCGAAGCCCAGGTCGCCGGTGCACATCTGTACCACCCGGTAGGGGATGCCCAACCCCCGGCACACGTCTTCCGCGTTATCCACCATCTTCTCCAGTTCCTGGTAGGAGCTCTCCGGGGCGGCGAATTTGTACATCTCCACCTTGTCAAATTGGTGCCCGCGCTTGATGCCCCGCGTGTCCTTGCCAGCGGAGAATTTCTCCCGTCGGAAACAGGGGGAGTAGGCCACGTAGTACAGTGGCAACTGGTCGGCATCCAGGATCTCGTCGCGGTGCAGGTTGGTCAGCGGAATCTCCGCCGTGCCGATGAACCAGAAGTCGTCTTCGACGTCGTGGTAGATGTTGGCCTCGAACTTGGGCAACTGCGCCGCCCCGACCATACATTCCCGCTTGACCACAAAGGGCGGGTAGATTTCAGTGTAGCCTTGCTCCTTCACGTGCAGGTCGAGCATCCAGGTGATGAGCGCACGCTGAAGCCTGGCCCCTGGGCCTTTGAGCACGTAGAAGCGAGTGCCAGAGAGCTTCACCCCCCGCTCGAAGTCAATGATCCCCAACGCCGTCCCCAAGTCCCAGTGAGGCAGCGGCTCGAAGTCGAACTGGCGGGGTTCCCCCTCGGTGCGCACCACCACGTTCTCGCTGTCGTCCTGGCCGATGGGCACCGTCTCGTGGGGCATGTTGGGCACCAGAAGCATGGCCTCTTGAAGCCGTTCATCTACGTCGCCTACCCGGCCATCCAGGGCTTTGATGCGTTCCCCCACTTGGCGCATCTCCGCGATGAGGGCCTGGCGTTCCTCTCCTTTGCTCATGCGCCCTATCTTTTCAGAGGTGACATTGCGCTGGTGCCTCAGGGCCTCCACCTCTGTCAGAAGGCCGCGTCGCTCCTCGTCCAGGGCCAGGATCTCGTCAATGGGCGCGGCGGTATTCAACTTGACCAGAGCCTCTTTGACCTGGTCTGGGTTCTCGCGGATGAAATTTAGATCGAGCATGATTAACCTCCCTTAATTTAATGAAAACGCTCTTCACTCCTGGTAAGGACGAAGAGCGCTCGTGGTGCCACCTTTCTTCGTTGCCGCCTCGCGGTCAGCAACCTCGTGGAGTCCTCGGACTCCGGCTCGATAACGAGAGCGCCCGGCCTGGCATACTCTGGCTAACGCCATTTCCGCTGGCGACTCAGGAGTGGATTTCAGCAGCCTGTGACTATCGCTTTCCACCGATTGGCGACTCTCTGGAAGTCTAGCGTTGCTTACTCGTCTCCGTCAGTGTCTTTTAGTCTCTTCGGTTGTAATGCCTCCGTTGACTAGGCGTATGCCATTGCCGGCATCTCAATGTAGCGGTCCGGCTCTTCATGTTTGTGCTGAATGGCAAAGAAGCGCCGTTCGATCTCCTTCAGGACAGCCGCATCGTAATAAACCATTCCGCAGTTGAGGCAAACCTCAACCGGGGTGTTGGGCACCAGCAAGTATTTACCCTTGTGGCTATAGAGATATTCGATTCGACGTTCTTCGTAGCGGTCACTGCCGCAGAAATTACACTGAACTTTCCGCATCGGTCTTCCTTCGCAGAGCCCACAATCAGACGACTCTCACCACGGCCGGTGTCAGGGTATTGCTCAAGTATCTCTCCGTGTCCATACTTCAACCGGCAATTTCGGTTAACGTTTCCGGGCTTTGCGAAGCGGCCGCAGGCGGTTTGGGCGAAGTGAAACGAAGCCGCAAAGCCCGTGTTAGGCGAAGTTTGCCATCTTTAATATTTATCACAATAGTTCATGACATGCCTGTAACCAGGATGATTTTTGTGTCCATTTGCCCAGAATAGAGTATCCTTCAAGATATGCTTGAATTCCTTCGGCTTGCGCACACGAATTAACTCATTAAAAGATACTCTCAGAGTCCCATAACCGGGATTTTCAGGATATTTATCTAGCCATGACCTTGCCCACGCTATTATCTGCTCAACCTGCGGCTCGGTGCCTTTGTGCTTTATTAATCCAAAGTAGGCAGATATCACTAAGGCACTTGCTGGATGTTTAGGATCAGAAATCCACTGGATGCCTTCATCGATTGCTCTTTGATATTGAGCAGTAGTCCCTTCCCGAACGGTTGCATAATAACCTGCTCTGAGGAATACATCCTCGTCATGTTGGCTGAGCCAATTTGCGATTTCATCTAAAGTGCGCCTAAGCAGTTCTTTGTCTCCCTTTTTCTTATCGGCCAGTAATTTTAGATAGGGAGCGCCAATATATCCATAACCTGGGTGTTCCTGATGTTTACGATCAGTAATCCATTGGAGGCCTTCATCGATTGCTCTTTGATATTGAGTAGTAGTCCCTTCCCGAACGGTTGCAAAATAACTTGCTCTAAGGTATACATCCTCGTCATGTTGGCTGAGCCAATTTGCGATTTCATCTAAAGTGCGCCTAAGCAGTTCTTTGTCTCCCTTTTTCTTATCGGCCAGTAATTTTAGATAGGCAGTGCCAACATGTGCATAACCTGGGTGGTCCTGGTTTTCAGGGGCGGCAAGCCATTTACTAGTGTAATCCAGGGCTTGCTTAACTTGGTCCGGCGTGCCTTTCTTCTTTATTAGCCAGAGGTGTTTCTCTATGACGCCAGGGTACTCAGTATGACCATTCAGCCAATCTGCCGTCTCATTTAAGGCTTCCACGAGTTCCCCTGGCATGCGCTCGTTTACCAAAGCAAGATAGGCGACTCTAACGTGCACGTGACCTGGACACGCAGAGTCTCCACTAAGCCATTGGCGAGTTTCCGTTACGGCCTGTCTAACTTGTTCATCTGTGCCTTCTCTTAGCCGATGAAGATAGAAGGTTCTCACATGGACGTCATCGGGGTATTGGGTAAGCCACCTCTTTGCGACTGTAAAGGCTGCATCATCCGGTAGTAATGCCATTTTAACAACGCAGTCAGGGCTATTCACTGGTTTTTTCCTCTTGGCAAACTCCAGGCATCTGCTTGCATCTTCCTGCATATCGAGTCCTTCATAAATCCTTTTCCAGATTGTCAGATGATCAACACCTATCACTCCTTCTTGAAGGTCCATTACTTTTTGGCGGCTTTCAGTTAGCACTTGGCGACATAGTTGAGTCTCGCCATCCTCTTAAGGAGGATCGGAATAGGTGGGTTATGAATAGCGATTCTTGAATGTTAGAGACATCGGCAGATTCTAGTAAATCCATTAAAATTGCTTTTGGGCTAATATTATTGGACTTTGGACAAATTATAGGTAAAGCTAGGTTGCGACTTGCACTTTAACAGATTTGTGGCATTATTGGGGTATGGACATTCAAGAGAC
>Ga0315544_1003465_pt1 | contig 10414 bp, 8 predicted proteins | sample SalMarSW160130MG_2_FD_202543 | JGI IMG/M metagenome (GOLD analysis project Ga0315544, IMG submission 202543) | Salt marsh sediment microbial communities from the Plum Island Ecosystem LTER, Massachusetts, United States - Salt Marsh Sediment SW1601-130 ... | reverse complement strand
CAGGCCGTTGTGGAGTCTCTTGGTGACTGCGAAGAACCCCTCGTCTGCCTCCAGGACCCACCAGTTGGCGTCAATGCCCAAGCCTCGCATGATTGGAGCCAGCGAGCGGAGGATCTCCGCGACGCCGCCGCCTTTTGGCGTGGCATTGACGTGGACGACCCGCAAGCCTTTCAAGGACTCAGCGGCTGATAGAATCTCCTGGCGTGCGTCCGCCTCTATGAGGCTATCGTAGCTTTCAAGCGACACTAGACCTAGGTCAAGGGTTCCCATCGCCTATGCCTCCCTCGCCCAAGAGGAGCGCACTTCGGACTTCCCGTCGGCGGGGTCAGCCCACCGTTCCGCATCTCTTGGCGAGCGAGTTGGCGACTGAGGGGGAGCCGCGCCAAAGAGAAAAGACCCCACCGTTCTAAGTGAGGCCTTTCCAACGCCTGCGGGCTTAGCTAACCGGTTGGGGCTGAAAGGCTTGCCCTGCTCGCTTCGGCGAGCTTCACCGCTTGCTGGTTCGCCCGCTCCCCCCGAAGAGGGATTTGGCGACTAGATCTCTATGCCATTCTAACCAGAGAAACGCGTGGGAGCGCAGCAAGGTTAGCGGTGCGCGGCAGGATCATTTGCCGAATTTCGGCCCCTACTTCGACGAGGCTCATTAGGACGAGGCTCGTCCCTTGCCGGCCGCGCTCTCGAGCCGCTTTTCGGCTTGACTCGTCACTCCGCTCTCCTCCTACGCTCCAGCGATGGAGCGTTTGCTGCTCTCTCCCGCTTCGATTCTCAGCGGCACGGGACATACAGTCTACGTCGGGAACTACCCATCTTTCGCTTATGGGTCGTCAGCGACTTTGGGAATCTGTACAAGCAGTGGTTAGTCCATACCCGAAGGCTAGCTGCCGCTTCTCAGGGAGCGGTAGCCCATCGCTGAGGGTGCGCTTCCTGCCTGGAGACCCTGGCCGTCCTTGCGGTGGCCTTCCGAGACGACGCGCGCACTGCTCCAGCCTTCGCTTAGAACTCGATCTGCTTGTGGCGTAAGAGGATGCTCTCTAACAGGCCCAGGGCCACGAATAACATCAGGATGGAGCTTCCTCCCTCGCTGATGAACGGCAGCGGGATCCCTGTCACCGGCAGCAGGCGGATGTTCACCCCCACATTGATGAACACCTGAAACAGGATCATGATCACGATGCCGGTGGCGATGAGCCGGCCGAAGGGGTCGCGGGCCAGGCTTGCCGTCCTCAGCCCGCGGAACAGCAGAAAGGCAAACAGGGCGAACAGCAGCAGTGCTCCCACCAGTCCCAGTTCCTCGCCCAGCACGCTGAAAATGTAGTCGCGCGTCGGCGTTTGCAGGTAGTCCAGCTGCGTCTGCGTCCCCTCCGTGAGCCCCTTGCCGAAGATGCCGCCCGAGCCGATGCTGATCTCCGCCTGGATCATGTTGAAGCCGCCGCCCAGGGGGTCGAGCGCTGGATTGAGGAAAGTGGCGATGCGCTCTCGCTGGTAGTCGCCCATCAGGGCCACCACCACGAAGGGGGTGGAGAGCGCCAGGGTGGCCAGGAAGGCCAGAATGTGCTGGGGGCGAACGCCGGCCACTGCCACCATGCCCAGCCAGGCGGCACCAAAGATGATGGCCGTACCCAGGTCGGGCTCGAGAAAGACCAGGGCCGTCGGTAGGGCCACGATGGCCAGAGAGCCCAGGAAGGTGCGCAATTGTCCTATCTCCAGTTGGCGGTCGGCCAGGTACTTGGCCAGAACGATGATCACCAGCAGCTTGGCTACCTCCGAGGCCTGGATCGATAGCCCCGCGAAGTTCAGCCATCGCTGCGCGCCATAGGTCTCGGTCCCCACCACCAGAACGCCCACCAGCAGGACCAGGGCCACAGCGTACAGGGTAGGCGTGATCTGGCCCAGGAGGCGGTAGTCCAGCCAGGCCACCAGGCCGACGACCACCAGGCCCAGGGCGGCGAAGGTGAGGTGACGCACCGTCGGGTGAGATAGCCCCTGAATGCCCTCCGGGTAGCTGGTAAGAGATGCGCTATAGATGAGGAGAGCGCCGAAGCCGGCCAAAGCCAGGCCAACGAGCACGATCCACGGGTCGAGGTGGCGAACAGTGCGCCACTGGATCATCTTAGGGCGCCTCCTGCTCCGCTACATAGCGCTGGTGGAAGTAGTAGTCGAAGATGCGAGCGGCGACGGGAGCAGCATTGGCGAAGCCGCCTCCCTGCTGCACGAACACCACCACCGCTATCTCGGGATCCTCGTACGGGGCGAAGCCTACGAACCAGCCATGCGTGTCGTAGCCTCCGGCTTCTTCGGGCGAGCCGAACTCGGCCGTCCCCGTCTTGCCCGCCACCTCCAGTCCCGGCACCTTGGCGCTCCCGGCCACCCCCGTACTCACCGACTGACGCATGGCCTCCCGCACGACGGCCAGGTAGTCCTCGTCCACCGGTAGCCGTCGTCGTATCTCCTTGGCGAAGGTGGCCACCACGTTGTCGTGACAGTCCCGAACCTCCTTCACCAGTTGCGGTCGCAGCAGCTCGCCACCGTTGGCGATGGCCACGACCGCGTCCAGGAGTTGGAGGGGCGTCACCGCCAGGTAGCCCTGACCGATGCCGAAGTTGTAGGTGTCGCCCACGTACCACATCTCGCCGACGGTCTGCTCCTTCCACTTGGCGTCGGGCACCAGCCCCGCTGACTCTCCCGGCAGGTTCACCCCCGTCGGCTCGCCCAGCCCGAATGAGCGGGCGTAGCGGGCCAGCCTCTCCTCGCCCAAGCCCTGGAAGCCCTCGTCCTGCTTGCCGCCAGCCAGGTAGTAGAAATAGACGTCGGACGACCAGGAGATGCCGCCGTAGAAGTCCAGGGGGCCCAGGGCGGCCCAGTCGTGGAATACGTAGACGACGCTGGGGTCGTACTGGTTAGGAACGGTGATGTAGCCGTGGCTAACGATGGTCGTGCTGGTGGTGGCTACTCCTTCCTGGAGCGCGGCCAGGCCGGTGATCGGCTTGAAGCTGCTGCCCGGCGGGTACATCTCGGCGATGGCGTGGTTCACCAGAGGCTTGCCTGGCTCGCTCAGAAGGGTGTCCAGTTCCTCCTGGCTGAGCGTCTCAGAGAACAGGTTGTTGTCGTAGCTGGGCAGGGACACCATCGCCAGCACCTCGCCCGTGTCGACGTCCATCACCACTGCCGCCGCGTTATCGGAGGCCCCCATGAATTCGCGCAGGATGTCGGCGGTCCTCCGCTGGAGTTCCAGGTCTATGGTCAGCATTACGTTCTGGCCGGGTTGGCTGGTCTGCGAGTCCAGAACGTCTTGCTGGCGACCGCTGGCATCCACCTCCACCAGTTTCTTCCCCGGCTCCCCCCGCAGCATGTCCTCGTAGACGAGTTCTATGCCCGTCTTACCTAGCTGGTCGTTAAGAACGTAGCCGCCGTCTTTTGAGGCTGCGTACTCTTCGGCCGAGATGCGGCCCACGTAGCCCAGGATGTGGGCCGTCAGGTCGCCGCTGAGGTAATTGCGTCGGGTCTCCACCTGAAGGTCGACCCCAGGCAGGTAGGAGGTCAGCTCCTTGAGGATCAGGGCTGTGTCTCGGTCCAGCTCGTCCTTGATAACCAGCGCTTCGTAGGGGTTGCCATCCTCCCGTCTTTCCCTCACCTGTTGGGCTATCTCTTGGGCGGGTATGCCCAGCAGACTCTCCAGGCGGGCGAAAACGGCTGCCTCCTCCTTCGTCGGCAGGTCGGCCGGCACGATGACCGCCGAGTAGTTAGCTACGTTCTCCACCAGCAGCGTGTGGTTGCGGTCGTAGATGAGGCCGCGCATCGGTAGAACCTGTACCTCTCGCAGGCGGTTGTCCTCAGCCTGGGCCTGGTAATCATCGCTTTGGAAGACCTGCATCCGCACAAGCTGTACCGTCAGAATGGCGAACAGGAGGGCGATAAGGATGTGGAGAAGGAGGAATTTGCGCCCGGGCGTGTAGGCGTCTTCCCTGCGTTTGGGCTTTTGCGAACGCCAGCGCCGGCCACCACTGAAAAAGTCCATCTCCCTCCTCTAGCCCAGGGCGCGTATGCTCGGCCTTGCCATCTCCGACAGCGTGGTGGCCCAGCGGACGGGCAGATAGAAAATCGGCGTGATGAGGGCATTGAACAGGGCTGCTGGCAGCAGGACCCGCATCGGGCTTTGCAGCCAGGGCGGGCCATCGCCCACCGCCGTCAGTATGATCATGTATAGCAGGTGATAGGATAACGATGCCGCAGCCACTGCCGCCAGCGTGGGCAGGAATTCGCTCTCCGTCGGCCGCCGTTCACGGATGGCGGCCAGGGGCACGATGGGCAGAAGGGCGAGGACGGAGACGCCCACGGGGTCAGTGGTGATCAGGTCCTTGAAGGTGCCGGCCAGAGGGATGAGGATCATCGTCTCCCTGGGCCCGCGCACCATGGCCCAGCACATCAGCAGCACCAGCAGGGGATTGGCTGTCACACCCAGCAGGGGGAAGTAGGGAGCGGTCGCCACCTGAGCGAGGGCAACGAAGATAATTAGCGGCACGAACAGAAGATACCTCACGGGCTCACCAGATGGGTCGCTGTAAAGCTGATCAGAACCAGCACGTTCTCCAGGCGAGAAAGGCCGGCCGCGGGCTCGACCTCGGCCTCCTTGAAGACGTCCTGCTGTTCTCCCCGCACCGCTGCCACCTGCCCGATGAGCAGGGCCTGGGGGAAGTTGCCACCCAGGCCTGAGGTGGCCACGGTGTCGCCTGGCTCGACCTCCGCTTCCTGGGGGATGAGGTCCATGCTCAGCCCGTCGTGGAGGCTGCCACTCACCACTCCCTGCGCGCGCGACTCTAGCACCATGGCGTTGACGTTGCTGTTGGGGTCGGTGATCAGGGTGACCCAGGCGAAGTCGTTTAGAGCCTTCGATATCACTCCCACCAGGCTCCCCCCTTCGCTCATCACCACCATCCCCTCGCTGACGCCGTCGCTGCTGCCGCGGTCGATGGCCAGGCGCTCCTTGAGGTTGCTGGGGTCCCTGGCGATGACACGGGCCGTCAGGAACTGGTCATCCGGTCGGCCCTCCTCGACCTTGGCCAGCTCCGCCAGGTCGGCGGCTGTGAACTGGGCCTCCTTCAGGTCGGCGATCTGGGCTGTCAGCTCCTCGATCTGCTGGCGCAACAGCCGGTTCTCATCCTCTAGGTCCTGGCGGTCGGCGACGTTGTCGAGGAAATCGGCGGCTGGCGAGGCGGCGGTGCGCAGGCCTCGCTCAAGGGGAGATGCCACAGTGAGAGCGCCGTTCTTCAGGGAGTCAAGGGCGCCCGATTGGGAGAGGGCAATACCCAGGAGGGCAACGAGGCCGACAACCAGCAGCCAAACAAGCGTCCGCATGTCTAGCCAAAGCCATCTGTTAGTGCGGTGCTCGGCGAGTGGTCAGGTGGGTCTGAACCTTGGCCAGTATCTCCGCCTCCTCCAGCATCTCGGCGGTGCCCCTCACAACGCAGCTAAGGGGGTCCTCGGCGACGTACACAGGGAACTTGGTCTCATTGGCCACACGGCGGTCCAGTCCACGCAGAAGGGCACCCCCGCCAGCTAGGACGATCCCCCTGGTCATGATGTCGGCCACCAGCTCCGGCGGCGTGAGTTCGATGGTGGAGCGGATCGCCTCCACGATGGCGCCCACCGACCCCGAGATGGCGTCTCGAACCTCCACGCTGCTTACCTCCACAGCCTTAGGTAGTCCGGTGGCCAGGTCGCGGCCCTTGAGGACGACCATCGTTTCCCTCTCCAGCGGCGCTGCCGAGCCCACCTCCATCTTCACCTCCTCGGCCATGCGATCGCCGATGAGCATGTTGTGCACCTGGCGGGCGTAGGTGACGATCTCCTGGTCCATCTCATCGCCAGCCACCCGGATGGAGGTGCTGACCACGATGCCGCCCAGGGAGATGACGGCCACCTCGGTGGTGCCGCCGCCGATGTCCACCATCATCGAGCCAGCGGGCTCCATGACCGGCAGCCCAGCCCCGATGGCCGCTGCCATTGGTTCATCCACTAGGAAGGCGGCACGGGCGCCAGCGTTAAGGATGGCATCGTGAACCGCTCTCTTCTCCACCTCGGTCACGCCGCTGGGGATACCCACAGCCACCCGCGGTCGGGGAAGGCCCAGGCTGAAGTGGTCGTGCACGGCCTGGATGAAGTAGTGGAGCATGCGCTCGGTGACAGCGAAGTCGGAGATGACGCCGTCCTGGAGGGGGCGCACGGCGACGATATCAGAGGGGGTACGCCCCACCATCCGCTTGGCCTCGCTGCCGATGGCCAGGATCTTCTTGTTGACGCGGTCGATGGCTACCACCGAGGGCTCGTCGATGATGATGCCACGGCCGCGCACCAGCACCAGGGTATTGGCCGTACCCAGGTCAACAGCGATGTCATGGGAAAACAGACCGAAGAAGGTGTTCAGCGGGTTAAACAAGCTTTCCCCTCATCATTCTCACCCCCAGCGTGGACGGCCTTGCTTAGGCCATACCACACCTACCCGCCCCAGGGGCAGGCACTCGCTGCATTATAGAACATTTCCTATCCTTAGCAAAAGAGGGCAAGTAGAGTCAGATTAACCGCAAAACCTGTTCGTCCTCCCAGAAAGCCGGCGGCGGGGGAAGGGTTGCTCTGCCTCTAGCGGCCCTTGAAGATGGGCTTCCGCTTCTCCAGGAAGCTGCGAACGCCTTCCTGAGCATCCTCGGACTCGATGCACAGTCGCTGCAGGTACTCCTCGTACTCAGTCTGGGCTTCCAGTTCTTGCCGCCAGCCCCGATAGGCCAGGCGCTTGGCCAGCTCAATGGCGATGGGCGGCCCCTTGGCGATACGCTCGGCCAGGGCCATGGCCGTCGGCATGAGCTCCTCCTTCGCCATCACCTGGCTCACCAGACCGATGGCTAGAGCCTCCTGGGCGTCGATCATCTCGCCCGTGTACATCAGCTCCAGCGCCTTGCTCATCCCAACGATGCGGGGCAGAAGGTGGGAGCAGCCGAAGTCCGGCACCAGCGCCCGTCGCGACCAGATGGCCGAGAAGCGGGCCTCTTCGCTCGCGATGCGGATATCACAGGCCAGGCAGAGTGACAGGCCCCCGCCGGCAGTGATGCCGTTGATGGCCGCTATGGACGGCTTGGGGCAAGCGAGGATGTCGGCGCCCGCCAGGTAGCGTGAGCGGAGCCGCTCTCTGCGACCGCCCTCCCGCGGTCCCTCGCCCCCGGCTGCAGCGGCAGCGGCGAGATCGGTGCCGGAGCAGAAGCCGCGCCCGCTGCCGGTGACCACCAGCACCCTGGCCTCATCGTCTTCTCCCAGCTCCTGCACGGCCTGAGCGATCTCCCGCCAGGAATTCCAGGTGACTGCGTTGAGCTTATCGGGCCGGTTGAGGGTGAGGAGGACGATGCCGTCCTTCTTCTCCACCCTAATATCAGCGTAGGTCATGCTTTCCTCCTTGCCTGGGGCTTGCGGTTCAGCGTTTGGAGCGCCGCCAGCTGGCTTCCAGGGCCTCTTGCTCGGTGCAGAACCAGCGCTCGCCCGCCGCCTCGTCGATCACAGTCTTATCATAGAACTCGCCGCCGGGCACGTGATAGATCTTCTCGCCTGTCGTCTTGCTGATATTGCCCTTGATGACGGGCTCGCACGTGCCCGAGTAGTCGCAAATGGGGCCCTCGGGTGCGCATACAGTAGGGGTCAGGCAGGCCGACCAGAGGCCTCGTCCCTCCGCCAGCGCCTGTCGCTGAAGTTCTAGGAGGAGTTTCTGGTACTTGACGTCGGGCGGATAGGTGACCGCCATGGCGTACCCTTCGCCCACCAGGACGGCGTTCACCATCTCGCCGTCCACCCAGACGTAGCGCAGCAAGCGGTCATACTGGTCGGTCTCCGACACGTCCTTCTCCAGGGCCACCGTCCTGCCTTCCACTAGCTCACGGTTGCGGTGGCTGGCCTCGCGGCCGTAGCACTCTACCGGTTTCCGTGGGTCGACCGTTTCCGGGGTATCGATGCCAGTGTAGCGAACTCGGTATTCCAGGCCGTCGATGACGACGACTATGGTGTCGCCGTCGATGACCCGCACCACGCGGGCGGAGGTGCGGTCCGCCGTCGGTGATGAAGCGGCTGTCCGCTCCGCAGTCAGCGGCATTGGGCTGGCCGTTACCGACGGCGTCGCCGTAGGCGTCATCCGGGGCGTAGGTGTGAGCGTGGGCAGCGCCGTCTCGCCACCGCAAGCGGCCAGAAGCAACAGCGTAATGAGGATGCCAGGCCAGCCGCTCTTCATCCAAGTCTCGCTGGGATGGGGGTCACTTCACATCGCCCCGTGCTGGCGCAAGAGATCCAGGAGCTCCTGCTCGTTCAGGAGCTTGGTGCCGTAGCGCTGGGCCTTTTGCAGCTTGGAGCCGGGCGATTCACCTGCCACCAGGTAGTCCGTCTTCTTGGTGACGCTGTCGCTGGCGCTGCCGCCGAGCTGCCTGATGAGATCCTCGGCTTTGCTGCGGGGCATAGACGCCAGGGTGCCGGTGATGACGAACGTCAGGCCGGCCAGCGGCCCTTCCGGCGGTGCGGGTGCCGCCTCCTCGGCCATGCGCACCCCTGCCCGCCGCAGCTTCTCGATTACCCGCAGGTTGCCGGCATCGCGGAGGTACTCGTGCACGCTCTCGGCGATCCTGGGCCCGACGGTGGGGATGGCCGTCAGTTCCTCCACGCTGGCCCGTGCCAGAGCGTCAATGCTGCCGAACTGGCTGGCCAGGAGCGCTGCTGTCTCGCTGCCCACGTGGCGGATGCCCAGGGCGAAGATGAGGCGGCCCACGGGACGGCCCTTGCTGGCCTCGATGGCGGAGAGCAGGTTCTCGGCGCTCTTCTCCGCCATGCGCTCCAGCCCCACCAGTTGCTCCTCGGTCAGGGAATAGATGTCGCCTGGGTCCTTGACCAGGCCCTCCTTCAGGAGGACGTAGCACCAGGACTCGCCCAGCCCTTCGACGTCCATGGCTCCCCGCGACACGAAGTGGGTCAGCCAGCGGAAGGCCTGGGCGGGGCAGCCCGGGTTGGGGCAGTAGCGCATCACCTCGCCCTCCGGCCGCACCACCGCCGTCCCGCAGGCCGGACAGCGATCGGGCATGACGAAGACCTTCTCCCGACCGGTACGCTTGCTGACCACCGGCCCTACCACCTGCGGGATGACATCGCCCGCTCGCTGAACGATCACCGTGTCGCCGACGCGAACGCCCTTGCGCCGGATGTCCTCCTCGTTGTGAAGGGTCGCCTTGCTGAGCGTTACCCCGCCCACCTCTACCGGCTCCAGGACAGCGTAGGGGTTGAGGGTCCCCGTGCGCCCGATATTGATCTCAATGCCTAGAAGCTTGGTGGTGGCCTGGATGGGCGGGAACTTGTAGGCGGTGGCCCAGCGGGGCTCGCGGCCTACCACACCCAGCCGATCGTAGTACTGGAAGGGGTCGGCCTTCACCACCAGCCCGTCGATCTCGTACTCCAGGTCGTGGCGGCGGTCCGCCCACTGGCGGTAGTGGCCCTCCACGTCCTCCAGCCCTTCGTAGCGGCCTATCTCAGGGTTGACTCGGAATCCCATGTCCTGCAGCCAGTGGAGGGTCTCCCAGTGGGTAGGCGGGTAGGGGCCATCGGCCCAACCGAGCTGGTAGACCCAGATGTCCAGCGACCGCTGGGCGGTGATGCGTGAGTCGAGCTGGCGCACGGAGCCGGCGGCGGCGTTGCGCGGGTTGGCGAAGCGGGGCTGACCCTGATCCGTTCGCTCTTCGTTCAGCCGATCGAAGGCGGCCTTGGACATGTAGACCTCGCCGCGCACCTCGAAGCGTGCTGGCGCGTCCTTGGCCAAGAGGCGCATGGGGATGCTGCGGATCGTCCTCAGGTTCTCGGTGACGTTCTCCCCCCGGAAGCCATCGCCGCGGGTGGCTCCCTGGACGAAGCGGCCGTCCTCGTAGACCAGGGCTACCGCCAGCCCGTCGATCTTCGGCTCGCACACCAGGGGGAAGCCCTCTACCTCCAGTATGCCCAGGGCGCGACGGTACCAGGCCTGGAGCTCTTCGTAGTCGAAGGCGTTGGCCAGGGAGAGGAGGGGCGTTCGATGCTCCACTACCCCGAAGGCCTCCACCGGCTCGCCGCTCACCCGCTGGGTGGGTGAGTCGGGGGTGATGAGCTGAGGGAACCGTGCCTCCAGCTCCCGCAGCTCGCGCATCAGCTCGTCGTATTCGGCGTCGCTGATCTCGGGGCTGTCCAGCACGTAGTAGCGATAGTCGTGGTAGCGGATCTGGGCTCGCAGATCCTCCACCCGCAGTCGCGCCTCGTAGAGGTTCATCTCGCTACTCACCAGAGCCATAGTATAGCAAACGGCTGCCCACAGCGGTCATTTCTCCTTGACGGCGCTTGCGCTTGCCACTAGCATGGGGCCGCTGTGACTTGGAGA
>Ga0315544_1003463_pt1 | contig 10418 bp, 6 predicted proteins | sample SalMarSW160130MG_2_FD_202543 | JGI IMG/M metagenome (GOLD analysis project Ga0315544, IMG submission 202543) | Salt marsh sediment microbial communities from the Plum Island Ecosystem LTER, Massachusetts, United States - Salt Marsh Sediment SW1601-130 ... | reverse complement strand
TCCTGTCGCGGTGATGTGCAATATTTTGAGACTCTGCGTGACGGCGGTGCTATTTCTGCTTGCAAGCGCTGAAGTAGCACAGAAGTTCTTCCATGATTTTGCCGGTCTGGCCATGATGCCGGCTGCGGTTTTACTTATATTCAGTGAGCTTTGGCTGATGGATAAACTTACTCTTCCTGAACCCGATGCGCAACAGGAGCAGACAAGAGCACAAACCAAATCAGCCACCCAGGCCTGTACGAAACGGACGAAGAGAAGAAAGCAACATGCATAGAACCGAATAGTTGGCCTGGTTGGGCAGGTGGTACCCGGGATAATTGGCTTTATCGGGAAAATAGCTCTAATTGGCGGTAAAAAGGAAGTAAAATTTATTTTTATATTGGTAATACCCTGGTAGAAGCTGAGAATCCTTGTTGATTGGTGAGTTACAAGTTCTTGTGAACAAAGAAGTTACAGTCGATAACACGCTTTTTTAATCGGCAGTGAAAAAAAGTATAAAAAAATGCAATTTTTTGTGGTTTTTCCCTTGACTAAGGGAGGAAAGTCCGGTAGATTGATAGTTTATAAAGTTGATAATGTCTATGGAGTGATGAGTTGGTGATCAACAGGAGAAAACTTCTCATAACGGTTGGTTTAGGTTTGCTCGTTACGACGGGTGTTTATGCCGACATGACACCAGTATCCCGAATGGATGCCAAGTGTGTGCAGTCGTCGAACGCTTGCAGACTGGCGGAACTCCAATACACAGATTTATCCAGCTCATCTAATCCCCCCAGCGTCGCTAAGATAGATTTATGGTCTGTCGAGTTTTTACCAGAAGCAAAAGATGATGATAGCCAGAGCGCTGAGATACAGCATCTGCAAATCTTGACTAATGGGCCGGGCAGCTTAAATTTATGTCTTTCCGCCCTGATAGGCCTGGGTTTGTGCAGCTCCGCTCACTGGGTGAAAAGGATATCTTTTGGCTTTGTCCCGGAATGGTACCACAATGGTGGTCCTTTCCAGATTGGCCACAGCTATGCTGTAACACCGGAATCTCTCTGCCCCGTACCGGTTTGCTGTTTTATTCAGCCGGTCTGCACGGTGGAGGATTCTCTTCCACAATACCACCTTGGGACAGTTGCGTCCCTTTGGCGGAAGTCACAATTGACGCCGACTGTACTCGCACCCCGCGGACCTCCTAACATGTCATAGAGAGATTGTCTCCCTCTGTTTTAGGTGAGGGAGCAATCATCGGATCGAGTGTTTAACTTAATATGAAGTTATTACACTGACATGTTATGGAAGGATAAAAATCATGAAAAAATTAGGGTTTTTCTTAATAGCAATGTTTGTAGTATGCGCGATATCTGTGAATGCAAGTGCAGCTATTTACTTTAGCTATGAAAATACAGACGCTGCGGACGGCACACTAACGTGTCCCTATCCCGGGGCTATTGTTGACAATTTCGACTCGGGACGACCAGGATGGACTTACGGGGACGCGACTTACGGCGACAATGGCGCTATCGTAAACGGCGACTTAAGCGGAAAATACGCAGCTCCGTATAATCCCGAAACTCTCCTTGACGATACCACTGACTATTATACGGTACCCGTAGATGTAACTGACGTCCCACAATCTGCAACTGTATATTTTGGTGGGGGTACCTACAATTATCTGGGTCTCTTCTGGGGATCCATGGATAATTACAACTCGATTGATTTCTATTTGGGTGACTTTTCCAACGCTGCAGTTGCTACGGTTACAGGAGCGCAAGTAAGCCTTGATAGTGCGCAGGGCGGTCAGACAGACCCATTAAACAATGCATACGTGAATATACATGGTGTACCAGACTTCGATAGGGTTATATTCACAAGCACAAACTATGCATTCGAATTCGACAACCTTGCGGTTCCCGTCCCCGGCGCCGTCCTGCTTGGCATACTCGGCTTGAGTGTAGCTGGCTGGAAATTGCGTAAATTTGCCTGAGAGTCTTCGAGTAAAGATTGCCTCTCTCTGTTATACTGTGGGAGCAATCATCGGATTGAGTATCTTACTTGATCGAACGAAGAAGTTATTAAATTGACATGTTAAAGAAAGGATAAATAACAATGAAAACAAAATTATTAATTCTCAGTATTGCAGCTCTGTGTTTCAGCGTTGCACCTGCCATGGCGGATTTCATTGCGCCTACGGGTCCGGTAACGTTCGGTTGGTCGTGGGATGGGGGTTACTCGTTGCAGAATGTATTAGACTCCATTACGGTTATTCCACCTTCACCAGGGCCAGGTAGTAGTGTGAATGTACTAAACGATACGATTCTGGATAGTTGGGATTCGTTGTGGCAAATTGGAGGGCAAGGACAGTCAGCTGCCACTCTGGTTATTGAAATCGCAGGATATGCGCCTTCTAATATATTCGGCATATATGACGCGGCTAATCCCGCGAATTTGGTCCCCATCTTTACGGGAGGAGCCACTGCGGGTGCCAGAGCTACAGTGACCATAGAAACCGATGGAAGCGTATGGGTCGTCCAAACCTACCCCGTAGTCGGCGGTGGTGATACCACTGTTGATTTCGCTGGAAATCTCTTTGGTTTCTATCTGAATACGCCGAATGGTACTTTTTACAGCGACACATTATTGAATACTGACAACTTCGACCACTTGCGCGCTTATCAGGGCAAAGGCATCGATACTATACAAGTAGGGACTTCCTCAGCCGGCCTGTGGCAAACAGACACTTATGCCCTGGCTTGGGAGGATCTCCTGAATGGTGGTGACCAGGATTACCAAGACATGGTCCTAATGGTCGAATCCCTCATGCCCGTTCCTGTACCGGCAGCCGTCCTGCTTGGCATTCTCGGTCTGGGTGTAGCTGGCTGGAAACTGCGTAAGTATGCATGAGAGTTTCGTAGCAGACAATCAGAATATGATTGTTGTCGACGAGTAGTTAAACTGCAGGCGAAGCCCCGCTAAAGGGGCTTCGCCGCAGGTGTTCATTTTCGCGGAGGAGTAATCGGCACTTAATATCCCATTCGTGGAATGGGAGAAAATCCCTCGCCTTCAGGCGATAGTAGTTTACTGTATGTATTCGAACTGGAGTTACTTGACCAAAGTCGAGGCTTCCTGGGGGTTAATTTCGCACATAACTGGCTCGAATTTGCTTTGTAAAGCATACTTGCCGGATGAAGAGTGTTTCTCAGCTTCTCTGTACAAAATATTGAAAATATTGTCTGTGAGAAGCTATTTAAATCATCTTCAATCAGATTAAATTTCTGTAACATATCAACAAACAGTAAGTCAGTGATATTCCAAAGGAGATGTGTCATGCTTAATTTGAACAAATGTGCGAAGATTAATGTAAAGGTGCTTATCATTCTGATAGTTGTGACGGTAGCAATTGGGGCGTCCTTATTCGCTGCTCGTCACATTCGAAGAAACATTCTCTCGGAAATGTCTCTAAGAGCGGGGGAAGCTGCCTTTGAAAACAAGGACTGGCCGGCTGCATATAGAAATCTCAGGGAATATCTCGGCAGAAATCCCGATGATGTCGAAATCCTCAAGAAGTATGCCAAAGCAGCGCTGTCCATCCGGCCGCTCGACGCCAAAACTATCGGTGGAGCCATCGCGGCATATCGTCGTGTCCTGCAACTGGACCCTCTCGACGAGGTTGCCTACGACAAGCTCGCTACGCTCTATGCCTATACAGGTAATTTCGAGGAGCTTGCCTACATTGCCCGAACACGGCTTGAGAATGACCCGAATGACCTAAAAGTCCGGCTATCGGTGGCTGAAGCGTTAATCCGCCTGAACAAAATGGAAGAAGCCCAAGAGAAACTTACAACATTCATAGAAGAACTCGAGCCGCTCCCGGATAAACATATCGAGTATGTGCGAGCTTGTGGGCTGATGAGCAACATTGAAGTCATTAAGGATACTTCTGTGGCAAAAACTGAAGCCCTAAAATGGCTTAACAGAGCTATAAACCACGCCCCGGAATCTGTTGAGGCACTGGTCTCTCGTGCACAGTTTCACCGCCGGACGACCGAAATCCCCGGCACGAGCGAGGAAGACAGGCTGGCACTGCTGGGACTCGCTCGCAAAGATCTCGAGGCAGCCGACAATCTTGGCACAGAAAACCCCCTACTTCTCTATTCCTTAGGTGCAGAATGGATGGCACACGGCGAGCTTGACCGGGCTGAGGCCGAGTTGCAGGCTGCTGAGAGTCTCCCGCAAGAGACGCTGGAGGAACACTTTTTCGACTTAAATAACTGGACTGTAGCAAGATTCCTCTTGGCTTCGGAACTGGCGATACGGAGGAAAGCCACGATTGAAGGTGCCTCTCTGGCAGATGAAACACTGAAAGTGCTGACAGAAAGAAGACATAGGGTCCAGGTTCTTCCGAATGCTATTGTGTGTTACATTAACGCGGACAAGGTATTGGAGGCGCGGCGCTGCCTTGACGAGTATCTTGACATCCTGCATATACAGGAAGTGACATCAGAGTCCAAGCTGAGGCTCGCCTACCTGCAGGCGCTGGTGGCGAAAGCTGAGGAAAGACCCTATGCTGTCATCGATGACCTGCAATCAGCCATTGTAAGTGATGCCTCTCGTCCCGAACTGTTGGTGCTGCTGGCAGAGGCTTTTATCCGAACAGAACAGACCCGGCGGGCCGTCAGCGCCCTGAACCAACATCTTCGCTATTATCCACAAGATCCTGCAACGACACTCCAACTGGCAAAGGAGTACTTCAAGTTGCGAAGCTGGAGCAAGGCGTTCGAGAAGGCGCGGCTGGCGGAGTTTCTAAATCCCGCGGACATTACCCCCAAGCTGCTTCGCATTGAGGCGGGCATCAATATCGCTGCTGAGCAGACGAAGGTGAACACGGTGGAACTCCAGGCGTTAGCAGACGAATTGGCACAACTACGTACGGAGAATCCTGATCGCGTTGATATTCGCATATTGCAGGCTATCATTGCCGTTTACCTTGAGCAGCCTGAAGAGGCTGAAAAGGAGCTGAAGCTGGCCATTGAAGAGTGTGAGGAATCGCTCAAGGCAGAGATGCAACTTTCCAGGTTCTATTATCGAACTAAACGTATAGCCGAAGCGATCAGCACCTGCCAGGCTGCCTGCGAGAACCATTCTGAGGTTGCCGAGCCCTGGCTTTCTCTATCGGGCCTTTATGTTGCTAATAAGGACTATGACTCAGCTCGCAGTTGCCTCCAGCAGGCAAAGAATGCTGTAGTCGGCAAATGGGAGAAGCGGTCTATATCGATGAGTCTTGCCTTGCTGGAGCTTACGCATGGAGACCGGGCCTCCGGGATAAGCATTTTAAGTGAAGTCGCAGAGCAGGATAAACGGGAAATTCGGGCTCGCACCCTGCTACTGAGCATCCGCGAAGTCCAGGAGGATCAGGCGAAAGTTCAAGAGCTTATCGACGAAATAAAAGAGGCCGAGGGGGAAAGTGGGCTTTTGTGGCGTCTGCATCAGGCGGCCATGTGGCTGGCATCTGATGAATGGCGTTCAAAGCAGCCGGATATTGTTAGCTATCTTCAATACTGCATTAATTCAGACCCTGAATGGTCATCACCGGTACTACTCCTTGTAAAAATGTATGAGAACCTAAAAGATGACAGCCGTGTGGAAGATATCTGTCGTCAAGCACTGGTCCGCAATCCTTCGGCAATGGATATCGCTGACAAATTGATGAGTCTCCTTGAAAAACAAGGCCGTTTGCCAGATGCAGAGAAGGTTCTTCAGCAAATTGAAACGGACCCCCGGGTTGCCAGTGCGTGGCATGTCCGAATGGCCCTTAGAGCGGGGGACCTCCCCCGAGCAATCGACGAGTTGAAGCTAAGGGTATCCAATGACGACCGAGACGCTAACTCACGAATAGGGCTGGCGCGACTGCTTTACGGGCAAACCGGGGATGCCGACCAGGCCTTGGCGTACCTGAAGGAAGCCGAAGCGATAACGCCGGGCTCCATAGCGATAACAGCGGCAAGAGTGTCCATCCTGAGAGCAGAAGGTCAAGCCGAAGAGGCCCAGCGAATCCTTAATGATTATGTGGCGAATCAGAATGTCTTCGGTGCTTATATGATGCGGGCGGCATACTTTGCTAATGAAGGTGAATTTGAACGTGCCGAGCAGGACTACAGGAAGCTGACAACCTTCGCCGAGCAAGGCGCAATAGGTTATGAACTGTTAAGCAACTTCTACGGCAGGAATGAGAAACTCGATAAAGCTGTAGAGGCGCTTGAAGAGGGTTTGGATGCGTATCCTGAAGATTTGAGATTGAAGCGAAGGTTGATGAAGACACTGTTTCTGCAGGGGCCTGCGCAAGACCGACCGAGGGCACTTGAAATCCTTACAGCACTTGAAGAGCAACTGCCCCAGGACCCCGAACTGATGAAGTTAAGAGCTTTGCAAATTTTAGAGGAGTCGACACCACAGTCACTTAAGGCGGCCAGAGGAAAATTGGAAAATGTTATAAAATTGGAACCGACGGCGGTTGATGCACATCTTTTGCTGATTGGTATTGCGATGCAGGAGCGAGATTACGAGACCGCCCGCGATTATGCGATTCGGGCTCTTGGCTCCAACCCAGACAACTTGGCATTGCTGTCGGCCAGAGGCAGGGCTGAGCTTGCAATGAAGAATACACAGATGGCGGGGCAGTTAGCTCATCTGGTTCTTCAGAAAGACCCGAACAATACTGAAGCCCGAGATGTGCTCGTGGCAGCCGCGCTAAGTAGCAGGGATAGTAGCCTTCTTGAGGAGGCCCGGAAGCTGGTTGAATCTGCGGTAGGCGGCGATCCTACAGATGAAAAGCTGCTGATTTCGCGGGCACATGTTTTGGTTTCCATGGAGCTGCCTCAGATTGCAATTCCTGAGCTGGAGGCCTATTGCCAAACAGAGAAAGGAAGCAGCAGTGTTGCTGCAATTGTGACACTTGCCGACCTGTATCGTCTTACCGGTGACATGGACCAGGCAAAACAAAGGATTGAGCAGGCGGAACAGATAGATCCGAATAGTATGACTGTTATCCATGCCCGATTTGTATGGCTGGTAGCGCAGAACCGGTTCGAGGAGCTTGCTGGAATCAGCTCTGCATATATTTCGTCCAAAGATCAGAATCCAACGACACTTGTAAGGGCCGCATCGGTCTTAGCAGCATTGGATTCGATGACACTCAAAAGAGAGGGATTAAAGCTGTTTGAGCATGCTGTTACTCTATCGCCAACATTGTTAAATGCACGCCTGGGTTTGGCTACCACCCTCTATCAGACAGGAAATGCCGAACGTGCAGAGAAGCTCTACCAGGAATTGCTCAATGAGTACCCAAATAACATACAAGTTCTTAACGACCTTGCATGGATTCTTCAAGAGCATTATCATCGCTATGCCGCTGCACTGGAGCTGGCGGATAGAGCCATAAGCCTTGCGCCCGATAATTTGTATGTTCTTGATACGAGGGGTACGATTCTCTCAAATCTGTCGGACCGGCTTGCCGATGCGAGGAACGATTTTGAAAGACTTGTAGAATTATCGCTCCCTGATACTCCCCAACGAGCAAAGGCACTTCTACAACTGGGCCGCATTTGCGTAAAACTCAATGAACTTGTTCAAGCAAAACAGCACCTGCAGAACGCATTAGAGATTGACCGTAAAATTGACGTATTCACGCCGGACGAACGGTCGGAGATAACGAGAATTCTCCAGAGAAGTGAGACACAGGCTGTTAACAATTAATGAGTTTTCGAGTAAGATTCTGGGCGGATAAACGGTATTATCATTAAATTTGTAACTGGTGGATTTGTAAACTTTAGCTATTTTAACAATATCGTTCGTAATCATAGATTTTTTTCAAAAAAATCCTACGCAAAACGGGTTTTTGGGAGAAGCCCCATTTGACTCGTAAGCATTTGAAAACAAAGAACTTAACATAAAAGCATTTGGCTGAACCACACGGATTTATGGTAAATTAGTTTTTTGGGAAAAATAACTTGACACTATTGGACCCAATTGCTATATTAAACTAATAATAACAAGGAGGAGAATCGTGCAGTCCTGGAGCGTGGGTCATTTTGGAGTATAATCAAGGGAATAGATGTATGGATAAGGAGTATCATCAACATAGAAAACAAGTTGTTATGTATGAAGGGTAAAGGCCATGAGAAGAGTAGTCCTAATTACAGTAATGTGTGCATTTGCATTCATAGCAACGCCGGCGTTGGCGGATATGATCAGTTTTGTGGATAGCCATCCCCTTGCTGGCGTAGATGGTGATCCATTAGCCTACGGCGGTACGGTAAATTGGAGCACCGACGATGGTTTGGTGGGGCCTCTGGACCATAGTTATAATCTGCTTGGCGGGAGGGCGACGGTGGAGGCATTCCACAATGGGACGCTCGATGATTTAAGCCACCGCCTTACCCGGGGGCTTGGGGTCTATGGCTATGAAGACGACGAGGTAGACCGACACGTAGACCGATACGCGTGCATCAATGAACCGGTTGAACATATCGACATCACCTTCGTCACGATGCCTTACTATGTCCACGAAATCGAGGTCCGCTCTTTGTTCATGCCCGACACAAGTAATAATGTCGAGTGGGCCGCTATTGACTTCTATTACATCAACGAGTACACCGGTTTGGGTAGTCCTCCGGATTCGACGGTGTACCTGTGGGGCATAGAAGATCTGCACGAGAGCGGCACCAAAGGTGTCCAATCCTGGTCACCCACAACCCCTGTTCTGGTCAACACACTGGTCTTCCGCGTTCCCACGATAGAAGAATTAGAAAATGATGGTAAGATCGGTTGCTACTGCTACAACCCCTTGCTGAGTGAGTTCGCGGTTGCCGAGCTAACAGTTGCCCCTGTTCCTGTTCCTGGAGCGGCCATACTTGGCATTCTTGGCCTCTGTGTAGCTGGCTTTAAATTACGCAAATATGCATGATAGCCCTGTAGTAGGCAATCATGTGGGCAGTGACAAGAATGGGGGCAAGCCGCAGGTCACGAATGTGCTAAGCTAAATCTCAGTCCCTTCGCATATCTATATATTTTTCTCCACAAGAGCATTTATGAAGATACTAAATGTAGTAGGTGCCAGGCCGAACTTCATGAAAATAGCGCCGTTGATGGCTGAGTATAGCCGGCACGAGAACATTCATGCAATTCTTGTTCACACGGGACAGCACTACGACGACGTAATGAGTAACCTCTTTCTCAGCGAATTGGGTATTCCCAAGCCCGATATCAATCTGGAGGTGGGTTCTGGCAGCCATGCCGTACAGACCGCCGAGATTATGAAGAGGTTTGAGCCGGTTCTCATCAAACATAAACCGGATGTGGTTGTGGTGGTAGGTGATGTGAATAGTACTATTGCCTGTGGTCTTGTTGCAACGAAACTTGGGATAAAGCTTGCTCATGTAGAGGCCGGTCTGCGTAGTTTCGACCGCTCTATGCCGGAAGAAATCAATCGTGTCTTGACTGATTCTATAAGCGACTTTCTTTTCTGCACCGAGCAAAGCGGAGTAGATAATCTAATTAGAGAAGGTATTGCAAAAGAAAATGTCCACTTGGTTGGCCATGTTATGATTGATACACTTCTCAGTAATCTCGAGAAGGCTAAAAAGTCAACGATTATTGAGCAATTGCAAAAGCAAGGTTGTCTTGATGGGGATGCTTTTGCTGTGCTCACCATGCATAGACCTTCAAATGTGGATGATTCAAAGACCTTCTCGCGAATCCTTGATGCATTAGAGGTAATTCAGAAAGACTTGCCTATTCTGTTCCCAATTCATCCGAGGACACGGAAAAACTTGGCTGCATTGGGTTTGCAGGATCGTATGGATTCCTTGCGAAATATACATCTTATGGATCCAATTGGATATCTGGACTTTCTGAAGTTGAGTTCATGTGCTAAGGTCGTTTTGACTGATTCGGGTGGTATTCAGGAAGAGACGACGGTACTCAAAGTTCCATGTATCACACTGCGAGAGAATACTGAGCGGCCGATTACGGCAGAGATCGGCTCGAATCAGGTTGTTGGTACAGACCCAGAGAAGATTCTTACTGCATATTGTAATGCGACCAGTGGAAATTGGAGAGAGCCACAGATTCCTCCGTTATGGGATGGAAGAGTTGCACAGCGCATTGTAAGAATCCTTCTTGAAAAACTTTAATTTTTCCTAACCCATTTCAAAATCAAATCACTAACAACCGCGATACTTTTTACCGCGGCTGTTCTTGTCTTCACCCACCTACCTCAAGAAACAACACCACCTCCTCTGTTAAAACGGCTAAGGCTCCTGCAAAATTGAGGTTAGGCATATATTATTTGAGAAAATCTGTTTTTTTGATTTTCTTAAATAATCACCTAACTGCTTATTAAACAATAACTTGCTGTTTGAAAAGAAAAAACAAAA
>Ga0315544_1003455_pt1 | contig 10430 bp, 8 predicted proteins | sample SalMarSW160130MG_2_FD_202543 | JGI IMG/M metagenome (GOLD analysis project Ga0315544, IMG submission 202543) | Salt marsh sediment microbial communities from the Plum Island Ecosystem LTER, Massachusetts, United States - Salt Marsh Sediment SW1601-130 ... | reverse complement strand
CACCGGCTTCGACTGCGGGTCTCGCCAGGACGATTCGCCTGATTTGTTTTTTCTTTAGCATAGAAACAGCAATTGCAACAGCGAGGTACGTTTTGCCAGTTCCTGCCGGGCCTGTGCAAAATGTAATATCCTTGGCCAACATTGTTTCAATGTATTTAAGTTGTCCCTTAGTTGAGGGTTCGACAAGATTCTTGTGCGAATAGACGGCGATTGCCTGGCCGGATTCGGTAGCCCGTGATGAAGCATCTTTGCTGATAAGAACACTCACATCTGAAGCAGTCAACGAATGCTGTTTAATCAGGTGTTTTTGCATCCTGTCGATGACTTCAGCAGCTCTATTAACGTTCTTCTCTGCACCGCTTATTATTAAATTGGACTGACGGGCGGTGATTCTAACGCCAAGTTCCCGACGCAAAAGGCGGAGATGGTTGTCGGCTGGACCAAACAACTCCATTTGTTTACCAGGAGAATCAAGTTGTATAGTGACTTCCAAGGTATTTCTTTCTCGAGAATGTACGCCTACTTTTTCTCCGGCTGTGAACTTCGTTACGCTAAGCGTTACAGGAACAATACATAGTACAAATACGCAAAAGGTGCTGCAGCCAAAGGCGAATCAATTACATCCAGTACGCCCCCGAAGCCGGGAACGTTGTTTGCCGAATCCTTTTGCTCAGCGTCCCGTTTCATCATAGATTCGATCAGGTCTCCAATTTGTGCGATAAAGGCGAAGCACAATCCGAAAATCGTCGCCGACCACCAAGCTATTATATCAAAAGTGCAGGCAAAAGCGAGAGCAACAACAGCGGCTGTTACAACGGCCCCAGCCATTCCCTCCCAAGTCTTTGACGGGCTGACATTGGGAGAAAATTTGTGTTTACCAAACAGGGTCCCAATTGCGTAAGCACCGATATCAGAGGACTTTATAGTAAAAATAAATAGTAAAAACGGCAGAGGTCCAAAATCGATCCGGATGGCGAGGACAAACCCGCCCAAGAGTCCAAGATAGATGATAGATAAAAAGTTTACTCCACAATTTGCCAGCACACCAGCAGTGCCGTATCGGATATGCTGCCAAAGCATCAAGCCCAACAAGGCAAAGAACAACAGAAAAAAAAGATAGGGCCTGGATGACAGTTCAAACAGTTGAGGCCAGTACCATGTGCCAGCCAACAGGATGGAGACAACAACTGTAATGAAAGTGAAGCTCTTTAAGTCTCTTGCCGCAGCCAGATTTGAGAATTCAATCTGGGCCAGGACTATTATTGCTGCGATAACAATGTAAATTAATGTCGCCTGCACGGTACAGTCATCGGAAGGTGAGGATGTTAGCGAACCATCCAGCCAGCCATCAAGACAAACAAGGCCTGTGAAGGATAGTGTCATTAATGTTCCAAAAAGTAGTCTGTACTTAAGCATAATTCTGAATTGCCCACTTTGAACGTGCGCGGCGGGATCGAGCGGCTCCGGATTAGAGACTAAAGTCCCTCGGAGATTGTTTTTGCTGTTTTCGAGGTTCCTTTTATAGTGCCGAAGCGCCGGTCACGTTTTGCATAAACTAATATAGCTTCTTTTAGAGAGGCTTCGTTGAAATCCGGCCAGAGTGTTTCTGTAACATAGAATTCGCTGTATGAAATTTGCCATAACAAAAAATTACTAACTCTCATCTCGTTTGCGGTGCGTATTAAAAGGTCAGGATCGGCAAGATTTTTTGTGTAAAGGTGTTTGCTAATGTAGCTCTCATCAATGTCTTTGAGCCGCATTCGTCCCTTTTTATATTTCTGAGCAATTTTTCTTGCGGCATCTACGATTTCAGCTCTAGCTCCATAGTTCAGTGCCAGCGCCAGTATCATTCCAGTATTGGTGCTGGTCATTTTATTGGTTTTAGTAAGCTCTGCCCTGAGTGCTGCAGGCAGCCCGGCCAACCGCCCGAGGTGAATGAGTCTTACGTTGTTTTTCATCAGTTTAGGCTGCATCTTGATGAGGTGCTGCGTGTAGAGCTCCATAAGTGCATTGACTTCGGCTTTAGGCCTTTTCCAGTTTTCCATGCTGAAGGAATACAAGGTTAGAGACTCAATGCCAAAATCGACACATCGGTGTGCTATTTCTTCAGCGGTTTCCGCCCCCCGGTGGTGTCCAGCGATTCGGGGCAGCCCTTTTTGCTGAGCCCATCGGCCATTGCCATCCATAATTATAGCGATGTGATGAGGTACCTGGTGGACGTCAAGTCCAAGAAGCTTGGCGGTTCGCCTTAATTTTTCCTCGGCTATATTCATCGCAAAATGGAACTTAGATGAGTTGATGAGTAAATGCGTTTATGTGTTAATTTTTACTCACTTGCTCATCACTCATTTAAGCATCCACATTCCCCAGTCCCTTTTTGTCTCTGTCCCTTTGTGCCTTTGCCGCTTTATATCGCATTTTTTTAGTTTCGTTTACTTAGATATTGTCTGATTTCGTTTTGGTCCGACGCCGATCATTTTGATTGGTTTGCCTATAACATCTTCGATATGTCGAATATATCCCTGGGCGTTTGCAGGCAATTGCTCGAAGCTCTTAATATCGGTTATGTCTTCATCCCAGCCAGATAGAGTGTCATAAACACATGTGGCCTTTGCGAGCCTGGCTATATTTGCAGGAAAAAAGGTCTTCTCGCAGCCATCGATATCATAAGCTCTGCAGATTCTCAATTCTTTCAAGCCGGTAAGTGTGTCAAGGTGCATCAATGCAATCGCATCAATGGCTCCAATTTTGGCTGCGTATGATACTACCACGGCATCGAACCAACCGCATCGCCGAGGCCGGCCGGTAGTCGTGCCGTATTCATTGCCCTTATCGCGTAAATACCGACCGATTTCGTTATCTTGCTCAGTTGGAAAAGGACCTGCTCCGACACGCGTAGTGTAGGCCTTTGCTACGCCCAAGTACTCGTTGATCGTCTTAGCTGGTACTCCACAGCCGGCTGGCATGCCGAGCGAACTTGAGTTCGAGCTGGTCACGAATGGAAAGGTGCCATGGTCGATATCCAGCATGGTGCCCTGCGCACCTTCGAAGAGAATAGACTTTCCCTCAGCGATCGCGCTGTGAAGAAACTCGGTGGTATCGATAACAAAAGGCGAAAGTTTGTCAGCATAAAGCTTACATTTTTCGAAGATCCCAGCGGCGTCTATCGGCTCGGCACTGTAAAGAGCCGAGAAAACCTTGTTCTTGTATTCAATAATTGTTTGAAGTTTTCCTTTGAGATTTTCAAGGTCCCTGAAATCGCCCATGCGAACCGCGTAGCTTCTACCAACTTTATCAGCAACGCACGGACCTATGCCGCGTACTGTTGTACCAATTTTGTTTTTACCGAGAGACTCCTCGCGCAACCGGTCCTCTTTTTTATGATAGTCAAGAACAACGTGCGCATTTTCACTGATAAAGAGTCGGCCTTTCAGGGTGATTTTTTTCGCAGCAAGTGTCTTAATTTCATTCAGCAGTACCTCCGGATCAACTACAACGCCATTTGTGATAATACAGGCGACATTCGGCCGGACGGAGCCGCTTGGAAGAAGGTGCAAGGCAAATCTGTCTTCCCTTGAAGGAGCCTGTGGATTGTTTACCACGACAGTATGCCCGGCGTTGGAGCCACCATTATAACGAACGACGATATCGCAGCTCTCAGCAAGAATGTCAACGACCTTGCCTTTGCCCTCATCGCCCCATTGCAATCCGATTACACAATAGTTCATTCGTACTTTTGCCAAATATCATGTTAATGTTAGCAAAGACAAACCGCAATAGCTTGCCGAGCTGTATCTTCATTTTGCAATCGACACAAAATTAGATTCCCGTAACCTATTGCGGTCAGCCATTGAATCTTATGGTTTGTTGAGGTAACGGTCAAGTGATTTTTGCTACCAGGTGATCCAGAATGGCAGCTAAATTATCATATTGTCTATGGTTTAGTTTGCGTTCTACTTCTACATTGTTGTTGCTTTTGTATGTGATTACGAAGAATCCTTTTTTATCAAAATGTGTTTTGTCTATTTTCTGTATATCTTCATAAGCTATTTTCTCTTTTGTGTTGATGATAAGCTCCTCATCACCGGCAATAATCTTCTTTTTTCTTATGGCCAGTAGATAGACACCAAAAAGCCCTGCTGCAAGGATAAGAAGTGGGGGTGCATTACGGTTGATAATCAGCGTATTGTCGGCTTTGCCGCTTGGGCCGGTGTGTTCTTCTCTGAAGCCTTTGTTGAGATAGCCGTCATAGCCGAACCAGATTGCAGCGACAACGCAGATTACAATATAAATTTTCAGGTTATTTTTTCTATATTTGCTAACGGGTGCTTCTATAGCCATTTAAAAGTCCTTCTACCACCTACGTAACACGTTTTTGTGAGATTTTCTCGTTTAGGGGCTGGACTATATAAGGAACTATCTTTTCCGCCATTAGCTCTTCAGCTAATTGGCATTGGAACTCAAAAGATTTCTGAGTATCGAAGCTCCTGCTTGGATTCGGATATTGACGGACCGTAAGAGAAAGACTTATTGCGTTGTCTTGATCATTCTGTTTGTCGCTCGGTTCAAAAATACTTGTCCTGGACTCGATGCTTATTCGGGCCTGCGTACGCTCGTCCTCGGATAGCGCTATAACTATCGAAGGTGAAAAACCGATCGGTCTTGCGTAGGGTATATCCAGCAAGTCACTAAAGGCACTTGTGCCGAATAGAGCCTCGGCAATAACTTCATCGTGACTGCCCATAAAGTCAAAATCCATAGCGAAAGTAACATCAAGCGAATATATGTCGAGGCGACTTACTCCAAGCATGAAGGGAACAAGCTCCAACACTAAACGATCCTGGCGGTACGCATCTTCAAAACATGAGGGATTGACCATTCCAGAGCAGATGCGATCTATTTCGAGACTGAGCCAGCGATACTGGCCGACGTTACGGTTCTCTTCGAGGCAATACTCATTATTCTCACGTCGGTAGAAGTGAGCCATCGTGGGAAAACTCTTCTGTACTCGCTCGAAAAACGCCAGGATTGTGTCCCGCTGTGTGGGTAGATTGAGCTTGGTGTTGATGTGCATATCAATGTAGAAATCGTCACATAACGATGAATAACTATTCAAGGTCATTTTGAGTCAACGCTCCAGAAACTTTAAGGAGGGCGACCTCCTGAGCAACAGGTTGAACGGACCGAGCTGCAAAAGCTGCATACGCCGTCGGAATGTTATTGTACATTAAGATACTCACTTTGCCAGATTCTTTCGGTCAAATTCTCTAGTTGCATATCATAATTTCTCATCACCTCAAAGTATTCGTCGGATTCCAGAGATTCTTTGGCTTTGTCGTCTTCGGGCTTTACGTTGCTCGGCAGGACTGAGCGTCTAAAGATTTCATAATGGTCCCTTATAGAGCAGGGCATCAGCCAGTTGTGGGGCCTTCTCCAATTGTCCAAGCCATACTCCTTTTGCCATTTTCGTCCATTTTTCATAAAGTCGGAAAACAAGGCATCTGCAAGCGTTTTGCCGTTACTATACAAATCGTAGATATTGTCCACTGAGTAAGGGATGAACACGCATGGCGTCACGTCGCCGTGCCAGTCGACGTAGGCGTAGCCACCACTTCTTCCATAGGCAATACAGCCTCTAGCCAGCAAGCCGCTGTTCCAGAAATCAGCCAAGCAGTATCGTCTCTTTTCAAGCAAATCTTCCCATTTCCTGAACAATTGAAGTCTTCTTTCAGGTGTGACCATAAGGTCCATTTCGTCTTTGGCTCTACCTTGGGGCATCAACTGAAATTGCCACATATAGCAGGCACCGAGCTGCTGAAAGCAATAATCGTAGAACTCATCCGAGAGCAATACATCTACATTCTTACTTGTTGAGGTTACAGAAATGCCAAAAGGCACGCCGACCTGTCTCAATCGCTTTAAAGTGTTAAGTATCTTGCTAAATGTACCAGGACCTCTTCTGTCATCCGTTTCTTTCTCAAAGCCCTCCACCGAAATGGCAGGTGTAACATTTGCAGTTTCTGCCAGCTCTACGGCTACTTTCTCATCGATGACTGTACCGTTGGTATACACTAAAAAGAATGTATCATTGTACTTTTTGAAGATGTCCAGAAGTGTCTTGCCTTCACTTTTGTATATGAATGGTTCACCACCGCTGATGGTTATGAATCTGCAACCAAAAAGGTCATGGGCCTCACCAATGACTCTGTCAACGTAAGGATAAGGTATGGTCGCCGCCGATTTTGCTGTTGAACTAGCGTAACAGCCTGTGCAATTTAGATTACATCTCTGTGTTGGAGAAACGACAATAAAGGTTGGTGGCAGTTCGCCATACTTCTTCTCGAAGTTCTCTGCTGCCTGAGTGTAACTTTGATCCTCTCGTACGAAATTGTTCTGCACAAATACATAAATTATCTTTTTTACAATCTCGTTTGATACGTAGCCCTTGTCCATATTTCTGATCAGGCACTGCAGCATTGCGGACAAGAACTGGTACCTTCTTATCTGTACGGATTTCAGATCCTGCGAGCCATTGTTGACCATACTTTTATATATGTAATCATCGAATTTCCTGGCGAGAAATTTTCGCAGGTGCTTCTGATTTACCATCTTGATTAGCGTAGAGGATATGAATTCCGATTTCATCTATTCACTCCTTTCTTCTACTATATCAAGATCGCCAGCAAAAATGACTTGTTCGATGAAACTCGCTCAAATAAATCTTACTATATTATTTTAAGAGTTCTCAAGCGGCAAATCAACATAAACTGTGGCAAAAAATGGTGATCTCTTGCCCAAAAATCAGTTTTAATACAGAAATTTTAGCTGAATGTTCGGAGTCTTTTATGCCTATTGTACCTTAGGGGCCTAATTACCGGGGACTGGCTCAGGCAGTTTTAGCTCCGTGGCTATCGCGCCTGCTGTCGAAAGAATGGCAAAAATAAACATTTGCCACAGGCAGGTTGCTACAAAACCATCCATGTCGAGAGCTTTTACATGGGCCAGAACGACTGAGAATATTGTGTGAGCCAGGCCGGTCAACATGCCCCAGGTAGCCGCAGCCAAAATGCGCCTTGTAAGTGCTGCGCCGCCACAGCCCAAAGTTACCAATGCCCCGCTGACAAGTGGTACTAATACAACGAGATACCATACATTACGCAAGCCAGGCATCTCTGCTGTAGTTCTAAGATAAGTGACATCTGCAAGTGCAAACGGAATTACGGCGGCTATAATACACAATCCTACATGCCAGTATCGCGGCTTTATAGACATGCGAAGTTCTGCACGTCTGCGCATCCGCCAGCGGATAGTCAAAGGCCAGTTATAGAATAGACAAAACACCCAGTGCTCAAGAAGCGCACCACGCTCACCAAATACCGGAACAACATGCACAGCCTCCGTCGCCCAGTGCACCGCCATGAACCTAGCCAGCGCAGGATAATGATACGTCATCTGAATAGGAAATGCCAGGTAACCAATATACTTGAAAAATCCAAGAAATACAGCAATGTTATAATCCTTGAAATTTCGCTCCCTAATCACAAGGTATAACACATAAAGCCCACGAACGAGTGAGCCTGGCGAGATTGGTGTTACCTGGAAAATGCCAACAATGCCCAGTCCTACTACCCAAGCATTCGGCTGCATTCGATGAGTGAAGTAGTATATCGCAGCAATTGTCACAGAGACAATTTGCGTTACCGGTAAGGTACAAACATGTACTGCCAAGCTCTTAAGATATTTCTGTATGAATGGCTCATTAACCTGCGAAAGGATAACGGCTGCGTCCTCATCACTAAGCATGTGCTTGCGCTGACCCTCGGTGACCATATCCCGCAGCCACCGCTCGCGTAGTGCCGCGTTAAAATAAAGTCGGATAGGTCGGACAATGTAGTGAGCCAGTCGCTGCCTTGCGTACTGTGGATCCGTCAGAAATCTGTGCAATCCTGCTGGAAGGATCGAAAATGGTAGATGACACAAGAATCGCCAGACATGCTCAGCGATTTTTCGTGCACGTTGACCATCGACGCGGCCGGCTCTATGCCAGATGATAACCTTTTCAGCAATCCGGCCCTTAAACGCACGCTGAAAATAATCCCAGCTCGTTAACATCTTCCGATAGTGTCTGCGCCAATCCGGACGTGCCCAAAGCCAGCGACCGAATTTGCCCAAAAAGGGAATCACACCGATAGCAAAAAACAACAGCGTCAAAAATCTACTGGTTCGGAGTTTGTGCTCGTATTTCTCATCGATATAATTTTTTACCTTCCAGCCAGTCACCGCACTATCGAGCATCGTTGACCAAAGCTTGCTACTATAAAGCAGCCGAACATGGTTGTGCGTAATATCGGGAACGGAGTCACGATATACGGCCTCGGCGTCTTTGAGTTGTTGCAGGGCACCCTGCATATCTGAAAAATCGCTGCTATGTGATTGTATGAAGCCCTCAAGTTTCTTAAGATTTCCGCGGTCGAACTGGACGATGCTTGCCCGTGCGATACCCTTAGCTATGAGCAAAAAATCACCCGGACTCATCGGCAGAAAAGGCAGCAGCGTAAGTCCGGCTCTGAAGTCAACCGCGACGAGTCCTGCTGCAGGGTCGTTGTCGGTACCACTGCGTTTAAGGCAGTTGGGCTGACTCTTAGCAGTCGACCACTCGTATTGCCTGGCAAACTCGTACGCCCCTATATCGTGTAAAAGCCGGACAAAATCTCGCATAAATTGACGCTTGGCCCTGTATTCGGGCGAGCCAAGCTGACGCTGGTCAACTTGTTTGCCTCGATGCCATCGCCTCAATAGATCCATTCTGTTATCCACTTCCAGTCGCCAGGTACGTCCCTCAACCCACTCACGCAGTTCACCACAGCTACCGAGTTTCTCATCTATAAGTACTGCGTAGATATCAGCGACTGTACTTTCATCGCCGAATCGAATTCCGGCGGCTCGCCGAGCGAATTTCTGCCACAACGCCCCTGCTTTAGCTGCGGCTGGATTGACCTGCAATTGAAAGGGACCCTGAAAACCGATCCAGTATAAAAGATCGCGGAACAGCCTGGAAAAAGTCGATGGCGGAATTAGAATCTTCAATGCGCAGATTTTACCCGGCTCAAGTCCAACGATTGGGCTGCCATTCGTCTCGTTGCTTAGAATCTTAACCTTGTATACCTGACCGGCGAATCCTCCACCTATAAATTTTTCGACAATCATACTAACGCGTGCTGTGACCGGCTGCTTGTCCCCTAGGGACCCGCCCCTAAGGGGCTCGTCCCTTAGGGATAAAATGCCCTGTACATCATAGGTAAGCTCTGTGCCTGGATCGAAACGGCTAACGCGTACCGGCCGACGCAGATGGGCGCTTCGGAATTGCTCCTGAAGCTCTTTGACGACCTGGATTGAATAATCAGATGCCATTCTAAGATTGATTATTGATTACATTTACCATATTTTATTTTTACTATGACCCCACTTGTGTCTCTGTTCCTTTGTGCCTTTGCCCCTCTATCTGGTTTGTGTCAATTACCTTCAAGCGCACTATTTAGCTATCCACAGTTTTAGACAAATGGCCAGAGAAATCGCTGCGTAAACACCTGCCATCAAATCATCTGCAAGTACACCCCAGCCCAGAGGAAGTTTTTCGAGCAGCCGGCATGGCCAGGGCTTGGCGATGTCAAATATCCTGAACAGTAAAAATCCTGCCAATGCCGTCAGCCAAATCCGGCTGGTTGAAAATGCCTGTGTGTTGAAGAATACAGCAGCTAAAAAAGTAATAGCCTGGCCTGCAAATTCATCAGCAACAATCTGTCCGGGGTCGGCTTTACCTGTTTGGGCGATTACGGCAGGGGCGAACATTACACAAACAACACATCCAAAAAGGGCCAGGATTGCCAGAACTATTGACTGTACTGACGGGCCGAGCCGACAGATAAGAGCAAAAACGACAGCCGACGGCAGCGAACCCCATGTCCCCGGCGCGAACGGCAGATAGCCAAGACCGAAACAGGTTGCAAGTAATCTCTTCATAGTTGCAAAAGGTTAACTTAGTGGTCACGTTAAGTCAATCCAATTAGAAATCCTTCCGTCAAAGCTCAGCTCACAGGTCAAGAGTCACGAAATTACGCTCTTATATCTTGTGCACTTGTGCCTTTTGCACTTTTTATCTTTTTTCTTGCTTTTTTACTCGTTTCTGTGTATCTTGTCGCTAAAAGTGTGATACACCGCGGAGCGCAAAACTTCTTTGAATCGTCCGTTTGTCATTGTCGTGGCACCGCCACAGGTGAGCATGGCCGAGGGAATGTGGAATCCAGACACGAGACCTGTCCAGAGCTTGGTCGAAGGATACAATATACGCAATACGATATACGATTAACGCTTCACGAACAACAAAGCGAGACATCTTGGATTAAAGTATCAAAGTTATCACGGCAGTTGGG
>Ga0315544_1003453_pt1 | contig 10438 bp, 10 predicted proteins | sample SalMarSW160130MG_2_FD_202543 | JGI IMG/M metagenome (GOLD analysis project Ga0315544, IMG submission 202543) | Salt marsh sediment microbial communities from the Plum Island Ecosystem LTER, Massachusetts, United States - Salt Marsh Sediment SW1601-130 ... | reverse complement strand
AATGATCATTTTGGGTTTCAGGGGAACAGAAGTCGATAGCTCTTCCGGTATAGTGGAATATATCAATGAATATAATATCGGAGGGGTCATACTTTTTGATTATGACGTACCGTCGAAAAGCTTTCCCAGAAATATTCTTGACCCGTATCAAACAAAGAAGCTAATCGAAGATTTAAAAAAATTCACCCACAATGACCTGCTTATAGCAATTGACGCGGAAGGGGGTTACGTAAACCGTCTGAAAGCGGAATATGGTTTCGAGCAGATTGCAAGTGCGCAGGAAATGGGAGAAAGTGATCCCGGCGATACTTTTTTGGAAGCATCAAAACTTGGGATGGAACTAAACTCTCTGGGATTTAATTTAAATTTTGCACCGGTAGTCGATATTAATATAAATAAAAACAATCCGGTAATCGGAAATCTGGAAAGGTCTTTTTCAGATGATCCGATGAAAGTATATGAACATGCAGGGTCTTTTATCGATGCTATGCATAAATACGAAATCATAACAGCAATAAAACATTTTCCCGGGCACGGAAGTTCTACCGAAGACAGCCACCTGGGACTGGTTGATATAACAGATACTTATAATCAGGAAGCAGAGCTTTTCCCTTACAAGAAATTGATAGAAGATGGAAAAGCTGACATTATTATGACGGCTCATATCATGAATACAGATATCGATCCCGGTAATCCGGCTACCCTATCATCCAAATTTTTACAGGATATATTAAGAGGTGAACTAAATTATGAAGGTGTGATTGTTTCAGATGATATGCAGATGGGTGCGATTATCATTAATTTTGGATTCGAAGAAGCCATAGTAAAAGCAATAAATGCAGGTTGCAATTTACTTATATTCTCAAATAATGGCTCCCGGTATGACGAGGATATCGCTCAAAAATCATTTGAAGCAATTAAAAAAGCAGTAAGAGATGGGAAAATAGCAGAAGTAGAAATAAATAGTGCTTACACAAGAATAAAAGAGTTAAAAGAAAAGTTTAAAATTTAAAAAAACAAATAAGAAAGGGCATTCTCTTCGAATGCCCTTTTTATATAATCGAATATATTTCTAATTTAAAACCAGAAAACTTATCTGACTTTCTCTTTCAATCCCTTTCCTGCTACAAATTTAGGTACGGTGCATGCTGCAATATGTATGGTTTCTCTTGTACGGGGATTCAAGCCGGTTCTTGCTTTTCTTTTTGATACCTGGAAAGTACCAAAACCTACCAAAGAAACTTTATTACCTTTTACCAGTGCATCTGCTATTACCTCCTGCATGACTTCTACAACACTGGTAACATCTTTCTTTGTTAAACTTGTTTTACTACTAATGGCATCCACTAATTCCGCTTTGTTCATTCTTTTTCTCCTTTCATATTCCAAAATAAAAAATAATTGCTTTCGTACTCAATATTTGCCCAATACAAATACTTTTGTTAAATCAATTATATTATTTATTTTAAATTTGACAATACAATACTTTATAAATTTTTTATAACAAGTTTTACTAAATAAATATACTTATAAATTCTTATGCAATTACCAGGTAATATTATATACTTTTTATGTTAATTTTAATACACTTTATTTATATTATTTTTACAGATTTCAAATTTATTTTGTTTATTCTTATATTACATATAGACTTTTAATACTTCATTAAGAAATTCCAGGGTTTCCTTTTCTTATTATAGGGTTTAATATTTAAATAGTAAAATCCACTTAAAACCTTTTGACCTATTATATAAATATATATTTACATAAATATACAATTGATATATAATGTTTCTTGTTCAATATATCAATAAATCAAAAAAAGAATATTTTATGCTTCCTCGAAGTAGGAAAACCGGATCATCTAACCATAGATTTAATAATAATCAGTGGAATACCCTGTGGAAACATAATACACGAACCAATCCGCTAAAATTCTTGCTATTCCTACTATTATCGATCCTGATATTTACAGGTTTTCCATCACCGGTCTATTCATACATCAAATCCCCTTTTATATTACCTCTTGAGGGTGAGGTTGTGACCGTATTCAGACAAAGTTACTGGTATGAAGATGAACAAAAACAACTTAAGCATACAGGAATAGATATAAGTGGAAAATACGGACAGAAAGTCACTGCAGCCGGTAATGGGATTATCACTTATTGCGGTTTTTCACCCATAGGCGGAAGGACACTTGTAATAAAGCACAATAAAAAAATTAGAACCACCTATCTTAACCTGATGCAAATCTATGTCACTACCGGGACCTATGTCAAACAGGGAGAAATTATTGCTGCCATTGGTGCCAAAGACGATCCTTCAAATCTCCAGCCTCATCTCCACTTTGGTGTAATATATGACAGTAAATATCTTGATCCGGAAGATTTATTAAAAATTGATTACAGGAATATCTCGAAATTTCTTAATTTAAAGTACCTGCCATATGATTTTGAATTTGAATAAAGATAAAAGTAAATTACTTATTATCAAAATAAGATTGTATACTTTTTATCTCTTCATTGATTTTTCTATCGATTTCTTCCTTGCATACCCCGAACTCGATTATATTAAGAGTCAGCTTGATTTTTTCAAAAGTTTTTTTCAGGATACCATTGATTTTTGGTCCCTGGGCCATGTCCTGAACACTTAATTGCAGGTAATCTTCTCCATCTGTAGTTGAGATAAATTTCATATGGCCTAATTTAGTGCAGCCGTTTTTTTTAAGAAAATCGATAATATTGCTGGCTATTTCACCTATTTTATTGACAAAATCTTCTTTGGTTACAGGACTTGATGAAGTTATTGTCACTTTTTTGGTTAAAATTACCGAGCTGTTAGTATCCATAAGATATTAAATCTCAAATATTTTATAATAAAACTATTATATTTCAGATTCAGAAAGCTTATTCTAACACAACTTAATATTATGTCAAAGTATTTTAAATCATAAGCCGGATTAAATGGGTTCTTTCAGAATATATTTATATATTGCTTTTCCCAGACCCGAACTATGATTCTCATCTGTAATAATATCTGCCTGTTTCAATACTTCGGGATATGAATTCCTTACCGCTATATTAAGCCCTGATTCCTTAAACATACTTAAATCATTGTAACTATCACCAAAAACAACTACTTCATCCTTTTTTATATTCAGTGTCTTTAAAAGAAATGCCAGTGCCTTTCCTTTTGAGGCATCCGGATTCAACATATCAAAAAAATATTTTCCCGATCTTATAAAGTTTATTTTTCCTGAAAACTTTTTTCTTAGATAACTATCCAGCGGATCGGTCTCCCTGATAGCTATATGTATATTAGCGGCATTTGACGAAAAATATTCGGTCTCGATATCCTCTGTTTTTATTATTATTTGCTCGACCTTCATGATATGCTCCATATCAGGATGATATTTTTCGTAAAAAATTTCACCGTTCACCAGAGCCACAAGGGGAGAATACCCTTTCTTTTTTATGGTTTTTATAGCTTTTAGATAATAGAGGGGTTCTATTTTGATAGCACTTATTATTTCAAGATTTTTGTCAGTTATAACCGCTCCGTTTAAAGTTATTTGCGGTAGTCTCAGGCTGAACAATTTTATAAGATATAATATTGAGCGTATCGATTTTCCTGTAGCGAGGACCACTTCAATCCCTCTCCTTCGACTCTCAAAAATTGCTTTTTTGTTCAAATCGCTGAGATTTGAATTATTATCAAGCAATGTACCGTCTATATCAGTTACTATAAGCTTCATCATATCCGTCACCTATTTGTAAGTCGCGATTCCAATACAATCTTCAGCAGCTTCCATAACCGCTTCCGAAAATGTAGGGTGAGAATGAACAGTCGAAGCAAGATCCTCTATAAGCAGTTCCCCTTTCATAGCCACAGCTACTTCATGTATCAGATCGGAAGCCCGGGGTCCTATCATCTGGGCACCTACTATCTCTCCGGTTTCACTGTTAGAAATGATCTTTACAAAACCCACGGTTTCTCCTGTGATGTAAGCCTTGCCGCTTGAGCTAAATGGAAACATGCCAGTACATATTTTTATATTTTTCTTCCTTGCCTGCTTTTCGTTTAATCCAACAGCTCCTATTTCAAGAGCTGTAAACACTGTCCATGGAATAACATCATAACTTATTTCTTTTAATTTTCCTGCAATATTTTCTGCAGCGATTTTCCCTTCCTCGGATGCTACATGCGCCAATTGGAATCCGCCTATAACATCTCCTACTGCATATATTCCTTCTACATTTGTTTCAAGATGTGAATTCACTTTTATATAACCATCCTTATCTAAATTTATTCCGACATTTTCAATACCGATACCGGTAGAATTAGGCTTTCTACCAACAGCCATTAAAATTTTATCTACAGTGAGTTTGTCTCCCCTGTTTGTGTTACAAATGAATCTTTTTCCACTTTTTCTAAAGTTTTCTACTTTTGAACCAACAAAAATATCAATTCCCTTCTGCTTCAATATATCGAATATTATTTTTGAAATTTCTTCATCCTCCGTTGATAGTATCCTCGGAAGTATCTCGATTACTGCCACATTGGATCCAAAGGTGGAAAAAATATTTGCAACTTCAATACCTATGACACCTCCTCCTATGATCAATAAGGATTCCGGTACTTCTTCAAGAGATAGCAATCTGGAATTCTCCATTATTCCATCTTCCGATAGATCGAATGGTTGCACGGTTGAAGCAGACGATCCTGTAGCAATGATTATATTTTTTGTTTCGATTTCGATATCCTGCCCGCCGGAAGTCTTTACCAATACTTTTCCTTTCGCAGTTATTTCCCCAAAACCTTTTATAAGTTCTATATTATTTTTTTTATAATTAGACTCCAGAGCTCTCCTCTGCATTTCGATTATCCGGTCTTTTCTTGACATCGCTTTTTTAAAATCAAGTTTTGGCAATGAAACATCTATCCCAGAAGTTGCCGCTTTCTTTATGTCGTCAATGGTTCGTGCTATATGATAGAGAGTTTTTGTCGGTATGCAGCCGCAATTCAAGCAAACTCCCCCTATATTATCTTTTTCGATCACTATGGTCGTAAGTCCTGATTTTGATGCTCTCATGGACGCTCCGTTTCCTCCTGGTCCCCCTCCAAGTATAACAAGATCAGCTTTTTTTATATTCATATTTATAAAAACTCCTTTCCCGCTAATTCAAAAACAAGAAATAATTATATGTATTAATATGGTAAAATAAATCAATCATAATCGATAATTAAAATCATGGAAATCTTAAGACAAAAATTCATAAATAAAAAGTATGAAGTAATAAAAACTTTAAAGAACAACGACACACAAAAAAATATCCCGGGTTTTGATCCTGGTCTCATATCCTATGACTCAGGTTATAGTCTCCAGGAAGAAATTTTTGAACTGATAAAATCAAATGGCTGTCCCGGTGCTCTATTGCTTCTTGAACATTATCCGGTCATAACCATAGGAAACAATAAAAATACAGATAGTCTTCTGGTAAGCATAGAAGAACTCCGCAGGCAAAATATAGAACTCGTACAATCCAATCGCGGTGGTGATATGACCCTTCATTCTCCCGGTCAAATCGTCTGTTATACAATTTTAAATCTAACCTGGTTTAAAAAAGATTTATCTTTTTTTGTCCATAACCTTGAAGAGGTTATAATAAATGTACTGGCCAGCTATAATATATGCGGAATGAGACTAAATAAATATCGGGGAGTATTTACCGGCGGCTTTAAAATAGCATCCATCGGGCTAAGGGTCAGGAAGTGGATAACACTTCACGGATTCTCATTAAATGTAAACAACGATTTGAAATATTTCGATAATATAATAGCGTGCGGCCTGAAAGATCATCTCCAGACTTCAATGGAAAAAATCTCTAATAAAAAAATCCCGATTCATGATGTCAAAGAGCAGATACTTAAAAGTTTCAGCAGTGTTTTCGAAATACCAGTGACTGGAATTATAAAGTTTTAAAAATGATTAGGTCTCTTTCTTTGGGTTGTTATTGCCATTATCTTTTTTTAATACTGCATATATTTCTTTTATTACTTTAAGTGGTTCCTTGAATAACCTTTTAGGGAGAAAAGGCATTAATGTCGCAAATGCCTTCCTCATATCTTCAGTCATTCTGTGTGGTTTAGTAAGAATCCTGTTTATGAAATCCTCTGCAAAAACAGTCCTCAAATGACGCCTGTCTATTTCTATTCTTTTATTGCAGTTATCGCAAACAACACTCCGGAGATAGTTACCTATATAATAAACCGTATGCTGTGACTCTCTGTTACAATTAATACAGAATAATATGATTTTTTCTTCTTTGTCTTTCATTTTTAAAAATACCTTAGAAAAATTTAAATTTAACCGGTTAGTCCGGCGGGATTTTCTATAAATTTAACTAATTCCCGCAGGAATTTTGCTCCTGTCATTCCATCGATTATTCTGTGATCACATGTAACTGTAAGATCAATAAAAGATTCCGGTCTGATTTTCCCGTCTATCACGGCAGGTTCCGTATATATCTCACCGACAGCCAGTATAGCTGCCTGGGGAGGATTTATTATGGGGGAAAAAGACCTTATACCATACATGCCCAGATTGGTAATCGTAAATGTCCCGTTTGATATATCTTCCAGATTAAGTTTTTCTTCCTTTACTTTGTTGATAAGTTCGATTCTTTTTTTTGCAATATCTGTAATTTTCAACCTATCACAGTTGAATATAGTAGGGACCATAAGTCCCTTCTCGGATGAAACTGCAAGACCGATATTTATATCATCGTATATTATATAATTTCCATCAGAAAATGTTGAATTTAATTCGAGGTTATTCTGCAACGCATTTGCGGCTGCCTTCACTAAAAGGTCGGTATAAGTTATTCTTACGCCGGATTCTTTAAGCTTCTTTTCATTCAATTCTTCCTTTAATTCTATAAGCAGGGATGCATTAGCTTTTGAATTCAAGACTATTTCAGGAATATTTAACGCCGAAAAACTCATCCGGTCAGCTATTGTCTTTTTTATCCCCTCAAGCCTGACTGTTGATTTTATAGCTATCCTGGCAGATTCAGGTTCTGTTTCTTTTTTCCCGGTTCCCTTTTTTTGACTGGAGAAAGCCATCAAATCTTCTTTCACTATTCTCCCGCCTGGTCCTGAACCCTTGATTTTTCCTGTGCTGTAATCAATACCCATCTCTTCAGCTATTTTTCTTGCAAGAGGCGATATTTTAATTCTATCTCCCGAGATTCTGGTATCTTCTTTGATGCTTCTTATTTTTTCTGCTGCTTTCTTTGTCTCTGTGCCGGTTACTCTTTTCGTTACATTTTGATCTGGTTTAGGTAAAGGAAGTTTTTCATCTTCTTCACCTATGTATGCTATCACCCCGGTTACAGGGATTTCTTCTCCTTCCGCCTTCACTATTTTCTTTAAAATACCGGATTGATATGACTCTACTTCGATGGTCACTTTATCGGTCATTACCTCAAACAATACCTCGCCTTTTTCGACCCTGTCTCCTTCTTTCTTATGCCATTTTTCAATCCTGCCGGATTCCATTGTGATCCCCAGCTTAGGCATTATGACTTCATGCATCTCCCGGTCCTCCGCCGAATAAAAAGTTGTTTTTTATCGATTAATACTTATAATAACACACCAAAATTCAATTAAATATATGGACTTTATCCTAATAGATCTAAAATCCCCTTTTCGATCCTTGCCACGCCGGGAATCATTTCCTGTTCAAGCACCCGACTATAAGGAACCGGGCAATTTCTTCCTGCAACCCTTTTTATGGGAGCGTCCAGCCAGTCAAATCCTTTCTCGGAAACCTGAGCCGCAACCTCGCCCATAAATCCGCCAAAAATTGGTGCTTCTTCTACACATAAAAGCTTACCCGTTTTCTTGATCGAGTTCAGTATAATATCGATATCAAGAGGTCTCAATGTTCGTATGTCTATTACCTCGCATTTGATGCCCTTCTCCAGTGAAAGTTTTTCGGCAGCTTCCAGAGATTTTTGAACCATATAAGATGTTGCGACTATAGTGATATCTCTGCCCTCTTGTTTAATATCACCTTTCCCCAGCGGAATTTCATACATTTCTTCCGGAACATCGTCAATATATTTTTTATTTTTATAAAGCAGCTTATGTTCTATAAAAATTACGGGGTTATTGTCATTTATCGAAGATATCAGAAGCCCCTTTGCATCATACGGACAGGAGGGCATAACTACCTTCAGTCCGGGAATATGTGCAACAACGGCTTCAAGACTCTGGGAATGCTGTGCCGCTGCACCGGTTCCGCCGCCGCCAGCGGTCCTTATTACCATTGGTACTCTGGCTTTCCCTCCAAACATATAACTTATTTTGGCTGCTTGATTGGCAATCTGATCCATGGCAATAGTTATGAAATCAGAAAACATTATCTCAGCTATGGGCCTCATTCCTGTTATTGCACTTCCGGCTGCAACACCTATTATGGCTTCTTCGGAAATGGGGGTATTCCTTATCCTTTCCCTGCCAAATTCTTCCAGCATTCCGACAGTCACACCAAAGGCACCTCCGTATTCCGCAATATCTTCTCCAATCAGGTATACATCATTATCTGCTCTCATCTTCTGTTGCATTGCTTCCCTTATTGCCTCGAGATATGTTAATTGTCTTGCACTATTTTTAAGCATATACATCATCCTCAACTTCGGAAGGGTCGGGAAACGGACTTTCTTTTGCAAATTCCGATGCTTCCTGTATTTTACTTATAACTTCTTTTTCAAGATCCTTATCATCTTTTTCGGTCAATATTTTACCGTCGATCAAGACCTCTCTGTACCTTTTAATAGGATCTCTTTCTTTCCATTCCTTTATTTCTTCTCTTGTTCTATAAACCTGGGCATCACTTTTTGAATGGCCGCTCCATCTGTAAGTCAGACTTTCAACCAGTACAGGTCCTTTTCCGGCCCTGCACCTGCCGGCAAAATATGAGACAGTATTGAATACCTCAATCAAATCATTTCCGTCAATGGTCAATCCCTCTATCCCATAGGCGCACTTTCTATCAGATATTTTTTCTATATTGAATGCATCCTTAATAGATGTCGACATCCCGTAGACATTATTTTCACAGAGGTAGATCACCGGTAGATCCCATATTGAAGCAATATTAATAGAGCTGTGAAATATGCCCTGATTTGCTGCTCCGTCTCCAAAGAAACATACCACTATTTTTCCGTTCTTTTTCATCTTACAGGTCAGCGCCGCACCGGTAGCAATACCGATACTTCCCCCTACTACTCCATTTGCCCCAAGGTTTCCTGATTTAACATCTGCTATATGCATTGATCCGCCTTTACCCTTGCTGTATCCCGTTTTCTTTCCCAGCAGTTCTGCCATCATTGCATTCAGGTCAGCACCCTTTGCAATACAATGACCGTGACCTCTGTGTGTGGAAGTGATATAATCGCCGCCTCCAATAGCATAAATAGCCCCGACTGCAGTTGCTTCCTCACCGGTATATAAATGGCATGTACCGTGTATCATCCCTCTTATGATGAATTGCTCGGCCTCATTTTCAAAATGCCTTATTTGGTACATTTTTCTTAACATTTCAATTTTTATATTCTCATTTAAGTCTTTGAATTTATTCTCTATTTTATATCCACTTATATTTGTGTACTGATTTTTTTTATCAACATTCTTTCCCATTCAAACCTCGCTAATTAAAAAACTATTTAATAATTTTTATTTTATTATATTTTTAACAGTTCATAACTTTAATTTTTAGCTATTATTTTGCATCCATAATATACTTCTAAATTATCTTTAATTATTTAATAAGAGCTAATTATACTTTTTGCTGTAGTTTCATCAGTTAATAAAATATTTATAATTCTGCCACGTAGCGCACCTAAAATAACCTTCAATTTTCTATCTCCGAATCCTATCCCGATCACATTTTCGATTTTTTTAATTCTTTCAATAGGGGTAGTTATAATCCTTTCATTTATTTCATTTTGTATATATTTTCCATTTTCATCTATAAAAATAAGGTTCATATCCCCTACCACTCCTAAACTATCCAGATAATTGAATTCTTCAACTTTGAAATTTCCATTTTTAATTAATGTAGACTGAGGACCTATATCACTCATACCTACCATAGCTGTGCTAACTCTACCAGACATCTCTGTTATTTCTCTTGTATTGCTATCATTTTGTATAATTTCTTTTGCTTCACTGCTATCTAAAATTGCAGGGGAATTAATCATATAACTAACACCACCAAATTTATTTGCTAAAGTCCTGGCTACTGAATTTGTATGAATCCCGGTACCAACTTTTCCAATACCGCCAATCAAGGGTACTACTTTTATATCCACTTTCATTCTAAGATTCAGGTAATCTGCTATAGATTTAAGGGAAGTTCCCCATCCAATAC
>Ga0315544_1003451_pt1 | contig 10445 bp, 8 predicted proteins | sample SalMarSW160130MG_2_FD_202543 | JGI IMG/M metagenome (GOLD analysis project Ga0315544, IMG submission 202543) | Salt marsh sediment microbial communities from the Plum Island Ecosystem LTER, Massachusetts, United States - Salt Marsh Sediment SW1601-130 ... | reverse complement strand
CACAGTCCTTGTTTGGACAAAAATCACCTACTTGAGCAAACTTTGACATTTCGCCCTCCTCTCGATCATTGATGGGGGCTATAGTATAGCTCATTATTCAACAACACTCAAGAGGGGGACTACCCAATATGGGGATAGACAGAAAATCCGAAACGTTTTGGAGATAGTTATATTATACTCCAAAACGTTTCGGATGTCAAGGGGTTGGGGAAAATTTTAAGGTAGTGGTTTGCTCTTGATCAGGGCTGTCCATTGGCCCTTTTGAACGGCCTCGCCCTTTTGATTGATAACAGCCACGTCCAAAACGATGAGGCCGCCTCCCAGCCGTCGCATCTCCTTCTTACGAGCCACTTGAGCCTCAATGTGAATGGTGTCCCCGATCTTGATGGGGCCGCGGAACTTCCAATCCAGGCCCAGGAAAGCCTCCACGGTACCCGCTATGAAGCCCAGTCGCTCCACCTGCCCCGAGGCGACGGAAAGTCCCAGCAGGCCGTGAGCGATGCGCTCCCCAAACATGGTGCCTTTGGCGTACTCGGCGTCGCAGTGCAGCGGGTTGTAGTCCCCCGTGAGGGCGGCGAAGGCCACGATGTCGGCCTCGGTCACAGTGCGGCCCGGGCTGATCACCTCATCGCCCACTGCGAACTCCTCGAAGTAACGGCCACGAGGCTGGAGTCCCGTTGTTTTCTCTCCCGTCATTGTCATCCTCCCTCGATAGATTTGAGAATATGTTACCACAAAACCTGTTTTAAGGAAAATCCAGAACCCTGGCCCCTGAATCGCCAGGTGTTCTTTGTCAAGCTTTAGTAAGTGTGATATAATCTCCGTAGTTGCGGAACGCTTATTTTATGGAGGTTTCGAATGATTGCAGAGACAGCGAAGCGAGTCACAGAGAACATCAAAAAGGTTATTGTGGGCAGGGATGAGGTCATCGAGTTGGCGCTGGTGGCCCTGCTGTGCGAGGGGCACGTGCTGATCGAAGACGTGCCCGGCATCGGCAAGACGACCCTGGCTAAGGCCGTCGCTCGCTCCCTGGGCTGTAGCTTTCAGCGCATCCAGTTCACGCCAGACCTCTTGCCCAGCGACGTGACCGGCATCTATTTCTTCAACCAGAAGGCCCAGGAGTTCCAGTTTCGCCCTGGGCCTGTCATGTCTCAGGTGCTCCTGGCCGATGAGATCAACCGCGCCACCCCCCGCACCCAGTCAGCCCTGCTCGAGGCCATGCAGGAACGCCAGATCACCGTGGATGGCGTCACCCGACCCTTGCCGCGCCCCTTCCTCGTCCTGGCCACCCAGAACCCCATCGAGCTGGAGGGTACCTTCCCCCTGCCAGAGGCTCAGGTGGATCGTTTTATGCTGAAGATCAAAATAGGCTATCCTACCGAGGAGGAGGAGAATCGGATACTGCTCCGTTTCGAGCACGACGATCCTCTGGAGGGCCTGGAGGCCGTAACCTCGGCGGAGGAGCTTTTGACCCGGCAAAAGGAGAGCAGTCGCATTCGGGTTGAAGAGTCGGTTCGGCAGTACATCGTGCAGGTAGCGCGGGCCACACGGGAGCATCCTTCGGTGGAGCTGGGGGTCAGCCCGAGGGGCACCCTCTTTCTCTACCAGACCTGCCAGGCCCTGGCTGCTATCCGTGGGCGGGATTTCGTCATCCCCGACGACGTCAAGCACCTGGCTCCCTACGTCCTGACCCACCGCATCATCATCAACCCCCAAACCCGCCTGCGCGGCCGCACCCCCGAGGAGGTGGTGATGGAGGTGGTGAACATGGTTCCGGCGCCGGTGGAGAAGTGAGTTGAGCCGCATCACTATTGATTATTCCAAGGAGACACAATTCAGCGAGGCCTGGATCGCTTTGGCGGTCATGTTGACTATCTTTGGCCTGGTCTTCCGCCAAAAGGGCTTGATGACGGTGGCGGCATTGCTGCTCACTATCGTGCCCATAGCCTGGCTGTGGAACAAGCACGCTCTCCGTGGCCTGCAATACGAGCGGCTATTCAGCGAGCGGCGGGCCTTCCCGGATGAGATATTGGAGCTCACCCTGCGGATCTCCAATTGGAAGCTGTTGCCGGTGGGCTGGCTACAGATCGAAGACCAATTCCCGTTGGGTGTGCCGCTCTTGGATGAAGAGTTGATAACCTCGCAGTCGTCGAATGTTGGGCACCTGGTCACCGCCTTCTCCCTGCGCTGGTACCAGCGAGTGTCCCGTCGCTACCAACTGCATTGCCCTCGGCGCGGCTATTACCGCTTCGGGCCAGCGCATCTAAAGTCAGGTGACCTCTTTGGCCTCTTCAGCCAGGAGGGGTGGCAGAAGAAGGATGACTGGCTCATCGTCTATCCCAGGGTGGTACCCATTACCGAATTGGGGCTGTTGTCCAAAGAGCCTTTCGGCGAGACCAAAGCCAGGCAGCGCATCTTCGAGGATCCGATGCGCACCATCGGCGTGCGCGATCACCAGCCTGAAGATAGCTTCAAGCACATCCACTGGAAAGCCACCGCTCGCCAGCAAAGGTTGCAAACCAGGGTCTACGAGCCGACCACTTCCTTCAATCTGATCATTTTTCTCAACGTGGCCACTTTCCCCAAGCACTGGCAGGGGACAGACCCGGCCCTCTTGGAACGAGCCATCAGCGTAGCCGCCTCCATCGCCAGCTACGGCGCGGAGCAACGCTACATCGTGGGAGTCATTGCCAACGGCAGCGTGCCCCACTCGGATCAGCCCATCAAGGTGCTGCCGAGCCGTGATCCCAGGCAATTGGCCCGCATCTTGGAAGCACTGGCGGCTGTGACCGGCTTCGCTACTTCTTCCATCGAGAACCTGCTGATGACGGAAAGCCCCAAGTTGCCCTGGGGCGCTACCCTGGTAGTGGTGACCGGGATAGTCAGCGAAGAACTCGTCGCCACCTTGCTGCGGCTGCGGGATGTAGGGCGCCGTCTGGTGCTGATCTCTCTGGACCAAAAGCCGCCCCCCCCTCTTTCCCCCCCAATGGGGGGGATGAAGGGGGGGAGAGGCATCCTCTGCTATCATCTACCTGGTGTGGAGGTGGATTTTCGTCCTCCATCGAGAAGAGGAGAGGTACGGGGGGAGTTTGTGCAGGGCAGGCAGGCGGTAGAAACGTTCACCAGATTAGGAGGTTGAGCGCGGTGGTAATCCTCCATCTGAACTGGCGCAAGGAAGCACTGTATGCGACCCTCGTTGCTGCGGAAATGTGTTGGTTCACCCCCTGGTCGTTGGTGATCACCCATCGAGCGGAGGTCGCTACGCCGTACGGAACGGCGCTGACGCTGGGCATCCTTGTCCTGGCCACGGTTTATTTCAGCCGTATCATGGATCGCTTGCAGCTCGATCTCCTGTACCAGCGAGTGATCTTGATCGTCGCGGTGGTGATAACTACTGCCTTGATCATGCGCTCTCTCCTTTACCCGGGTTACGGCTTGTTCGATCTGGCCTGGTTGGGGAAAGCAGGGGGAGCGCTGCTGTACTTCTACTCGCTGCCACCGGAGGCTGGCGTCGTTGCCATTATCCTCTTCCTGTGGTGGCGCGGGATCAGCATCGGCCAACGCAATTTGACTTTCCAGGGGGTGGCCTTCTCCTTCCGCCTGGGTGTCCTGTTGCTCATCTTCTCCACGCCGCTACTTTTCATCCTCAACTATGATTCTACAGTATTGATCTTACCTTTCTTCTTCTTTAGCCTGATGGCCGTCGCTCTGGCCCGCGTGGAAGACGTCAATCAGGCTAGGGGAGGTGTGGGCGCGCCCTTCAACTTCACCTGGCTGGCCATATTGCTTGGCTCCATTGCCGCCGTCTTGATTACCGCGTGGCTAATCTCTCATATCTACTCTGTTGAAGGCTTCTCCCAGGCCTTGCGCTGGTTGGAGCCGGTCTTTGACCCGCTGCTGAGAGTGGTGGGATACGTTCTCATCTTGCTCATCAGGCTTCTGGAGCCTCTCTTGCAGTGGTTCTTCGGGATATTCCAAGGAGCCTTTGAGAACCTCGCTCAGAGCGTTGAGAGCCTTGAGAACCTTGGGCCGCTGTCTCTGCCGGACCTTCCAACCACCGAGCCGACCCAGCCGCCGCGTTTGCTGATGGACATCTCCCGTTACGTTTGTCTGAGCCTCCTTGGGGTAGGTGCCTTGATGGCATTGGCTCTCACTCTGCGGCGACGACTAGACAGGCAGCGAAGGGGCAATGAGATCCGCGAATCCCTCTGGTCGTCAGCAGCTTTCGCCGATGGGGTGCTGGGCTCCCTGCGCGACGGCTGGGATCGTTTCAAGGACATGGCTGGACTGGTGGGGCGGTTTGGCCCCGGTATGAGGCTCTACGCTGCGGTGTCCATTCGCAAGATCTATGCCAACATGGCCCGGTTGGCGGAGAGGCAGGGCTTCCCCCGCCAGCCCGCCCAGACACCCTACGAGTACCTGCCCGCTTTGGGTCTCGCTTTCCCCGACTGCCAGACTGAGGCTACGGCCATAACGGAAGCCTACGTGAGGGTGCACTACGGTGAGGCGCCTGAGAGCCTCAAGGATTTGCAAGTCATTCGAGAATGTTGGCAGCAGATTCAAGAACGTGAAGCGTCAAACGTGAAACGTGATGCGTGAATTTACGTTTCACGTTTCACGCATCACAGTCCAAAGGTGGAAAGAACATGGCCAAGTATATCTTCTGCACCGGCGGGGTGGTTTCGTCGGTAGGCAAGGGGGTTACCGCTGGCTCCATCGGCCGCATCCTTAAGAGTCGCGGCATCTCGGTCTCCATCCAGAAGCTGGACCCTTACATCAACGTTGATCCGGGCACTATGTCGCCCTATCAGCACGGAGAGGTCTACGTCCTCGAGGATGGCGCGGAGACCGATCTCGACCTGGGCCACTACGAGCGCTTCATTGACGAGAACTTGACTCGTGCCAGCAACGTGACCACTGGCCAGGTCTACGCCGAGGTCATCGCCAAGGAGCGGCGAGGCGACTATCTGGGCGGCACCATCCAGGTCATCCCCCACATCACCAACGAGATCAAGCACCGCATCGGCCTGGTGGCCAAAGAGAGCGGGGCCGAGGTGGTCATCGTAGAGGTGGGGGGCACGGTGGGCGACATCGAAGGGCTGCCTTTTCTGGAGGCCATCCGCCAGATGCGCAAAGACGTGGGCCGCGAGAACACCCTCTACATCCACCTCACCCTCCTGCCCTACATCGGCTCCACCGGCGAGCTGAAGACCAAGCCCACTCAGCACAGCGTCAGGGAGCTGCGGGGCATAGGCATCCAGCCCGACGTCATCGCTTGCCGCTCCGATTACCCGTTGGGCAGGGAGGCCAAAGAGAAGATCGCTCTCTTCTGCGACGTCGAGCAGCGAGCGGTCATTCCTCTAGTGACCGCCGAGAGCATCTACCAGGTGCCTCTCATCCTGGAGGAGACGGGTCTGGGGGACTTCATCGTCGAACGTCTGGGGTTGCCCGCTGGCGAGCCTAACCTGGACGACTGGCGCGAGTTAGTTGAGGAGATCAAGCGCCCCAAGGAGAAAATCCGCGTCGGCGTGGTGGGCAAGTACGTCGAGCTCCAGGACGCTTACCTCAGCGTGCGCGAGGCTCTCTACCATGCTGGCGTCCATTGTGGCTGCGACGTCCAGATCAATTGGATCAACGCTGAGGATTTGGAGAAAGGGCGGGGACTGGACACGTTGGGCCAGGTGGATGGTATCGTCGTGCCTGGTGGCTTCGGCTATCGGGGCATCGAGGGCATGATCGTAGCCGCCCGCTATGCTCGTGAAAATAAATTGCCATATCTGGGCCTTTGTCTGGGCTTGCAGGTCATGGTCATCGAGCTGGCTCGACACGTCTTGGGCAGCGATGAGCCTAACTCCACCGAATTCGACATCGCCACCAGGCATCCCGTAATTGACCTCATGCCAGAGCAGCAGGACATCTCCGACATGGGGGGCACCATGCGCTTGGGGGTCTATCCCTGCCAGTTGGTCCCCGGCACCAAAGCCGCCGCCGCCTACGGCCAGAAGCTCGTTGGCGAGCGTCACCGCCATCGTTTCGAGCTCAACAATGCCTACCGGGACCTATTGACGGAGGCCGGGTTGGTGCTTAGTGGCCTTTCGCCCGATGGGCGCCTGGTGGAGATCGTAGAATTGGCCGATCACCCCTGGATGGTGGGCAGCCAATTCCATCCTGAGTTCAAGTCCCGGCCCAACCGACCCCATCCTTTGTTCTGCGCCTTTCTGGCTGCGGCCAAGACCATGCACGTTAGATAGATTTGTGCTTTCGATTACTTTGGAGTATAATCATGGTAGTTCGCCACCCTAGCTCAATCGGCAGAGCAAGCGCTTCGTAAGCGCTAGGTTATCGGTTCGATTCCGATGGGTGGCTCTGCTCAAAGCCCCATGAACTGGGGCTTTTTTTCTAAACGTGGATAATGGTGTATAATTTAGGATGCGTGTCGTGGAGACGAGGATTTGTCGAATCCTATCCATCCTCCGGCGAGGTGCAATTAAGGAAGCTTGTTTCCCCACATGCTCTAGCCAACCGTACGGGAGGAGACAGGGCGGATAGGGGATGCCAGGGCTGAAGTGAGTACCTGCCCAAAGCACTGGGGGATCCGAGGGGGCAAGCACGAAGGTGACGCGCATGACCCGCAGCTTGAATTCCGAATGGAAATGAGAATTTGCTCCCCTCAACTTGGCATTTCACCATACTCTAACCTTGGTGGGGCTGTTTACGATAGGGAGATCCTGAAAAGGCTGGCGAAACTTGGAGTAGAGGTAGAGATACTTTTACCCAAGGGGGAATTGCACGAGGATGTACCAGGGTGGAGACTTTATAAGACACCCAGACATCTGTTTTATTACTACGAGTACAATTTGATCTTCTTGCCGTATCTTTTCAAACTATGGCGTAAGCCAGGCCTCGACCTTCTGCGGGTGCACAGCCCAACCATTGGGCCGGCAAGTTTGCTTTTTAAGAAAATAACAAAGGTGCCGGCTGTAGCACATTATCATCATTTAGAAAACAAGTGGACGGATCATCTGCTTAATAAATTGGTGATTAAAGGATACGATCAGATTACCACAGATAGCTACTTTTGCAGGGAACAGATAGCTGCTACTTATGGGATAGATTTACACAATATTGCAGTTGTTTATCCTGGGGTAGACCCCAAGTACAAACCTTGCCCGGGCAACAAGAGACTAAAAAGTCGCTTAGGGGTAGACGATGAGGTCATTCTGCTTTATCTGGGCGTTTTAGAGCCGCGGAAAAACCTTATTTTTCTCCTCGATGTTTTCACTGAGGTCGTTAATACTACAACCGCAGTTAGCGTTGGGGCCGGTCTCCGACCGAGCCCCCCGACCCGACCGAAGGTCTCAAGGCGACTTGGAGACCTTCGGTCAGCCCTGCGGCGGGGTCGGGAGACCCTCGCCGAGCCCAAGTGCGGTTGTAGTATTAAGTCTGTGCACAAAACGATTTTGGTAATTGCTGGAACCGGAAGTCAGGAAGCAGAATTGAAAGGGTACGTTGAGAAGCTAGGTTTAGATAAGTATGTAATCTTTACAGGGTATGTGCCTGAGGAGGAAAAGGTTGATCTCTATAATCTTGCCGACATCTTTGTCCTCCCCTCGCTGCTAGAAGGCTTTGGCATGGTCGCCGCCGAGGCGATGGCTTGTGGTAAACCCGTGGTCGCTTCCAACGCCAGCAGCTTGCCCGAAGTAGTTGAAGATGGGAAAACAGGGTTGTTGGCTAATCCTGCTTGCGTGGATGATTTCACGGACCAGGTTTTGCGCCTACTGCGAGATGAGAGCTTACGAAGGAGGCTGGGAGGCGCGGGGCGGGAGCGCGTTTTGCGGAATTTCTCGTGGGATGTTGCGGCGAGAAAGACGCTTGAAGTCTATCAGCGAGTTTTCACAGCTAAATAACGACGCTCACCGAACGGTTGAGAACGGGAGGCCAAAATGACAAAGAAACAAAAGGTCATAGTAGTGATGCCTGCCTATAATGCGGCGAAAACTTTAGAAAAAACATATAATGACTTGCCCAAGGAGGTAGTCGATAGAATTATCCTTGTCGATGATGTCAGCCAAGATGAGACGGTGGAAATTGCCCAGCTATTGGGATTAAAGGTGATCATTCATATTCAGAACAAGGGTTATGGTGGTAACCAGAAGACCTGTTACATTGAAGCTCTCAAGGATGGCGCTGACATCGTGGTGATGCTGCATCCCGACTACCAATATGATTCGCGGTTGGTGCCGCAGCTGATCCAGCCCATCATCGAGAGGAGAGCTGACCTTGTGCTTGGCTCACGGATGTTGAAGAGCGGCGCTCTAGCCGGGGGAATGCCTTTATATAAATACATCGCTAACAAATTCCTCACTGCTGTCGAAAATCTGGTCTTACGGAAGAATCTGTCAGAGTACCATACTGGCTTTCGTGCTTACAGCCGACGCTTATTGGAGACAATGCCCTTCTTGCTTAACTCAGACAAGTTTCTCTTCGACACGGAGGTCATCGCTCAGACGGTGGCTTTCGGCTTTGAAATAACCGAGATCGCTGTGCCCACTCGCTACTTCAAGGAGGCTTCGTCGGTGGATTTTAAGAATAGTGTGATCTATGGGCTGGGAACCTTGGGGGTAATGTGCAGGTATCTGTTGGACCGATGGGGGCTCGTAAAACGCCCTCAATTCCGGAAAAGACTGCCGGATGTTATCAGCCGATACCACTGGCGAGCTATCGCGCAGACCGGGAGGAAGGGTGAACGTCGTGGTTAGCCTGGTCTTTCTTCACCCGGCCTTTTGCAAGATAGGTTTGAGGGAAGATCGCCAATGATAATCAGTCGAAAACGCGCCTTGAGTAGTAAGCAAGCTAGAAAATTAGTTTATCCGCTCTTCTTCTTTCTTGTGCTAGCAGTGTACTATCTTACGTTCTCAAAGGTTCCTACAAGCGATGGGCTTACCTGGGCCAGGCAGGTGCAAAATGGAAGCCTGCAAGATCTCTTCAGCCCTCATCACCTAATGTATAAACCTCTGGGTTTCGCCCTATATCGTTTACTTCTTTCGACTGGGTTAAAAGTGGATGTCATTCGCTTATTGCAGGTAATGAATGCGCTTATTGGGTCGTTCGGTGCAATAGTGTTTCTCAAAATGATAATGAGGATTACTAATAGCCTGATAACAGGGTTGATTTCTTCCTTTCTCCTAGCCTTTTCCCATGGATATTGGTATTTTTTGAATGGTGAGATTCATGTATTCGGGGTGGTTTTCTTAATCTTGTCATTTTACCTCTTACTGTTTGGCACAGGCAAACCTCACAGGGTGTTTGCGACCATCGGTCTAACCAATGGGCTAGCCGTTCTCTTTCACCAGGAAAACCTGATATTCTTGGTGGTGGTTGTGTCGGCAATTCTTACCGATGTTCGGCGAAAGAACCAGCGACTAAATAACTTGATGGCTTATCTGTTACCCTTCTCAATCCTAGTGGGCATTCCATATCTTATTGCTGGGTGGGCCATAGTTGGATTGAATTCGGCCGCGGGATACATGCTGTGGCTGACCGATCAACTGCATACCTCCTACACTGTCAAGTTCGTTTCTTTTGGATTGTTTAATATCATTAAAGTCTTCAAAGGACAAGCCACTTGTTTTATAACGGGAGTGGATTTGCTAGCTGATTTTCTTAGAAACCACGACCAATACGTTATCAATCCTAGATTCATTACGTTATTCCTTTCCACTGTGTTGGCCTCTGGGATCCTTTCCTACTTCGCGGTTAAATTTGGAAAAAGTTGGTCAGTACTGAGGAGGCAATTTGGCCGGGTAATACTACTGTCAGTTGTTTGGTTTACATCCTACAAACTTTTCTTTAATTTCTGGATGTTACCGAGTAATGAGGAATATCACATTACGGCCCTTCCGCCACTGCTTATTCTCCTTTCTCTCACGCTACTCAAAAAAGACGTTAACCTGCACGATTGGTATATGGATAGAGCAAGCCTTGTTATTTCTCTTGCCCTCTTTTCCCTTGTCCTTTTCAATAACTTCTATGGTGCTGTTTTGCCCTGGTATCAATTCGGCAGTACTGTAGTTAACGTTTCTAATGAAATACGGAGCATCTCCAGTGGGGATGACCTATTCATAACTACAGAAACTGCTTTTGGCTTAGGTTATTTTGCGGAGAGGAATGTGCTCTCGCTAAAAGGGATCTTTGTTGGCCATAGAGATCCAGACCAGGCCTTAGCCGCAGTAAAACGGCTCATAAATAAAGCTCTCCAAGATGGGCATAAGGTTTTCATTTACAGAACCATTCCTTCTGAGTTTACTATTGAGGATATGGGATGGTTCACAATAGGTTGACACTTTGGTAGTGGTTACATGTTGACTGATGGCACTCCGAATGGTATACTGTTCTCCAAAACCAACCAGGAGGAGTACCAGTATGATCCAGACTGTAACCACGCA
>Ga0315544_1003448_pt1 | contig 10452 bp, 8 predicted proteins | sample SalMarSW160130MG_2_FD_202543 | JGI IMG/M metagenome (GOLD analysis project Ga0315544, IMG submission 202543) | Salt marsh sediment microbial communities from the Plum Island Ecosystem LTER, Massachusetts, United States - Salt Marsh Sediment SW1601-130 ... | reverse complement strand
GCGAACTGATCCGCCGTTGGCGACGCTTCGCGCTCAAGGACAAACGGCGCACTCGTTTGAGTACCTGCCGGCGGATCGAGTTGGCTATGGCTCAATCCTTGGAGGCTTAGGTTGACGCGCATGGGAGCACTTCCCCCCTCGTGGGGGGGGACTGGGGGGGGGGAGCTGCGATCATTCCCCAGTTTATTGAGCAGTTACCGCAGGCGGATTTGAACCTCGCCTCAAAGAGGAGCGAGTGGAGAGGACAAGGAGTGCCCTAGAGATTTTCGCCTGGGGCAAAATCCTCTTCGACCGCATCGGCCCAGGGGTAGATCTCCGTCCCGGCAGCAGCAGCGCGGATGATCGGATCGTCCGAATAGTGCCCGCGCCTCTCGGGAGGAAGCAACTCGGCGATGCGCCACATGATCTCGTGGCTGATCTCATCCAACTGCCGACGGCGCTCGCGCCCTCGTCCGGTCGCACGAAACGGCCCAAAGGGTTTACCGGCGCGCAGCGTGGCGCGCGCGCGCCGTCCCTTGCGGAGGCTAGGGAAAATCTCGGTCAGACCGTCAAAGCCCATAGGGAGAATTCGTGCGCCCGTTCGGGCAGCCAGGAATGCCGTGCCGGGACGAGCTGGCCGCAACACCTGCGCCCAGCTACCAGCCTCGGGGAAAATCCCCAAGACGCCTCCCTGGGTCAGCACCCCCTCGGCAGCCTGCAGGGCATGGCGAGAACCGGTGCCTCGAAACACCGGGAGGAATCCCCACAACTTGGGGATCAAGGTCGTCCAAGTGGGCGCGTTGGGTGTCCGAAAGCCCCCGATGAACTCCAACGGCCAGGGGGCCACGCGCACCATCGCCACCGGGTCGATGTAACTGAAATGGTTGGCGACCACCAAAAGCGGCCCCTCACCAGGAATATTCTCCCGGCCAACGATTCGCAGATCGGAGAGCACCACAAAGGCAACGCGAGCCAGTTGGCGCAGCGCAGCACGGAGCACACGCCGACGCGGATATTGGAATCTGGACTTTTTCAAGGCCATAGCCATTTTCAGCCTTTCCCAATCTGTCAATGCCGGAGAGATGGCTCTTCCTGCGGCCTACCTATCGAAAAGACACTTGGTGGCAAAGTCGGGATCGCTGGTGAGATTCACTCCCAGCTTTCGCAAGCCCGCTGCATCGCCGGGAGTAGGGATGTGGGTCAGATGGACTTCACATCCGTTCAGATCCTTCAACTTCTCCACGGCTACCTGAGCAGCAGGATTCACCGCCGCGCTGATACTGAGAGCGATCAGGATTTCCCCCAGGTCAAGGCTCACCGTCCTCGAGTTGAGAACGTCTTTGTTGAGGTGATTCAATGACTCGATGATATTGAGCGGCAGCAGGTGTATACTGTCGGGGATTCCCGCCAGGTACTTGGTGGCATTCAGGATCAGGCTGGAGGCCGCGTGCATCAAGGGAGAGCTCTTGCCGGTGATGATAGTGCCATCATCCAGCTCGATGGCCGCACCGCAACAGCCCTCCACCTCGTCCACCCCTTGCTCCCAACACTTCCATTTTTCCTGCGCCTCCACGGCCGCCTGTCTGGCCGGGACAACCACCTTTCGATCCTCAGGCTTGGCGCCGAGCTCCTCCACCAAGAGCCCTATTCTCTGCACCGTCTCCTTGGCGGCCAGACCCATAGCGTACTCGCAGGCATATCGGTAATATCGGCGAATAACCTCCTGCGTGGCTGCCTCTCTCACCACATCGTCATCCACGATGCCAAAGCCCGCCCGGTTGACCCCCATGTCGGTCGGCGATTTGTAGAACGATGGCGCGCCGGTGATCTGCTCAATGATGCGCTTGAGAAGCGGGAAAGCCTCAATGTCGCGGTTGTAATTGACCGTCCGCTCGTTGTGCGCCTCCAGATGGAAGTGATCGATCAGGTTGACGTCCCCCAGATCGGCGGTAGCGGCCTCGTAGGCCACGTTGACCGGATGCTTGAGAGGCAGATTCCAGATGGGAAACGTCTCAAACTTGGCATAACCGGCATCGACCCCACGCTTGTGCTCGTGATACAGTTGCGATAGACAGGTCGCCAGCTTCCCACTGCCCGGCCCAGGGCCGGTCACTACCACGATGGGGTGTTCGGTCTCAATGTAATCGTTCGCTCCATATCCCTGATCGCTCACGACCGTATCAATGTCTGTGGGGTAGCCTTTCGTATACCGGTGCGCATAGACCTTCACGCCACGGCGCTCCAACCGGTTCCTGAACGCCGTAGCGGCCGGCTGGCCGTCGTAGCGCGTGATCACCACAGCCCTCACACCGATGCCCCACGCAGCCAGATCGTCGATGGTTTTCAGCGCGTCCGAGTCGTAGGTAATGCCAAAGTCCGCCCGGACCTTCTTCCTCTCGATGTCTCCGGCGTAAATGCACAGCAGTACGTCGATCTTGTCCTCAAGCTGCCCCAAGAGCTTCATCTTCACGTTGGGATCAAAGCCCGGAAGAACCCTGGCGGCGTGGTAATCGAACAAAAGCTTGCCGCCAAACTCTAGATACAGCTTGCCGAAACGGTCCACCCGCTCGATGATGGCAGCGGTTTGTTCTCTCAGGTACTTTTCATTGTCAAAGCCCGTCCCAGCAATCATCATTCCCCCACACAGGCCCGATCAATTCCCAGCCACGACCAACACGCCGACGAGTCCGGCCCCAGAATGAACCGACAAGCCAGGCCTCCGACAGTTTCTCAGCCATTTGCTGTAGCACGCTCTCCAACTCGGCTTCCGAGATAGTCGCTGGGTTTGTCATTGTCTCCTCCTTGTGCTCCTCCCCTCAGCGGGTTCGGTCTTGACGATTCCGAAGGATCTGCTCTGAAGCTAGAAAAGAGAAACATCCCCTACGACTCTCCCGGCCGGTAGCGGAGGGGGCAGTCGTCGGGGCCGGAGCCGTTCCAGCATCACGCGATGATGTACTCGTGGCTCAGCACAGCGTGCTATGGGTGCCTATTGGCCCGCATCAGAGGGCCAGATCTCGACCTTTGCGCCCGCAGTTTCCAGCACCTTCCGGGCATCCCCGGCGACCGCCTCCGAGACCCCCTCCAGGAGCGTCGAGGGGGCGCTATCGACCAGCTCCTTGGCCTCTGCCAGCCCTAGCCCAGTCAGGGCACGAACAGCCTTGATGACCCCGATCTTCTTGGGGCCAGCTTCAGCCATCACCACATCGAACACGGCGCCCGCCATTTCCCCAGTCGTCTCGGAGCTGCGGGGGCCTGCCGAGCGAGCCTCTGTCAACTTCTCGAGTGTCTGAGCTGCGGCATACTTGATCCGATCAGCCGTCCCGTCTGTCCACCCAATGTTGCCCCCTCCAATGATCTCCGGTGCGAAACGGCTCCGTGCCGGTTCCGGTGCCAGACTGGGTGCGGCGCTCACAGACCGGACAGCTTCCACCAGTTCCGTGGTGGGTTCCAATCGCTCCGCCGCCTTGAGAACAAAGGAGAGCTTGGGATTCCTGCAGTCCAGCAGTTCGTTGATCAGCTTTGCCAACGCGCGTGAGCCATGGGCTCCTTCCCGTCCAAGCTCTTCCACCGCACGGTCCACATACTCCATTTCGAACACGATTCCTGGCTTTGTGCACAGTTCCTCCAGTGTTCGAATGCCTTTCATCTTCCTGCTATCACCTTCCCCGTGCTGCCCGTCCGCTATTGCCTTCAGCGCCCTATGGGCTGCAATTGCCACCCATCGGTTGCTGTCGAGGCTCTTGGCAGCATCGAGGGCCTCTTCAGCCACGACCACCACGCCGACGAGTCCGGCCCCGGAGTGAACGGACAAGCCGGGTGTAAGCTCGCATATCAACACCTCGTCGGGGCACTGCAGGCTGGCGCGGAGTTGTTCCTCGAACTGTCGCGCCTTCTCCGGCACGCTGACGTGGATGATCGCCATGCGCTCCACCGGGCGGCTGGCCAGTGCTTCTGCCGCCAAGTCGATCGTCCGCGCCCACGCCTTTTTCCGCGTGCGGGCGCGCTCAAGCAGGTCCAGCTTGCCATCCTGCAGCGTGAGGATGGGCTTGATGTTCAGCAGCGTGGCCATCCCTGCCACCAGGTGGCCCACCCGCCCGCTCATCGCCAGGTATTTGAGTGTCGAAAGCGCGGCGTAGAGATACGTCCGCTCGCCGACGGCCAGGGCGCGGGCGACGATCTCGTGCTTGGACGCGCCCGCCCGGGCCGCCTCGGCCGCCGCCAGCACGATGAATCCCTGCCCCATAGAAAGGCTGCGCGAGTCCACCACCGTGATGTCGCGGCCGGGCAGCATGTCGCGTGCGTTGAGCGCGGCGTTGTATGTACCGCTGACCTCACCGCTCACGCAGAAGCAGATGACCGCGCTCGCCCCTGCGTCGAAGGCCGCCTGATAGGCCTCAACGAAATCACCGGGGGCAGGCGCAGAGGTCGTCGGTAGCTTGCCCTCCCGATCCACGCGCGCAAACACCTGGGCATCGTCGATATCCACGCCCGTCTTGAAGGTCTCCTGCCCAAAGAGAACGGCGATGGGCACCTGCCGGATCCCATAGCGCGCCGCGACGTCGGCTGGCAGGCTGGAATCGGTATCGGTGATAATCGCAATTGAAGACATAGCATCCTCCTCGTCGATCGGGTTAGCGAACCACATGCCTGCAAGAGTTTATCACAGATGGTCGCATTTCGTCAAATCCAGGGGCGCCTGCCCAGGATGCAGAGAAAGCATGACCGGAGCACGCTCGGCCATACTCAGAGAGCTCGATTCAGACCGACGGGCTGGTGAAAAAGACCGCTGGTGAGGCTCGCCCGTATTGGGTGATTCACTGATGGCCCCTTCTACCCTAGTACCATCGGATTATTGACGATAGACCATTACTCTTATAAAATCAAACCGGACGTGCGACCGTCGTTGTATGCGCCGGGCGGGAAGGATGCACTGAATTTGTCATCATTCCCTATCTCCGATAGGAGAGAGAATCACAGGCAGTCCGCTAAATCCCCTTTCTTGCGTTCCTCTCTTTTACGCTTTATGGTCCGTTGCGCCGTTGAGATCTGGTCCACAAGCGCGGACTGGCGCATCAAGCGTCCCTCTTTGACGCGTATCACCGCGCACCTCAGTATCATCGTCATCGCGCTCGCCGCCGTCCTTGCCATCAGCATAGAAATCCCGGGGCGAAACGCGCGTGCTTCTGCTGCCAGCGGCTTGCTTGGCGCCGACAAGGCGTCTCCTGCCGCGTCAAGCTCCTCGGGAACACATCGAGAGCAAGAGCCGCTGCCCACCCTTCGCAGTTCGCCTCACTTCTCAGACATCGATGCCATTTCTCGGTGGCCAAACCCTCACACTATCATCCCGGAGCGACCACGTGCACAGGTCATAACATACGTCGTTCAACGAGGTGATACCCTATTCAGCGTCGCTGCCCGGTTCGACTTGTCACCAACTACAGTCATCTGGAGCAACCGCGCAGCTTTTGGAGACGTCCCCTGGCTCGTCAGGGCGGGAACCGAGCTTTGTATCCTCCCTGTAGATGGTGCATATCACACCGTCCGCAGCGGAGAGACGACGGCAAGTATCGCAGCCGGCTATGACATAGATCCCACTAAACTGTACAACGAGTGGAACGATCTTCCCTGGGGCAAGCAACCACGCGAGGGGCAACAACTCGTCGTGCCTGGCGGCAAGGGCGAGCAGCTAGCCTGGTCACCGCTGATCATATACAGTACCCATGAACTTGCCATGTACAGTCACAAGGGGTGTGGCGGTGTAATGGTCAGTGGTCCAAGCGGTCACGGCTGGTTCACCTATCCAACGGGTAGTTCTCGGATCTCAGGGTGGGTTTTCCGTGACCCGCGTCGCCGAATGCACATCGGGCTCGACTATCGTTGCAGGAGGGGTGATCCCATATACGCTGCAGATAACGGCGTGGTTACCATGGCGGGAAGATATGGTACGTACGGGATCATGATCCAGATCAATCACGGCAGCGGCTTTGTCACCCGCTATGGTCACCTTGACAGCGTCACCGTACAATGTGGAGACTCAGTTTTCCAAGGCGACTTGATCGGTACCTGCGGCAACACTGGCTGGTCGAGCGGGCCTCACCTACACTTTGAGATTCGGCACAATAATGTGCCACAAGACCCACAGATCTATTTACCTCAACTGGACTCGGACTAGCTTGAGTGCCGTTCACCCTCGGATGCGGGCCGGGTCTCCTATCCGACTGAAGGGTAGCCATACCACCCCCAGCCATTAGAAATCCCCCGTTCTGGCCGCAACACTCACGGCGCAGGACAGGACCCAGTATAGCCGGGCCGGATCTGCCACCACTCGTTACACGAGCGCGGATCCATGAACGCGCCGCTGTCAACAATCGCCACGGCGATCTCGCCACCCCGGGCGGCACCGAATGGCTGACCGGCGCGCAAGTTGGGTAGGCTGTATCCATACGGTCGATTCTCTGGCGGCACGTAAACATAGCGCGGTCCGTTGGGATCATCGAGCGAATCGTACAGTACCAGTAGATTCGGATCGGTGCAGATGTTGTCGATGTGCACGGTGTAGCCAGCCGATCCAGAACTATCCTCCCGCGTATACCGCAGCGCAATCGAGTCCTCGTCGGCAAAGATGACCAGAACCTCGCAAGGCGGAGGGCCGCCGCCGATATCGTAGCCGGAAGCAGGCACACGCAAGACCTCTCCCGGCGTCGTCTGCAGGCCCAGAGCCGTGACGTCGTAGTCGGTGATGGGATCGCCCCGGGTGCCCGGGTCGGGTGGAAAAGCCCAATTCCAATGATGCACCCTGTAGAAACCGACGAGCGGCGGGACACGGTACGGGTTGAACAGCGTCGCAAACTGAGGCGGTTGGGGGTATTCGGAACCATAGCTCACCAGTTCCTGATGGGCCGGAACGGTGGGAGTATAACTGCGCAGCGCCAGGTTCTTGTCGGCGTGCAAATCGGCTGGACGGACAGGGTTGTCCGTGTCATACTGGAAAGCGACACCGCCGCTGTATTGATTGCTCGACGTCTCCGGGCAGGTATACTGCTGGTTGAACACGAGGGGCAGATACACGTAGGCGGTCGGCGTGAGATCGAGCGGCAGGCTGGGCGCGCCACTCACCCCCATCGCAGATATGGCCAAGAACGTCAGAACGGCCAAGCCGGATGCCAAAATCGGCACACTTCGTTTCGCTGTTCGCACTTGATCTCCTTCAGCGGCAGTCTATGCCCTCATAGGTATCTTCTCAATACTTCGGACTTGCCCCCACCCCAGCCCTCCCCCATGGGGGGAGGGAGCGCTTTCCCCCTCGTGGGGGGGGACTGAGGGGGGAAGCTGCGATCATTCCCCAGTGTATTAAGCAATTACCCTCATAGGATACACCAGACCACCGATGATTTCAATAGCCTTTTTTGGCCATCGCATGGAGAGGCCGCTGCTTGCCAGCCGGTATTCGATGGGGTAAAATACGCCCCACGATGAGCGACACATGTGCCCTTGAGGACACCCGCCGCCAGCGAGGCGCCGAGGAGTAGGCCATGCGGCGGCGCCTGATGCCGTGGCTACTGCGCGGGCTGGCAGTGATCGTCCTGGCGGCCATTGCCGCGCTATGGGTGCTGGTTCGCCCGCTACCCGAGCCGCCTCACCCCACCCTTATGCCTACACCCACACCTACACACACACCCACGTCTACGCCGACACCCACCTCCACCCACACCCCCACGCCTACGCGTATTCCCACGCCGACCTCCACCCCCACCCTTGAGCCGGCGCTCAGCCCGACAGAGGGACTCATCACTCCCACCATCGGCATCATCACAGCCCCCATCGCACACCCCGGCACCGAGCTCGCGGGCCGCGTGGAGCAGCACACCTATTTTAGCGCCGTCACAGGAAAGGAGGAACCCTACCGTATCTACCTGCCGCCCGACTATGACTCGACCGACAGGCGCTACCCGGTGCTCTACCTGATCCACGGCTTGCCCTACGACGAGTCCCACTGGGACAACCTGGGAGCGGACGAGGTCGCTGACGCCGGTATCCAGGCAGGGACCTTGCCTGCCTTCATCATCGTCATGCCCGGCGCCGCCCCCGACTCCATCTTTGTCACCACTGCCGGAGGGGACCGCTCCCTCGAAGGGCAAATGGTCAACGACCTGATCCCCCACGTGGACGCGACCTATCGCACGCAGACCGCGCGCGAGGGACGGGCCATCGGCGGCATATCGCGAGGCGGGGTGTGGTCGCTGGAGATCGCCTTCCGCCACGCTGACATGTTTGCAGCCGTCGGCGGTCACAGCCCGGCCTTCAAGTACAACCAAGCGCCCGCCGTCTACGACCCGTTCCATCTCCTGGATCAGCCCGGGATCGCCGACCTGCGCATCTATCTGGACGCCGGCGACACCGACTGGGCGCTGGAGCGCACCCAGGCGCTGCACGAGGCGCTGGACGCCAGAGGTATCGCCAATCAGTTCGCCGTGCACCCCGGCAGCCACTCTGATGGATTGTGGGCGGCGAGCATGGGCGAGTACCTGGCCTTTTACGCCGCCGGGTGGTGACATGAAAACCGATCTCTCGATCATCATCGTCACCTACAACGGGCGCGACGTCATGCTCAAGACACTCGACGCCTACAAGAGAGCATTGGCCGCCGATCCCAGCCACAGCTACGAGACCATCGTCGTGGATAACGCTTCCCAGGACGGCGTGGCCGACGCCGTCGCAGCACACTTTCCAGAAGCACGCCTGATTCGCCTCTCCGAAAACGGCGGCTTTGCGGTCGGCAACAACATCGGATTCGAGTCGAGCACGGGCAGATATCTCCTGTTCTCCAACCCCGACATCGAAGTGACGCAGAAAACGCTGCCGACGCTGATCGAGCTGATGGATCAAAACCCCGACGTGGGGGCCTGCACCCCCTTTCTGAAGCTGGCGACCACAGGCGATATCGACTGGGGAGCCCACAGGGGCTTCCCCACGCCCTGGGCTGCATTCACGTACTTTACCAAGCTGGCAAGGCTCTTCAGGGGATCGAGACAACTGTCCAGGTGGTTTGGCCAGTACCACTTGCTTGACCGCGACCTGAGCACGGAGCACGAGGTAGATGCGATCAAGGGCTGTTTTTTCTTCGTCCGGCGCGAGATCTTTGAGAGGGCAGGAAAGTGGGACGAGGCCTATTTCATGTTCGGTGAGGACATCGACCTGTGCTACCAGATCAAGCGATTCAGCTACAAGGTCATGTTCTATCCCCAAGCTCTGGCCCTGCACTACCACGGCGTGACGACGGGGCTAAAAGAGCACAGCCAAGACTGGTCGGCGGCAGGTAAGGAGGCAAGAGAGAGAGCCTACCATGCCTTCTACGACGCCATGAAGCTCTTCTACGACAAGAACTATCAGACCAAATACAGCAAAGGAACCAAACGGCTCGTTTTTCTTGCGATCGACCTCAAGAGGTGGCTGGGCAGCCATCGTGGAACTGTCTAGCCCCTGGCCGCGCCCCGCCCATTCGGGGTCGAGACAACTCGCCTTGCACGGCGGGACGCTTTGCTCATTATTCACATGGTTTCGTGATGGAAAGAATCCGCAGAAGCAGGAGGTCATAGCTAATGCCCAAACTACAGAACGAACGGCACCAACTGATCGAGCTGTACAAGCACCTGCGCGTGGCCGACGTGCGCGACGGGATGGACTGGTTGATGATGCATCACTACGGCTCCATGTCGCCCGACATCCGTCCTCTGTTCCGCGCCCGCGCGTGCGGCATCGCGCGCACCGCCCGCTACCTTCCATTCCAGGGCCCGGTTCCCCAGATGACGCCCGAAGAGTACACCGAGTGGGTTGACTGGTACTACCGGGAGGTGTGCACATATCCGTGGATACAAGACATTGAGGATGGCGACTTTGTCGTCATCGACCAGAGTGGTTTGGATGCAGGATTGATCGGCTCCTGCAACAGCCTGGATGGCGTCCGCAGAGGCGCGCGTGGCTACGTGATCAACGGTGGTGCCCGCGACACCGACGAGATCGTCCTGCAAGAGATCCCCCTTTGGTGCCAGTTCGCCTCGCAGACGATGAGCCAGGGCCGGGCACAGTTCGATACCAAGGACGTGCCGGTGGCCGTCGGCGGCGTGGTGGTCTATCCGGGCGACGTGGTCGTGGCTGACGGCGACGGCGTCATCGTCGTTCCCCGCAAGATCGCCGTCGTTGTGAGCAAGCACGCGCAGCGGATACTGGCCAGCGACAAAGTCGATCGCAAAGGGCTGTACGAACTCTTGGGAATGGAATTGGATGAGACTGTCACGTGAACAGCGAATTGCGGCGGCGCGCAAAAAGAACTATAATGTAGCAGAGTGATCTGTCGAGTCCCGTAAAGTCATACCAGTTGCACTCTAACAAGAGTCTCGAAAAGTCGTATCACCCTCGTTGACCAAATTCGCCGATCCGGTACCCTTGTCATGAGGCAACAAGTCTCCGGCAAGG
>Ga0315544_1003438_pt1 | contig 10475 bp, 6 predicted proteins | sample SalMarSW160130MG_2_FD_202543 | JGI IMG/M metagenome (GOLD analysis project Ga0315544, IMG submission 202543) | Salt marsh sediment microbial communities from the Plum Island Ecosystem LTER, Massachusetts, United States - Salt Marsh Sediment SW1601-130 ... | reverse complement strand
GGTACCGGACAGGAGGCCGTTACCGTTTCGAAACCATCGGCAACATAATAGGTCTTAACATACGACGCCCCCAGTTCGGCACAGATCCTGGTGGCCAACCTCATATATTTGGCGTCCCGCACCATCTCCTTGCCCACTGCCGTAACGCCGAGGACAGGTATGCCATACCGGTTACCCATATCCACCAGCCGGGTTAGATTGTGGATGGATTTGGTCTCGTGCTCACCTCCGACGAACACCTGAACTGCCAGGGCGGCGACATTCAACCTGATGGCATCTTCGATATCGACGGCGATCTCCTCATTGGAGAGCTCTTTGAGTATGCTGGGACCACCGCTTGATCTGAGGACGATCCCCCTGGTGAAGGTTGGGGGTATGGTTGAGCGTAATATGCCGCGGGTACACATCAGGGTGTCGGCATAAGGGAGCAGTGGCACAATGGTCACATCGATCCGCTCCAGTCCCATAGTCGGCCCGAGAAAATACCCATGGTCGATGGCCAACATCACCGTGCGACCGGTCTCCGGACGAAATATATTCGACAGCCGGTTTTTCATTCCCCAGTCCAATGAGTTTGAGCCCCGTAACCCAAAGGACTCACTCTGCAGAGGAATATTCAGATGATAATTGTGGAGTTCTTGAATACTATCTTTGTCTGCCATCTTCGGTCTCCTTTCAAGCTTATGGAGATGTAACCCATACTTTCCCAAAGCGAGGTGGCAGAACCCCGATTCTGCCACCGCCCCCTGGCCATCAGGTGAGGCCACTTGATAGCTGGTCGGGGGCGGTCAGATGAGGGCATCTGACCGCTCGCTCAAGCTTATGAATGAATAATGCGGGTTAGGTCTTTATGTATTCTTTTTTGACCCATCCTCGGGTTTGGACTTGGACCTCATACCAGCCATTGGTTTCCTGCACAATGTCCACGATGGTGCCTCGTAACAAGGGCGGTGCAACCGTAGGGGCACTACGCATAGGCGAAGAGCGAATATTGAGCTTTGATGCAGTCACAATGCCTCGGTTCTGCACAAACCGGAATTCCGGTGGGCCTTCATCCATCCCATCACGATGGAGCAACTGCTCCCCTCAATTCATCCAGGGGAAATGCAGGGCCAGGATCTTCCTTGCGCCCTGGGGCAATCTCCTCGTGGCCCAAGATCGAGGTGATGGGATAGGTGTCGACCAGGAGGATACAGATATCACGGACGATGGTTATCTGCTTCTCTGTGTAACGATGCCAGTAGGAGGGTTTGGATTCGTTGCCATGCACGGCCTCCACCACTTCCTCCTCCGGGTAGGCATTGCCGAACCATGCCGTATATTTACTACCGCTTTTCTTCAACCGTCCGGCATTGTCTATCTCTATACCAATCGCATACTTGTTGAACCCGACGCGCCCCTGGTAGGCGCTCTTGCCCGCATGCCAGGCGACGGTGTCGAACGGCACCAGTTGGGTAATCGATCCATCTCGGCCTATGATCAGGTGAGCCGAGGTCTTCGACTTAGGGTCACTCAGCCAACTGACAGCAGAATCCACGGAACTACGGGCGGTGTAGTGAATAACAATGGTATCCGGGAGGCCAATGCTAAAAGCGTCGCCATGGTTAGGCGATTCCTTGTAGGTAACACCAGTTCCCTCCAGGAGATGCTTTTCGTTGATGATCATAATATCCTCTGAACTTAGCCGCCTTCGGTGGGACTTTTCTGACAGGATGAACAGGATTTACTAGCCATCTTCATAAGGCAAGATCTTAGAATTTGTGTCAAGTTTTTGGAGCAACTAAAAATAGATGGAGAAATAGATGTTCTGTGGGGGAGGAAGAGAATGAAGAGCAATAGGACTGACCCAGACTTTGTTGGCTCTGGTTAAAGGGTTTTTTCATTCTTAATTCTACATTCTTCACCCCGTTAAATAGCAAGTTCCACCAAAAATTAGAGAGGCAGAAACGGAGTAATGAGAAGAAGGATTCAACCTTGTAAAATAAGCAAATATTTAACGGGGGAATTTTACATTCGAAGCTTCGCCCAGTTTATACTGCCAGACCTCGTCGGTTTGAGGCGAAGCTTCGTTAGACTCAATTGAAAAAGGGCTGCGATAAATGTAGAATGAAGACCTGACTTCATTATCCCTACCGATGAATCAAAGAATATCGAAGATGTCAATTACAAAGGCTTGACCCCCATTTTGTTTACGAAAAATTCGACCCCTCCACCTCCACTAACTGGGTCATTATCCTATTTCTCCAATACCCACGCAACATCTACCGCAAAATTAGCAAGCATTGGTACTTTCAGGTCCTCAGCTAGCTCTCTCAAATGCCCCCCTTCAAACCAATTTTGTAACGAGCTGCTGGCTGTGTATTTGCGGGACCTGTATTTTGGGTACAAGTATAATGTATGATCAACAGACTCAGCTTGGCGTTTTAGGTCTGAATAGGTAGTAATTTGTATATCTGATTGTATACTGTATTGAGTCATCGGCGGCCGTAAGGCCCGAGCTCTGGCTGTTCCAAGGGCTGATTTGAACTCAGGAAGACTCCCTTCCACCAATATCAGAATTTTGACATCAAGCGGATGACCTCGTTGGTATTCGCTGGGGATTGAGGCAATGCATAAAATAGCTCGAACCTGAGCCCTTTGTTCTGTCTCGAGCTCTTCAAGAAAAGGCCTGGTTACTTGACGCGCATACTTGAGTGCTCTTAGTTTCATGACCGTCTGCTCGAAATCAACTTTGGCATCCGCCTGGCTTTTTCTCCAGGCCTTCATCTCCTCCCACTCAGCCGCCACCTCATCTTTGACCGTTTCTTCAAACATTTGGACGTATTCTTCGCTGACCTCGAACCCTATATAGTGGCGACCCATCGCAGCAGCCTGAGCCAGTACAACACCTGATCCAGCAAAAGGGTCCATCACTAGGTCACCGGGGTCGGTCGTAAGCTCTATGATCCGTGCTACTAGCGCGGTGGGGAATGAGCAGTAGTGATCGAGTTTGGATGGCTTGCGCCATGTCCCCCGGGGTCTCATTGGAATGCTCCATATGTTCGTCGGTGTCTTACCTTTCGGATTGAATCGCTCCGGGAAATCTACCCACCACTTGCTGATCTCATCCAAAGTCTTGATACGGTCCACATAGTATTTGTAGTCATCGGACTTAGTCATGAGGAGAATGAATTCAGAGATATTTCGTAGTTGTCCCTTTCTATGCCAAGGAACACTATGCTGCTTGTCCCACACGATTAGATCGCGGAGCCTCCAGCCCACTTGGCGGGCACGCTCAGCCAGTTCCAAGGGAAGAAGGCGCAATTCACCATCCTCTCGATAGGTGTCAACAACAAGCCATAAGGAACCGGTTGACTTGGTTACAAGCAAACAATCCTTCAAGGTCTTCTCCATATCGGCAAGATATTCGCCTTTACTCTGTCCATGCCCAATTTGGTTGCGTGCTCCGTAATCCTTTAAATTCCAATAGGGCGGGGAGGTAATTATAACATCTATGCAAGGATCTGTCGGGGACAGTATTTCTGTCAAGAGACGAACGTCTTCGTGGAGCAGGCGGTCAATAGATTTCACTGTCGGCTCCTGGTGATTCATTGGATTTCCACCATCCGATTAGCGATTCCGCATTCTTTGCCAACTCAGCCTTCAAGTCAACGTTCTTGCCTAAAATGGTTCTCACATCCTGTGGATCACGTTGCACGAGAGTAGCTATGAAATCCTCGTATACCCTTGCAGCTTGAATGCGGACTCGAGTGGATAGTTCATCGCTAACTTCGTCTTGTGGAACCTGCCTGAAACGAGGCTCATACTTCTTGATGGTCTTTCTTATCCCTAGTGGCTCGAACTCGAAGGAATGACATATCAAGTTATACACTATCCCACCCTCTGCCTGCCTGCTGTATCGGGCTGCAAAGTGCTCACGAGAAACATAGCCGAGATCCCTGGCTATCCTTGCGATGATCTTTGGGAGAACGAGTTGCGTAAAAGCCGTATAGTCTTCTACACAAGGATCCACGCTGAGCGAACCGTACCGCTTCAGATAAGCTTCCTTGAACTTCTCCTCATCGTCAAGATCGTGGAGTAAAACACCATCAAGCATACCATGCGCCGCCTCGTCGGGCAAAGTTGTCAGTAACAGAAGAAAGCTTTGCCCTCGTTGCAATCGAAACATCCAGCGAATGGCCAAGAGATTCCTCAGGGCTCTACTCCTGGTACTCGATCCAGAGATCACAGGGTGAGAAATGTCCATGTTGATGATGTCGAAAGGAAACAGGGAGGCCAACTCGCTTTTTGGCCCTGGGATCGCCACATGCAGCCACTGGCTCGAATAACCCAACAGTTTGCCCAGATTGGCTACGACCTGCTCAGCGCTTGTCTTGTCACAAATCGCCACATAGGGGAATCCATCGCCTGTTCGAGTGAGAAGACCAGCTCGCCATAGCAGACCTATATCCGATGCGTTAGGACCAGGTATAGTAAGATACCTCAGACGGCGGTTAACACCATCATTTCCCCTACGCTCTACATAACCTTGAATGACCTGAAGCCAGCCGAAGCGACGAACGTATTGCTTGATCGGATCGCGATCCCAAGTAGAGGCGGTGATTTGACGCTCAGCTTGTTCGCGAATTCGCCGAGCCTCTTCGTCGATCCTTGGCTTACGCTCTTCCCGTTTAGGCATCGTTGCAAGACCTCTATTGCTTCAGCAGAATCTTCTCCAGCAAAGCCAACACTTGTTCAGCAGATGCACCTGCCGCAACGGCTGCCCTTACCGGAATCAGCAACTGTTGATACAGACGACGGTCCGAACTTGACCGGGGCCAACTGGGGGAGCCATCGTACACGGTTATCTCATCGTCTTCCAGGATATACGGATGTGGCTTGTCCTGCTCAGAAAAGTCGAGAGTGAGCTTGCCTTTGCTAGTCCTCTGCACTTGCTCCGCGAGTTTCTGGATATGCTCTCTAAGTGCTTGTTTTTCACGCCTTTCTCTGCGTTTCCAGTATGCATCAACGGACATTCCCATGATACCATCTTCCCGCGTCGTCGATCCAAGCAACTTCCACAAGTGCTCTCGCAGGGCAATATAGTGAGAGTCTGTCTCACGAAAGCTGTTTCGATCAACGCTCAAGCCCTTCTTCAACGTATATCTCGCCCGAAATCTGCCCAGCCCTAGATGTTGGATTCACTACCGAAAAACCCATCAGCGTTTGATCGTAGAGTCCGATGCCAACATTACGGATGTAGATTTGAATACCTCGCACTGCGCTGGGCTCTACCTGCCTTCTTTGCCAGAACATATAGCCCTCATACTTCAGGGGCTCTTCATCCTCTGGTTCATCTCGACCGAAAGTTTCTATATAATAGTCATATCCCCTCTCTATCTTGTCCTCGCGAGCTACAGCACCTGATGGCAACAGCACGGGCTTTAATAAAGAGCGATTGTCCACGAGTACTCTGAAATTGAAGCGATCCAGTTCGTCTTTCTTCCGCCTCAGTAAATCAGGCTCTAGCACAACCGGCCCTTTCTCAAGGTACTGCACCGGGCTCATAATAGAGAGATCCCAGAAAAATTGGTGGTATTGGGGCAATGATTGGTAGGCAAGCTGGCTCGTTTTTATCCGCAGTCGTTCGCAGAGGTCATCCCAGGACCAATTGTTCACCTCATCACGGTACTCATCCCACTCCATTTCTCTGTCTCTGTAATGCGGAGGCATTGCATCTCTCGATCTGACCTCATCCATCAACGAAGCACGGACACCCTCGTCTATTTTAGTCAGAGTAATGGTAGTACCCTGCTCACCTGGAACAGCTGGCAAATCAGAATAAACTACGCAGTAGCCTAGGTGCTCGCCCTCTGGCTCCTCCATTCCACGTTCTCTGAAAACTCTTTCCGCTTCAATTGCCAATTCAAACTGCGCCAACATCTCAATATAATCATCGGTTTTGGGGTCCAAATCCTCCAACCGCCGTTTCATCGCCTCGATTCCGCCGTAGCGTGCTGCCAACTCGCGGAAGATATCAATCTTCGCGGCTTCCATTTGCCCCTGCTTGCGCTGTCTGAATTGAGAGAAATCCAGTTTAGCAATAAACTTAGTGTCCGAGTCAGGAATCTGTGACTCGATAGTAGCCTCGTCGCACACCTGAGTCAGCGCCATCAGCCCAATGCCCAAGTGTCCGATTATGGGACGTTGGAAGATAGGTGTTAGTCCAGTTGGCTGTAGTATACCCTTGAGACTACTTCCGATTGATTGCATGGCTTTGGCGAAATACCCTGGAGTCATTCCGAGCCCGTTGTCCACAACCTTAATCTGCTCAAACTTTGGGTAATCTGTCGAGATGACGACACGGCTGGCATCTGCATCAAAGGAATTGCTAACAAGCTCCTTCATGGCTCCTGCAACTGAGTTGTAGATGCCTGCTCCTATATGGAGTAGAACCCCAGAAGTTACTTTGATGGGAATTTGTTCAAAATGTCTACCTCGGAGCTGTTGTTCCAAGTTCATGTTCCTACCTCCTCAGTTGGCAACTATCGCTAGGGGAGTCCCTTAATTCACTAACGATTCCAGAGTCTCATTTTGCAGGTCAGCCGCACTCAAAGGACTTCTCATCTAAAACGTTTTGATTTTCACAAGAATCGGATAAGCAAATGTTTTTAGATGTCAGGAGTATTGAGAGAAGTGATTATGCATTCAGAAATGGAAGATGCTACTGACTCATATTATAGTTATCTTATCCCCTTTGTCAACTTGTTTTCTCTTGGGCGTCCGCTTATGATACTACATCCTGCTAACCCAATCTAATCATAAACTATCAGAAAGTTTGCCTACCGGAGGAACTCACCCTTCAGACTTTCATCAGGAAAGCAGCCTAAAAGCTGAATTCCGGGGCTTTAGGGAAGTCTTTTCGGACAGGTCTAAAGACCTATCCCTACATCTATACGGTTATCCAAGACAATACATAGATTTTATGAATACTTCGGGTGAGCACTTTTACCTCTCCAGAAATCCGAAGAAATGTCTGAGGCAGAAGGCCAGGTTGGCCAGCAGGTCTGGCTTGCCGTTTATAACCATAACTTCCTTTTCCAGCAAGAAGATCCCTTCCCTCAGCCTTGCCATCTTTACCGGTCCCCTACCCCTCTTCTCCAGCTCCCATTTGAAGAGCTTGTTTATCTTGTCCTCAAGCCTGAGTTGGGTGTCGGCGAGAAATATACCAAGGTTTGGCCTCAGCTCCTGAGTGCGGGTGAGAAATTCCCCTACCATCTCCTGGTAGATGTTCTTGGGAGGGGATGATTTTACCTCCACATAGACGATCCTCCCCTCCACCTGAGCTATCACATCATAATCCCCACCTGACTCTGTCTCTAAGAGCCTGATCCCCCAGGAGGCTGGAGAGGCAAACTCCCTCTGGAAGACCTGGGCCACAAACCACTCTAAGGTCCCGCCAAAGTTGTCCAGCTGGGGAGAGAAGAGGGCATAAATCCCCTTTCCCGTTTCCTTAATGATGCCCGCAGAAAGCAGAGATTCAAGAAAGGTTGAAACCGCCTCAGGAGAGCAGTAATGGGTGAGATCCCCTGCCCGAAAGCCCTTGCCTAACTTCACTATATCCCTCAGGAAAAGCCGAAAGGAATATCTCTTCATATTCTCATAGAATTCATCCACCTTCCCCTCGACCAGAGGATAGATAAGCTCAGCCTGCGGGCAACTGGAGGCCAGCCTAAAGCCTCTCTTCTTCAAAGCCACCTCTGGGGAATCCCCTCCCAAGGAGAGACGGGACCAGATCCTCCTTATCTCCCCCTTAAGCCCCTCTATGTCCTTCCTTAATTTCTCCATATCCCCCATCCTTTAAACATAAACATTTTTTCTGCCTCTGTCGAGGATTTTCTGTTGACAGGTTTGATCTCATCTGTTAGATTTGAACCTGCATTTCGGAATTTCTAAAAAATTCCGAAATGCAGGGGGTTGCTTGAAGGGGGGAGGCCCCCTTCAAGGGTGACAGCTCCGCAATCCGAGTGAGCGCGGGATTGTGGAGCGCCCTAGGGTTGGTGAGACCCTATGGAGAACTTTGCGAGCGAAGGGAGCCAAGTTCATATGGAATCCCTATATCTGGGCTTAGACATCGGATCGGTATCGGTAAACACCGTCCTCTTGCACATTGATGGGGAGGTTGTCTGGGAGGATTACACCAGACATCAGGGGCAACCCCTGGCCACAGCCTACCGCATCCTTAAGGGTCTCCCTGCATCTCCAAAGGGTTTGGGCGTCACCGGAGGTGGGGGGAAACTTATCAGCGAGCTTCTGGGCGGGTTATTTGTAAATGAGGTAGTGGCCCAGGCTAAGGCTATGGGCAAACACTATCCCCAGATCCACACCGTCATCGAGATGGGAGGGGAGGACTCCAAGCTCATCCTTCTCAGATACGACCCCAGGACGAAATCCTCCATCGTAGAGGACTTCGCTATGAACACCATCTGTGCTGCCGGCACTGGCTCCTTCTTGGACCAACAGGCCAAGAGGTTGGGGTTATCCATTGAGGAGGAGTTCTCCCAACTGGCCCTCAAGTCTAAAAACCCACCACGCATAGCCGGACGCTGCTCGGTCTTCGCTAAATCTGATATGATCCACCTCCAGCAGATAGGAACTGCCGATTATGATATCGTGGCTGGCCTCTGCTTAGCCGTAGCCCGAAACTTCAAGAGCAACATCGCCCGGGGAAAGAAGTTCATTAAACCCATATCATTCCAGGGGGGAGTTGCCGCCAACCGGGGGATGGTCAGGTCATTTGAGAAGGTCTTAGATCTTCAGGAGGGTGGGCTAATCATTCCCCAGCATTTCGCCTCTCTGGGGGCCATTGGGGCCTGCCTGATGGCTATGGAGAAGGAGGCTCGCTTTACCGGCCTTGAGGAGCTCCGCAGATATCTGGATAAAAAGCCCACGCTGGAAAAGGGGCTGGAGGAACTAAGGTATGATCCTCAAGGCAAAAGATATGAGGAGACCATAACCACCCCCCCCAAAGAGGCGACCGAGGCCTACTTAGGGATAGATGTCGGTTCCCTCTCCACCAACTTGGCCGTCATCGACCGCCAGAAGAGGGTCCTGGCCCGCAGGTATCTGCCTACCGCTGGACGTCCCATAGAGGCGGTGAAGAGGGGACTCTTCGAAATAGGGAATGAGGTTGGTGACAAGGTAAAGATAATTGGTGTGGGAACAACAGGTTCAGGAAGGTATCTGACCGGGGATTTTGTGGGGGCAGATGTGGTGCGCAACGAGATAACCTCCCAGGCCAGGGCGGCCGTGGAGATCGATCCCCAGGTGGATACCATCTTCGAGATAGGGGGGCAGGATTCAAAATATATCAGCCTGCGAAATGGGGCTGTGGTTGACTTCGAGATGAACAAGGTCTGTGCTGCCGGCACCGGCTCTTTCTTGGAGGAACAGGCCCAGAGGCTCGACTTCAACATAGTGGATGAGTTCGGGGAGAGGGCCCTGCGAGCCCAATCTCCAGCCAATCTGGGGGAGAGATGCACAGTCTTCATCGAGTCTGATCTGGTGGCCCATCAGACGGCTGGGGCCAAAAAGGAGGATCTGGTAGCTGGACTGGCCTACTCCATTGTCTATAACTACCTCAACCGGGTCGTAGCCGGAAAGAAGGTGGGAGATAGGATCTTCTTCCAGGGTGGGGTGGCCTGGAACAGGGGAGTGGTAGCCGCCTTTGAGAAGGTAACCGGAAAGAGGATCACTGTTCCTCCTCATCACGATGTCACCGGAGCAATCGGGGCCGCCATCCTGGCGGTGGAGGAGAAGGGGGAGGGGAAGAGCAAGTTTAAGGGATTTGACTTAAGCCAGCGAAACTATCAGCTCTCCTCCTTCGAGTGCAAGGGCTGCCCCAACCGCTGTGAGATCAAGGTGGTGAAGCTTGAAGGGGAGGATCCCCTCTACTACGGGGGGCGCTGCGAGAAGTATGAGGTAAGAAGGGAAGAGAGGGGAGAGGATTTGCCAGACCTCTTTGCCCTCAGGCAGGAGGCCCTCCTGGAGGCCTATAAAAAAGCTAAAAAGGGAGGTGGGCCAACGATAGGTCTTCCCCTTGTCCTCTACTTCCACGAGCTTTTGCCCTTCTGGACCGCCTTCTTTACCAAATTGGGCTTCCAGGTTGTCCTCTCCGAACCAACCAACAAAGGGATAATCAACAGGGGATTGGAGGCAATAACGGCGGAGACCTGTTTTCCCATCAAGGTAACTCACGGTCATATCCTCGATCTCCTAAAAAAGGGAGTTGACTATATCTTCCTACCCAGCATAATAGATATGCCCTCAAAGCAGGGTCTAAAGCAGAGTTACAACTGTCCCTATGTCCAGGCCATCCCCTACATCATCCGCTCGGCAATGGACTTCACCCCCTACCATACCGAGCTCCTCTTTCCACCATTCCATCTCCACTGGGAGAGAAAGTTTCGGGAGAGGGAGTTCATCAAATTTGGCCA
>Ga0315544_1003436_pt1 | contig 10480 bp, 6 predicted proteins | sample SalMarSW160130MG_2_FD_202543 | JGI IMG/M metagenome (GOLD analysis project Ga0315544, IMG submission 202543) | Salt marsh sediment microbial communities from the Plum Island Ecosystem LTER, Massachusetts, United States - Salt Marsh Sediment SW1601-130 ... | reverse complement strand
CAATCAGGATCACCGACCCCGGATAGCAAAAATCATCGAAGCCAATCTCTTCGAACTCAGCCGTTGAATTCAATCGGTATGCGTCTATATGATAGATGTCGAAGCGGCCTGTATATTCGTTGACTATAACAAACGTGGGACTATTTACCTTTCTGGCCGAATCCTGCGCACCTGCGCCCGCAGCGACACCTTTAATAAGATGCGTCTTACCGCTGCCGAGCGCCCCGCAGACCGCAATCACCTCACCACCTTTTAACTGCTCCCCTATTCTGCGGCCGAGTTCAATCGTCTGGCCCGCTGATTTCGATATAATATCCAAATCCATAACCGAATCTTCGCCATTATTGGTTATTGGTAACTGGTTGTTGGTAATTATTTAACCATTTAACCAATTAACCAATTAACCAATTACCATTCTCTGAGGTGGTCGTATCCTTTAGGCTGCAAATTGTCGAGACGGCCGTCCGCCCTTTTTATGCGCAGCTTCCACGACTTGGTAATTGTGCCGATTCGCGTAATTGCCACAGACTCGTTCCATCGCTTCAATAATTTGCGGCACTGCTTTTGCGATAGTGTAAAAAGCAGCTCGAAGTCTTCACCATCGTTCAGCGCAGAGCTCAGCGGGTCTTTACTCTTTCGTGCCTCATCCGATACCGGAATCCGCTCTGCATCTATAATAGCTCCGACACCGCTGGCCCGGCAGATGCGATTCAAATCACTGCTGAGACCGTCGCTTATATCAATCATTGCGTTTACAGTTACCTGTTGAGCAATTTTCAAAGCCTCTTTGACCCTCGGCTCAAACTTCAGGTGTTTGCCCCTGCGGGAACCACCCAATGAGCCTGTTACGCAAATAGCATCACCCGCCTTTGCGCCGCAGCGCCTCACTGGCTTATTGCCCCGTGCTTTACTCAGCATCGCCACGCTTATTGCGAGCCGCTCTTTAGTCCGCCAGCTCGTAATATCACCGCCTACAAGACTGCATCCGAATCTGTCGCCGGCCAAAGTAATCCCCTGATGAAGCTGCTTAAGCTCTCTTTTGCCGAATCCTTTCGGTAATGCTACAGCTACAACCGCAGCAACGGGTACCGTCGCCATCGCCGCGCAGTCACTTAGGCTGACTGCCATAGCCTTATACCCGACCTGCCTCAAAGTGGTTTCTCTTAAATCGAAGTGCACCCTGTCAAGCAGTATATCCGTGGTAATAAGAACCGATACACCGCCGGCCAGCCGGACCTCGGCCATATCGTCGCCGATGCCGATGGGAAATTTTGACGGGGCTAATCTGCTGTGCCGGGCAAACCATTCGGTTATTTCATCTTCACCGTCGCTCATCGCTGCGCCAACTGCCTCTGCCAATATGCGATTTGCTCTTTCGCCTGTTTGGGGCCTGCCGCACCTTCGGTAATATATTTGCCAACAATCCGTGCAGCACCGAGACTTTCGTACACATCCTCACTTACAAGCGACGAGTATTTTTTGAACTCATCCGGGCCGAGTTCAGATAATTTTTTGTTCGACTTTTCACAGTGAGCAACTAACGAGCCGACGATACCGTGTGCTTCGCGAAACGCCATACCCTTTCCAGCCAGATACTCTGCCAAAGCAGTAGCGTCCATAAAGCCCTCTTCCAGACCGGCCGAAATCCTCTCGGTATTGAACTTTGTATGCGAGACAACCGCACAAGCCATATCCAGTGAAGATTCAACCGTATCACCGGCGGCAAAAATGTGAATCTTATCCTCCTGCAAATCGCGATTATAACCCGTAGGCTGTGCCTTCAGGATTGTCAGTATGGCAATCAGCGAACCGTAAACCGCACCAGCCTTTGCGCGGATAAGCTCTAAGACGTCTGGATTTCGCTTCTGCGGCATCATACTCGATGAAGTGCAGAAACTGTCGTCAAGCAACACCAGGCCAAACTCACTGGACGAGTATATTATCCAATCCTCAGCCAGTTGCGACAGGTGCGCTGCGATAAGCGCACAATCGAAAATAAATTCGGCACAAAAATCCCTGTCGCTTACTGCATCCATACTGTTATAGCTGATATCGGAAAAACCCAGTTGCGAAGCCGTATTCTTCCTGTCTAATGGCAGCGTCGAGCCGGCCAGCGCGCCGCTGCCGAGCGGTGAAATATTACCCAGTCGTCGGCAGTTGCCAAGACGAATAAAGTCACGCTCGAACCGCTCCACAAACTGTAGCAAATATGATGCAACAACGACCGGCTGAGCACGCTGCAAATGCGTATAACCCGGCATCACCGCTTCGGTATATCTGCTCCCTGATTTGACAAACGCCTTTTGAAGCTGCGTTATCTTGGCCTGCAGAATCTCTATCTCGTCCCGCATCCACAGCCGAAGGTCCGTCGACACCTGGTCGTTGCGACTCCTGCCGGTGTGAAGCTTCTTGCCCGCCTCGCCGATTTTCTTTATCAGCGCCGATTCGACAGCCATATGAATATCCTCAAGACTTTTGTCAAACTTGAACCGGCCTTCGGTAATTTCCTGCTCAATCTCAAGCAGGCCGTCCTTAATCTGTTTGAGTTCAGCTTTTGTGATTAGCTTCTGGTCGGCTAACATCTGCGCATGAGCAATTGACCCCGCTATGTCGTATTTGTAAAGGCGCTTGTCGCAGGATAGTGACTGCACAAAATCGACCATCAGTTCGTCGCGCTGGCCGCTAAGCCGCTTTTCCCAGCTTTTTTCACTATTGGTCATCTTGTCCGCTCCAAAATCTGTCTTCTGACCTCTGTCTTCTGACTCCTGACCAATGATACGCCCGCCTGCATAATGTGTCAAGAACCACCCGCTGACACAACCGTCCCAAAAACCCTCCACAATTCTTGGGGAAAGTTTGGGAGCATCAAAAATATTGACGAAGGGACTGAAAATCTGTACCTTCTATTGAGTCTGGGGCGATTAGCTCAGTTGGCAAGAGCGCCTGCTTTACACGCAGGAGGTCACAGGTTCAAGTCCTGTATCGCCCAGTGCACAGGTGGTGAAAATATTGAAGGCCAGCAAACCACTCACGAGCAATCAATACTGCTGCCGCAATTGTCGCACGCTGGAATATCATACTGGAAATCCCGAAATTGCGCTTTGGTATGTCCGGCTCTGCTTATAATTTTCATCTTCTCCAGAACTGTGTTTTTTCAACAAAGCCCCGAGCACCGAATGTCTTCTCGAACCGGCTGACTCAGACCTTTTCAGCAGTTTTATCTCGAAAGGCGCATCCTTTCGGGCATTTTGCAGATTCTCGAAAGCAAGCTTCGCATAAACCTCGTTATTATCAATCAAAACACAATCTCGTCCAAGCTCCATCGCCGCGATACCAGTCATACCACTGCCCGCAAAGGGGTCACAAATAAGCCCGTTTGCTGGAGAAAGAAGCTTAATAAAGAAAGCTGGGAGTTCCGGTGGAAAAGCTGCCGGATGACCTTTATTTACACCGATCAGCGGCACAGACACAACATTAGATGGCAACACAGTTTTCTGCCCAACCCAGCGAGATATGTTTCTCCCGAAGCCACTCTTGTTTACAGAGTTCTGTCGCGTTAAATCATTTTCACTCAAATTAGATAGTCGAGTTTTAACCCATTTACCAATTGGTCTGCGTACAGCGTCTTGGTCCATATAAGGTTTTTTGCATTTCGCCAGATGGAAGCAATACTCCCAACCATCTCGCAATCTCGTCGGCCACCGCCCCGGCATTGGATTGGTCTTATGCCACAGATAGTCATCTATGCAGAACCAACCAAGCGAAGACAGCAGCTCAATAGTGTGCCATACAAACCGATGCCGTACCCCCTTGACAACTTTATCCTTTATATTGATAACGAGACTACCATCTGGCTTTAACGCATTCCACAATGGTTCATGAAATGTCCGGAACCAATTGGTAAAATCATTGGGGTGTATGCTGTCGTAGTGTTTTCTCCGCGCATCCGCATAGGGTGGAGATGTAACAATCAAATCAACAGAGTCAGCCATACCAACTAATACTTTTCGGCTGTCTTCTGCGATTATCACACAGTATGGATAAGCGTCAAACAAAGCTTTAGCCATTGGATTACTTGCCTTTTCCATGTTCTGAACAGCAAAATTGCAGAAATCTTTCAGACGATACTCTACCATCTTCGCTGAGCAAATCAAGCTCCGCAAGACGTTTTTTCAATAAAGCTGAACACTCCTTGCGGTATTTAAGGGATAAAAATGGTAAATGCTCTGCAATGCGCTTTATACCTTCCATATATATCTCTTTTGCGTTCCGGCCGGTAACGTAGCGGAACACGAACCCTGGCCCCCAGTGCTCACAGTTCAATGAATATGGACTTCCGCTTGAGTTACACTTGACACGTCTGTCATCATCATATGAGAGCAATCTCCCCTGCGAAGGTGTTGCAATACAAATAACACAAAGGTATGGTCTTGTCAGATTCTTCTCTTCTTTTGCTACCGATTCGATCCTCCGAATTACACCCGGAATGTCCTGTCCACCAACAGTATCTGCAGATTTCTTGACCGAAATATATAGACGAAGCCCTGGCTTGAACATCGGTGTCTCAATATCTGCTATAATGTCACCTTCTCGTGGACCATCGAATACCGGCCAGCGTTGCCTCATTAGCTCCAATAATAAATACTGGTAGAAAACACCGATGGTCATCCTGTGGCGCTGCATTTCGTGGCTGACTGCATCAAGCTCGAAAAGCCTCTCCACGTCGCATAAGCTTACAAAGTATGGGCTTATTATAGGGTCGCTACGTGTCCTAAGGTGCTCTATACACAGCTTAACTAATGCCTCCGGCGATTCAGGGATGGTGCGTTTCTGTCCGCTCTTTTTTAGATTACAACGACGGAAAGCTCTATCAATGCAACCGATGATTATAGCCATTCTCATTGGCGGGGACAGGGGCAGAAACAGTTCCGGCTTCGCAAGCAAACGCTCCTTTATCCGTGGATACGGCTGTAGTGTCGGCCCTCGCTTCCGCTTAGCCATTCAATTCACTCCCTACGAGCAGCCCATTGAGTTGCCGCAGTTGAAACACTTGTAGCAGTTGCCGTTGCGGACCGTAATCGAGCCGCAAATATCACAGGCCGGTGCATCATCCTGGAAATGCTCAAACTGGGCGTTGAACTGCTGCATAATCTTTGCCTCGGTCTGCGACGAATCGGCTGTTTCAGAAACCGCTGAGCCTATAAGACTGCCGATTCGACTCACAAGCTCGCCAAATCTGCCCGTCGAAGCCGCAGAGGCCGGCTTTTCTTCTGAAACTCCTTCTTCCTGCTCAGGCCTCGTCTTTATCGTAGCTTTGGCCTCGGCAATCTTTTTAGCTAAATCCTTGGTCTTCTCAACCAACTGCTTGGCTGTTGTGGTGTTCTTGCTCTCCGCGGGGCCTGTTCCAGCCGCTCGATTCGGAATGTTTTTCTCGGCATAACCCGGTATGAACTGACAACCAAGCCAGCAGAAAATATAGTCAATCAAACTTTTTGCAAATGGTATGTCCCTGTTCGACGTCATCCCTGATGGCTCAAACCGGGCGTGCCGGAATTTGTCCACTAATGTGACCAAAGGTACACCATACTGTAAGGCCATCGAAGTAGATGTACCTATCGCATCCATAAGCCCTCCGATGGTACTGCCCTCCTTTGCCATGGTAATAAACACCTCACCGGGCTGACCATCCTCATACAGCCCGACCGTAAGATACCCCTCGTGCCCTGCGACGGAAAATTTATGCGTGATACTTCTTCTGGTATCCGGCAGTCGGCGCCTGAAAGGCCTGAGTTGCTCAGTCCCTTCGGCGGCCCTGGCAGCTTTGTGTCTCTTGGTGGAAACCGGTTGCAGCCTCTTGGAGCAATCGCGATAAATTGCCACCGCCTTTAACCCCAACTTCCAGCCTTCGATATAGGCCTGGGCAATCTGCTCAGACGTACTTTCCTTAGGCATATTAATGGTCTTGCTGATAGCGCCGGAGATGAACGGCTGAACCGCCGCCATCATCTTCAGATGGGCCATATAATGGATGCACCTTTTGCCGTTGCGCGGCTTAAAGGCGCAGTCGAAGACCGGCAAGTGGGCCGGATTCAGCTTTTGCGAGCCTTCTATCGTCTCATTTTTATCTATATGGTCGCAGATTGACTTGACGTCCTCGGCACTATAGCCCAGCCGCTCTAAGGCCATAGGCACGGTCTTGTTAACAAGCTTGAGCATCCCGCCGCCGGCTAACAGTTTGTATTTGACCAGCGCGATATCCGGCTCAATACCGGTTGTATCGCAATCCATCATAAAGCCTATCGTCCCTGTTGGAGCAAGCACCGTGGCCTGCGCGTTCCGAAAGCCGACTTTGCTGCCGGCGTCGAGGGCCTTGTCCCAGATGTCCTTGGCGGCGTTACGCAAATAATCCGGACAATGCGATTCGGGAATATCATAGGCATGCTGGCGGTGCATATTTATGACCTTCAGCATAGCATCGCTGTTTTCACTGAACTGCTCAAACGGCCCCCTCACCGATGCTATTTCCGCACTCGTCTCGTAGGCCGCCCCTGTCATTATCGCACTTGCCGCTGCGGCTATTGCCCTGGCCTGGTCGGAATCATATCCAAGCGCCAGACTCATAACAAAAGAGCCCAGATTTGCGTAGCCAAGCCCGAGCGGACGAAACCGATGGCTGTTCACGGCAATCGATTCATCCGGATAGCTGCCGTTGTCGACCAGTATCTCCTGGGCGATAATGAACACCCGAACCGCCTTCTTGAAGCTGGCAACGTCAAACGAGCCGTCCTCTTTGCGGAACTTCATAAGATTCAGAGAGGCCAGATTGCAGGCTGAATCGTCTATGAACATATACTCGCTGCACGGGTTTGATGCGTTAATCGGCCCCGAATTCGGACAGGTGTGCCAGCGATTTATCGTACTGTGATACTGCAGGCCGGGGTCGCCGCAAATACGTGTACCCTCCGCAATAAGAGCCATAAGCTCGCGGGCGGAATATTCGCCCACCTTCTCGCCCGTCGTAACGGCACGTGTGACCCACTTCTCATCTTTCTCCACCGCCTGCATAAACTCATCGGTCACACGCACCGAGAGGTTCGAATTCTGGAACATCACGCTATTGTACGCCTCACTGTTGTGGTCGCCATCGTAGCCGGCCTCAACAAGGGCCCACGCCTTTTTCTCCTCCTCGGTCTTGCAGGTAATAAATTCCTTAATATCGGGGTGCTCGACCTTCAGCGACTGCATCTTGGCCGCACGACGCGTCTTTCCACCTGATTTGATTACCGCTGCTATCTGGTCATAGACTCTCATAAAGCTCAACGGCCCGGATGGCTTACCACCCCCCGAAAGTTTCTCTTTGCTGCTTCGAAGGGTCGAGAGGTCGGTCCCGGTGCCCGAACCGTGCTTGAAAAGCATCGCCTCGCTTGTCGCTAAGCGCATTATATCCTCCATCGAGTCCTTGACCGACTGGATAAAACAGGCCGAAGCCTGAGGATATTCGTAGCTGTTCTCACATAAAACGGCCTTTTTGAGTCGCCGGTCCCAATGGAAATTGTGCCTGCTGCCCGTAACGCCGTAGACGTCAAAGAGACCCACATTGAACCATACCGGCGAATTGAATGCCCCGTATTGGTTCACGCACAGCCACGTCAGCTCATTGTAGAAGTTCTCGCCATCCTCGTCGCTGGCAAAGTAGCCGTCCCTTTTGCCCCTGTCGGCGATAGTCCGGCAGACACGATGGACAAGCTGCTTTACCGAATGTTCCCGCTGGTCTGACTCAACATCACCGTAAAAGTATTTGCTCGCTACGACCTTTGTTGCCAGCTGACTCCACGTAGTCGGAACTTCGATATTATTCTGCTCGAAAATCGTCTTGCCGCTGTCATCCATAATCCTGGCAGAGCGGACCTCCCACTCAAGCTGCTCGAATGGATGAGCCCCGTCGGTGGAAAAGAATCGCTCTACTGTCAACCCCTTTGGATCAGCGGCCTCCGCGGCCGTTTCGGGGCGGCTCCTATGACTTTTGAAAGGATTTTGAGGATTGTATCGCTGCGACATTTGAGCGCCTCCATGCTGTAATTATACACAATATATGGTAAAATGCAACAGAAAAAAACAATATATAGTTGAAAAACTGAGATGGCAGTTTATTCGATTTGGCCCCAGGCTGCAAAGGCAAAAAACGGATTTTTCCCAAATTTCTTAACTTTTTTCTTAGTCCTTGTAGTAGTTGAACCTACGAACGAAAAATTTTTTACGAAGCCCAATGTGTTTTAGATAATCTCACAATGATGTTAAGATAATGATATGTCAGCCAAAACCAAAAACAAACTCGAGGCGATTCGCCGGCAAATAAAAGGCTTCCCGGCAGGCCCCGGCCTTTACTTTATGAAGGGCCCGAAAGATAAGGTCCTTTACATCGGCAAAGCCAGGAGCCTGCGCAGCCGCGTTTCCAGCTATTTTCAGCCGGCCTGCGACCTCGTTTCGTCCCGCGGGCCCAAAATAGCCGAGATGCTCACTAAAGTCGAAGCCGTTGACTTTCTTGAAACCCCGAACGAAGTGGATGCAATGCTCCAGGAAGCACGTCTAATCAAAGACATCCACCCACCTTATAATACCGACCTTGTCGATGACAAGACCTTTCCCTATCTGGAGATTACCACAGCCGAGGACTTTCCCGGCGTTTATCTGACCCGAAAACCGCAACGCACCGGCAGCAGGCTCTTCGGCCCATTTACCGGCGCAAAGGACCTGCGGGCCGTCTTAGTGGTGCTCCAGAAGATATTCAGGTTCCGAACCTGCAAGCTGGCTATCAGCGAAGACGACCTAAGCCGAAAATTCTTTCGGCCCTGCCTGTTATACAGCATAAAACAGTGCACGGCACCCTGCGCAGACAAAATCACCAAAGCAGAATACAAAAAAATCATCAAAGACCTGATAAAATTCCTCCACTCGAAGCGTTCGATTATCCTGCGCCAGATGAACAAACAAATGGCAGAAGCCGCCGAGTCTCTTCGGTACGAAAAAGCCGCGATGCTCCGCGACCGCATCCGGCTGATTGAACGTCTCGACCGCCGGGGCAGCCCTGATGAAGACATCCAGCCGGAGGTATTCGCAGCAGAACCAACCCAGGCACTCGAAAAACTGCAAAAAATACTGCAAAGACCTGAACCGGTCAGAATCATTGAGGGCATCGACGTCGCAAATATCGCCGGGGCCGAATCGGTTGGCTCACTCGTCAAATTCATCGACGGACGACCATTCAAAAGCGGCTATCGACGCTTCAAAATAAAGACCGTCAAAGGCATCGACGACTATGCAATGATAGCTGAGGTCGTCAAACGAAGATATAAGTACGCCTTAGCCGGTGAAGAACTCTGGCCTGACTTGATTTTGATTGATGGGGGGCTGGGACAGTTGCACGCAGCAGAATCAGCTTTAAAAAAACTGTTCAACACTGAAACAAATTTGATTTCAGAGCAGGAAAAATTTGAAAATAGAAAATTGAAAATTGAAAATCTTCGGTTGGCCGCCATCGCCAAAAAAGAAGAAGAAATTTTCTTACAGGGCAGCAATAAGCCATTGAAACTGCCCGGAACTTCACCGGTTCTCAAGCTGCTCCAGTACGTCCGCGACGAAGCCCACCGCTTCGCCCAGCATTATTTCCACATCCTGCAAAAAAAGAAAATGCTCAGCAAAAGGTGAAATGGGTACAAAGCAGACGGCGTCTAACATAAAACCGGGAAATTTGTCTTGCAGTTTTTTGCATAAACGCCAGAATAACCGGCATTGTATTCGCAGGCGTTTTGTCGGGTCAGAAACGCCAAAACCATCAATCGTCGATTGAAAGAAGGGGTCGGAAATGGAAGTTCAAAAGGTTCTCGAGCAGGTTAAAAAGGACGACATAAAATTCATCACGCTGCAGTTCACCGATTTACTGGGCGTTCCAAAGGAGGTCATCATACCGGCTGAAAAGTTGGAGGACGCATTAGCCGACGGTGTCTGGTTCGATGGCTCGAGCGTCGAAGGCTTTGCAAGGATTCAGGAAAGCGATTTGTTCCTGCAGCCGGACCCCGCAACCTATGCTGTTGTACCCTGGCTGGCTGAAGACGGCAGGACCGCAAGGTTTATATGCGATATCTACGGCTCAGATGGCAAGCCTGCCGAAGGCGACCCAAGATATGTCCTCAAGCGGGCGGTCGCTGAGGCGGCAAAACAGGGCTTCGATTATCGCGTGGGGCCAGAGCCGGAATTCTATCTGTTTAGAACCAACGAAGAAAACAGGACCGGCCCTCTGGACTTCGGCGGTTATTTCGACCTCTCCTCTCACGAAGGATATAAGGTAATAAAGAAAATAGTAGCAACACTGGAAAATTTCGGAATTCAGGTTGAGGCTTCTCATCACGAGGTCGGTCAGGGGCAATATGAAATAGACTTCCAATACGGCCCCTGCCTTGATATAGCGGACAAGGTGCTGACC
>Ga0315544_1003435_pt1 | contig 10482 bp, 19 predicted proteins | sample SalMarSW160130MG_2_FD_202543 | JGI IMG/M metagenome (GOLD analysis project Ga0315544, IMG submission 202543) | Salt marsh sediment microbial communities from the Plum Island Ecosystem LTER, Massachusetts, United States - Salt Marsh Sediment SW1601-130 ... | reverse complement strand
TTATGAGAGAGGGGGGAAGCGGGGGGATCAGCCAATGTGCAGTTCAAATGAACTGGACACTGCTTTGAGGATTCCGCCTCGGCGGAATTTGAAAAGTTACTAACGCCGTTAGTAACTTTGACCTTGTCAGCGTCGCTGACAACCTTATTAGTGTCACTAATAACTTTTGAGGATTCGGCAATGTCATTGCCAAGTGTTGTTTCATTAAGATTCGGTAACCGAATTCCACTAGGGTCATTTGACTCTAAAGGTAAGGTTGTTTGTGCGTGGATTACCCAGGTGTTAAGGTTTGCTTTGTGCATGTATCCGAATGTTTCTAGGTAGCCTCTTCGTTTTTTGCCTATTACAACGCTCAAGGAGCCCGTATGGCTGTGTTTGACGTATCCGTTATAGCCCATGTAGGCTCGGATTGTGGCTCTGTCTCCGCCTATGCTTGACGTGATTAAATATGTTAAGTCGTCACGGTCTATTTTGCGACTTGGATAAAGTGTTAAAGCCATCTCTGTGAGCTGTCTGCAGCGTTCTTTTACTATGCTGCCTTTTCTACCTATGTTGATGGTTGTGCGTGGTTTTGGTTTGGGCTCGGTTGTGAATGTTCTTTCAATTAGTTCATGCGTGGTTGTTTTGCGTAGGATTCGCTCGCTCATTGGTGTCGCCTTCCACAAAACATTAGCTTACCGGTCACAACGTCATGATGCCAGTTGTTTGTTTTGAATTTCCATTCTTTCATGGTTTTATCACGGTTCCTTATAGTAATCGGTTACTAACTAATGCAAAGACATATAAATAGTAATCGGTTACTAATTAGGCTAGGTATGTTTAATGTCGTATCCTGGTTATAAAGACGTGGAAGCACGGAAGGCTTACCTGCGAAAGAAAAACCGTGAGTATCGTAAGCATAAAAAGACCAAAGCTATAGCTGACAAACATAAGCTTCAAACATATCAAACTAACTCACGCCTTCAGCAAGATTCCATAACTCAAGAAAGAGGGTTTGCCACTGAAAGTGGTTCAGGTGAGTATGCCGGTCAGACTTATCCTATTTCTGTTGTTATGGAACAAATACGAAAGCATGGAGTCGCTACCGACAGCGTTGAAGGTGATTATTCCGCTTGCGCTGACAAACGCATGGAAATGTATGGTGAATCTCCCGAAGAGGCTTGGAGGAAATGTGAGGAAAGCGGCGGCGTATGTGGTGACGTTAAACATGTTTCGCGTAGAATCACAACTGACAAGAAACAACCGGTTAAAAAAGTGCGGCATGATAATTGGAAGCGTGAGCCTAAAGTTTTGGAGAAAACGTTTTGTGCCTTCTGCCTAACAATGCATCCAACGAAAGTGTTATGTGAAGATGGAACAGTCAAGAGTTTTCCTATAAGCACATTCCACATTAAACCACAAATGCGAATTGACTCTCTAGGCTTAACAAGGGAGGCTACAAATCAAGAAAGATGTGTTAGCGCAATAATGGATGTTCAAGGCGTTAGTCAAGAAGAAGCTGAAGGTGTATGTAAACAGTTGTTGGAAGACCCAGTTTTCCGGCATGACTTCCTTAATCATCCTATGGTTTGGAAACATTCGGAACTTCGTAATCCAACTAAAGAGGATAAGTATGTAGCGGCTTGGGTTAGTCTCACTAAAGACACGCAGCCTGAAGCTTGTCATCCGGAAATTGGCGCGTTAATATTTCATAAAGAAGAGGAAGAAGCAGAGGCGCGAATTGGGACTGTGGATAAAACTGTTGAAGGCTTGGATAATATTTACGGGAAAACCAAAACACAACTGATAGCTGAAACGTTGCATCCTACTAAGTATGCTGGAAGATTAACAGTAGGCGACATTTATGCTGAGAAACAAAAAAAGAAAGGTAGGGAGCAACTGAAAGATGAACGGTAACCCAGTTCGGAAGGGCTCACAAGGTGATGGAGATGCGGTCTCTCTAGCCGCTTCTCCTCACAGAAAGCTTGGGGTGCAAGCTTATGGAAAATCCTCCTATAAGTTTCTTGCACCTCAGGCCCCCAGTTAGAAATGAGGGGGGTAGGTGAAAACAAGCTTGGAAAATGAAGTAAACGCTGAAACAGCTACGGAAAAACCGTTTTATGAAGTTGAAGTTACAACTGAAAGAGGCCAGATAGTGCGGAAGTTAAACGGGATTTGTAACCAACTTTTAAAATGGGGCTATAGTCATCACCCTGCAAATTTAGGGCGCTGTAACTTTTTTCGTGCCGCAATCTACGCTACGTCTGTTCAACTTCAAGCCCTTAAGGATAAGGAGATTGATGAGCTTACTCAAGAAATTGAGGAAATTAAAAAGCATATTGGGATGAGTGAGAAATGACAGATGTAACTAAACTTAAAAGGGATATAGAAATTGTGCAGCGAGCCTTATCCAGAGATAAAGAAGGCTATGATCAAGACGGTTATGACAGCGACGGGAAAGACCGTTACGGCCGATCAAGACTAATGATGGAGGAATCAGCGAAATATGATAGGATGGCTTTTGATTCTTTAACGCCAGAGCAACAAGAGTTAGTGTGGAAAGCTCACGCGATACACTTGAAATATGAGGGGAAAGCTGTAGAATGGGAAAGCCTTCCGACAGAGATTAAACGGAAATCTAGTTTCTTTGAAGACTGGGTTGCACATTCTCCGATAACGAAGCATGCTTGGTTAGAAGCTGCTTGGATCACTAAAGAAGAGAAGGAAATCACTTATGCAGCGTTTGATGTGATGCTTGAGGCTCAGAAAAAGTTTGATCCTTACTATAAAAGAGGTAGTCATTAATGACAAGTATTCGGGAGATTAAGAAGGAGATTGAGATGCTTGAAAGAGTGTTAACTCCGAAAGAAAAGGGAAAGGGTGAGGAATTGAACCAGTTGCTAAAAGCCTATGAAATGGTCACAAGCGCGTTAACCATTGCCGAAGAGCATGAGATCGTTAAAGAAGTTTGCCGAGACTTGATGGAGAAAGGGTTGATTCATTAATGACAAGTGTTCAAACGATTCAGAAGGAAATAACTAGAATCCGAGAAAAAACCATGTTCAAACCTAAAACCTTTGTTATTTGCAGGTTATGGATGCCGAGTGATGATCCTCGGCATAAAATGACGGATGAAGAGATTATTAAGAAAGCCCATGAAGAGAGTAACCGAATAATCTGTTTGCCTACGCGTGAGAGTGAATGAATATGTTTGATAAGAAACCGTCAATCTTCGACGAGAACCAAGACAAGGCGTTGAAAGCTTTAGCGCAAAACCAATCTGTGCTGATCAAAAATAACAGTTACTTCATTGAGACTATTAAGAAGTTGTGGGCTTGGCAAGCTAACTTGGATGCACGTGCTAAAGACCTAGAGGCTAGAATGACAGCGAATGAAAAACGCGATAGTGAACAAGCTGCATTGTTTGCGAACCTTTCAAAAACAGCTAGTCAAACGGAAGCGGAAACAACATGAAAGTTAAAGAATTAGCTGTTTTAAACCCGTCATTCAGTTTAGAGCTTGCAGAATATTTGAAACACAACGAAGAGTCAAGAGTTAAAATCACGGAAATGCAAGTAACCGACTTTATGAAATCTCTTGAAAACAAAATTCAAAATGCCGAGGATAAACTAGAAAAGGAATTAACAAAACTTGAGTGAATTTGCCGAACTTGAAGATGTAGCCACATATATTTTTACTTGGCATTCTATGATCGACTCATATTCATGTGCTAAATGTGTGGCATTGAATGGAAGAGAATATCGGGAGCAAGACTTGTTCGCGCCTGTGCTTGTTGATCCAGAGTTTGGACCTATTTGGGATTTAAATGCTGACCATAGTTTAGCGCATGGTAGAACGAAGTATAATTGTAGGTGTCAATTAACCGTGCGCGTAGAATTTGATTGGAGTAAATGGGAAGTATTACAGGAGATACAGGAAACTATGCGTTTAGTGAAAGCGTGACCGGGTGTAGCTTAATGAGTAGTAATATACGTGAAGTAAGAGATGAGTTACAAGAGTTAAGAAGTGAAATGCGAGATGTGAGAATAGAGTCGAGAGCTTACACTTCTGCTCTTCTAAGCGGTTTAAATTTAGCGCGTAGAATGGGTTTACCTGACCACATGAGGGATCAAATCACAGGCATTCAACGTATGATTCGCATGTTAAACGCGTTGAAAGCTACATATCACGCTGTGATGGTTGCTAGAATGGCGGCGGGTGACCCTTTAGCGTGGATTCAAGCCGGTATAGCTGTAGGCACGGTTGCAATGGATATTGGAACTGAGGTGTATAGCCGTTGACAAACCCGGTTTATAAAATTGAAACTTGGACTGGAGGCGTTAAAGACTACACCATAGAAAAGGATGTAACTAATCTTCAATTTAAAGAAGTTTTAACGTATGGTGTAGGCACGTTCAGTTTTACCGTTCCAACAGTGAAAGGCGTTCCAGACCCTTATTATTTCTCAGATATAGCAACAGATGATATTGTTAAGATTTGGTTGGATTATGATAGTGTAAGTGGTGATCCTGATTTTGTCGGAAAAGTAACGAAGCCTAATGGTCGCTTATCTACGGCAGAAGGTTATGTTCGTCAAATCAGCGGTTTAAGTCAAGGTGAAGTTTTACTCCGTAAATTCAAAAGAGACACATTATGGAGTGCAGTAGGCGCGTCAACAATAGTGGAAGAGTTATGTGACGATTTAGGATTAGGCAAAACAGAGGTTGAAGCTGACGCAACAAGCGAGACTATGGAAGTCACAACTGAACGATATATTGATGTGCTTAAACGCGTCTCAGACTATTATGACGTAGGCGGGTCTGTGAAAAAAGACTTCTATGTTGATGTGGATAACAATTTAGTATGGGCCTCGAGAGATGGAACAGCACCTTTCAGAACAACTCCAAACGTGGAAGCTCTCACGATCGGAGAGAACATCTTATCATATAATATTGTGAGAGATGTTACACCCGTTAAAAACAACATTGCTGTTTACGGAGCAAAATATGACACGCCTTCTAACCATGATGATTGGACAGACGCTACAGCGGGTTGGACAAGTAATGGAGCATTAACCGCTGATCCGACAAACCAGAAAAGAGGCACTTACTCCGTGAAAACCACAGGTGCAAACGTGGAGCCTTTATGGATGCAACGCACTTTCGCTAGTATTAAATGCGCGTGGAAAAACCATAGGTTTCTAAATTTCTATTTCTACTTAACTGATTCAAGCGGCCTCGATTATGGAGGCACCTATACGGTTTATCTTTTAGCTCCTGACGCAAGTAACCGTTTTCGGCATGGAGTTAACAACCCTGGCTTAAATTCATGGCTTCACTACAGACAAGAATTAGGCCCACAAAACGCGTCATGGGTTGTTGATGTTGGCGATCCGGACTGGAATGACATTCAAGGTTTTCAATTAGCAACTACTGACAACTGTGTTGGTGCTTGCGTTGCGGAGACTATAAACATTGACGAATTATACTTTAGCGATCAACATTATACTGGCACGGCTTCATCTGGAGCAGCTGATAGAGACTTAGAAGTTAATGACCCACGATTCCTCAGCGATGCTGATTGCGCTAGGCTTGCTGAAACTTGGCTTTATCAAAAGAGTAGTCAACCAATACAGATAAACCTAGTAATAATTGGGAACCCAAACGTTTTAGTCGGCGACAGAATACCCATGACGATTCCAAGCGAGGAAATTTCAGCGCAAGACTATGATGTAATATCTGTTGAACAGTTGGGTCCTTTGCCCTTCATAACTACAGTGACTATGCTGAACAGCGAGAACATTCGAGAGCCACTTCAAACAAACGTTTTAGAGACTCTTATTAACACTCAACAAACCGTTAAAGCTCTCAGTCGAGACCAAAAAATAGTTTCTTAAACAATGAGGTAAACCTAAATGGTAAATTGGAAGCAACTTGAAGTTTTAATGATTGCCACAATTCTAATGATAGGAGTTAGAACCACGTTGAAAGAGATTAAGGTCCTTCCAAACTCTCATGTAGGCTTGATAGGGTTGCCTAGTGCTGGCTTAATAATTGTTGTGGTTGCGGTTGTTTCACTGCTTCAAATAATTTTTCAGAGAAAAGACCATTAAATAATAATAGAGTTTCTAAACGGTTTACCCTAGCCTTTTCAACGCAAAAACCCTATTCCTTCTTTCTAACTATTATCTCGCTGTCTTGAACTATCACTTCTAACGTGTCTCCAGCTTTTATTTTCAGATAGTCAGTTATTTGTTTGGGTATGGTCATGCGGATTGAATTGCCGATTTTCACGGCTTTTACTTTAAATGGGATTGGCATTGTCACATCACATCACCTCAGATATACAAAGGATATACTTAAATATAAGTGTATCCCCTTATTATACGTGGGTATAACCTATGTGTAAAATGTGTGAAAGATGTAAGGAGCAAGGAATCTTTCAGCGTATGATCTTCAGGGGAAGCCACTGGTTCTGTCTGCACTGTGGCTATGTTGAGGTGAATCAACCATGAGAGTCTTACTTAGAAAACGTTATCCTGGCCACATCAACCTTTTCGAGTGGAGCTCCACCGGCAAAACATGGTATCCCATAAACTATAAACGCATAATTCCAGAGCACAACGGCGATCCCGATCCTTTCAGAGCTCTAGAGCCCTACCGCAAGGCCATGACTAAAATGAGCAAATACCCAGGCTTCTTAATCACAGTTTTTGAGGGCACGTATGACCGAGAAAAGAAAGTTTTGAAGGTGCACAAAAATGCGTAAGCCCATAATCCAAGAACATCACATCAGTTACACGCCGGCTTTCTCTGTTCTAGTCTATAAAGGTGAACATCTCATTCTATCTAAGATGCAGTGGTTTTGCCGCAAAAAGGTTAGTCGAGGCTTCATCACCGCTCTCAAGGTGTTTATAGCAGAACATGAACACACAGCAAAACAGTTAGAAGGTGCATAAACATGCATGAATGGATGAGGCGAAGCACACCAATAGTTATTCGCCGGACAGACATTAAGAAAGTGCATGACTACGCCCTGACACATTGTAAACTCCGAGATTACTTGTTGATTCGCTTGCCTATGCAAATCGGCTTGCGCGTCACAGAAATCCGCACGTTAAACATTGAAGACATAAATTTTAAGGATCGCCGTTTTCAAGTGTTAGACAGCAAAAAGAAAGAGTTTTACCCTTTGCCTCTGGACACGATTACGTTGCAGTTGATTAAAGATTTGATCGGTGACAGGGATGAAGGCACGGTTTTCACTAGGCAAGACAACCGGGAAATCGCTAAGCAAAACATGCGTATGAGCAGAACAGCTATCTGGTATTTGTTTAGCGGAATCGGCCGTAAAGCCGGAGTGGAAGATTTTAGCCCTAGAATTTGCCGTCATTACTTTGCTGCTAAGTGGCATGAAGACATGAAGAAACGTGACTCTAAAAAAACGCTTGAGGGTCTCCGAAGGATTTTAAGGCATACTAGCTTAACTACGACACAAGTTTATCTGCAACGCCTCACGTTTTTCGAAGACCTTCAAGACCAATTTCAAGAGATCCAGGAGCCCTATATCGCAACGCGTCAAGTGTCAGACTTTTACAAGCAATGGTGTAGCAAATGCAGAATGGAGCCCGTATGCAAAATCATGGATCAAGCATGCGAGAGTGACTGGGCGACCGGCTGCAAGTTTTACATGCCCCTGCAACAAATCAAAATCAACGGAAGATAATGACACGTGTCAGTTGCTTTCTTAAGAGTTCATATAAGGGCACGTCCCAAACATTCTATGGGGTTCATAGAAGTTAGTTGTCGAACCACGAGGTTTTGGCGATTTGGTTTGTTGAATAAAACGTTAAGGTTTTTATGAATCTTAACGAAATATTTAAAAACTGAATTGTGAATATAGATTCAGGATTCAGGTTGACAACCATGAACCAGAACCATTATGTTGAAGATTGGTTAAGTGCAGTAGCTGAGTCAAACAGAACTGAAGGCAAATACATAGAGAATATTGTGGCTTTTGCTGAGTTTGCGCGTGAGAGGGGACAAGATTTCTATAGTATTGTTGATGTGTGGCGAAAGGTGAAAGCCTCGTCTATTAATGAACGTGAAGAGTTTCTCGACGTGTGGATGGACCTAGTGAGAAGCTTTCATACACAACTAAAACGGAAGTATGCTCCGTTAGTTATTAAGAATTTTTTGGCAACTACGAAGAGTTTCCTTAAGTTCTGGGATATTCCTGTAAGGGTTCGTTTGCCTCGGCATGCTTGCGTCATTTATCATAACAGGGACATAACTAAGGAAGAGCTCCGGCAAATTTTGACGTTTGCAAGTCCGAGAGATCGCGTGATTTGGCTGGTTATGGCTGAGTCAGGCATGAGAGTATCTACAGCTATTAACATGCGATACGGTCAAATTAGAGAGGATGTTGAAGCTGACAAAATTCCTATGCGGATAATGCTTCCAAGTGCAAGCCTAAAAGACCATGTAGGCGACAGATGGAGCTTCATTGGTGAAGACGGAGTCCGAGAACTTAAAGAATATTTAAGGCGTAGATTACCGTTAGATGATGATGAACTTGTTTTTGCCAGTGAAAAACCCGGCAAGGTTGTAGGTGACCAGTTTAGTGTTTCAAGCCTTTCAATCAAGTTTTCTAGGATAGTTAAAAAGTTAGGGTTAGCGAAGCCTAGAGGAGCAGACCAAAAAAAGCCTAAATCAGTAAGGCAGCATTGTCTACGCAAATACTTCAGAAACAACATAAGAGTAGAACAAGCCTATCGTAAGTTTTGGGAAGGCCGAGGCTTAGGAAGTGACGAACATTATATCAGCCGTGATGTTGAAAAGCACAGACGCAAATACCGGGAAGGCTATCCATACCTTAGGATTTACGATATAGAACCAATGATAAGAAGAGAAGACATAGAAAGCATTGTTGAAGCTAGGGTTAAGGAGCGACTAGCTCAGAGAAAAGAGGAGCAAACGCAAGAGATTCAAACTCTCAAACGCGATCTAGAAAAGATTGAGCCGTTGGTTCAGTGGGCACGCGGTTTTGAAACTGAAAAGGAAATGCAACAGTTCTTAAGTGACATGCAAAACGCGGCCACAGTCATCACAAAAAGCAAAACAGGTAAGGAAGAAAGCTACATCTCAACAGAGTTTCCAGTCGACCTTTTAAATGAGATACGTCAAATAAGTGCTAAAAAGGGCATGGGAGTCACTGAGTTCACTGTAAGGGCTGTAAAGGAAATGATGGAAAAAGACTTGAAAAAAACGAAAGATCAAAACCAGAGCTCTTCATAGCATGGTAAACAGTAAAGCTTTATGCGATTACTTCTAGTCGTATGCGACCAAACCGTGTCTTTATTATGGAGCTCTTCGGAACAGCGAGAACAATGTAATGGTGGGCCGCCGTTTGAGCGTTCTAACCGACTGATAAGCTGTGAGCGAAGTTTTGCTTTATGCCAAGGCATAACCTTTAAGCCCAAAAACATATATGATATGCTTACCGTTATAAAATTTGTGTTAGAGGTCATATCAAAAAAGTCACAAAAAGAACTTATTGCGCGTAATAAGTTAAAAGAATGGAAACTCTCTATTGATTTTGACTCGTTTACCTAGCCTTTTCTGTCACATTTAGCCAAGTCTTTTTCTAGTTTCAATAATCGCTTTTTGAAATCTTTGACTTCGACATTTGTCGAGGTTGGCAAACCACGAATTTTATTGTCTGCACTAACAAATTGAGAACGCGCACTCAAATCCAACCGCTGCTGAACAATTAGAAGATGTGGCTTAACACCTTTCCGAGACTCCTCAACGTCACTCATCGATATTCGCCCCTTTCAAAATCGCCCATAACCACAGCACTGTTCAACATCGCTTTATACTCCGGTTTCCAATCAACCATCTTCTGAACAAGCCGCATCATCCACTCATACGTAGGCATCAAATCCGCCTTAACAAGAACACCTTTACCATTGATTCGATAATGAAATTCTGGCAACGGCAGCAAGTTAACAAGTAAACATCGGTAATCCGGGTTTGTATGATGTGAATCTACGTGTTTAGTGAAAATAAACTCTTGAGTCATCTAAGTCACCTTCTTTTCACGGACATTAATGTCCGTCAAATTGTCAAGATGCTCTAAAACCTCGGTTTGTATACGATTATGTATACCGTTTGGTTGTATTCTCTGAATCTTTGGAGAAATCATTGGAGTAAAATTTCTCTCTCTCTCACTATTATTATTATTATTTATTACGTTAATAGTCTCCCATTCGCTGTCTCCTCGACCCCTATGGTCGCTTAGTCTCCCTGTGTTAATGGCGTGCCCCAGTGAATGTGAGAGAGAGAAGTTTTCTTTGGAACCAAAACCCTCTACCCCTTCATTATTATGAGAGAGGGGGGAAGCGGGGGGATCAGCCAATGTGCAGTTCAAATGAACTGGACACTGCTTTGAGGATTCCGCCTCGGCGGAATTTGAAAAGTTAATAACGCCGTTAGTAACTTT
>Ga0315544_1003432_pt1 | contig 10490 bp, 6 predicted proteins | sample SalMarSW160130MG_2_FD_202543 | JGI IMG/M metagenome (GOLD analysis project Ga0315544, IMG submission 202543) | Salt marsh sediment microbial communities from the Plum Island Ecosystem LTER, Massachusetts, United States - Salt Marsh Sediment SW1601-130 ... | reverse complement strand
GTAAGGAGTTCAAAAAACCAGAGTTTGCTCAGGAGGTGGCAATTGACCATCAGGCGGATGATTATGCTGACAAGCCCATTAAGCCGGAGGATCTCTTGAAAAAGGTTCGTAAGCATACGCTTACTACACGATATTACTAAAAATGACGAATTCTAAAACCCGAATGACGAATAAAGTCTCAAATCACAAATTCCAAATTACAAACAAGTTCCAAATTCCAATAACTAAAATTCTAAACTGTTTGAGATTTGGTATTTAATGTTTGGAATTTGTTTGATTTTTGGTGCTTAGGATTTGGAGTTTATTCGTCATTCGGGCTTCGAGTTTGGGGGGTTATTAGATATGGCTCGCATTTTAGTTGTTGACGATGAGCCCATTGTGCTTGATGGCTGTGAAGCCACTTTGACAAAAACTGGCTATGATGTGGATACGGCCTTAAGTGCAGAAGAGGCTCTAATGAGGATAAAGACGGGCAGATACAATGTCATAGTAACTGACCTCAAGCTACCTGGCTTGAGTGGTATGCAGCTTCTAAAAACTGTAAAAGATAAAGACCCTGAAACAGACACAATAATGATTACAGGCTATGCCACAGTTCAGACAGCAGTCGAGGCAATGAGGCTTGGTGCCTTTGATTACATTTCTAAGCCGTTCACTCCAGATGAGCTTCGTAGTATTGTAGGAAGGGCAATTGAGCGTCGCAGACTTCTTGGTGAAGAGAGATTGAAAGCTACCAAAAATCGTGTTGCATTTGAATATAATATGCCAGCCGACCTGTATTATTTGCCAGAACACAGTTGGGTAAGGAGGATGACTGAAAATACGGTGGATATCGGAATAGATGATGTTTTCCAGAAAACCATCGGTATTGTGACTGATATAGAGCTACCATCCGCAGGCACTATAATTGAGCAAGGTAATGCTTATGCTGAACTTTATGGTATTGCTGGTCGTCTATACAAGTTGTGGGCACCTGTAAGTGGTCAAGTCGTGGCTGTTAATGAGAAGCTGAAAAAAGATAGCTCTCTATTGAATAATGAACCATACGGTGAAGGCTGGATTGCCAGAGTTGAATCAACAGAGCTGGACAAGGATATCGCCAATCTTCTGTCTGGTGATGCCATGATACAATGGTGGCTTAGGCGTGAAATAGTAGAGAGGAAAACTGACAGATATGTCCAGGTGAGTGCTCTTGACCCGGATTTCAAACACGAGATAGCCAAAGAGCCTGGAGGTGAAAACATCAAAGTTTGCTTTGGTTGTGGCATATGCACTGCCACTTGTCCTATAAGGGAAATAGATACCAGATACAATCCAAGAAAAATCATTCGTATGGCAATCTTAGGGATGAGGGAAAGGGTTCTTAAGAGTGACTTCATCTGGCTCTGTTCAACCTGCTATGCCTGCACTGAGCGCTGTCCACAGGATGTAAAATTTACCAATATTATTAATGCTATCAAAAACATAGCTGTCAAAGAAGGCTACATTCACCATGCCTTTACTGCTCAGGTAGATTTATTAGCAAAACATGGTAGGCTATACGAGATAGATGAGTTCGATAATCGCCGGAGGGAAAAGATTGGCTTGCCTGAACTATGGACAGGTAAGGGATCAGCAGAAAAGATATTTAAAACATCGGGACTAGTGGATATTTTAAAGAGAGAAGCAGAGTAAACATGATATGAAATATGCTCTATTTTTGGGATGTACAGCACCGACTAAAGCAAGAAATTATGAGATCTCAACCCGCAAAGTAGCTGAAACCCTTGGAATTGAACTTATTGACTTAACAGGCTTTGAGTGCTGTGGGTTTCCCCTAAAGTCTGTGCATTATGAAAGTTTCCTTCTTATGGCAGCTCGCAACCTCTATGCTGCCGAAGATGTCGGTCTTAATATCTGTGTCCTTTGCAGTGCCTGTACAGGAACGTTGACTGAGGTTAATCGGGAACTTGCAAGTAATGACAAGATACGACAGAGAGTATTGTCAAAATTGGGTAAACAAGATGGAGAATATGGGTTTGCGCAAAACATCAAAGTAAAACACTTAATTAGGATTTTGCATGAAGATTTGGGACTGCAAAAGATAAGCTCAAAGATAAGAAGGAAACTATCTAACCTCACTGTTGCAGCTCATTATGGCTGCCATTACCTCAAACCATCAGATATATATGACAATTATGATGACCCAGAAAACCCACATTCACTTGATGAACTTATTGAAGTAACAGGAGCCAGATCTATAAATTATGAAGAAAGGGAACGCTGCTGTGGTGCTGGTGTATTAGCTATAGATGAAGATATTGCTCTCTCTATGGCACAGAAGAAGTTAGAGAATGTGAAAGCAAGTGGCGCTGATGCAATTATTCTGATGTGTCCATTTTGTGGTGCAATGTATGATGAAAATCAGAAGCGGGTTGAAACTAAATTTCAAACTAACTTTGATTTACCCGTACTCTATTATCCACAACTTCTGGGACTGGCTCTTGGAATTGACCAAAAACAACTCGGATTCAATCTAAACAAAGTAAAGGCATATAGCCTGCTTGAAAAAATAGGATGAAAACCAAACTTAAACCAAGGATATATAAATTTGAAACTAATACCCAATGGACTCAAGCTCGTAAAGGGCTTCTTGCGTCTGTTGATAAAGACCAAATAGAGTTTGCCTGCCCGCCTGAATTTGGTGGTCATCATGGGTATTGGACAGCAGAACACCTATTTGTGGCATCAATTGAGATATGTATTATGACGACTTTCAAGTGGTTATTTGAAAAAATGGGTGGTGAACTAATTTCTTATGAGAGTCGAGCAGTTGGTATAGCACAGATGGTGAATGGCGATTTTCAGTTTGATGAAATAGAGATTATCCCCGTCATTATTGTGGCGAAAGATGACCTATCAAAGACAAGGGATGCCATAGGGGAAGCAGATAAACAATGCCTGATTTCAAAGGCATTGAATTTCAAGGTAAAGGTTAATCCGTTAATAAAAACCAAATGAATACTCATAAAGTTGGTGCCGTGCTTGTTGTTGGTGGTGGCATAGGTGGAATACAGGCGTCCCTGGACCTGGCTGACTCAGGGTTCAAGGTTTATCTTGTGGACAAGAATCCCAGTATTGGTGGGGTCATGGCTCAACTGGATAAGACTTTTCCTACCAATGACTGTGCTATGTGTATCTTAGCTCCAAAACTCGTTACCGCCGGGAGACATCCAAACATTGAGCTTATTACAAATGCTGAGATTGAAGAATTGACGGGAGAAGCTGGTAATTTTGCTGTCGCGGTGAAAAAGAGGCCTCGCTATGTTGATGAAGACAAATGCACTGGTTGTGGAATTTGTATGGAGAATTGCCCGGTTAGGAATGCAATTTATGAGGTTGAGGAAAAGCCTGTAAAACTTGAGAAAGAAGATTTAAAAAAAATAAAGAAGATTGTTGAAGAATATGGGAGAGAAACAAATCAATTAATGTCTATCTTACAGGGTATAAATAGCGAATATAATTATTTACCTCAAGATTTATTACGATATATTTCTCAAGAATTAAATCTTCCATTGAGTACTATATATAACATAGCCACTTTTTATAATGCTTTTAGTTTAACACCAAGAGGTCGCCACATAATAAGTGTTTGTTTAGGGACCACTTGTTATGTAAGAGGTGGGGAAAGAATTTTAGATAGGTTCAGTGAAGAATTAGAAATAGGGTCAGGTGAAACTACTGAGGATTTGAAGTTTACTCTAACTTTCGTTAGGTGTCTTGGATGTTGTAGTATTGCACCCGCAATAATGGTGGATGGTAAAGCATATGGGCGAATGAAGTTATCACAAGTTCCACATATTTTGAGGAGTTATGAATAAGATAAAAAATTTAGAGGGGCTTGAAAAAATAAAAGAGAGAGGACTAAAACTAATTTATCCTGACAAGCTAAAGATTACGGTTGGTATGGCAACCTGTGGATTAGCCACAGGAGCGCAGGAAGTGTATGACAGGATAGAAAATAGCGTAAGAGAAAACAGATTAGATGCAATACTCACAAAAACAGGTTGTCTTGGTTTTTGTCAGACAGAACCATTAGTAGATGTTCTTGCCCCCAGATTGCCCAGATTAATTTACCGAGAAATGGCTCCTGAGAAAGCGGAACAACTGGTAATCGCTCTTAAAAATGGTCGAGTAAAGGAGGAGTATCTTTTGTGCAAGTTTGAAGAAGAAATTCTACTCGATAAAGTGATTAAAAAATATGATATTTCTGAGTCAAACGGCAAGTTGAATAATATTCCTGCTTATCAAGAAGTGCCCTTTTTTGCGAAACAGAAAAAGAGCGCACTTCATAATTGTGGATTTATAAACCCAGATTCAATAGAAGAATACATTGCAAGAAGCGGCTATAGAGCTTTGTATAAAGTTCTAACCGAGCTATCCCCTGAAAAGACAATTAATGAAATTAAAAAATCAGGTCTTAGAGGCAGAGGCGGTGCTGGCTTCCCGACTGGTATGAAATGGGAGTTTTGCAGAAAAGCAAAAGAAAAGCCAAAATATATTATATGCAACGCTGATGAGGGTGACCCCGGTGCTTATATGGATAGAAGTATTCTTGAAGGAGACCCTCATTCAGTTTTAGAAGGTATGCTAATTGGTGCCTATGCCATTGGCGCAAGCGAAGGATATATTTATGTAAGAACTGAATATCCGCTTGCTATAGAGAGATTGAAAAAAGCCATAGAACAGGCTAAAGGGTATGGTCTTTTAGGCAAGAGAATTTTTGGGACAGATTTTAACTTTGAAATAAAGATAGCTCAAGGTGCTGGTGCCTTTGTTTGTGGTGAAGAAACTTCACTGATTGCCTCTATTGAGGGTAATATTCCTGAGCCAAGACTGAGACCACCATTTCCAGCTGAATCTGGTCTATTCCAAAAGCCTACTAACATTAACAATGTAGAAACATGGGCTAATATTCCCGTGATAATTACAAAAGGCGCTGATTGGTATTCAAATATCGGGACTGAGAAAAGTAAGGGCACAAAAGTATTCTCCCTTGTAGGTAAAGTTAAAAATACAGGTCTTGTAGAAGTACCCATGGGGATAACCTTACGAGATATAATTTACGAGATTGGTGGAGGTATTATTAAAGATAGAAAGTTTAAAGCAGTTCAAACCGGAGGACCATCTGGTGGATGTGTTCCTAACGAACTTATCGACCTACCAGTAGATTACGAAAGTCTAACTCAGGCTGGCTCTATAATGGGTTCTGGTGGAATGGTAGTGATGGATGAGGATACCTGTGTAGTTGATATAGCAAAGTTTTTCTTGAATTTTACAAAAGATGAATCTTGTGGTAAATGTAACGCATGTCGGGAAGGTATAGACGCTATGCTTAAGATACTTGATAAAATCTCTCGTGGCGAGGGCAAGGAAAAGGATCTTGAACTTCTTGAAGAACTTGGCAATGGTGTTAAGGATGTCTCTTTATGTGGCCTTGGTCAGACTGCACCAAATCCAGTCTTAAGTACAATTCGTCATTTTAGAGACGAATATCTGGCTCATATTAAATACAAAAGATGCCTAGCAGCCGTTTGCAAGGGAATAATATCCTCTGCCTGTCAGCATACTTGTCCATTGGGGCAAGATGTCCCTTCTTATATAGCTTACATTGCAAAGGGACAATTTGACAAAGCAATTGATTTAATAAGAAAAGAAAATCCACTCCCAAGTGTCTGTGGTAGGATTTGTCATCACCCTTGTGAAGCCAAGTGCAAGTCAGCTGATGGTGGTGACCCTATTGCTATTAGAGCACTTAAGAGATTTGTTGCCGATTATGAGCTCCAAAAAGGTGTAAAACCAATGGAGCCAGTAAAACCGATATATGAGGAGAAAGTGGCCATCATTGGTTCTGGACCTGCTGGTTTGACTTGTGCCTATTATCTTACTAAGCAAGGCTATCAAGTAACTATATTTGAAGCCTTACCTGTTGCTGGTGGGATGTTAGCAGTTGGTATACCTGAGTATAGACTACCTAAAGGGATTTTAAATACCGAAATAGACGCGGTTAAGAAAATGGGTGTAGAAATTAAGACAAATACCTGTATAGGCAAGGATATTTTATTGGACGGGCTTAAAAAGAGTTACAAAGCGATATTCATTGCTACAGGGGCCCACAAGGGTTTGAAAATGGCTATCCCTGGCGAGGATGTGGAAAGTGTTCTTGATGCAATTACTTTCTTGATAGATGTCAATTTGGGCAAAAAGGTCAACCTAGGTGGGAAAGTAGCAGTTATTGGAGGTGGAAATGCCGTCATAGACGCTGCAAGGACAGTATTACGTCTCGGTTGCGAAAAGGTCCAAATTATTTATAGAAGAACTAAAAAAGAAATGCCTGCCTTCCCTGAAGAGGTTGAGTCTGCTATCCAAGAAGGCATAGATATTCAATTTCTGACCAATCCTGTCAAAGTATTATCTGAAAATGGAAGGTTGAAGTCTGTAGAATGTATTCGTATGAGGTTGGGTGAATTCGATAAATCGGGTAGAAGGAGACCCATCCCTATAGAGGGATCTGAATTTAGAATGGATTTAGACACTATGATTTATGCTATCAGACAGGAACCAGATGTCTCATTTGCCAAAAACAATGGTATCAAAATTTCCAAGTATAACACTGTTATAACTGACCCTGAGACCTTTGCCACGAGTGAACCTGGAATTTTCGCTGGTGGTGATGTGACTACTGGGCCGAATACAGTAACAGACGCAATGAAGGCAGGTAAAATAGCAGCACAGTCTATTCATAAGTATTTAAGAGGAGAAAGTCTGGCACGTGAATACAAAGTAACGAGACCTTCCGTATATGTAGAACCTCTTAAATTTACAGATGAAGAGATGGAGGAGCTTTTAGAGCTACGCCGACCAGAGATGCCTTCTCTTAGTGTCAAAGGGAGGATCAACAATTTCAAAGAAGTTGCACTTGGCTTTTCTGAAGAACTGGCAGTTAAAGAAGCAAAAAGATGTCTAAGATGTGACCTGGAGAGTAAAAATGGAGGTAGCAAATAATGCTAACTCTAACTATTGATGGTCAAAAAGCTGAGGTTGAAGAGGGGACAACTGTTCTTGAAGCCGCCCGGCAACTGGGCATAGAAATACCCACTTTATGCTATCACAAAGCATTAAGCCCTTATGGGGCATGTGGAGTATGTATTGTTGAGGTAATCAAAAACGGAACGTCAACAATTCGTCCTTCCTGTATATATAAAGTAGAAGATGGGCTTGTTGTAAAGACAGCCACTAATAGAGTTGTAAAGAACAGAAAGTTAATGGTCGAATTACTGTTGGCAAGATGTCCGGATGCAGAACCAGTCAAGCGTTTAGCTGAACAGATGGGCATCAAAGAGTGCAGATTTGAGAAAAAGGGTGAAGACTGTTTGCTTTGTGGGCTTTGCGTTCGAATGTGCCACGAGAGAATGGGAAGAGGGGCTATCAGTTTTGCCCATAGGGGGGCAAAACGAGAAGTAAAGCCCGCCTTTGATGTCCAATCAGAAGTTTGTCAGACTTGTGGTGCCTGTTTCTTTATTTGCCCTACCCAAGCTATCAAACTTGAAGAAATTACCAAAAATGAGCCAAGACCAATTCCATCAGAATTTGATCAAGGCTTAAAGGAAAGGCCGGCAATTTACATTCCTTTCCCTCAAGCGGTGCCGAACTTGGCTATAATTGATAAAGATCGCTGTGTATCGTTACTTACTGGGGAGTGTAAAGTTTGTCAGGAATTCTGCGATGCAGAGGCGATAAATTTTGACCAAAAAGAAGAAGAATTAAAACTAAATATTGGAGCTGGTATCCTTGCTCTTGGCTTTGACACATTTGATGCCAAAATCAAGAGTGAGTATGGATACGGGAGATACAAGAATGTCGTCACCTCAATTGAATTTGAGCGTATGCTATCGGCCTCTGGACCATTTGAAGGGCACCTGGTAAGACTATCGGATGAGAAAGAGCCCAAGAGAATAGCCTTCATCCAGTGTGTTGGTTCACGCGACCCAGAGTGTGGCAACGATTACTGTTCTTCAGTATGTTGCACTTATGCCATAAAGGAAGCCATCATAGCCAAAGAGCATTCTAAAAACGGCCTTGAGGTTACTATTTTCTATATGGACATAAGAACTTATGGCAAGGGTTTCGATGAGTATTATGAGAGAGCCAAAAGTGAATATGGGGTCAGGTTTGTGAGAGCTGGTGTCCCAAAGATAACTGAAATCTCTGAAACCCACAATTTAGTAGTAAGGTATGAAGATGAAGAGGGCGTGCTCAAGGATGAAGAATTTAATATGGTAGTACTTTCGGTCGGCCTTGAATCCAAGGCTGGTATTGAGACACTGGCTAAAAGGCTGGGCATAAAGCTTGACAGCTATGGGTTTTGTAAAATAGATACGCTCTTCCCCCTTGAGACGACGAAGGGTGGAGTATTTGTCTGTGGGGCTTTCTCGGGTCCCAAAGACATACCGGAAACAGTGATGCAAGCGTCGGGTGCCGCTGGTAAAGCCATGGGCTTGCTTGCCGAAGCGAGAGGCACATTAACAGAGAAGAAAGAGTATCCCCCCGAAATTGATGTCAGAGGGCAGCCACCAAGAATTGGTGTATTCATCTGCCATTGTGGTATAAATATAGGTGGCTATGTAGATGTCCCATCAGTGGTAGAATATGCCAAGTCACTTCCAAATGTGACCTATGCAGAAGACAATCTCTATACCTGTTCCCAAGATACACAAAAGAAAATTGTGGAGATGATAAAAGAACATAATCTTAACCGCGTAGTGGTTGCATCATGCACTCCAAGAACCCATGAGTCTCTATTCCAGGATACTATTAGGGAGGCAGGGTTAAACCCGCACCTATTTGAGATGGCTAACATAAGGGATCAGTGTTCATGGATCCACATGCACGAGCCCGAAGAAGCCACACAAAAGGCTAAAGACCTCGTCCGAATGGCGTTAGCCAAAGCCAGGCTTATCCAACCCCTGTGGGCAGAATCGGTTCCAGTAGTCCAAAAAGGGCTTGTAATAGGAGGAGGAATAGCAGGAATGGTGACGGCATTAACCCTTGCTGAACAGGGATTCGAGGTCTTTGTCATTGAGAAAGAGAAGGAACTTGGTGGTAATGCAAGAAATATTTATTATGACATCTATGGGCACGATGTCCAGAAGTATTTAAAATCACTCATCCAAAAAGTGGAAAGCAATTCCTTAGTTTATGTATATAAGTCGGCAGAAATAGAAAATATAGAGGGCTACATCGGGAATTATAAAACTACAGTCACCAGTCACCAGTCACCAGTCACCAGTCACCAGTTAGAACATGGGATCACAGTGGTTGCCACAGGAGCCAATGAATACAGACCAAGTGAGTATTTATACGGCAAGCACCTGCGGGTAATAACACAACACGAGTTTGAGGAACTGCTCACCAACCATCAATCACCAATTACCAATTACCAATCTGTGGTAATGATCCAGTGTGTGGGTTCAAGGGACAATGGACATCCTTATTGCAGCAGAGTATGTTGCACTCAGGCAGTAAAGAATTCGCTCAAGTTACTTGAGCTCAATCCTCAAGCCAACATATTTATCTTATATCGCGATGTCAGAACTTATGGGATGCGTGAAATTTATTACCGGAAGGCACGTGACAAAGGAGTTACCTTCATACGTTACGATGAGAGTCAAGAACCTGAACTCATAGTCCAAGATGGCTCAATCAAGGTTTCCCTTCTTGACCCAATTCTCAAGGAGCAGCTAATTATTGATGCCGACCTCCTTGTCCTCAGTACAGGCATCCATCCGGAACGTGGTAATGAGGAGATTGCCAAGCTGCTTAAAGTGCCCTTAGGGAGCGACAGCTTCTTCCTTGAAGCACATGTAAAGCTTCGGCCAGTAGATTTTGCTACTGATGGCATCTTCTTGGCCGGTATGGCCCATGGGCCGAAGTCAATAGATGAATCCATCTCTCAGGCGGTAGCTGCCGCTGGGAGAGCATCAACAATATTATCGAAGCCAGAATATGTTGGTGATGCTACTGTTGCTTTTGTCAACGAAGAGTTATGTGGGGGCTGTGGAGTTTGTGTATCTGTTTGTCCTTATGGGGCGTTAGAAATTGTGACCAAGGATGAGAAAAGGATCTCCAAAGTAAATGAGGCACTCTGTAAAGGATGTGGGACATGTTCGGCGGCTTGTCCAACAGGCGCATCCCAGCAGCTTGGGTTTAAGCAAGAACAGTTGTATGCTATGGTAGATGCAGCACTGGAGTAAATATATGGGTGAGGATTCAAAACCGAGGATAATAGTATTCTGCTGTAACTGGTGTGCCTATGCAGGTGCAGATCTTGCTGGAGTCTCCAGACTACAAATGAAACCTCACTTTAGGGTAATACGAACGATGTGTTCAGGGAGAGTGGATCCGGAGTTGATATTAAGAGCTTTCCAAAAGGGGGCCTGGGGGATTATGGT
>Ga0315544_1003430_pt1 | contig 10492 bp, 7 predicted proteins | sample SalMarSW160130MG_2_FD_202543 | JGI IMG/M metagenome (GOLD analysis project Ga0315544, IMG submission 202543) | Salt marsh sediment microbial communities from the Plum Island Ecosystem LTER, Massachusetts, United States - Salt Marsh Sediment SW1601-130 ... | reverse complement strand
GCCGGTGTCATGGCGCTCATCGAGGGCCTTTTTAGCAGCCCACTCTTCCAAAAACTCCTGATATTGGGCTTCAGTCATCGCAAAGATGTCTGAGAAGTCCGGCTCGTCCGCACGGACAACCAGAGGAGGAGTATTGATATCACCAAGAGTAGCAAGTGCATACTTGACAGCCGAGTCACACGCGTAGCGCGCGCTGGTGTAATCTATCATATATCGGTCGCGGTGACGCTGGGCTGCGACACGAGTGGTGAGTGTGTAGCCCAGTGCTGAAAGCACAACCAGCAGCACCAGCGTAAGCAACAACACAATGCCCGGACGGTTTCGACCACCGCAGTTGCCGCAGTTGTTTTGGCCGTTTGAATTCATCACGTTATTTTTCTTCAGCTTCTTTAACGATTTTGAATTTAATTTTTCTGCTTTTGCTAATAGCTATGGTTCGGCTGATTTTCTCAGTCTCAGGCACATCCATGGTGCCGTCTAATTTCTTGAAAGGCTCCGCAAAGGACACGGTAACCACAATTCCATAAGGCAGTGCAGTGCCTGTCCATCTGTCCGCAAGGTCTTCGTCTCTGCGCGCCTCAATCTTAAAAAAGGTGGTGCCTGCGCAAATCGGCACGAAAAGCTCCTTTTCCCAGTTTTCTTTCTGGTCATCGAGGAGCTTGTCTTCAGCCGTAACACCGCTATGGCTTCGGTATAAGATAAGGCCGTTGTCCGCTTCATAATCGTAATTGCCTTGCCAGACAATCTCTTCGAACGTCTGCTTTTTGTTCTGCTTGTCGTAGAAGGTCTGCGAAATCCTCAGCCTGGCCGTTTGCAGACCATTAACAATCTTATTCTCAATGGTGATTTCCGCATCTGAGCCGGCCCCGGCCACCCTGTCGAGGTCCTCGGCGATGCACTGCAGAACCTCAGCCGGCAAATTGGTGCCCTCGAGCTTGCGTGTGACGCCCGCCGCAGCGTTTTCCGCCCTGCTGTAAATGCTCAGGACAGCAACCAGAATCATCGAGCCGATTGTCAGCGCAGCGAGCATCTCAGCTAATGAAAAACCACCTAGGTAAGCAAATTTTTTAAATCGCTTTTCCATATCACTTGCTGTATCACCGCAATTATTTACAGTCAGATGTAAGCAGCTCCCACATATCCAAAAAATCCATGCCATAGAGTACTTCGTCGGGATAACACTGACCACATATCCAAAGTCCATCACATTGCTTTTTCGGAGGACTCGTTTCTTCCGGCGGCGCAGTTTCAGTATCTTCTTCGCCCGCTGGGGACGGCTCCGTCTGTGGCTCCGAAGGCTGGGACTGCTCCTGCTGACGGCTTTGCCACACAATTTCTTTCTGTACCTGGTTCTTTGCCTCTTCAGATGGATTACCGTCGTATTCCACGTAGAGATCAAGGTAATCCTTAATATAATAACCGTCACTGGTCAAAGGCATACCATTTTGAACCCACTGCTGAATAGTCTTTTCATCAACGCCGACGTAGTAAGCGGCTTCTTCGATGGTTTTGAGAAGTTGGTCTTCTGCCAGTTGTTCGTAGTGTTGCTGCAGCATCTGAAGCAACTGCTCCTTGGTCAAATCTGTCAGCCAGTGGGTCAACTTGACTGTTTGCAGCTCGCCAGCAATATCGGTATATTCAGCGGAGCAAACCGCCTGCACCCATATTCTCCTGGTAACGGGTTCGTAAAATGGCTCGATGGTCGTCTGCCACTGAATTTCGGGATACTTATCGCTGGTGCCCACTTCAACCTTCTCCGAGACCGAACTCGAAGTAAGAAGGGTCTCCATATTATCCCGGGCGACCTCAAAAGCCTGACGGCGAATCGCCGAATCTGCCGTCGAAATAACACAGCGGTTTATAACAACCACCACGCTCGAGGTAACAATCGCCAGTATAATCAAAGCCGTTACAGTCTCCACCAGACTAAAGGCTGTTTTGAACCTTGAATTGACACCTTGTGTCAGTTTTAAGTCTCTAAAATGGCACATCGTCTTTAAATTTCGGCACCAAAAATTCGACATATCCCTTTTTCAATTCGATAGTCCTGTTCAGCCGATTGACAATAACCGAATATTCCTGCTCATTTCCGTCGAGCAGGGCGATTTTTCCGCCGTACTGCCAGCCCAAATGCCCCGCCCGAAACTTTGCTCTGCCTTCGTTTGTGTAGTCACCATCGTCAAAAAGAACATAAATGACCCTGCAGTTATCACTAAAATCATTCTCGACAATAATCTCTTCCTCCAAAACCTGCGACAAATCCGGCGAAGTAATCTCGCGAAGCGTATAGCTCTGCCGGCCGATATCAACAATAACCTCATATCTTCTGTCACTCTCGGCTGCGGCGCTTGCAGCCATTTGCATCGCCGAAACAAAATCCTGCACCTGTGCCTTAAAGCTGTGCCTCGTAAGCAGCCCTGAAAGATTCGTCACCGCCAAAGATACGAACAGTGATATCATCACAATCACCACTACCATCTCGGTCAGCGTAAAGCCGCGGATGCGTGAATGAGTGGATGGGTGAATGAGTACCGCGCATCTACGCATTTGTGCATCTACACATTTGCGCATATACACATCAGTATGCATCGGTGCTGTACAGGTCCGCATCATAGCCCTCACCGCCCTCTTCACCATCAGCGCCGAGACTTATGATTACAAAGGGCTTTCCGCTCTCCGGGAACCGTTCGTAGATAAATTCATTTCCCCAGCCGTCTTTGGGGATTTCGGTGGTTTCCAGATAACCGCCCGGCTCATAATTCGTAACGTCGCTGGGAGGTTCAATAAGAATGCTAAGGCCCTCATCTTCCGTGGGGAATCGGCCGGTGTCCATTTTGAATTGATTAATGGCCATATGAAGCAGCCGAAGGTTTGTCTTTGTGGTTGTAACCCGGGCTTTGTCCGTCTGGCCAACAAAATTGCGGACAACCACCGCAGCAAGTAGGCCGAGGATAATAAGGACAGCCATAAGTTCGACCATCGTAAACCCCGTTAGAAGTAATCCTCTTGACCACCGGGATGTCCCACCAACAGTGGGGACTTCTAACGGGGTAAAACCTTTTGCACTCGGTCTCTGCCGTCTGTGATGCCTGGTTCGGATTCTGGTGCATCCTGTTTTTGATAAGCTACTTTTCATTTTTCGAACTCCCAAAAAAACTAAAATTCCACCGCTGAAATCTTCAAAATCGGCAAAATCGTCGCATAAGCAATGATACCAACTATTGCAGCCATGACAATTATAATAATCGGCTCGACGGCGGCGCCTAATCTCTCAATTACTACATCTGTTGAGGCCTCGAGATTTTCGCTGATATCTTTAAGCATTTTTTCGAGTTCGCCGCTCTTTTCACCGACAGCGACCATATGGGCGACGGCCGGGTCGATGACGCCGCTGTCTCTAAGCGGTGTCGCAATGTCGGCACCGGCAAGAATCCGCTCACGAGCCTGGTGGACAGCCTGCCTCATAAGACTGTTGCCGGTAACTTCAGCCACAACCCGAAGCGACTCAGCCATTGCAAGGCCGCTGCCGAGAAGCGTCGAAAGCGTGGAGGCAAACCGCGAGACAACACGCTGCTTTATAAGGGGTCCGAACAACGGCAGCGACAGCAGCAGCCTGTCACGCAAATATGCACCACGGTCGGTACTGACAAAACGCCTGTAACCAAAGACAATCGCAAAAACCACCGCAATAACAACCAGCAGCCACCAGCTCGACAGAACGTAACTGACATTCATCAAGCGCCTTGTAATCCAGGGAAGCTCCTGGCCTGTCCTGACAATCTGCTCAGATATTTTCGGAATAACCTTCGTCGTCAAAATCATAACGGCTGCGAGACAGAATATGATTAGAACTACCGGGTATATCATAGCTGTCTTCACCTTTGATTCGACTCGTTGCCGTTTTTCCATAAAGCCGGCGATGGTAGCGAAGTTGGTCCCCAAAGAGCCGGTAACCTCGCCAACGCGAACCATACTCACATACACCACGTCAAAATAATCACTATAATCCTTCAGGGCGTCTGTTAGTGACTCACCGGTGATAACACGGTCACGAATGTCAACCAAAGCGTTCTTGAATCGCACATTTGAAGTCTGCATGGTAAGAACTGAAAGGGCCTCGGTCAGCTTTATCCCCGAATTGAGCAGGATGGCCATTTGCTTTGTAAAATCAATTATCTCACTTTTTTTGCCTTTGCCGAGAATCGAGAACAGCCCGCCCCTGCCGCCGGCGCCGGAGCTGACCTCCGTGACGGACGTCGGGTGAATACCGCGGACCCGAAGCTGCTTGCGCGCGGTGTATGCGCTCTCGGCCGTCACCGCCCCCTTGGCCTTTTTACCGTCCGATTCTATGGCTGTGTAATGGTATCTCGGCATTTCAAGTGTGGGATATTCGCGTACCAAATAGTAAATAGTAAATAGTCAATAGTAAATCACATAATGTCCGCCTGCGTTACTCTTAACACTTCTGCAATGGTTGTTATGCCGGCAAGCACCTTTCTGGCACCATCCATTCGCAGAGTTTGCAGGCCCGCGTTCAGGGCGGCTCTTTTTATTGTGCCGGCAGTTTCCCGTTTGTATATCAGGTCCTGAATTTCCTCGTTAACGAGCATCAGCTCATATACACCTGTTCGGCCGCGATAACCTGTCTGAAAACATTTGTCACAGCCGGCGCCGACGTAGAACTTATGGCCTGTGCCGCTCGTATCAAGGGCTTCAACATCTCCCAGCCCGAGCTCTCTCAACTCGTGAGCGCTCGGGTGGTAATCTTCTCTGCAATCCGGGCAGACCTTTCGGACCAGCCTCTGCGCCATTATGGCAATCAGTGACGAGCTCGCCAGATAGGGCTCAACTCCCAGGTCCAAAAGCCTGCTGACCGTACCGGCTGAGTCGTTCGTATGAACTGTGCTGAAAACCAAGTGTCCGGTCAGCGAAGACTGTATCACCATACGGGCTGTCTCAACATCTCGAACCTCGCCGACCATTATAACATCGGGGTCCTGGCGAAGCACATGCCGCAGCGCGTTTACAAACGTCACGCCCTTCTTTGAGGCGACCTGCATCTGGCTTATGCCTCCGAGCTGATACTCGATGGGGTCTTCTATGGTCATAATATTTTTCTCAGCCGAATTAATACGATTAAGGCAGGCATAAAGTGTCGTGCTTTTTCCGCTCCCCGTTGGGCCTGTCACAAAGATAACGCCGTGCGAGCGATTGAGCAGGGAATCGAACTTCTTCAAATCGTCCTCCCACAGTCCCAGCTCATCGAGCGTAAACAAACCGGTGCTTTTATCCAGCAGTCGCAGGACGCTTCGCTCGCCGTAGCTGGTCGGCACGGTGCTGACACGCAAATCGACTTCGCGCTGGCCTAATCGAACACTGCAACGGCCATCCTGCGGCATTCGCCGCTCGGCGATATCCATTCCCGCCATAACCTTTATACGAGAGACAATCAAAGGCAGAACATTTCTGTTCAGACTCAGCGTGTCGTACAGAATACCGTCGATACGGTATCGAATCTGTATCTTCGTCTCGTAAGGATGAACGTGAATATCACTTGCCCGAAGCTGCAGAGCGCGAAAAAGAATATCGTTGACGAGTCTGATAACGGGTGGGCGATTGACAACATCAAGAAGGTCGTCCGAAGTAGCCACCTCGTCAACGAGCTGGTCGAGATTTTGCGAATCGAGCTCCTCAGCCACTTCCTCTATAACCGTTGTTCTCTGCTCGTAGGCAACGTCTATCGCTGCCGTAATAGCGGCTCGTGTTGCAACCGCCGCCTTGACGGGCTTACCGGTCATCTTCGAAACGTTATCGAGAGCATTCGTATCTAATGGCCTGGAGAGAACCACAGTAAGTTCATCGGCTTCTCTGTCTTCTGTCTTCTGACTTCTGTCTTCTGTCTTCTGACTTCTGTCTTCTACCTTCTGACTTCTGTCTTCTGTCTTCTGACTTCTGTCTTCTGTCTTCTGACTTCTTATCCCAATCAGATAATGGTGCTGAGCATACGTCGCCGGCACAGCCTCTATGAATTCGGGCGGCACCAGTTTTTCGGGAATATCAGCCAGAAATTCCCACCCGAGCGTCTCGGCGAAGAGCTTCAAAACCTCTTCCTCGGTAAAATACGGGCTGCGAAGCAAAAACTCATCTATTCGCTCACCGGAGGAGTTACTTTCAAGAAACTCCGCCAGTTTCCCGGCGTCAACTAATCCCGTTCGCTTAGCAGTTTGTATCAGTAAATCCTTCATAACATTGCGTATTTCGTCCCTCGGCTGCGCTGCTCGTCCCGTCTTTCGTCTTACGTTAAACGCAACCGTGGCGAGCCGCGCAACCGCAACCGTTTAACGCATATAGCTATTCCGCTTCGAGGACACGCAGCGGGTCCATCGGTTCAGACTTTACTCCGGGCCACTGCTCATACTGCTGGAACTTACCCTCGGAGTTTTCAAACGCCACCCTGTTTCTTTCGGATATTCTTGTTAAATCGGGCAGACCCTTTTCGATTTCACTCGGCCTCAAGATATTTGCCTTGACGAATATATACAGCTTGGATTCGGTATCGCTGTTGTCTATATTCCTAAACAGCCCTCCGACAAGAGGAATATCGCCAAGCAATGGGACCTTACCGCCGTCTTTGTGCTGACCCAGTGTCATTATACCGCCAAGAATTATTGTGCTGTCATCCGGTACTGTGACTATTGTCTCAATATTGTTCTCGCTTTTCGCCGGTGGTGGTTCATTTTGTGCGAGCTTCTCTCCCGGAGCTATTTGATAACTTGAACGTGTCATTTTTATTTCAAGACGAAGCAAATCACCTTCACTAATATGAGGTGTGATGTCAAGTTTAATCCCGGACGCAAATTGGTCAAAAGTGTAGCTTGTACTCTTGAGTTCAGCGGTGGTACCAACAGTCTCGGAGCTCCTAGCTCCATATATGGTATCCGTTGTATCAATATGTCCCAGCTCATTATCGTTAACCAAAATCTTCGGCTTGGCAAGTACACGCCCATAGTTCTTCGTCTGCATCAGTGTCAAAAGTGCTTGGATATGATGGTCACCGTAGAAACCCTTGCCTGTACCTCCCTTAGATGAAAAATCCTGGAATTTATCCCGACCTTTTGCGGCATCGATGGCATCTATAATCGAACGAGTAGATGTAGCGCCTGTAATGTGGTCTACCAGACCGCTGGTGTAGTCCAAATTTGGGAAGCTTGAGACAAGTTCCAAATCATACTGAAAGGTATCCGTCCTGCTGATTTCGACAAGCGTAACATCAATCAGCACCTGTGGCCTTCTTTTGTCCAGAGTCTTTATCAGCTTCCTTATCCATTCCTGGTTCTTCTTGCTGGCGTAAACAATCAGGGAAAACGTACTTTCGTCTGCAACAATCTCGATGTTTTCTTCTTTCTTTACGACCTGTTGTATTTTGCCTTCCTTGTCCTTGATGGTCTCCTGAATAAGCTGCTCTAAAACAGCCGCTAAATCCATTGGGTTTTGATTTTCGAGCGGATAAATTTCGTATGGAATCGCCTCTGCGAGCGTCTCACTGTCAACGTAGCTGATAATCGTTGCTATCTGGATGTGCTGTTCGGCTGTCGCGTTCACTAAAAGGGAATTGGTCGATGTGATTATCACTACCTGGGGCTCTTCCACGAGGCCCTCGCTTACCCCAGCCGGCGCCGCGGGCGCGGCGGCTTTAGTCGGCGCTGTTCTTGCAGAAGGCCCCCCTCGCTCGCCGCCGATTATCCCGAGCTCCTGCAGCTTGTTCCTTACCTCCTGGGCGTCAACGTGCTGAATATCATATAACCGAAGTGTTCGCAGGTCCTGCTGCTCCACATCAAGAGTATCTATCAGCTCATCGACAACATTCAGTTCATCCTCAAATCCTATCATTAGAATTCGGTTTGTCCGTTCGTCCGCATCAAGATAAACGGTAGGCGTGGTCGGAGTGGGTTTGGCGGCTACGGCTTTTTTGGCGGCATCCCGCCGGCGTCTGAAGGCTGCTGTCGACTCTCCCCTTCTGCGAGTGATTGTCGGTGCCTCCCGCTGCGCAATCGTAACTGATATTGTCCCTAACTGCTCCACAAGTGTTTTAACTTTCGGGGCGAGGGTCTTTGCCATCGTGTATTTTAACTGTCTGAATCTGAATTGCTTCGGTTCGCCGGGCCTGTCAATAATTTGCAACAGTTCTTCTACACGGCCCATACGGTATGCATAGTCGGTAACGATTAGCGTGCCTGTGTCTGTGATATCCGTGATATTTGCGCCCAGCTTCATCTGGCCCAGAAGATTCTTCGCACTGGCAGTATCTATGTATTGCAGGTCGAATAGCCGGGTTACGATTACATCTCCGTATTCAACCTTACCTTTCTCGTCATACATCAGGGTAGGGTCGATGTCCAAAACTTCTCCGGAAGGAACTATGGTGACAAGATTGCCCTTACGGGTCATCACAAAGTTCCTGAACTTCAGCACAGACTCGGCAAGCGGATACAACTCCCTGACCTTGACGGGTCCCTGCAATTTAAGCGTAACATCGCCTTTGACCTTGGCGGGGTCATACATATAATCGAGATTCAGGTACTTGCCCACCAGGTCCAGAAGGTCTACGACATCCAGCTTTTCCGGCAAATCCAGTGTAAGTTCTTCCTCGCCTATAGGGGTAGGCTCGGGCTCATACGAGCGCCTTTGAATAGTTGGCTCTGCATCAATGGCCGTCTCTTCAGTCTCAGCCGTTTCCTCTTCTGTTTCCGGCTCAGCAGAAACCTGCGCCTGCATTTCTTCAGCCGCTGTTTTACCTTTAGTTTCAGCTTCTTTAGATTCCTGTGGTTTTCCGGCGGGCTGCTCTATTTCTTCGGTCTCAGCCAAAGGTTCAGTCGGCTCTTTTTGCTGTGGCGCGGTCGTAGCTGTTACCGGCCTACCTGATTCGGCTATTGCTTTCTCAGCCTCGGCGAGCTCCTCCAGCAACCTGCCAAAAAACTCATCCTGTTGTGCACCCGTCTCGGCGGAGGCTTGTCGAGCCGGAGCAGTGTCGGCTTGCTGCGAGGGTTCGTTGGAGCCGGGTGTCTCTTGCGGCTCGGCCGGCTGTAGAACGCCGATTTCTTTATTTCGAATCCGTCCTATGGCGGCGATAATCTTTTCAAGCTCCTCGGCTGGGGCTATCGCTATTACTGCGTCGTCGTGGATGTCTATAATTACCCTTGTCTTTGGGCCCTTCGCCGGCAGCTCAGAAAATGTTCCTATCGATATATTCCCAACTTCAGACGCGATATCCTCATTGGACGGCAAATCTTCGGCTTCAGACACAGCAAAAATGGGTTTTACGACGTACTGCTGCTCGGCATCAACAAGCTCTAAAATCGCATCGGCCTTGATGAGCTCTTCTGCCGAAGCCGTTACCAAAAGCGTGTTGGGGCCTGGAAGCTGCGAAACCGTCCCTATCTCAAGCTGCGTCAGGTATCCCCTGCCCTGCTCAGCAGTTATGTGTCTCAAAGTAAAAACCCTGTACCGCGGTGGGCCAGCTTTATCGGCCTGCCCCTTAGGGGCCTGCTCAGCCGCAAAAACCAAACCGCCACACAAAAACACCAAAAAGCAAAAAACAAGGCCTGCCAGTCGCTTTTTCGCCCTCCCGTAAGGGATACTGTGTACAATCTGTCCTTCTGCTGACATAAATTACTCCTAAGTCCCTCTTTCAAAAGCTCTTACGTTTAGTTAAATGGTTATTGGTAACTGGCAATTATTTAACCAATTACCAGTAACAAGTTACCAAATCCGAACCCTCTATAAAATCAGACAAGGAAACTATCGAAAAGTTCCCGTTTTTCGGCTTTTTCAGTATAAAATCCGGCGATGAGGACACAGGAAAACTGGGCCGGGGGCGTCAATTAAATCCGTAAGTTTTTACGCAAAAGCGTTAAAAAAGTCGCATCAAACGCGCAAGTTGGTCAGAAAAATTGGTAAAAATTGGTAAAAATTTGCAAAAATTCGTAAAAATTTCAAAAAATTCGCAAAAATTGCGCTGAATTGAGGCTGTTTTAAGCGGTGATCGCGCTACCCCCTTGCGCAAATGATTGATTTTTTATTAGCCACAGATTTCCCGAAAAACACGGGGAAGCAGACGTCCGGAAACTACACCGGAGCTTTCACAGATTACACGGAGGGTTTTTAAGGTTTTTGGACACAGATTCACACTTTCACACTGTCTCCTTCGACAAAGCTCAGTGCAGGCAAGCTCAGGACTTTCGCTTCGCTACAGCTTGCGCAAATTTGCGCGCGGCGGTGCGCAGAGTCAAGACACCAGGCACATCGGTTGCGGTTGCGCAGCTCGTTACGGCTATCGTCCTGCGGTTAGCGTAAAAAACCACTGGATGCAGACAAGCTAGTGCTGCCGGAGGGTGGCCGCCGAAAGCGGGATATAATCGTCGCCCGGCCCTCGTGACCCGAGAGGGAAGACGGACGACTGATGACAGCCGGCGGATTTTCAATTTGACGGATT
>Ga0315544_1003427_pt1 | contig 10499 bp, 10 predicted proteins | sample SalMarSW160130MG_2_FD_202543 | JGI IMG/M metagenome (GOLD analysis project Ga0315544, IMG submission 202543) | Salt marsh sediment microbial communities from the Plum Island Ecosystem LTER, Massachusetts, United States - Salt Marsh Sediment SW1601-130 ... | reverse complement strand
AAATAATAATCTTTAGAACACTGGACAAAGAAGATGTAAGAATAATATTAAAACCGATGATCGATAAACTCTCAGAAAGCCTTCAGGAAAAATATAACGTATCACTGCAGGTAAGCAAAGAAGCCGAGGAAATTATAATCAAAAATGGCTACAGCGGGCAATATGGTGTAAGAGAACTTAAAAGAACACTTGACCGTATGATACAGATCCCTTTAAGCAAATTGATATTGAGTGGTGAGCTAAGAAAACATAATGCCTGGCTGGTGGCATGTGAAGGGGATACTGTTTCAATTATTCCTAAGAGTTAAAATAAAAGAAGAATAGAAAGTTTATTTATATTCTTATCATTATATTTATTATAAATACCCATGCAATATAGGCTATAACTGCTAAAAGTATTTGTGTTCACTCTCTAATTTTATCTACTCCCATTAGCCATGCTATTACACCCAATGCACCGACTCCAAAAATTACCCAAGAAACTAGATTAAGATTTATTTCATTTTTTGCTAATAATGCAACACCCCATAGTGTTGTATAGAGTGCTATAATCTCCCATGGAAAATAAGCTGAAAGTCTTCTTCCATATGTATCACCAGGTGCTTTAGTTGCTCTTACACCTGCACTCTTTTTTTTACCTATATAAACTTCATATCTACTCATTTATTACCTCCATTTTTTAGTATAATTTACATAATAATTATATTAAATATAAGTGACTATACCATAGACATATGTATGTAACGATGCGAGTAAATTAATAGAAAATAAAGTGTTAACTACTTTAATATTCTCAAATATTGTGGTTAAGGATTAGTTTGAAGGGAGGTTAATCTAACCACTCTCCCTCCACATACGCGTCTCCAGGGTATAATTACCTAAAAGTATTCCAAACATTTTAACAAATTCAAACCCAAATGCATTTTTTATTCTTCTAGCAATTTTATTTTATTAACCTTTTTTTCTGTTCCACCAGTACGTTCTATATCCAACCAAATCTTTAAAAGCTCTTGGGCCTTTTTTTTTGCTATAACCAATGAACCCATGGTAATTATCTGACAATCATTAGATAGAATAGATCTTTGAGTAGAATATATATCATGGCAACATGCAGCTCTAATACCTTTAAATTTATTAGAAGATATAGCCATTCCTATCCCTGTACCGCATAATAATATTCCACGGTCATAATTTCCACTTTGCACCTCTTTAGTTACTTCTGCTGCCTTATCTGGGTAATCAATAGATCTTAGGTCGTTTACTCCAAAATCTTTATAATCTATTTCCTTTTCTATTAATACTTCTATTAATGAATTTTTCAAATCTATAGCTATTTCATCACAACCAATGGCTACTTTCACTTTTTTTCTCCTTTTAAACTTTGTTTATATCTAAATATGGCCTCGATTTCAGTCATTTTTATAAATTTAATAAAATTACTTGGGTCAAGAGATCCTCTGGTTATAGCAAGCCCATCTACATCAGGAACCCTTATAATTTCTCTTCCATTTTCTATATTTACACTACCTCCATAGAGAATTCTTACAGTCCTGGCAATTTTAGAGTTGTGCAGATTAGATATAATATTTCTTATTAACCTATGAGAATTATCAATTATATCTATAGATGCTGAATGTTTTTGACCAATAGCCCACACTGGTTCGTAAACTAAAGCCATTTTAGACAGAAATGGTCCTGGAATATCTTTTAATCCAATCGATAGTTGACGTTTTAGAACTTCTTTAGTTTTAACTTTGTTCCTCTCTTCCATAGTCTCTCCCACTAATAGAATTGGCAGGAGACCATTCTTATAACAGACAAGTACTTTTTTATTAATAACAGCATCTGTTTCACCAAATAAATTTTTTCTTTCTGAATGTCCAATAAACACAAAACGGCAACCAATATCTTTTAAAATCATAGGCGATATTTCTCCGGTATAAGGACCAGATTCCTTCCAAAATATATCCTGAGTTCCATAGCTTATGTTAAAACTTCCTAGTGTATCTATCATTGACTTTAAGGATACGGGGTCTGGAAGAATATAAACTTCTATGAGATCTGTCCTGTATTCTTTCAGATTATTTTTTAAAACCTTAATAAAATCAATAACTTCAGAGCATGATTTTTTATAAATTTTCCAATTAGCACCTGTTATCATTTTTCTAAAAATCTTCATATTATATTTAAAGAATTTCTACAGTTTCTTTTTAAATAGATTGCTGTACTCAGGAACTATATCTTGGGTAAATTTCTTTATACCTTCCTCAGTTTTTACATGAGATAAAAGTTTATCTATTACTGATAGTGGAAGAGTAGCTATATCTGCTCCAACTAGTGCTACTTCTCTAACTTGTCTGGGATTTCTAATACTTGCAGCTATTAACTCGGTATCAGTTATATGATAATTATCAAAAATTTCTCTTATCTGAGATACCAGGTCAACTCCTGAGACAATACCATTATCCTCTAAAATATTTTCATTTTTCTCCATGCCCTCTGCAGGATAATAATCTTCTTTTTTAAAATCTATATTACTTTTTGAGCGTATATAATCATCTATACGACCAACAAAAGGAGAAACAAATCTAGCACCTGCTTTAGCAGCAATTAAAGCTTGTTCTGGGGTAAAAATTAAAGTACAGTTTATTAGTATGCCTTTATTTGATAGAAATTTTATTACTTTAGTAGCATCAAAGTACTTCATACGCTCATCCCCAATAGAAGAATTTATTGGAATTTTTACGACTACATTACCAGCTATCGGATTAAAAGTTTCATATAAAAAATAACCTTGCTCAACCATTCCTTGATATGTATTACCTATAACCTCTAAGGAAACTGGAAAACCTTTTACAAGTTTTAATATCTGGTTAATATAGGTTTTTATATTAATATCTCTCCCCTTAGCTTTTTCTACCTCTACCGCAGCCTTTATAAGTGAAGGATTGGTAGTAACACCATCTAATATACCTATTGATTGCACCTTTTCTATTTCATCTAGTTTGCCCGAGTCGATAAAAATCTTAATTTTTATCACCCTTTAAATAGTTCATATTATTTACTGCTCTTTTTATTAGGATTGTATCTTTTATAAATAGTTTCTTCCCCAAATGCATTAATATATTTATAACCAGTTTCACATACTTCCTTAAAATCATTCATGGTATCAAAATCTTCTTTAGTAAACTTTTTCCTAATAGATAAATCTGAATCGGGATTATCCGCAAACATTAACTTTCGATATATTAATAGCTTAGCGCAATTATTAACTATATCTACATAAACTAATGCTTCATTCAAATTCCTACCTGCTACAAATAAACCGTGAAAAGGAACTGTACATATTAATGCTGCATCTTTTTTTTCTTTACGCCTTTTTTTAAAATTTTCAACAACTCTTTTGGCTTGAATTTTTGAAGATGGAACTGTTTCTTCAATAAATTCTATAGGTTGCTCTCCAATCATTACTCTAGACATTTCACTTACATTAGGTATGTTCATGTGAGCAGAAGCAAAAACAAGGGGATACAAAGGATGGCAATGAATTACTGCATTAATATCAGAGAAGTTTTGATATATCATATAATGAGTTGGAGCTTCTCTAGTTATCAAATTTACATCTCCTATTACTGGTATTTTACAAAGATCTGTAACAATTATTGAATCAGGAGATATACTCCAATAGTATTTTGGACCCGACATTACTTCATTAATATATATTAGATTTCCATCTCTAACTGAAATATTTCCTCCAGCTAAATCAGTTAACTCTTTTTCATATAGCAACTTAGCTACTTTACAAATTGATTCTGCAATTTTTTTATTTTTTTTCATTTTTTCCCTTCTTAAAAAATTATAAAATATTATCTATTTTTTTAGTTTTTCTTTTTTTAATATTCCTAAATATTTTTTTTGATATATATAATTCCATTTCTCGACACATCTAGGTTCATAATATTCTATTTTAGAAGATGCTAAGCTTAGTTGTCTTCCTTGTTTTAAATCTTTAATTTCTTTATCAGCTATTAACTGCATAATAATATTCCCATGTGATGTTGTTTCACCTGGACCTATATAAACAGGTGTATTAATTGCATTTGATATACTTTTGCTTAATAAAAAACTTTTACTCCCGCCCCCAACAATATAAAATACCTCAATCTTTTTATTTATTAAATCTTCAAGAACATCTTTAAAAAATCTTATTCTAAAAGCTAAACTCTCATATATCGTCCTAGCAATTTCTCCAATACTATTAGGTTCAGGTATATTATATTTATTACAGTATTTTTTTATTGTTAAACTCATATTCGGCTGTAATTTTGTAAATAAATTATTATCTATATTAATTATGGATCTTAAGGATTCAACCTCATTAGCTAGTTTTTCAATTTCTTCCCAAGATAAGATATTATTATTCTTAATCCAATTTTTTCTGCATTGTTGTATCACCCATAAACCTGTAATATTCCTAACTAGTAACTTTTTACCTTCAGCTCCACTTTCATAATAAAAACCGGTTTCAATAAATTTTTCTTTTATAATTAAATCGTCCATCTCTATACCCATGGTGCACCATGTTCCTATACTAATAAACCCCCATGTTTTTTTATGATCTTTTATAGGAAGCCCAGCTACAGCAGAACATGTATCATGAGTTACCGGTAAAACAACTTTAGTTTTTGAAATATTTAGTTCATTTGCTATATTTGCCCTTATTTTGCCAATTACTTTACCAGGTTCTGAAACTTCAGGAAAGATTTCAACTGGTAGTCCTACTTTTTTTATTAACTCATATTCCCATTTATTATTTTCTATATCAAACAAAAAGGTAGTAGCAGCTTCAGAAAATTCACATATTATTTCTCCTGTTAAAAAAAAATTAAATAAATCTGGTATCATTAATAATTTGTAAGCATTTGCTAACTCATAAGCTCCTATTTTTTTTAAATAAAATAAATTAAAAATACTAGATATTGGATGCAAGCATCCTCCGATAGTCAAATATAATTCTTTTTTTTCTATAATATTAAATAAGCTTTTATAAAAAAAATAACGACCTTTATCTCTATAATGTATTGGATCACTTAGCAATCTATTTTTTTTATTAATAAAACTAAAATCAACCCCCCAAGTACAAATACCAAGAGATTTGATATCTCTATACATGTTAAAAGCCATTTTTATACTAATTTTCATTTCATGATATAATCTTTTTATATCCCAATACAATGTCCCTAAAACTAAAACAGGAGTATTCTCAAATTCATGTATTTGAAATATTTTAAAAGTGTTTCCGTCAAATTCCGATATTAATGCACGTCCATGACTAGACCCCATATCAAAAATTAAAAATCTTTTAGAAGTCATAAAAATTAAACCCTTTAATCTTAAATAATATTTTAATAATATCTATAGTGTTTCAAATTCTTTCTTACCTCGCATAACATCTAATGTAACAGCCGCTAGCAATATTAATCCAGAGATAAATTGATTATAAAATATTGAAACACCTAATAATTGCATGCCATTAGAAATAAGCCCAACTATTATTGCACCAATAACAGTTTTACCTATACCTCCTCTGCCACCTGTAATACTCGTTCCCCCTAAAACTACTGCAGTTATAACTTGAAATTCTAAACCTTGTCCTAAAGTTGAACCTGCAGCATTCATTCTAGCAATAGTAATTAGACCCGAAATTGAACATAAAAACCCAGTTATGGTAAAAACAATCATAGTTATTAATTCCACTCTTATACCTGATATTCTAGCTGCAGTCGAATTGTTTCCAATAGCATATATAGATCTACCAAAAGATGTTCTGTTTAATACAAAGATAGCAATAATTGTAATTATTATTGTTATATATACGATTATAGGGACTCCTAACAGCCTACTTTGGCCAATTCTTAAAAAAGATTCAGGGAATCCATATGTTGTTTGTCCTCTAGTATAAATTAATACTATCCCACGACCAATGCTAAGACCTGCTAAAGTTACGATCAATGCTGGTATTTTAACTTTAGCCGTAAAAAATCCATTCCATAAACCAAAAGCTAAACCAACTAAAATACCTATTATAATAGGTACTATAACTGGTCCTCCTTTTGCTAAAATATCACCAGTTATTACGGCGGTTAAAGCAAAGATAGATCCTACAGATACATCAATACCCCCCAACAATATAACCATTGTCATACCAACGCCAATTATTGTTATAACAGAAATACTAACTATTATGTTAATAAAATTTTGGAAAGTGAAAAAAACTGGAGATATAGAACCTATTATTAAGCTCAATCCAATTATTACTAAAATTAATATCCAAGACTCTGGTAAATATTTTTTTACCCTACCTTTTATTTTTTTAATAATTTTACTCAATTTACTCTCCTTTAATTACTTACAAGCTCTGCTAGTAAAGAACTCGGTGTATGATTTTTTCTGTATAAAGTCTTTTTAACTTCACCTTTTTTTAAAAGTAAAATTCTATCACTTATACTATAAACCTCTTCGTAATCAGAAGTTAGCAATATTACAGATTTTCCAGAATTTCTTAAAGATAATAAAATATTATAGAATTCTGTCCTTGTACTAACATCAATACCTTTTGTAGGTTCATCTAAAATTAATATATCTTGATCTTTGGCAAGCCACTTTCCCAAAACAACTTTCTGTTGATTTCCACCACTTAAATATTTAACTTTTTGCTTTAAATTAGGAGTACTTATAGATAACTTCTTAACAATTTTAGAGATTATTTCTTTTTCTTTATTTAAATTTATGATTCCTAATAATTTAGAAATATTTTTTAAAATTACAATAGAGCAGTTTTGCATAACACTCATATGATAAAATATACCACTTCTTTTTCTATCCTCTGTAACAAAACCTAAACTATTTTTAATTGATTTTACGGGACTTAATTCTTTAATTATATTACCGTTTATATAAATATTTCCTGAATAATCTTTTATTAGTCCAAATATTATATTTGCAATCTCGCTTTTACCTGCACCCATCAAACCTAAAATACATAATATTTCACCATAATTTGCATCAAAACTTACATTATTTAAAATATTTTTATAACCTAGATTTCTAGCAGATAAAGAAGTACGTATATTTTTTAATTTTTTCTCTGATTTCTTTTCAATATCTGTAATATCATTTTTAACTTTTTGTCCAACAATTTTTTCTACTAAAAAATCTCTTGAAAAATCTCTTTTCTTAAAAGTACCCACTAACTTTCCATCCCTTAAAACAGTAGCCCTATCGCAAATATTTAGTACTTCTTCCAAAACATGGGTAATATAAATTATTGAAATATTTTTACTCTTTAATACTTTCAAAGTGCTGAATAGTTTTTCTTTTTCTCTTCTACCTAAAGAAGATGTAGGTTCATCCATTATTATTATTTTTGCTTTTTTAGTAATAGCAGAAATTATTTCAATTAATTGAATTTTCCCAATATCTAAGTCCTCTATTTTTGTATAAGGCGAAACATTTATTTTATAATCCTCCAATATTTTTTTTGTTTCAAAAAAAACTTTTTTCCAACTAATAAAACCTTTTGGTTTATAATAGTAATTATTCATAAAAATGTTATCCATTATTGATAAATGTGGGAAAACATTTAACTCTTGGTGAATGAATTTAAGACCTAAATTCAAACTTAATATAGGATTAATATTTTTAATTTTTTTATTATTTATGAAAATCTCTCCGGTATCTTGTTTATATAACCCATTTAAAATTTTTATGAAAGTAGATTTACCAGCACCATTCTTGCCTAGTAATCCATGTATTTCTCCTTTTCTTAATTTAAAACTAAAATTATCTAAAGCCTTACCACCTGGAAAAATTTTTGTAATTTTTTTAGCTCTAAGAGTTATTTTATCATTCATTACTTCTTAATTATAAATATTAAAATATAATAATTAACATTTTTTTAATAATCCCCCCGATATATCGGAGGGATTATTAAACATTTTTTACAAAGAAATACTTTATCTAATATTATATCCTACTACTGTGAAATATCTTCCCATTCCTTGTCTCCCCAGAGATATTTATAAGTATCAATATCTCTAAAATCAACTACATCTCCTCCAAAGAATAGTAAGCCTGGTACAATTTCAGGTCTACCTTGTATCCACGAATCTAGCATTATACCTGACCATACACCAATTAGATAGGGATATTGAGAAAAACAACAGGTCATTTCTTTATTCCTAATAAGATTTAAGGTTTGAGGATTACCATCTACACCAACACTTATTATATGACCTTCTTCTCCGGCTGGCTTAAATATATCTAATTCTTTTTGTGCTGTTACTGCAGCATTTCCAAGTAAATCTGTTCCTAACACCATTACATTTATTTCAGGATTCTTTAAAAGCTGATCTTTATATAATGGAATATGTGCATCTCCAAATTCATCTGCTCCACCACTACCAGCAATTTCAGCCGTTACCTCATAATTACCACTATAACTTCTCTCCATTTCATCCATAAAACCATCTACTCGATCATAAAGTGATTGTATTCCAGTTATCCCGTAGTCTTTTAATATATAGGCTTTTTCTCCATCAAGTTCTTCGATAACCCATTTTGCTAAATATTCTCCTGCCTTTCTATTATCTGTTATTAAAAAGCAATCAATATCTGTGCTAACTTCTCTATCAATAGCAAAAAAAGGTGCACCAGTTTCTCTAACCTTATCTATTGCAGGTGATGCCGTAGCATAGTCATAAACTATTAATCCACCGCCCTGAATATTTTGAGTAACAAAATTCTCAATTTGTTGCAATTGTTGAGTAGGATCATCATTACCTTGGGTTACAATAACATCATATCCCATACGACTCATTTCATCTTTTAAACCATGTGCAGCTGCCCAGTAAAAGGGAGCATTTGCATAAGGTATGCTAAAGCCAATTAAACCAGGCTCAACTTTTGAAGCAACAACTTCCTCTTCCTCTGCAGTTGTTGCTGCTTCCTCTGCTTTACATCCTGCTAGAGAAAAAACTACAACCATTGATACACTTAATACAAACACTACTATCCACAATAATGATTTTTTCATCTTCCCTGAACTCCTTTCTCATTTTGACATTTTATTTACTTTTAATAAAATTAATTGTCAGATTTGCTTCAAACCTTTTTCATATTTTATTTAATTGCAAATCTCATTTTACTGATTATTAAAAGCACCTCCTTTCTCCTTTATCCAGTATGAGCTCCGAAAACTAGACACCAAATTAACTAAGTTAAAACTAGCTGATAATACCCATTTTCTTTTCTTTTATCTCTAATAAATTTTTATCAACAGAAATATTCATTTCGAAAATTATTTTATCTTGTCTAAAATAATTAATAGCATACTCATATGGAAGATTATTCTTGCTATAACTAATACCTTCAATAATAGAAATTGGAGAATTATTTTTAATTGAAAGCAATCTAGAATTATCCATATTGGCAATATTGCTATAAAAGAACCTCTTTGCCTCATGAACAAACATGTTGTACTTGTTTTTTAACAAATTTAAAATTGATCCCTTTAAGATATCTTCTTCTTTAAGATCTGGAAAAAGATAAACTGGGAGATATATATCTGTATAGTACCATGGTTCTCCATTAACTAATCTTAACCTAACTATTTCATAAACTTCTTGTTTATCATCTAGCCTTAAAAATTCTTTAATATGCTTTGAAGGATATATTCTTCTAAAATTAATAATTTTATTTTTGACAGTAAAACCTCTATCAGTAAGATATTTGTAAAAACTGACAGCTTGACCCATTAGACCTTTTTTGAATGGAGTTTTTCTAACAATTAAACCTCTATTAGGAATTTTCTTTAGATATCCATACCCTACAAGATTTTGTAAAGCTTTCCTTACAGTAACTCTACTTACATCAAATTTATCACATAAATTTCTTTCTGAAGGAACAAAATCACCCGTTTTCCATTCTTTACTATCAATTTTTTCTTTTATTAATATTTCTAATTGATAATAATATGGAGATATTTTTTTTATAATCTTTTCTTTTTTTTCATTTGCCATTTTTCAAATATATATAAATTTATAAAGCATATCATTGGTAATATTTAATATGTATTGGTATTATAGATACAATTGGTATTTTTGTCAAACTAAAGAGATAAATAATAAGAGGTCTTATCAGATGAGAGCAAGAAGAAGCTCTAGCTATGAATTTCAAAAACAGGCATTAGAATCCATTGTACTGAGTTTAACCAAACAAGCAGAGTTGTACAGATAATATTATAGTAGTAACAAACCGTTTAAAAAATACTAAATAAAAGACTGATTCTTTGAAATATAAATTTTCTTACTTCAAATTGTAAAAGGCATCCAGCCCCAGAAATTCTGCTTCGCTGCCCAGTTCTTCCTCTATTCTCAGAAGTTGATTGTACTTGCAGACTCTGTCCGTTCTTGAGGGAGCACCTGTTTTTATCTGGCCGG
>Ga0315544_1003421_pt1 | contig 10503 bp, 4 predicted proteins | sample SalMarSW160130MG_2_FD_202543 | JGI IMG/M metagenome (GOLD analysis project Ga0315544, IMG submission 202543) | Salt marsh sediment microbial communities from the Plum Island Ecosystem LTER, Massachusetts, United States - Salt Marsh Sediment SW1601-130 ... | reverse complement strand
GGTTTATCGGCTACCAGGACCTGTACAGCACCAACGGCTATCTGTTCGACATTCCCGCATCCTGGGCCGACGCGCACGCACAAGGCCGGTACCTGGCCACGGGGCGTTTCAGGGACGGCGGTCAGGGTGGCATGGGGCCGGCGTTGTTCGCCTATCGCCCCTGGCTGCCCGATGGCTCGGCGCCGCCCTCAGGCACGCACCTGGTCGAGACCACCCTGCTGCTGTACGAGAACGTGTACAACACCCCCGACTTTGTGCGCTGTCTGGACGGCTACCAGCACGCCGACGAATGGGAAGGTGGCGCCTGGATGACAACCCCCTCGGGCAAGAGCGCCGTGCTGTTCGCTGGCACCAAGAGCACGGGCACAAAGCACTGGTACGGCTACATCAACCCCCTCGGCCCCGAATATCCCTGCGTAGATCAGCATGTGACAGATTTCGACACGTGCCGCATGGCCGATGGCTCATCCTGTCCAGTGGAAGACTATGCGGGTTGCTGTGACGAGGAGCAAGTAACTTGCGTGAGTTACAGGGGATGGTGGAGCACCCGCTTCGATGCCCAATTTATCCTGTACGACCCGGCACAGCTCGCCCAGGTTGCCGCCGGCGCCATCGAATCCTGGGAGCCGCAACCCTACACTTCTCTGGACATAGACGAACACCTGTACCTCGATCCGCCGGCGGGGGATCAGGTGGCGCTGGGCTGGGGCAACCAGCGTCGCTACCGCATCGGTGCGGTGGCCTACGACCGGGAAAACGCTCTACTGTACGTGCTGGAACTGTACGCCGACGGGGGCAAGCCGGTAGTGCACGTCTGGCGCGCTGAGGGATAGGCGCTGTAGGACAAGTGAAAGGAGACGTTGTGAAGCGTCAAACGTGAAGACGTGTTGCGTGACAGGAGTGAAACCCTGATCTGATGTACGACAAAAAGGGAGGGGAAAATGCGAACCCGAACGGCTTTGATTAGCATTGTGTTGCTGGCAGCCGCGACGGTGCTGCTCATCGCCAACTCGGCGGTAGCTGGCTGGCCGGTCCAGAGCTTCGACGGGAGTGTTTGGGTGCAGAGCTCTCAGGGGATGTACGGGGGCATCATTGAGGCCCTGGCTGTTTCCCCGAACTACGCCAGCGACCACGCCCTCTTCGCCGCCACCTCGGTCGGGATCTTCAGGTCCACCGACGGGGGCAGCACCTGGACGACGCCTACAGCAGGCTGGCTCATCTACGGGCAAATGAAGGCGCTGGCCATCTCTCCCGCCTATGCCACTGACCGGACGGTTTACGCTGGCTCCGCAGGGGCCTTGTACGGCGGTGTGCGCAAATCCGCCGATGGCGGCGACTCGTGGCAGTTGGTCAACACGGGCCTCACAGAGACCTACGTGTATGTCCTGATTATCTCGCCCAACTACACTTCCGACCAGACCCTCTTTGCGGGGACGGGTGGCGGTGGAGTTTTCAAGACCACGAATGGTGGGGGTTCCTGGAGCGCGGTCAATACTGGTCTCACTAACCTGTATGTGAACGCCCTAGTCATCTCCCCCAATTACGCTAGTGATCAGACCCTATTCGCTGCGATGGGGGATGGAGTCTTCAAGTCCACCAACGGCGGCAATTCCTGGAGTGCGGTCAGCAACGGACTCACCACCACCCAGGTACGATCGTTGGCTCTCTCGCCAGATTACGCCAGCGACCAGACCATCTTCGCGGGTACCGGTGGCAGTGGCGTTTTCAAGTCCACCAACGGCGGCGACTCCTGGGGCAGCAGCGGGCTTCCCAGCACGTACGTGAACACCATGGCTCTTTCGCCAAGCTACGCCAGCGACCAGACCATCTTCGCTGGCACCGGCAGCGCGGGGGTCTTCAAGTCCACTGACGGCGGCGACAACTGGGAGGCTGCCAACAGCAGACTCACCAACATCCAGATGGAGAGCCTGGCCACCTCGCCGAACTACGTCAGCGACAGCACCCTATTCGCCGGTACTTACGGCAGTGGTGTTTTCAAGTCCAGCTCTGGCGGCAGCTCCTGGAGCGCAGCCAGCACCGGCATCACCAACATTGACGTCGTGGCCTTGGGCATCTCGCCCAGCTATGCCACCGACCAGACCCTTTTCGCCGGGACCCAACTCCTGGGCGTGTTCCGCTCCACTGACGGTGGCGCCTTGTGGACGGCAGCCAGCAGCGGGCTGACCAACTTGTGGGTGGAGGCCCTGGCCGTCTCGCCAGGCTATGCCAGCGACCAGACGCTTTTCGCCGCAATCTACAGTGGCGGAGTGTTCAAGTCCACCAACGGGGGCAATTCTTGGACGCCGGTCAACAGCGGGTTGACGAGTTGGAGCGTGGAGTCCCTGGCTCTCTCGCCGAACTACGTCACGGACCAGACCCTCTTCGCTGGCGCCTATAGCGGCAGCGTCTTCAAGTCTACCAACGGGGGGAGCACCTGGAATGACGCCAGCCCCGGACTCCCCTCAAAGCAAGTGCAAGTGCTGGCCGTTTCCCCCAACTACGCCAGCGACCAGACCCTCTTTGCCGGCATATATCAGGGCGGGGTGTTCAAGTCTACCAACGGTGGTGATTCCTGGAGCGCGGCTAACAGCGGGATCACCAACATGGAGATAACCGCTCTGGCCATCTCTCCTGGATATGCCACGGACAGGACACTTTACGCAGGGACCTACGGCGGGGGGATCTTCAAATCCACCAATGGCGGGGATTCCTGGGGCGCGGCCAATAACGAGTACGCTTCTCACCTATACGTCCTCGATCTGGTTCTTTCGCCAGATTACGTCACTGATGGAACCCTCTATGCTTCCTTCAGTTGGGTCTACGTATCCACGGACCGGGGCGGTTCGTGGACCAAGCTGGGCGCCACGCTACCATGGAACCGTTATGCTCCGGTCTTGGAGGTCGCCCCAGATAGTCCACAGACGGTGTTCGCCGGCACGGACGGCCAGAGCCTCTGGCGGTACACGAGTGCCGTTGGCCCCACGCCCACACCTACTGCAACGGCCACGCCAACCTGTGAGAACGTCCTGCCCCACGGCGATTTCGAGGCCGGCCTCCTGCCACCCTGGGGTTCGGTCGGCGGGACGCAAGTCACCACCGCCCGGGCCCACGACGGCATCCGCAGCGTCCGTCTGGGCGGCGCCAACAACGCCTGGGACGAGGTCTTCGCTGGCACAGAGCTCCCACCCAGTGCAATGTCCATGACGCTTTCTTACTGGTGGTACGTGGAGAGCGCGGATCCAGATCTCAACGCGGACATCATGGTCGTGGTGGTTGGGGATGAGGGTGACGAGATGGCCATTGAGACCATCACCAACAGTTCGCCCAGAAATGTCTGGCATCAGAGCACCTTTGACATGGGCAGCTACGCCGGCCAGTTCACGGGCGTGACATTCCACGCCGAGACCAGCGAGGAGAGTCCCACCAGCTTCTACGTGGATGACGTTCAGGTGCAGGTCTGTGGCGCCAGGCAGCGTGTCTACCTGCCCATCGTCTTGAAGAGCTACCCGTGAAACTTTTCGTTCACTGAACCTTGAATGTAAGCGCCCAGATGACCGGAAAAGGAGATTGAAATCATGCAGCGAAACCAGAGATGTCCGGTGACTGTCATTATCAGTCTGCTGGCTGTTGTCGCTTTCCTCACGGCCCTGTCCAGTGCCGCCCTGCCGACCGCTGGCTACAGTCCCTCCGCTTCCACGTTCGCTGGCCACCTGGTGGCCCTCGCCCCCAGCAACATCACCCACATCTGGGCCAACGAGGACGGCGACAAGGTCTGGCGCTCCGAGCTGCGCGCCACCGGCGACCTCAATGCGGTGCTCAACTCGGTGTGGGACGGCACGGGCATCTCCCTGTTTGTTTGGTGCCCGCAACGAAGTGGTGGCCTTCAACCTGGTGCTCGAAGCGCCCACATCCAGTGCCACCAACGTCAGCGTGAGCCTGACCTCGCTGACCGGCCCCGGTGGGGCCAGCATCACCACCGTTCCTGCCAGCGGCGACGGCGTGTTCAACTACGTGGGACGCAACATCGAGTTGTTCTACGTGCGCTACCTGGAGATCAAGGGCCTCAGTGTTGACCTGGCCTACAACGACTACGACGAGCGGCACATCCCAGAGCGATGCCGCCGGCCCTACGATGAAAACGGCATCGGCACGGGCGCCTGGGAGGATCGGCCATGCCACAACCAGTTCTACCCCGAAATCGCCGTGCCCCTCGAGTTCCACACCCCTTTCACCATTCCCGCCGGCACTAACCAGGCTATCTGGGGCGACATTTACATTCCAAAGGCGATACCTGCCGGCAACTACACCGGCACCATTGAAGTGACGGAGGACGGAGAGCTTACCTGGCAGATTCCCATCACTCTGCGGGTGCGCAATTTCACCCTGCCCGACCTGCCCAATGCCAAGACGATGATATTTTACGAATGGGGGAATGTGAACGATCGCTACCTGGGCGAGGAGAACGCGTGGCCTGAGCCCGGAACCCCTGAGTACGCCCAATCCATCGCGGTGATTGACCGCCACTTCCAACTGGCCCATCGCCACAAGATGTCCCTCATCAACGGCGAGTTGGAGACCGAGCGGCTGGACGACGCCTGGACAGCTTACCTGAACGGTGAGCTGTTCACCCCGGCTCAGGGCTACGACGGCGTGGGCATCGGGGTGGGCAACGGCGTCTACTCCATCGGCACGTATGGAAGCTGGCCGTGGCAGGACGGCACGGAGGCCGACATGTGGGCCAACACCGACCCCTGGGTCAACTGGTTCGATAACCAGGCCTTCGCCACGCCCACCGACTACTTCCTCTACCTCATAGACGAGTCCGACGACTACCCCCAGATCGAGCAGTGGGCGCAGTGGATGGATAACAACCCCGGTCCCGGCCAGCGGCTGATGTCCCTGGCCACCATCTCCCTGCCCGAGGCCATGGATAACACGCCCAGCCTGGACATCCCCACCAGCGGCGCGGGCTTCGGCATCACCTCCGACTGGGAAAACGCCTTGGCCGCGCTGCGGGCCGATCCGTCCAAACACTTCTTCATGTACAACGGCAGTCGGCCAGGTTCCGGCTCCTTCGCCACCGAGGACGAAGGGGTGGCCCTGCGGGAACTGGCCTGGGGACATTACAAGAAGGGGGCCGAGCGCTGGTTCTACTGGGAATCCACTTACTATGACAACTATCAGGGCGACATGGGCCAGACCAACGTCTTCCAACAGGCACAAACGTTTGGCCGCTACGAATATGACAGCGATACGCGGGGGCTGGCTGGCTGGAATTACACTAACGGCGACGGCGTGTTGTTCTACCCCGGCGCCGACACTCGCTTTCCCGACGAGAGCTACGGCGTGCAGGGACCCTTGGCCTCGCTGCGCCTGAAGCTGTGGCGGCGCGGCATTCAGGACGTGGACTACCTCACCCTGGCCGAGCCCATCAACCCCACGCGCACCGCTGAGATCGTCAACGAGATGGTCCCCAAGGTGCTGTGGGAATACGGCGTGGACGATCCAGGCGACCCGACCTGGGTGCGCACCGACATCAGTTGGTCCACCGACCCCGACGACTGGGAGGCGGCACGGGCAGAGCTGGCGGACATCATTGAGGGTGCGTTGACTTGCCCCGACCTGGATGGCGACGGTGACGTAGACATCGCCGACATCATGCTGGTGGCCGCACTCTGGCACACCGCTTTCGGTGACGAAGACTACGAGCCCCTCTACGATCTGGACAGCAACGGCAAGATTGACATCGTGGACATCATGCTGGTGGCGATACACTGGGGGGAAGACTGCACGGAACCCACCCCCACTTCCACACCCACACCCACACCCACCTTCACCCCTACCCCCACACTCACCTTTACCCCCACCCCGACAGCCACGCCGTCTCAAACTCCGGAGTCTCCCGAAGTGGCTGGCTGCCCCGTGTTTCCCGCCGACAACATCTGGAACGCGCCGGTGGATACGCTGCCTCTGGATCCCAACTCGGACGCCTACGTCGCCACCATCGGCGCCAACGCTTACTTGCATCCCGACTTCGGCTCCGGAACCTGGGAAGGTGAACCCATCGGCATCCCCTACGTGGACGTGCCGGGCACCCAGCCCCTGGTGGACGTCAGTTTTGAGTACGCCGACGAAAGTGACCCCGGCCCGTACCCCATCCCGCCCGATCCGCCCATCGAGGGCGGGCCGGACAGCGACGGCGACCGCCACATCCTGATCGTGGACCGTGATAACTGCATCCTGTACGAGCTGTTCTACGCCTGGCCCCAGCCCGATGGGAGCTGGCAGGCCGGCTCTGGCGCCATCTTCGACCTGAACTCCCACGCCCTGCGGCCAGCGAGCTGGACCTCGGCCGACGCGGCGGGCCTGCCCATCCTGGCGGGGCTGGTGCGCTACGACGAGGTGGCCAGCGGCGAGATCCGCCACGCCATCCGCGTCACCGCGCCGCACACCCGCCGAGCCTACATCTGGCCGGCGCGCCACTACGCTTCGAGTCTAACCGGGGCGCAATACCCGCCCATGGGCCAGCGCTTTCGCCTGAAGGCCGACTTCGACATCTCAGGCTTCTCGCCGGAGGTGCAGGTCATCCTCCAGGCGCTCAAGACGTATGGCATGATGCTGGCTGACAACGGCTCGTCCTGGTTCATCTCCGGCGTGCCCGACGAGCGTTGGAACAACGACGTGCTCGTCCCGGAGCTGCATCAGGTCAAAGGATCGAACTTTGAAGCGGTGGACGTGTCGTCGCTGATGGTGGATCCCGACTCAGGCCAGGCGGGAGGCCAGTAGCCTACTTGTTGCCCTGAGGTAGCAGGGCAGCAGGAGAGCAAAGGAGCGAGGGAACCAGGGAGCATGGGAGACGCGGTTTCACGAACATACTGAAAAGAAGGGAGAGCCAACATGTTCATAGTTCATGTGCATGTGCACGTCAAGCCCGAGTTCGTGGATGCCTTTCGTGAGGCGACGCTGGAGAACGCCCGCCATAGTGTGCAGGAGGCGGGAATTGCGCGCTTCGACGTGATCCAGCAATTGGCTGACTCGACCCGCTTCGTGCTGGTCGAGGTCTACCGGACGACGGAGGATCCGGCCAGGCACAAGGAAACGGCCCACTACCAGAAATGGCGGGATACGGTGGCGGAGATGATGGCCGAGCCGCGCCACAGCGTCAAGTACGCCAACGCCTTTCCCGATGACGCCGCTTGGGGGTAAAACGGGTAATAACATGAACAGGAAACACGGCTTGCCGCGCTACCTGCGGGCCAGCCTGCGGGGTACCTGGGTGCTGGTACAGAACACGCAACACACATCATGGAGCAAAGATGGCAAAGCCCTTGAAGATCATCATTGATTGGGACGGCACGCTGACGGCCGAGGAAACACAGGTGGCAGCGCTGGCCGAGAGGTCGCTGGACACACTGGCGAGGGAGATCGTCGGCGCGCCGCGGGAGGCATTGGCCGCCGACTACCAGGTCACGCGGGCGCGTCTGCTGCGGGCGCCGCACCGCTACTGGTGGGAGGTCAACGGCCTGGTGGCTTCTTACTGCGACGAGGGCACGTTCATCCTCAACACCACCACGCTGCAGGTGATGTTGAGGGAGAACCCTGCCTACCTCCAGGCCGTGACTGCCGTCTTCCCCCAGGCGGAGTACGATCCAGTCATGGATTGCGTCAACTATCTGTTTCACCGCCACACGGCCGAGCTGCCCCCTTGCTTTCGCCCCGCTGCCTGCGACGTGTTGCTGACCCTGGCCGAGCACCCCGACCGCACACCCATCATCCTCACCAACTCGTTGGGCGACAAGGTGCGTCGCCATCTGGAGACCTTGGCGCTTAATGTTGAGATCGCTGTACTGGGCGACACGCGCCAGTACGAGATGGACCCCGGTTGGGAGCATCGTTTTCCGCACCCACAACTGGGGGACATCCAGGTCTGGCCGGTCAGTGAGAGATACCGGATTGACCTGCGTCGTCCGGTCTACTACCGCGCGCTGGTGCAGGCGGCCAGCGGCGGCTCGCAGTTGGCGGTGGTGGGCGACACCCTCTCACTGCCCGGCGCACTGCCGCTGATGATGGGCATCCCCTTCTTCCTCGTCCGCACGCCCTACACCCCCACCTGGTGTGCCCAGGCCGTGGATGCGCACCCTCTGGGCCGCGTCCTCGACGACTTGGCCGACCTGCCAGCGGCGCTGGACACCCTACCCCTCACTGGATAGCTTCTGCTCTCCGCATAAGCAAGCCCTTTTGTGCTGTGGCCATCACCCCCGGCGGCCGCCACGCCGGATTGTGTCACAATCCTGGCCGAGGATGGTGCCAGCAACGTCTACTTCCTGCGCTTGCGCAAGCCCGAGCGTTTTTAGAACTTGACAACCCACGTCACAAAGTTATAATAGTGGCAAATCAGGACCGACACCAACAATGAATGGCGTCGTTTTCCCGTTTAGGGGGAACTTTTGGCCTCTATGATGCGTCTCTAAAGCAGTACATCACAGGAGAAGTATTTTATGGAGAGACCACCCAGCAAAGTCAACGATTCAATGAGAAAAGGTCAGCCAATGCCTGTGTTGGTCAAGGCCTTCATTACCGCATCGGTGGTCTTCGTGGTTCTCTTCTTCATCACCTTCGGGCTTGGCCTGATCGCCTACGCCAATATCGCCCTGAGATTGCCCTCGCCAGATGAATTGGGAGTTCGCTCAGCCGACTTCGTGAGCACCAAGATCTACGATCGCCAGGGAGGGCTGCTCTACGAGCTGTTTGACCCCCAGTGGGGCAGGCGCACCAAAGTGTCCCTGGAACACATCTCACCTTACTTGATCCAGGCCACTATCGCCACCGAGGACAGGTACTTCTACCAGCACCCTGGTTTCGACCCCCTGGGCATCGCTCGCGCCATCTGGTACGCGATAAACGAGAGGGAGGTCGTCTCTGGCGCCAGCACCATCACCCAACAGGTGGCCCGCAACGTCCTTCTCTCCCCGGTGGAGCGGACGCAGCGCACTCTTTCCCGCAAAATCAGGGAGGCGATCCTGGCCGCTGAGATCACCCGCCGCTATCCCAAAGACACTATCCTGGAGATTTACCTCAACGACATCTTCTACGGCAACCTGGCCTACGGCATCGAGGCCGCTGCCGAGACCTACTTCGACAAGTCGGCGGATCAGTTGAGCCTGGCGGAGGCGGCCCTCCTGGCTGGCCTCCCGCAGGCACCGGCCCTCCACGATCCCTACGGCAATCCTGATGACGCCAAGGCTCGGCAAGGCGTGGTGCTGGACCTGATGGCCGAGGCGGGCTACATCACGCCGGTCCAGGCCGAGGCTGCCAAAGCCGAGGAACTGGAGTACGTTCCTCTGAGCTTCCCCATCCGTGCCCCCCACTTCGTGATGTACGTGCGCCAACTGCTGGAGCGGAAGTATGGGGCCGAAGCCCTTTATAAGGGAGGGCTGCGGGTATACACCACGCTGGACCCCCGCCTGCAAGCCATCGCCGAGCGGGTGGCTGAGGAGCACGTCCAGAGCCTGGCCGAGAAGCACGTCACCAACGCGGCTTTGGTGGCCTTGAAGCCCAACACAGGTGAGATCCTGGCCATGTTGGGCAGCGTGGATTTCTTCGACGAGAAGATAGACGGCCAGGTGAACGTCGCCCTGCGGCTTCGGCAGCCGGGTTCCTCCATCAAGCCCGTTACCTACGTGGCCGCCTTTGAGAAGGGCTGGACGCCAGCCACCCTCATCTGGGACGTGCCGACAGAGTTCCCCGATGGGGCTAATCCACCCTACAAGCCTACTAACTACGACGACAAGTTCCACGGGCCGGTGCTTCTGCGTACAGCTCTGGGAAGCTCCTACAATGTCCCTGCGGTGAAGGCCCTCCAGTTTGTGGGCCTGCCGGACATGCTGGCTATGGCCCAACACCTGGGGATAACCTCCCTCAATCGCCCGGATTACGGCCTGTCTCTGACCCTGGGCGGGGGTGACGTGACCCTGTTCGAGATGGTGGGAGCTTACGCCGTCTTCGCCAATGGCGGAGTGCGCGTCCCGCCGGTGGCCATCGCCTGCGTGGAGGACAGCGAGGGCCGCGTCATCGCTGAAACCTCCCCCCCAAAGCCTGCCCTGAGCGAGGTCGAAGGGTTGGGGGGGATTGAGGGGGGGCAGGGCGAGCAGGTCATCTCCCCCCAACATGCCTACCTCATCACCCATATCCTGGCCGACAATGAGGCCCGCACGCCGGCCTTCGGCCCAGACAGCGTGCTGAAGCTCAGTCGGCCCGCTGCGGCCAAGACGGGTACCACCGACGATTGGCACGACGCCCGGACTATCGGCTACACCCCCGACCTGGTGTGCGGCGTCTGGGTGGGCAACAGCGACAATTCCGCCATGGATCGCGTCGCCGGTGCCGGGGGAGCCGGACCCTTATGGCACAGTTTCATGGAGGAGGCCCTGGCAGGCACGCCGCCCCGCGATTTCGACCGGCCCTCAGGTATCGTGACGGCGGAGATCTGCGCTGACTCCGGGG
>Ga0315544_1003415_pt1 | contig 10516 bp, 11 predicted proteins | sample SalMarSW160130MG_2_FD_202543 | JGI IMG/M metagenome (GOLD analysis project Ga0315544, IMG submission 202543) | Salt marsh sediment microbial communities from the Plum Island Ecosystem LTER, Massachusetts, United States - Salt Marsh Sediment SW1601-130 ... | reverse complement strand
GGAAGAGATCAAACGGCTGGAGCCAAAAGGACTGACGGTCGAGGAAATCACTGGCCTCAGCCTGGAGCCTGGTTAGGGGTATGTAATTGGTAAGGTGCAAGGGGTATGAGTTTAATACGGTTTACACGAAACCTGCGCGACGACCGACAATCCTCGTGCTACCCACAACCCTCCGCCCGATACGCCCCCCGTGACATGTCGCCCACGAACTGCGGCATATCGGGGTGGCCCAGCATCTGCCGGATGGCGTGGGCCTCGCCCGTGTGGAACCAATAGTGGTACGTATTGCGCAGGAGCAACGTCCCCACACTCTCATTGACGGGCTTGCCCTCCCACTCAAACCATCTGCAATCGATCGGGCGTCAACGCGTCCAGGTAGGCGTCAGCGGCGGTGGTGACGGTGCGCCACACGTCCCACATCTCGTCCAGCGGCGGCGTGCTGGGGGCGCAGCCATACCCCACCAGCTCCTGCAGGCCCGGCACCAGCACCAGGCCGTGGGGCCACATCACCCAGTATTTGTGCTCCTGCCACGCCAGATGGCCAACGATCCAGCTAATGCAATTCATCGGCTCCAGGCGGCGGCAGGCATCCTCGTCGGATACCCCCTCCAGGCAGCGCACGAACTCGCTGCGGGCAAAACGCAATTGATCGACCAGTGGATGCGCCAATGCTTCCTCCTATCACTCTTTCACGCCAAAGTACGTCAACACCAGATCGGTTGAACCCGTGTTCGCCACCTCGTGCACCTCGCCGGGGGCCACGGCGACGCAGGTGCCCGCCTCAAGACGATACACTTCGCCATCCACGCGGATCGTGCCCGCGCCCGCCTCCACGAAGAACACTTCGTGCATATCCGCGTGGGCATGCGGGCTGGCGACCTGGCCGGGGCCGAAGCGGGCCTGCGAGAAGCCGGTCACGTGGGGCAGGTCACCCGCCTCAAGCATCACTTTCTTCCTGATCTCGGGGTTGTGAGAGACGTGCCGCTCAGGCAGATCGTCCAGCGAAACGACCTTCACCACATCACTCCTTCGCGATCAGCAGTACGCTGAAGCCACGCACTACAAGCCCAGTCAGCATACCGAGAGTGTAACACGAAAAGCCCCCTGGCACAAAACCAGAGGGCTGCGATCACGCCAGGCTGACACGTCACTTGACCCTCCTCCCCATCCCGAGGCCGCACCGGCCCCATTTGCCCCGGCTGGGGAAATGTGCTAAGATAGCGGGCGCGTTGGGGTGAAACACGTCCAGGCGAGGGGAACGGGTGTCAGGGTGTCCAAGCAGGACCGACAACGAGGCAAACGATGAACAGACGGCGCTCCTTGTCCGAAGGACGGGTGCGCCGTTGCATGTCCACTGGGCAGGTGAGGTGGGCCTACGGCCCGATCCGACCGAGAACAGGCGATCTGCACAACGCTCGAAAGCGGGGATTCCAGATACGGGTGTTGAGTGGCATGTGTCACGAGACTCATAGTTCGGCGTCGCGCACGGATGCTGCGCGGCCAGGTGAAGCAGGCGGGGGGTCAGTGGAACCCGGAGCGGCGCGTATGGGAGATGCGGTCGGACAAGTACGTCCGCACGACCGGGTGGTGGAGTTGGGGCTGGAAAGCCGGATCGTGGAAGGGGGTGGCACATAGATATAGATGCATCGGATGTATATAGCAGTAGATGCTTGCATCTAATAGTATATGCTTGCATCTAATATTAGATGCAAGGGGGTATCCACATAATTCCGTATACTCACATGTTAGGCCGCTAGGAGGCACGCCAATGTTCAATGATGCTTTTGGTTACGATCCTAGACTTCCAGACAACATTCGTGAAGTTTTCATGTGGCTGTGTCAGGATGTCGTTGCACTTCGGAGCAAATGGAGTTTCTACCTAGAACTGTTCGGCGGCCAGGAGAATACAGAGCTACTCTCAGAACTTGCCCGCGCTTCGTTTCAAATCGTCGAAGAGTCGCTTCGCGGCGATATGACGATGGCAATCTCCCGATTGAGCGACCCGCCGCAATCTAAGGGAAAGGACAATCTGTCGCTTACTACTCTCGTTCAACGACTGGGTGAACCCGACGATACAACTGAGATGCTCAAGGATTTTCTGGAAGCTTGTAAGCCGGTTCGGCGGTATCGAAACAAGCGTGTAGGCCACAACGACTTAAACACGACGATCAAGCCTCACGATAATCCTTTGCCGGGAATTGGGCGCAAGCACATTGACCGAATAGTTCAGCTTGCAGAACAGATACTCAATTTGGTTTATCAACGCTTCGTTGATGTTGAGTTGTTTTTTAAGCCTGCTTACATTGGCGGCGCAGATGCGCTGATATTCTGGCTGAAAGTGGCGAAGGAACACGAGGCCACGAAAAGAAATGCACTATTGGGCAACGCGGCCTAACACGCGCTGCAGGCGACGCCGCTTCGCGGCCTTGTATCGCGGCACAATTTGGCTATGTAAGGCACTTTGAATTGATGGGCTCGCCGGGCAAGTCGCGGCGCGCCTGAGCTTTTCCGTTAGGCCGCCCGGCAACATGTTCTTACCAGATTGCAGGTTGGAGGAGATATGCCAAAGCATAGAGAATATGTCGGAAGTCATACCAGATTGATCGAGGAATTGATCGTAGACGGATACGTTGTCAAGCCAGAAGACTTGCAGCGTCTGGATTCAACAATCAAGACTTGCGATCTATTTGGAAATGAGGACTCCAATGCCACAAACTGCCCAATCAAGTATCATGCCTTCATAGAGGATGGTAGCATCAGGCAGTTTCAAAGCATGGATGACTTGATCAATTACCCCAATACCTCGCCTGAGGTAGTCGAGGGCCTTCGAGTAGAACGCAGCGCCAATGACGACCGGAAACTTGAAGTTGAACTGAGCACTTTCGGTGAGATTATCATCGACGTGTGCGGCCCGCCAAACGTGGTTGAGGCAACAGTCCATGCGCTCAGTCGGCAACTGCGCGCTCTAGATCAGAAATACTCTTGGCTTGTCAACCATTTCGTACTGGGAGACCGTCCAAGGAGGCTAGCTATTCTCCTTCTTGTGCAAGCCATGCTAATGCTTGTGTTCTCAATAGCATATTACGTTTACGGGTTGCAGGTCGGCGTGGATGTCGACCCCAACGTTCTCCCTGCTGGCACAGTCTACTATCAAAGGGTAGAGGCTGCCATCCAGTCGGACGATCTGGGCGAGAAGTTGGATGTACTGCTGATGGGGAATCTTCGTGGGTTCATGAACGTCTCGGATTTCTTTCGGATTATGCGGGCCATAATAGTGGCCTGCCTTCTGGCTATTCTCATTCTAGGCGCTGCGATATGGATCTCAAGACACCTCAAACGCTATTATCCGCTGTCGTTCTTCGCCACCGGGCATCAACAAGAGGTGCTCACACGCATTGAGAAAAAACGAGATCTTTGGGTTACGGGAATCATCATTGGTTTTATCGTGAACATCACTGCTGGAATCCTGATTGCTATCCTAGGTGGGTGAAAGCGGCCTAACCCCCACTGGAGGCGACAGCGCCTTCGGCGCTGAGTAGCGGCGGCGATTTCGTTTGCGGAAGTGGTTGGTGAGCGAAGGTGCTAGTGCAAACCCGGCGCTGCGCTTCAGCTTTTCCGTTCGGCGGTGCTCGCTCCCCCAAAAAGCGGGGGAGGCTCGCCCCGCCGAACGGCGCGGCGGACCGCTTGTTCGGCTGGCAAGCGAGCTATCAACAGGAAATGTCACCGACTCGGTGGTGTCGCACAATCCAGCGGGCGAGCCACTCCTGGCCAGACCCGCTCGCCCCGCCGACGGAGACCGCTCAAATACTGATGGCCGGAGGTAGAGAGTGAATGAGCCAGAGATCGTGAATCGCCTCGTCGTCCCGCCTGAAGAGGCGGAGAGGCTTGTAGCCCAGGCCGGCAAGGTCTATCTGCGGGAGTGCCCGTGCCGCTCGCAGGTGCAGGTGTGCCCGCGTGAAAAGTGGGAGGTGTGCATGCTGTTCGAGCACGCCTCCGAAAAAGATCGCCAGCAGGCCAGGGCGATCGCGGCAGATGAGGCATTGCGCATCATCAGGATGGCCACCGCGCGTGGGGACATCCACCAAGTCTTTTACTTCCAGGATGGCGCGCGCCCGTTCGAACTCTGTAATTGCTGTACTTGCTGCTGTTTTCCGCTGCGCGAGGCAAAGGAAAAAGGCGATTATGCAGAGCAATTGCGCTGCGGGTACGTCGCCATCACCGACGCGGCGCTGTGTACCGGCTGCGGGTCGTGTCTGGAAAACTGCTTCTTCGAGGCCCGGCAACTGGAAGACGGCGCGCTGTATCTGATCGACGAACGCTGTTTCGGCTGCGGGCGCTGCATCGCCGCTTGCCCCGAGGACGCGATCCGGATCGAGTTCCAGGCCGGGCGCGGTGTGCCGATCCCCAGCGTGTGATCAAGAAGTAGCCGCTCACCCTCCCGCAGCGGGTTTGGATGTGTCTTACGCGAAAGCGGCCTCAACTAGTCATTCAGTCGTGCAAACACGATCAAGGATGACCGCAGGGGGTTAGCAGTCAAGGATCACCCGCCGCCAGGCATCATCCCCCGCTTCCGTCACATGGGGAACCGATACACACGCCAGCGCTTATAGATCTTGGCCCCCATGTGCTCCCCGATGAGGGGCGTCTGCGGATTGTCCTCCGAGGTAATGGATAGATCGATCCACTTGTACCCTTTGGCCCTGGCGCGCTTGGCCATCTCGTCAAAGAGCAACGCGGCGACGCCCGTCTGCCAGTACTCAGGGTGCACCAGGACACTCTTGACCGTCAGGCTCTCCGTCTTCCGGCGCATGAGCCACAACAACTGGACATAGTTCCAGGGATAGCGCAACCCATTGACATGCATGAACACCTCGTTCAGGTTGGCGATGCCGGGCAGCCAGCCCACTGTCTCCCCATCTACATCGGCAAACAGGATCAACTCCATGTCGGCGATATCCCGAAAGGGAGCCGCCAGGGCCTCCACTGATTCCCGATGCCAGGCGACGAAATCCGGCAGATGGGCCAGCGCGACATTCAACAACCGGTGAATCCTGTCGATCTCGTCGTCCCAATGAGCCAGGTCCGGCTCGCGAATGACAAAACGGCCCTGGCGGCGGATCCTATCGGCCAGGCGAGACAGCCGCTGCAATTGCGGCGTGTCTTTGTCGATGTCGATGGCCAGGGCAATGTTGTCCCCACGCGTGAGCTGAAAGCCAAACCGCTCCATGAAACCCTGATAGTAAGGCGGCGTGTGCCCGCACAGCAGGGCCGGCGGACGGTCGCGTCCCTCGATGAGCACGCCATAGCCGTCCTCGTAATCCAGGTTGAACGGACCAAAGAGAGTATTCAGGCCGCGCGACTCGGCCCACGCGATGACGCGGCGGACCAAGGCCTCGAACACCTCGTAATCCTCAATGTACTCGAAGAAGCCGAACACGCACTCTCGCAGGCCGCTCAGCGCGTTCGTCGGCCCGTCCTCCGCCGCGCAGATCGTGCCCACCGGCTTGCCATCCCGCCAGGCGACGAAAAACTCGGCCTCGCCGCCACGCTTGAAAAAGACCCCGCGCTCAGGGTCGATGACCTTGGCTCGCTCGGGGAGCAAGGGAGGCACCCACAGCGGGTCGTTTTTGTAGATGCGCCAGGGGAAAGTGAGCAAGACACGCCGCTCTCTGGCCGTGCGTACAGGCCGGATTTCAATACCCGTCATACGTCACCTCCGTCTCGTCGCTCGCGCCTGGCTTCCAGCTCCCGGACGATCTCGGCGTGCCGCTCCCGGCTTAGCGGGTACCGGATGGCGAAGAAGATGCCCCCACACAGCAAGACGGCGGGGACCGGTCCCATGACTATACGCAGCCCCCACAGAACACTGGGGGCCTGATCGGCAACGTTGGGCTGATACCCGGTGAACTGGAGCACGAGAGGCACCATCAAGACGGCGAGCGACAACGCAACCTTGTGCACCAACGTGGCCAGGCTGTAGAACATGCCCTCGTGCCGCTCCCCCGTCTGCCACTCGTCCCATTCGATGGCGTCAGGAATGATGGCCCAGGGGAGCACGTGGGCCGCCGCAACGCCGATCCCGGCCAGAAAGCACAGGACCAGAATGATGGATAGGGGCGTCGCAGCGGTCACGGCCACCAGCACGATCTGCATCACGGCCCAGAAGGCCACGCCCGCGACGTAAGCCCAGCGCTTGCCCCAGCGCCGGGCCACCCACTGCCACACCGGCAGCGCCAGGATGGCAGTGACGAAGATGACGGCCATGATCAGGTCGCTTTCGGACTCGCGACGCAGCCAATACTTCAGGTAATAGAGCAGCACCAACTGCACCAAGTCCATGCAGATCCAGGTGAGCAAGAAGATGCCCATGCTGGCCACGAAGGGACGGTTCTGCCACGCGGCCTTCAGCGACTCGAGCAAGCCGGGCTGCTCCAATTCCATGTACACTTTGCGTTCCCGCGTGCCGAAAAAGACGAACAGCAGCGGCAGGGCCGAGGCCACGGCAAAGACCAATCCCATCGTCATCACCCTGGACGCACTCTGCGGCTCGAACGTACCGATGATGGCCAGGGGCACGGTGAAGGCGATCAAGCTGCCCAGAATAGAGAAGAACATGCGGTAGGTGGTCAGCGAGGTGCGCTCGTCATAGTCGGAGGTCAGCTCGGGGGTGAGGGCAAAGTAGGGCATGTAGACAAAGGTGGCCGCAATCTCAAAAAGGACGTACGCGGCGGCATAGTAGACCACCAGGGCGACGGCGCCCTCCCACGGCGGGCGCCACCACAGCAAGGCAAAGCCCAGGGCGAAAGGCAACGCCCCAAAGAGCAGGAACGGCCGCCGTCGCCCCCAGCGCGTCCGCGTGCGGTCGGAGATGTGGCCGACGAGCGGATCGTTGATCCAGTCCCAGCTTCGCCCAACGATAAGCGGGATGCCGGCCAGGCCGACGGGAACCCCCACCACGTCGGTCAGAAAGATGAGGAGATACGTACCGACGATGGTCGAGGTCAGGCTGAAACCGGTGTCTCCGACACCGTAAAAGAACTTGGTCCACCGCGACAGCTTGTTCGCCAACTGTGTCCTCCTTGATCACCACTCTGCGCCCGCCCAGGCCCGCTCACTCAACCAACTTGTGCTTCAGCGCCAGGCTCACTGCCTCGGTGCGGCTGGCAGCGCCCAGCTTGGAAAGCACGTTGCTGACGTGGAACTTGATCGTCGAACGGCTCACCACCATGCGCTCGGCGATCTCCGGGTTGCTCAGCCCCTCGACCATCAGCGCCAGCACCTCCCGCTCCCGCTCCGTCAGGTCGTAGCCCGGCGCCTGCGGCTCGCACGCCGACTGGATCAGCGCCCGGGCCGCCTCGGGGGCCAGCGTGGGCCGCCCGGCGTAGGCCGCGCGGATGGCATCGGCCAGTTCGTCCGCCGAGACGTTCTTCAGCAAGTAGCCGATGGCCCCCGCCTGCAGCACCCCCTCCACCAGATCCCTCTCCTTGAAGCTGGTCAGGGCAATCACCTGGACGTGCGGGTGCCTGTCCCGAATGGCCTTGGTGGCTGCTGCCCCATCCATGCCCGGCATCACCAGGTCCATCAACACCACGTCCGGCCTAGCCTCTGCGCACACCCGCACCGCCTCCTCGCCGGTGCCGGCCTCGGCAACCAGCTCGAGGTCGTCAAAGGCCGCTAGGAAGGCTACCAGCCCGCTGCGCACGACGGCGTGGTCGTCAACGAGCATGACGCGAATGGGAGCTGATTCGGTCATATAGATTTCCTCCTCACATCACACAGACGAAGAGCGAGGGACCAAAGACGAAATGACTCGTCCTTCGTTGTCGGTCCCCCGTCGTTCGCTGACCGCGCCGGCGACGAATTGCCCAATGACCCCACTAACTCGCCGCTTCCTGTTCAACAGTCAACGCTGCTACACTCTCTCGATACGTCCGTCCAAACACAGCAGCATTCACCAAGAGCACGTAGAAGCAAAGGGAAACTTGAACAGCGCTTTGATCGAAGTGGTTGTCAATTCCTCAGGCATCTTGGACCTCCTTCCAGGGCCATTTGAGCTGGCGCCAGGCACCGGCACTAGCGGCCGGATAGCCGCCAAACGTATACCAGATCACATCCAGGCTCGGACAGGCGACGCACGCGTAAACGGTGCCATAGTCCTCACCGCACACCTCCACCCCTGGGTCGGCCAGGATGCGCATCAAATCTTGAGGTGCATCGATGGCATCGTCACGTTCCCACAATTCGCCAAGCAGCTCCTCCATGCGATCAAACCGGTGCTGCGAACTCTCAGGTCGCTCGCCGGGCACGGCACAACAATGGTTCGTCCCGACGATCCAATCCTCAAATAGCTCACGCCTGCGATATTCAGCACAGGCACACTCGAACACCGCGGACTCGTCGGCCTTCCCGTCAACGGCGAACAGCATCATGCCCCCATCCCGATTCGCTTGGCGCAGCAACGTCTCCACGTCGTCGATGGTGCGACACGTTTCCAGCGCCTCGGCCAGCCACACGAAGCATGACCAGTGTGGCTTCCCCAGCGCAGGCGCATCCGCTGCCGGGAGCCAGTTGTAGTGCAACCATAGTCGATCTGCGTTGAATCCCGTGCCGGTGAACAATTCCCCTTCCAGGCCAAAGCTCATCGTCGGGACGCGGCCCTCGACCTCGCGGACGGTCACGTATCCCCACATATCGGTCGCCCAGAGATCGTTGTTACGCGCCACCCAGGCTTTGCCACCGATGGAGCACACCAGTGCGCTGCAGCCGGTTTGCATGCACTCCTCGACGAAACACCACTCGGCCAGCCGCTGTAGTGGCATGCCCGCCCCTGCGGCCAACCCCTCGAATTCCTCCTGAAAGCGCCGGGGCAGGCTGCGTAGCCAGGGCAATGCTCCTGCCCGGAGCTTTTCTGCGTCTATGTGGCCGTGTCTGGCCGGGCCGGTCTGGATGTATCGATCGATGTTCCGCGCCAGCCGGCTGCCCAGCACCTGTCCCAGTGCCAAGCCAATGTCTCTGGGGCTGCCCTTGACGTGACACGTGCGCTCCGCGATGTCATTCATCCGCAAGTGGGGCCGTCAATTCTGGCGCGAGGGGCTCTTCCACACAACGGCGACCTCTGTGCCGCGTCCGATCCCGCTCTCGATCGTGAGCGCGGCGTCGATGGCCTCGGCCCGCTCATGCATGATGCCCACGCCCAGATGATCCGGCGGAATGGAATCTACATCGAAGCCGCGGCCATCGTCGGCGACGTGTAGCTCCACCTGTGTCGGCTCACAGCGAAGGCACACCGTCGCCAGAGTCGCCCCCGAATGCTTGGCCACGTTGTTCAGCGCCTCCTGGGCGATGCGATAGAATGCCACCTTCACCTCCGGCGACATACCTCTACAATTCCCCTCGATCCGTACATCGACCGGTCGAGCCCTCCATCGTCAGTGCCGATCCACAACGTCCCCTCGCTATCCTCGTAGATCGAGACGACCCACGCCCCACCCAAGCTCTGCGGATCGTCGGGGTCGTGCTGGTAGCGCATGAACTTGCCAGCCGTGCGCTCAAGCCGATTGAGGCCATTCCGCGTCCCGATTCACAGGTCGCCGTTCCGATCCTCGTAGATCGTCGAGATGAAATTGTCAGAAAGCGTCGCATCGTCGGCGGGGTCATGCTTGTAGACCGTGAACTGGTAGCCGTCGTACTTGTTGAGGCCGTCCTCGGTGCCGAACCACATAAAGCCGCGCCAGTCCTGCGCGATCGCCAGCACAACATTCTGCGACAACCCGTCCTCGACCGTCATCCGGTCAAACCGGATGGTGCTGGCCTGATCCAGCGACTGGGGAGCAAACACGTCCGCTGGCGGAACGCCGGTGTCTGTTCAAAATTTGGGAACGTGTTCTGTATTCCCCACTGGGGCTGCAAAAAGACATACTTTTGGTGCAACTCGCCCCACTTCGATGCTATGTATGGCGCTATTTAGGGCTGACGCCCCACCAACAACCTATTTCCCCATTTATTGAACAGTCACGAACGCCGACGAGAGGCCCCTCCTCGGCAGCCGGTACTTTAACCACCACCGGACAGCAACCGGCAAGAAGCGCCACGCAAGCAGCCAGGGAAGCGACGAGAAAACGCAGCGTGTCCAAATTCATCGAAGGATTCCTTGCCTCGTGCGGACTGGATGTAGTCTACCACACTCACCAGTGTAGAGCAAACGGAATCACTCAGGCTACCCTCTCGCAAGCTGGACATCTTCAACACGCGGGAGGGTGAGCAGTCACGAGCGAATCGGGTAGGAGGGGGCCTCGCGGCCCCCGTCCTCCCACACCACCGTGCGTACGGGTCCGTACACGGCGGTTTCCACAACAGGTTCACCCAGTGTTGCCACCGGACAAGGCTCGCTTGGACATTTACCCAAAAAGTTGCACCAGTAGATAATGTGTGAAGTTGACCTCCTCTGGCAAGTGTGAGATCATACAAATTGCACAGGGGAGGCCAATATGGGAAAGCGATACTCAGCAAAATTGAA
>Ga0315544_1003413_pt1 | contig 10530 bp, 9 predicted proteins | sample SalMarSW160130MG_2_FD_202543 | JGI IMG/M metagenome (GOLD analysis project Ga0315544, IMG submission 202543) | Salt marsh sediment microbial communities from the Plum Island Ecosystem LTER, Massachusetts, United States - Salt Marsh Sediment SW1601-130 ... | reverse complement strand
GGCTATTGCCGTCGATCACGTTTTCATTAAAAGTTATATGAATATCCTGCATTTCTATCGTGACAAGTAAAAGTCTCGTCTCCGGTGTGTATTCGACAACGCAGTCTCCAGCTTTGTAGGTGCTGAAGCTTCCATCTTTCATTTCAATCCTTGTTATCTTATTAGGCGTGATTTCGACTTGGCCCATAGGTATCACCGCAGAAGATACGGTTCCGTCACGATTCAAAACTATCTTCCAGGGACTATCCTGAGCTTGCCATGTGCCGGCGACTTCGGGGGGTAACGAATTTCTGCCTGAAAATAGTTGTGTTTGATTTATCTGACAACCAGCTATTGTCCATAAAGCTGACAACATCAAGCTAATAATAGTGATTTTTTTCTTCAAAATGTTCTCCTGAGATTGCTCTTTCACTATCAGGGAGTGGTCATTTTAATGGGTGAGATTAGATTTACAATAAAAAAGCGAGGCAGGTTTGACCATGCCTCGCCTTGATTTTTAATCTTTACCAAGCATCAGCTTGGAACTATCGTTAGTTCCTTGGGCAATCGCCGGCAAGCTCTGAACTTGTCTTTTTCCAGTTATCCACAAGTATGGCCAGGTCCTCTGAGTAGACGCGATAATTGAACGGAGAACCGGAATCCTTATGGTCGATATCAGCACAAGGATTGAGCTGTGGATCGTCAATTTTCCTCTTCCAGTTATCGACAATGAGAGATAAATCACCGGTAAAGACACGGTAATTATCTGGAGAACCTGAATCGAGTCCGTCAGCATCGCCATCGCACTGATATGGTGCGCACCAGCAGGCGGGTTTGCCCATGGCTACCCAGTCTGCATAAGATTCGAAAGAGCTTGGGAAACAATCAGCGGCACCTAACACTACGGGCACATTGGTTGCACCAACAAGGTTAACATCCGCAGCAATAGCTGGATCTGTTAGTACAACGCCGCCTCGCGTTGCGTTCTCAGCAACGGTTAGGTTGCAATCTTCACTTACGGTAATTGTACAAAGTGTCCCTGAATCACCAGGAGCATTCGGCGAACTGTCATCGGTTGGGTAGTACAGTGCGCCCATCTCGATAGTAATGCCGCCAGTTCCAAGGCCGCCGAGAGCACCTGTATCGTTTGGGTCAGCGACGGGCGTGTAATCATCCACATTCCAATCTGCGACGTCACCGGTGTCGGGATCGACGGTAATATATCGGCTGAAGTTGGCTGGAAAAATTCCGAAGCCAGGATTCGCTGCGGTGCTTTCGCCCTTGATGTAGCCTGAGATTGCATCAATTGTACCTGCGTCAACGGTGATGTCTAAGGCGAACGCTCTTGCCTTAGGTCCGTCCGTGACCTCATAGTTGATGCTGACTACACCGCTACCTTCATCTACGGCAGTAATCTTGACTTCAGCTAACGCGACATTAGCTACTAAAACTACTGCAAGTATCACAATCATCTTTCTCATAATGGACCCTTCCTTTCTTCTTTTCTTTTCTTTGCAAATTTACACACTTTGCACGATCTTGGTTTTTTGAAATTTCTATCCTCCTGCGTCGGCAATAAAAATTTGAAATATCCGAATCTAAATAATGCCTTTTATTCTTGTATTGGGCACTCTACCCGGCTCGCAGGAAAAGCCGGTTAAACAAAATGTTCGTTCCCTTTATTTCTCCTTTCCCGCCTATTGGCGAAAAATATGTGTCGGTTTGCAATAAACACAAATTTTTCTTAGAAGTAACCATTATGAAAATATCAAAAATCCCGAAAAAAATCAAGAAAAAAAGGGGGAAAGCCATAATTTTGCACATCCTGGCCTTTTTACCCCACGTTTTTCTCAACTTTGTCGACTCGTAGTCGAGAAAGGGATGCTAGCCCAATCACAAGGTTGGCGAGGCAAAGCTACCTGTAAGGGTGGGAGACAACATCCTACGTAGTTAAGAGGAACTTTGCTCATATTTCGTAGATGCAATGCTTGTAATACCAATTGTGCTTGATATTTGCGCCTTTGTCATTTCGACCATAGGGTTGCGAAGCAACCCGAAGTGGAGAAATCTATTAAAAAGCAGATTTCTCGGCTCCGCTACGCTGCGCTCGAAATGACAAGAATAAGCGCGTTGATTATTCACAATCAGTATAAGAGTGTGAGTATATACGCGGTGGCCTTTATACGTTACGCTTAATCTGGCGCTGTCAGACTGGTCTTGGCTTGACCCTGCTATACAATTTTCTTAGGATTTTTCAGTTCAGAATATGCAATTGTAGTAAGGGTATGTTATTTTTGCACGTATGGAAAATTTCTTGAAGGGACGCCTTACAGCCGTCAGGCTGTGCCTGCTGGCGATGGTGTTAATCTTGGTCTCGGTGGGGATAGCCACGATCTATTCATTGGGTCACCCGGCTGAGCCCAGCCCTACCGAGCAGGCTGGTGATTTAGGGGGCCTCTGGAGGAAGCAGCTAATCTTTTTAGGGGTAGGTCTGCTTGGATTTATTGCAGCGAATCTTATCAATTATCGGCGTATCGGCGAAGTAAGCTACTGGGTATATGCACTTGTGTTGCTGCTATTGGGCGTTTTACTGGTTAGCAGGTATGTTGTACCGATTCCTTTTGTGCCCGAGATTAATGGAGCGCACCGATGGATTAGATTTAAAATAGCAGGCTGGCAAATGCCTGCGATACAGCCGTCAGAAATCTGCAAGTTAGCATACATCCTGGCCTTAGCGTGGTATCTGCGGTATCGAAGCAATTACCGTAGTATCCGTTCTCTAACAGGCCCTTTCGTATTGACACTGTTGCCGATGGTTATGATCCTGGCTCAGCCGGATTTGGGTACTGTCATGCTAATGATGCCGGTGTTCTTTGTAATGGTGTTCGTTGCGGGGGCAAAGCTTCGGCACCTGCTGTTGGCAATACTTGTCGCGTTTTTAGTCAGCCCATTATTTTGGTTCAAAATGAAACCCTATCAGCGAACGAGGATAAGCAGTGTCTTTTTGCAGAGCAGTTGGGTTCGCGAAAAAGCTGAGCAGCATCCAACTATCGGCAAGATTCTTGTAGGGCGAGAATTCAATGCACGACAATGGAGGAACGATTGGGGTTACCATCTTATTCGTTCCAAATTCGCGGTGGCTTCCGGAGGTGTTAAAGGATGGGGCTTTGGGAAAGGACCCTTCGTAAAGTACAATTTTCTGCCGGAAAGACATAATGATTTTGTATTTGCTGTGATTGCACATGAGTGGGGTTTTTGGGGAAGTATCTGCTTGTTAGGGCTTTATGTGATTGTTGCTGGATGTGGGCTGGAGATAGCAGCGAACAACACCGATCCATTCGGTAAGTTACTGGCTACAGGTATTGTGGCAATGTTTTCGGCTGAGGTTTTGACAAATGTGAGTATGACATTGGGACTTATGCCAATTACAGGATTAACTTTGCCGTTTGTAAGCTATGGTGGTTCCAGCTTGGTTGTGAGTATGGTTGCGGTGGGCTTATTGAACAATGTAGGGCGGTGCAGGCCTTTCACTGTGGCACGTAAGACATAAACTGCCCCTTATGCTGTGCCATATTTGAATATGACAGCAGAAAGGAAGCGCGAGTGATAAAGGGCTTCAGGCAAATTGCTTTGCTGACGATGTTCAGCCGGGTCCTGGGGATGCTACGTGATATGGCTTTTGCGTACTTTCTGGGTGCAAGCGGTTTGATGGATGGCTGGGCGATAGCTTTTAAGATTCCTAACCTTGCCAGGCGACTCTTCGGAGAAGGCGCAGCTTCGTCGTCACTTATTCCGGTTTATACCGAAGAGCTACAAAGGGACAAATACCAGGCTGATCGAATGGCATTGACAGTAGCTACCGTTGTATTTGTCCTGCTAACGGGCGTTGTTTTACTCGGTGAAGGTATCATCTGGGGGTACTACCGATTCTTCAGTATTTATACAGGTACTGAGATGAAACTGGCACTGAGCGCGATAATGCTTCCTTACATGATCTTGATTTGTGTTGTGGCGATTCTGGCAGGAGTATTGCAGGCCAATAAGCACTTTTTTAGCCCCGCGGCTGCTCCAATTGTGCTGAATGTTTTTATCATCGGCTCTCTTTGCCTTTCTGGCTGGGTCTTTGCGGTGCAGCCAAGCATACAGGTTCTTGTAGTTGCGGTCGCCGTTATTTTGGCGGGAGTGGTTCAGTTATTGATTCAGATACCTGCGCTTCAGGTGAAAGGAATTCGTATAAGGCCTGCCTGGCAAATAAGGTCCGGTGCTTTTAAGAAGGTCATTGTATTGATGGGGCCGATGATTATCGGCTTAACAGTGACACAGATAAATACATTGGCTGACGACTTTATCGCTTTGTGGTTTTCGGGTTCGGCGGAAAAGGGCAGCTTTTTTGTTTTTCTCGATAACCAGATCAGGTATCCCCTCTGGGAGGGAGCGGTGTCGCAGCTTTTCTATTCACAACGGCTGTACCAGTTTCCTTTGGGGGTGTTCGGGATTTCTTTGGCTACTGCTGTGTTTCCCGTGATGAGTTCCGACGCAGCGAAGAAGGATTTCGGCGCCTTCTGTCGGACGATATCGCGGGGCTTACGCTGCACAATATTCGTGGCGCTTCCAGCTACAGTTGGGCTGGTACTTGTTAGCAGGCCTTTGGTTTCTGTCATATTTGAACGCGGACAGTTCACAGCTAACGATACTTCTATAACGGCGGCAACTCTTTGCTTTTACACCTTGGGATTATGTGGTTATTTTGCGCAGCAGGTTCTGGCTCGGGCGTTTTATTCTTTGCAGGATTCTAAAATGCCAGCACGAAGTGCGATAATTGCAGTTATCGTTAATGTAATTTTGAATCTCACACTGATCTGGTTTCTGGGGACAGGTGGCCTGGCTGCGGCTACAGCAGTATGTTCATATTTGCAGGTGACTATTCTGGCATTTGTTCTTAGGCGACGACTTAGTGGTTCAATACTGGAAGGGTTGGCGATGGCTTTTGTGAAAACGGCTTTCGCGACACTTTGTATGGCCATTACTGTGGTAGTGGCATTAGGCTTGTTGAAAAGTTCGGCTGATGTGTTTAGACTGCTTCTGGCCGTCCCTTTAGGTGCGGCGGCGTATGTGCTGATGGCTAAACTTTTACACATAGAAATGCTTTCTCTGCTTACAGGGTTTGGAGCTGGCAAAAGGAGCAGGTCTAATACCAAATGTGATTAAAATTTGCGCCTTTGTCATTTCGACCGTAGGGTTGCGAAGCAACCCGAAGTGGAGAAATCTGTTAAAAAGCAGATTTCTCGACTCCGCTTACTCTTCGACCTCGCTCAGGGCTGAAGGCTGAATCGCTCGAAATGACATGAATAAGCGCATTGATTATTCACAATCAGTATATGTGTCTCATTATGGACAATACCCTTGCTTTGATTAGTGTTATTCTGGTAGGGACTGTAAGGAGAGGCAATAAAACTTTTTAGTCGCTAGCTGACTATGACGGTGAATTGACATATCTTGTTTGTTTGGCTAATATCCCTTTTATGTCGATAAAAGAAAAACGAGACACGAGTCACGAATCACGAGAGACGATTAATATTCTCGGTATTGAGACCAGTTGTGATGAGACGGCTGCGGCGGTAGTAGCGGATGGGCACATTGTTAAATCGTCTGTTATAGCATCGCAAACTAAGCTACATGAAAAGTACGGAGGTGTTGTTCCAGAGATTGCTTCGCGTGCACACATTGAGAACATTTATCCTGTGGTATCGGAGGCTATACAACAGGCGTGCATAACCAAAGACGATATAGATGCAATTGCCGTAGCGAATCAGCCAGGGCTGACCATAGCTCTGGTCGTTGGTGTCACCATGGCCAAGACAATTGCCTTTATGTGGGGCAAACCTCTGATTGCGATCAACCACTTACATGCACATCTGCAATCAGCTATGCTCGACCAGGAGCATCTTCAATTGCCTGCTGTTGCTCTTATTGTATCGGGTGGACATACGTGTCTTTATGAGTGTGAATCGCCGTTGGAGGTGAAGCTTCTTGGTTCGACCATTGATGATGCTGCAGGTGAGGCGTTTGACAAGGTTGCCACTATTCTGAAACTGCCATACCCGGGTGGGCCGAGCATCGAAAAGGCTGCTGAAAATGGCGATCCGAACGCAATCAAATTTCCGCGGTCTATGCTTAGTCGAGACTCGTTAGACTTTTCTTTCAGTGGCGTCAAAACCGCTGTGTTATACTACTGTCGCGGGCAGGATATGAAAGGTGAAGACAAAGTCGATGTGATGAGCGAACAGGAGATAGCTGATATCGCTGCCTCATTTCAGGCGGCGGTAATAGATGTTCTTGTCAAAAAGACAAAACGAGCGGCAAAAAAAGTCTTGGCGAAGACTATCTTACTCGGCGGTGGTGTGGCGGCCAACAGCGAACTGAGGTCAACACTGCGGCAGATGTGTGAGTCAGTAAGACCGCCATTAAAGCTTCTGGTAGCGCCGAAGAAATACTGCACGGATAACGCTGTAATGGTAGCGGCGTTGGCATATCACAAGTACAGGAGAGGGCTGTTTGCGGAATTATCACTTGAGCCGAAGCCTACCGCGTGACCGAGGAGTCCTTTTTGGACCTGGCTGTGTATGGGTGCGAATGGAAGGAAGACGCGGCGTATTCGAACCATCGCTGGGAGGAGAAGGTGTACATCGTCTATTTCAAAGATATGAAGAAAAAGTTAAAATTCGACTTTGGATTTGTGGTTTTTAACGGAGGTGCATATATTGTTATGTTGATGATAACCGGCGAAATTTAGATGGAGACAGACATTGAAAGGCATATATAAGGCTCGCGGTTTTTTGATGGCACCAGCGGTGCTTTTTGCCTTACTCTGCCCGTGGAACGAAACTGGGTATGAAGTTTATATTTTTGGGCTTGGTGGTCTTGTATTTTGTGTTGGATGGTTTCTCAGAATATGGGCGCAGATGCATTTGCACTATCGTCTGAAAGTTAAGAAAGTTCTGACGACTACCGGGCCGTATATGTACTGTCGCAATCCCATCTACGTTGGGAATACGCTGCTACTTGTGGGGCTTGCAACGATAAGTGAATTGGTTTGGTTTGTTCCGGTCATGCTTGTTTGGTGTATGGTTGTGTACAGCCTCACTGTTTGTTATGAGGAATCTCACCTACTCGAGAAGTATGGAAATGCCTACCTTGATTACATCAACAGAGTGCCCAGATGGATACCGAACTTGGGGCTTTGGCGAAACACTGCTCTTATTCACAAAAAGGGGTTCTTCATTGACAGCGTATTTGCCGAGTTACATTGCCTTTTGCTTCCTTTGCCATTTTTGCTTAAAGAGTTCGTAGCTTGATTTTATCTTGTTTCACACTTAAAAGCTACCCTTCATATTGCTGCCAGAGGACAGATTTCACACTCGAGCAACCATGTTCGCGAAGATTACCTTCCAGCAGTGGTCCCTGTGCGAGTGCTTTGACCATAGCCTTGCCCGCCATCTATCGCACACGGCACAGTCTGACGGCTAACAGCTTGTGTTAATCGCCAAATCAAGTGCGGGAAGCTCTTGATGGAAGTAAGTATCATGGACTCCACATTTCAAAACGGTGTTGCACAGACAATTCGGTTATGGTAGCCTCTCTAACGTATTATAAATACAAGGCCGGTCTTTTTGTAGATTTGTCGCTTGAGTTGAAAAGCAACGGATTAGAAAATCAAAATTCAAAAATAAAAATGCAAAACTACAAACCAAATATCAAAAAGTACAATGAATATGACATATGATATACGCAATATGCACGATGCAATACGAAATATGAGGTGAAATATCCAAGCTGAATAACAAAAGGAATACATGATTAAGCAACGAAGCATAATGACCGTGGCGTTTTTAATAATCATATTGGTTGTTGGAGGCCGTACGGAGACTCTATATGCCTACTCGAAGAATCTTGGTCCGGTGCTCGAGCCAATTAGGAAGAAATATGATTTGCCTGCTATTGCTGGGGCGGTGATTCTTAAAGGAGACACCGTGGCCTGGGGCGCAACTGGGTTGCGTAAGATAGGTAGCGATGTGAAAGTGACGTCTAACGATAAATTCCATATAGGGTCGTGCACCAAGACAATGACAGCCACTGTCATCGCGATGTTGGTCGAGCAAGGCAATCTTCGATGGGACACGACGCTGGCAGAGGTGCTGCCAAATATAACTGAGGATATGCACCCAGACTATCACGATGTCACTTTGAAACATCTGCTTGCCCATCGTGCAGGGTTGGCTCCATCTAACCAGAGTTGGCCAAAAGGCAAAACGTTTAAGGATATGCACAATCTACCTGGTTCTGCTATGCAACAGCGACTGACTTATGCAAAAATGATGCTCAGTCAAGAACCGGAAGCCAAGCCTGGCACCAAATATATTTACTCAAACGCAGGCTACGCTATCGCAGGAGTAATTGCTGAACAGGTGATGAATACCCCTTGGGAAACTCTGATAAAAGAAATGCTGTTTGATCCACTTGGGATGACTACGGCAGGCTTTGGCGCAATGGGCTCGCCAGGCAAGATTGACCAGCCTTGGCAACACACAATTAAGGACGACAAGCTTTGTGCTATCGAACCGGGACGTTTCAGCGATAACCCGCCGGTAATAGGACCAGCCGGCACTGTACACTGTTCGATAAGGCACTGGGCAAAGTTCATTGCCACGCATCTGCAAGGTGCAAAGGGTCGGTCAAGTCTACTCAAACCCGAAACATTCAAGGTGCTCCATACACCGGCCTTTGGTGGGAGTTACATGGGGGGCTGGGAAATAACGAACCGAGATTGGGCGGGAGGTATTGTATTGACGCACAAGGGAAGTAATAACCAGAACTTCGCAGTAGTCTGGATGGCACCAAAGCGCGACTTTGCTGTTCTTATAGCTTCCAACCAAGGAAAAGGCGAAGTTGCGAAGGCATGTGACGAAGCAGCTTGGACACTAATTAAGAAATTTCTGCTCAATGAACAAGGTGAGGAAAGGTAGGTGAGGTATCCAAGCTGAGCAATTAAAAGAGTTATTAGAGCAGGTTAAGAACGGTAAAGTTGATGTCAACGAAGCGATTGAAATGCTTCGGCATTTGCCGTTTGAGGACCTTGGTTTTGCACATGTTGACCACCATCGGCCAATCCGACAGGGCTTTCCAGAGGTTATTTACTGTCCGGGCAAAACAAACGAGCAAATAATTAAAATCTTTGAAAGCCTTGCAGCAAAGGGCAACAATGTTTTAGCCACAAGAGCAAATCCGGAAGTCTTCCAATCTCTGGCTGAGACTGCGAAATTTTCTAAAGCTCACTACGAGCAGTTAGCCAGAGCAATTATTTTGGAGCAGAAGAAACTGCCGCCGTCTAAAAGTGTTTTGCCGATAGTAACTGCTGGAACCTCAGATTTGCCTGTGGCTGCCGAGGCGAAAGTTACTGCCGAGATAATGGGACAGCGGACAGAGCTGATCTGCGATGTCGGCGTAGCTGGGCTTCATAGATTATTTGACCATCTGCCAAAGCTGCAAAAGGCGAATGTAATCATTGTTATAGCTGGAATGGAAGGAGCATTAGCTAGCGTTGTCGGCGGTTTAGTTAGCTGTCCGGTTATCGCGGTGCCGACAAGTGTCGGCTATGGCTCCAGCTTTGAGGGGCTTTCGGCGCTGCTTACAATGTTTAATAGCTGTGCTTCGGGCGTGACTGTGGTAAATATCGACAATGGTTTTTCAGCAGCTGTTACGGCTACTTTAATCAACAGAGAAATAGAAGCAGGAAGTAAAAAATCTTAAGCACTAAATCCTAAACAAATATCAAATACCGAAACGCTAAAGCCCCAAACAAAGATTCAGCTGACTGATGCGGCGAAAGTCTATAAGTATATGCGTATATACTTATAGAGTGCAACGCAGGCCAGGATTTTAAGAGTAGGACTTTGTTGGATTTGTACAGCCGAACAGTACCTGGCTTCGCCTAAATGACCTCCGGCGTGACTGTTGTAAATATAGACAACGGTTTTTCTGCGGCTGTTACAGCCACGTTGATAAACAGAAAAATAGAAGCAGGAAGCAAAAAATCTTAAGCACTAAATCCTAAACAAATATCAAATACCGAAGCACTAAAGCCCCAAACAAAGATTCAGCTGACTGATGCGGCGAAAGTCTATAAGTATATGCGTATATACTTATAGAGTGCAACGCAGGCCAGGATTTTAAGAGTAGGACTTTGTTGGATTTGTACAGCCGAACAGTAGCTGCCTTCGCCTAAATGGCTTCCGGTGTCACCGTCGTCAATATCGACAACGTTTTTCCGCAGCGGTGACGGCGACACTGATAAACAGAAAGATAGAAGAAGGAAAGTAGAAAGTTCGAAATCCGAATATCGAAATACGAAACAAATTTAAAATAACTAAAATTCCACTACTGTCCCATTATAAGTCAAACAATAACAACTGGTTATGAAACTGACTGTTTCTGTTTTGCGAAACATTTTTCGTAAGTACTTGTGTCATAGGGACTTTCTCAAAAAGTACGATG
>Ga0315544_1003411_pt1 | contig 10542 bp, 10 predicted proteins | sample SalMarSW160130MG_2_FD_202543 | JGI IMG/M metagenome (GOLD analysis project Ga0315544, IMG submission 202543) | Salt marsh sediment microbial communities from the Plum Island Ecosystem LTER, Massachusetts, United States - Salt Marsh Sediment SW1601-130 ... | reverse complement strand
TGGGCCTGGACGTAGGTGCTGGGCAGGCCGGGGATGGCCGGCTTGCCCTGGAACGTGCGGTGGCTCGCGTAGCGCAGGTCCAGGACGGTGGCCCCATCGGGCTGACGGACCACCAGGGCCGGAACGCGCTGGTCGCCGATGCCGGCGGTCGGATACTCGAGCGGGATCGGCTCGCCAAGCCGGTTGTCGAAGCCCAGAAACTCCCTCGAGAAGACGTGGGCGTACGAACCCTTGGCGGACAGCGCGCCACCGAAGTAGAGGTGTCCCAGCGTGCCGTTCTCCAGCACCCGCATCAGGTAGCTCACCTGCGCGTTGCGCAGATGGAACGTCCTCGATTGGGCGTCGAAGGCTATGGGCATGATCACTCTCCGCGTGTCGCTGCGGCCGCAGGTCCGGCGGCGTCAAGTATGGACCGGGCTCGGCGGAGACACGCCCCGACGCGGGGTCAGCCCTTGACCGACCCCAGCGTCAAGCCGCTGACGAAGTAGCGCTGGAGCAGGAAGAACACGATGAGTGTCGGGATGACCGCCAGAAAGGCGCCAGCGGCAAGGAGGCTGTAGTCGGAGTAGTACATGCCGTTGAGGTTCTGCAGGAAGGACGTTATCGGCCGCCGGTCGCCGTCCTTCATCAGGAACAGCGCCCAGAAGAAGTCGTTGTAGATGAAGGTGAATTCCAGCGTGGCCATTGCGGCAAGAGCCGGGCGGCAGAGCGGCATGATGACCCCGGCCCAGATCCTGAACACGCCGGCGCCATCGACCTGCGCCGCCTCGACCAGCTCCTTGGGCAGAGTCTTCATGTAGTTGCTCAGGACGAAGATGCAGAACCCCATCTGGAAGATGACGTTGATGAGGATGATGCCGAACAGCTGGTTGAAGAGGAGCCCGGTGTCGCTCAGCGGAGCCGGGACGAAGAAGCCACTCCAGAGGAACATCTTTGACAAGGGGATGATGAAGACCTGCTGGGGGAGCAGGTTGCCTGCGACGAAGATCATCAGCAACGGGATGTTGAAGCGCCACTTGAAGCGAGTAAGGGCGAAGGCCACCATCGACGAGACCAGCAGGGCGACGATCACGGACGGTATCGTGATGACCAGGGTGTTCAGGTAGGCCCGGGGTATCTCCGCTCCGTTCCACGCGTCGATGTAGTTGTCGAGCGTCAGGCCTGATGGCAGCGAGAAGTAGCCGTGCAGGGTCGTGTCCTGGTTGGTCCTCAGAGACGCGTATATGGTCCAGATCAGGGGGAAGATCCAGAGGATCGCCATCAGGATGATGAAGGCGTAGGTCCCGACGTGGCGATGCCGCCGGCGGCGATGCGGCACGGCAGTCTCGGCAGCACGGGCCGCCTTCCTGGGCGTCCGGGTCACTCGAGATCCTCCCTCGCTTGCCAGACCAGGAACGTGACGATCGGAATGATCGAGATCAGAAGGAGAACCACGGCTATCGCCGATCCGAAGCCGACCCGGTTCGCCTCACTCAGCGCGTTGTTCGTGACGAGCGCCGAGAGGAGCTCCAGGCCATTCCGGCCGCGGTTGACGATGTAGACGATGTCGAACGCGCGCAATGCCTCGATGGCCGTGATCACGACGATGATGACGTTGATGGGCCGCATCACGGGAAACACGACCCGGAAGAACGTCTGGCGGGAGGTGGCGCCGTCGATCGCGGCAGCCTCCCGCAGCTGCGGATCGACGCTCTTCAGCCCGGCCAGATACAGGATGCAGATGTAGCCGACGTGGCGCCAGCTGGCAGCGACCAGGCAGGCAAAGAGGTTGATGTTGCCGTCGCCCAGCCAGTCCGTGTGGGACATGTCCGGAAGCGGAAGCGAGATGGGCATCTGCCCCAGCGCGTCCAGGAAGCTGTTGATGAACCCGTTGCCGACGTCCGGCGCGTACAGCAGCTGCCAGATCAAGCCGATGACGGCCAGCGAGAGGACGACGGGCAGGTAGAAGATCGTCTGGTAGACGCGGCTGCCGCGGAGGTTCCCGTCCAGGATCACGGCCACCAGTATCCCGAGCGGCGTCGCGATGCAGGCCAGCCAGGCGAGCCAGATAGCGTTGTGGATCAGGGCCGGCTCGAAGAACGGGTACGACCAGACCTTCTCGTACTCTTCGAGACCCACGAAGTTGATCGCTCCGTAGCCCTTCCAATCCGTGAACGACAGACCCATCGTCGCGAAGCATGGGAGCCAGATGAAGACCAGATCGAAGGCGAGAGGTATGCCGACCATGAGGGCCAGGACGAGCTTGTCACGGCGCGTCAGGAGGGAGAACCGCCGGCGGCGTGGAGCCCTGCGCAGGGGAAGGGAGAACCGCCGGCGGCTCGGAACGTCGGAATCGACGGCCGCCCCTGCCGTGCTGGCGAGGGCCAGTTGCGCAGGGGCGGCGTCGTTCATCTCACGGTCAGCCATCGAGCACCTTCGTGTTGTGGCGGTGACTGGCCTTCAATCTACTGCCAAACGACTAGTCGAGGGAGTCCCAGAACGTCTGGATCTTGCCGAGGAACGAGTCGAGATCCTGGTCCGGCTTCTGGAGGAAGTCGATAAGGAAGGCCTGCATGCCGTTGGGGCCCGCGAATTCGGGCTTGGTGTCGCGATCGAGGAACTGGGTGAGCTTCTGCGCCTTGGCCAGGACGGCGACCTGGGCTTTCTGGAGATCCGTGTACCCGGACGTGTCCGTGTCGTTGGCGCAGGCGATGTTGGCGGGGTTGGCCTTGGCCGCGAGCCCTTGGGCCTCACCTGTGGACAGGTGCTGCATCAGAGCCTTGGCATTCGCCAGATCGGCGGCAAGAGTCGGTGAGTTCGCCGAGATCATGAAGCCGTCGATCGGCGCGTCGAGAGCCTCTTCGGCATCCCACTCCGTGCCGTGGTGCGGCCACGGGAACATGGCCAGCTGAGCGTAGTCGGCATCGCCGGCAGCCGTGAAGGTCTCAGCGACCTGCGGCTGGAGCATCATGCCGGTCCTCTTGGCGACGAGGTTCTTGGCTGCATCCTGCCAAACGCGACCGGCGGAGCCGGACTCGTAGAAGGGCAGGAGGTCTTTCCAGACAGTGAAGACCTTCTTCACTGCCGGGTCGGTCCACTTGACCTTGCCGGCCATGAGGTCGACGTGGAACTGGTAGCCGTTCTCGCGCAGGTTGATGATGTCGAAGTGGCCCATCGCCGGCCAGCCGTCCTTGTCGCCAAGGCCGATCGGAACGAGGCCATCCGCCTTCATCTTCGCGGCGAGGGTCTTCATCTCGTCGAGGGTCGTCGGGATCGCGTAACCCTTGTCCGCCCAGACGTCCTTGCGGTAGTAGACCGTCCATGCGTAGGTCGCCCACGGGACCATGTACATCTTCCCGTCGTCGGCGGTGCAGGCGGTCTTGTAGGCGTCCGTGTAGTTAGAGCTGATGTTTGCCCACACGTCGTCCATCGGGGTGAAGAGACCCTGGGAGACGAACGCCCGCATGCGGTAGCCGGAGAACCAGGTCAGGGTGTCGTCCGGCGTGCTCTGCAGGTAGTTGGTGATGGTGTCCTGGAAAGTCGAGTGGTCAACGGTGTTGATCTTGACGTTGACGTCCGGGTTGGCCGTCGTGAACAGGTCGATGGCGTCCTGCAGCGCCTTCTTCGGCACTGCGTCCGACAGGTTGGACCCGAGAGATACGTTGCCGGACAGAGCCCCCTGGCTCGGAACCGGGGTGGGCGTGGCCCCCGGGGCCTGGGTGGGCTCCGCAGTGGCGGCGGTGGAGCCGCAAGCCGCGATCACCGTGGGCAGAACGGTCAGGCCCGCCCCGGCGACCAATCCCTTCTTCAGGACCTCTCGTCGGGTGACCTGTCCTCCGGTCAGCAGGCCTGGGCTCTTGTCATTGTCAGCCATAGATCCCAACTCCTCCCTGCGGGCGAGCAAATCGCCCGCGACTCAACAGGAACCAACAGGACTCCGCGATTGTCGGGCCGCGATCACCCAGATGTCAAGGGTTTGGTGTGGATTATGTTGTAATTCGTTTGACTTGCGGATTGAACTGCGGCAGGATGGAATCCCGTATGGCACGGTTTGCCGTCCCATCTGGACGAGTAAGGTAGATGCGACCCAATCCAGCGAATCCGGACAAGAAGGCAGCTGCCCCAGGCGCCGCGCCCAGCACGAGGCCCGCCCTCGCCAGGCAGAGGCAGACCTTCATCCTGGAGCGGGTGCGCGAGCAGGGCGGCGTCCGGGTCGCGGACCTGGTCAGGGCGCTGGGCGTGTCGGATATGACCGTGCGGCGCGACCTGGAGCTGCTGCACGAGCGCGGCCTGCTGGAAAAGGTCCACGGCGGAGCGGCTTCGATAGAGGGCAGCTCAAAGTTCGAGCCCGGCTTCACGATCAAGTCCGGCATGATGGAGAGCGAGAAGAACAGCATCGCCGAGGCCGCTGCGGAGCTGGTGGAGCCCGGCACGGCCATCGCCATCTCGGCCGGCACGACCACTTTCGCCCTGGCCAGGCTGCTGGTGGACATCCCCGGCCTGACTGTGGTCACCAACTCGGTGCCGGTTGCCGACGCGCTCTACCGAGACAGACGCACCGACCAGACGGTCATTCTGAGCGGCGGCGTGCGGACGCCTTCGGACGCGCTGGTCGGCCCGTTCGCGGTCGAGGTCATCCGCAGCCTCCACGTGGACACGGTCTTCATGGGCGTCCACGGCATGGACCCCCGGTCCGGCTTCACGACGCCGAACATACTCGAGGCCGAGACCAATCGGGCTCTCATCGACGCCGGGCGACGCCTCGTTCTGATGGCGGACCACACGAAGTGGGGGATCATCGGCATCAGCTCCATCGGCCGGCTCGATGAAGCCGACATCTTGATCACCGACTCGGGGCTGGATCCGGCTGACGTCGCGCAATTGGCCGGGAGCGTCCATAGGCTGATCCTGGTGGACGTCGAGACGGGAGAGCGTCGCACGCTCGGAGGCGAGGATGGCCCGTCGGCCGGCAACGGGCACGGCGGGCCGGGATCGACGGGAGACGGGGCGTGACGCACCGGCCGGAGAAAGAAGCCGCTTCGCTTCTGGCGCAGCCACATCGCCGCTACAACCCCCTCTGCGACGAGTGGCTGCTGGTCTCGGCCGAGCGCACGCGACGCCCCTGGCAGGGCCTGGAGGAACGGCCCCAGCCCGGCGACCTGCCGCCCTACGACCCCGAATGCTACCTGTGCCCCGGCAACGCCAGGGTCAACGGCCAGCGCAATCCGGCCTACGAGTCGACCTTCGTGTTCACGAACGACTTCTCGGCTCTGCAGCCCGACACGCCAGAAGGCAGCTTCGAGCATGGTCTGCTGCGAGCCCAGGGCGAGCCCGGAACGTGCCTCGTCCTGTGCTTCTCTCCGCGGCACGATCTCACCCTCTCGAAGATGACTCCGCAGGAAGCCCGGGTCGTGGTAGACCTGTGGGCCGCCGAGTCCGCGGCCCTTGGGGCCACCTACAGCTGGGTCCAGGTCTTCGAGAACCGCGGCATCGCGATGGGGGGTTCGAACCCCCATCCTCACGGCCAGATCTGGGCCAGCAGGAGCCTGCCGACGGAGGCCGCCAAGGAGGACGCCGCTCAGGGCCGGTACTTCGAGGCCAGGGGCAGTTCGTTGTTGCTCGACTACGCCGAGCAGGAGGTCCGCGGGCCACGCCAGATCGAGCTCGACGACGACTGGCTGGTTGTCGTCCCCTTCTGGGCGGCCTGGCCGTTCGAGTCGCTCGTGATCCCACGTTGGCCCGTAGCCAGGCTGGAGGACCTATCCGACAGCCAGCGGGATTCTCTCTCACGCCGGCTGACCAGCCTGCTCCGCCGCTACGACGACCTCTTCGGCATCCCGTTTCCCTACTCGATGGGCTGGCACCAGGCGCCGTACGACGCCAAGTCCCGACCGCACTGGCAGCTCCACGCGCACTTCTTCCCGCCCCTCATCCAGGCTGCGATGCGCAAATTCATGGTCGGCTACGAGCTGCTCTCCGAACCGCAGCGCGACATCACCGCGGAGTACGCCGCCGAACGACTGAGGACGGCGATCCGCAACAAGGGAAAGGTCGCCGAACGCGGCGGCTGACAAGGCAAGGCAAGGAGGAATCTCATGGGAGCGCTGTCACCCACGCACCTGATCTTGATCCTGATAATCGCGTTGATCGTGATCGGCCCCGGGAAGCTGCCCGAGGTCGGTGCGGCAATGGGCAAGAGCATCAAGGAGTTCAAGAAGGCCAGCGGCGACATCATGGAGAACATCACCGGGACCGCGCCTCCGGCCCAGTCCGCGCCTCCGGCCCAGTCCGCGCCTCCGGCCCAGCCGGCCGCGTACCAGCCGGTTCAGCCGGCCGCGTACCAGGCCCCCTACCAGCCCCCGGCCGGCGCCGTCGTCCCGCAGCCCGGCCAGGCCGCGTACCAGGCCCCGGTGCAGCAGTACCCGCCCCAGCCAGATCCGGCAGCCGGCTACGCGCCGCAGCCCGGCCAGGCCGCGTACCAGACCCCGGTGCAGCAGTACCCGCCGCAACCTATGCCCGTCGCCCCGGCGCCGGACGCCTATCAGCCGGCGACTGGAGTGGTGGTCGAACCGCCTTCCGGCCCCGCGCCCGGCTGAGCAGCGAACAAGCACATACCCCCTTGCCTGGGCCCGTGGCCCCGGCGCAACCTCGGGGCCACGGGCCTGCCTTTGGGCAGCGGCAAGGGATCTGACTTCGGAATGGTGAGCGATGACGGCTACGGCTGACGGCAGCGGCCTGGCGCGGGCCGCGGATCTGGTGCGGCATCTCGAGGCCCTGGCAGCCCAGGAAGACCCTGGAGCCCGCGCGGACCGGGAGCTCATGCGCCTCATCCGCGCCCCCGGTCGCGTGAACCTGATCGGCGAGTACACCGACTTCAACGAGGGCTGGGTCCTGCCAGCGGCAATCGATCGCGAGGTTTGGATCGCTTGCCTGCCGTGGGATCGGCCGGAAGTGGTGCTGACATCGCTCGATCTGGATCAGACGCTCTCATTCGAGTTCGATTCCCTCTCGCCCGAGCATTCGGGCGCCAGGCCCTGGATCGACTACATCGCAGGCACAGCCTGGGCGATGCGGGAGGCGGGTTTGCCGATCCGCGGCTTCCGGGGCGTGCTGAACTCCACGGTCCCGGTCGGCTCGGGCCTCAGCTCGTCCGCGGCGGTGGAGATGGCGGCGAGCTGGGCTCTCGCGGTCCCCGGAGCGCAGCGGCCGGCGCCGCCCGCCATGGCCCTCATCGCCCAGCGGGCCGAGAACGCCTACATGGGCGTCGGGTGCGGGATCATGGACCAGTTTGCCAGCGCCGCGGGGCGCAGCGGCCAGGCCCTGCTCATCGATTGCCGGGCCACGGAGTCCAGCACCGTGCCGATCCCCGCCGAGCTGTCGCTGGTCGTGTGCGACACGAGGACGCCGCGGGACCGCCTGGACGCCTCCGCGTACAACGTTCGCCGCTCGGAGTGCGAGCTCGGGGCTCGATTGATAGGCGAGCACGAGCCCGGCGTGCGCAGCCTGCGCGACGTGGACGAGGCCATGCTGGAGCGCCACTTCCACCGGCTGCCGGAAGTGGTGGCGCGCCGCTGCGAGCACGTCGTCCGCGAGAACGGACGAGTGATGGCAACGGTCGAGGCCCTCGCCTCGGGCGACCTGGACAGCCTCGGCCGGCTGTTCGCCGCTTCGCACACCTCCCTGCGCGACCTCTTCCAGGTCAGCTCGCCGGAGCTTGACGTCATGGTGGAAATCGCGACGGCGACTCCGGGGGTGGTGGCCAGCCGCATGACCGGAGCGGGCTTCGGCGGCTGCACCGTCAGCCTCGTCTCGAAGGGATCGGAGGAGAGCCTGCGAGATCGGGTCCTGCGCGAGTACCCCTCGCGCACCAAGCTGACGCCGATGGTCCATATCGCCGCCGTCGTGGACGGCGCGGGCGAGATCGACCTCGCCGGGATGGCCCTCTGATGCGGATCCTCGTCACCGGCGGAGCCGGCTACGTGGGCAGCGTCACCGTCGAGGCCCTCCAGGAGGCGGGCCACGATGTGGTGGTCCTGGACGACCTCTCGACGGGCCACCGCGCCGCGGTGGTGGAGGGGATCGCTCTCGAGATCGGCAGCTACGGCGATCCGGAGGCGCTGGCGCGACTCCTGGGCGAGCGTGGCATCGAGGCCGTCCTCCACTGCGCGGCCAAGTCGCAGGTGCCCGAGTCCGTCGCCGATCCCGCCAAGTACTACCGCGAGAACGTGGCCGGGGGCGTAGTCCTGCTGGAAGGACTGCGCCTGGCCGGGGTCCGACGCATCGTCTTCAGCTCGACCGCGGCGGTCTACGGGGCGCCGGAGCGGACTCCAATCACCGAGGACCAGACCCCCGCGCCGATCAGCCCCTACGGCGAGACCAAGCGGACCTTCGAAGAGGCGCTGCGCTGGTATGGCGGGGCATACGGTCTGCGGAGCGTCATCTTCCGCTACTTCAACGTGGCGGGCGCCTCGCGTCGAAACGGCGAAGATCACGAACCCGAGACGCACTTGATCCCCAACGTCCTGGCGGCGGCGCAGAGCGACGGCGAGCTGACTCTTTTCGGCGACGACTTCCCAACTCCCGACGGCACCTGCATCCGCGACTACATCCACGTCCAGGACCTGGCCCAGGCCCATCTGCTCGGCCTGGAGGCGACGCAGGCGGGCGACGAACGAACCGGCCCGCCGGACGGCCCCTGCACTCCGCTGCTATTCAACCTGGGCAACGGCTCCGGCTTCAGCAACCGCGAGGTCTTGAGCATGGTGGAGCGCGTGACCGGGCGGTCCATCCGCCGGCGCGTCGGGCCGCGGCGCCCGGGCGACCCGGCGATCCTGATCGCCAGCGCGGAGCGGGCCCGGAAGGAACTCGGCTGGCGACCGAGCCACGATTCGCTGGAGGAGATGATCGGGTCGGCCTGGGAGTGGCGGCTCGCCAATCCGAACGGCTACGCGTAGGACGCCCTCGTGACCGGACCAGGCCGGCCTCTGGCGCCGGCCGCGGTCCGCGCCGACAGACCGGCATAATGGCTCCTCGACTGGGGCCCGTCCGGACGGCAAGGAGTTGACGATGGAGCAGAGCGGCGAAACGCAGCCCGCGGCTACGACTACGCCGCCTCGACGGAGGCGCCTGCGCCTGGGTCGCCCGCCGTGGCTGCGCTTGCCGCGCCGGCGGAAGAAGCCCGAGCGTGCGGAGCTGAAGTCGCTCACTCTCGTGGAGCACCTGGTCGAGCTACGCAACCGCGTCTTCGTCTCGGCGCTGTCGCTGGTCCCAGGCACCATCCTCGGGTTCATCTTCGCCCCTCAGATCATCGAAGTCCTCAAGAGGCCCCTGCCGACCGACGATCCGCTCATCGTCCTGGGCCTGACCGACGCCCTCATGATCAACTTGAAGATCGCCATCACGACGGGCGTCATCCTGGGCATGCCGGTGATCCTTTACCAGCTATGGCGCTACATCTCGCCTGGCCTGACCCAGAAGGAGCGGTCGGCGGCGCGGCCGTGGGTTCCGATGGCGCTGGTCTTCTTCGCGATCGGCATCTGCATCGCCTACCTCGTCCTTCCGATCACATCGGGGTTCCTCTACGGCTTCCAGTCCAAGGACATCAAGCTGATGCTCACGGCGGATGCCTACTTCAGCTTCGTGACCACGCTCTTTCTGTCCTTCGGGCTGGTGATGGAATTCCCGATGGTTCTCGTCCTGCTGTCGAAGGTGGGCATCCTCTCGTCCAAGCGGTTGCGCGCCTCCCGCCGGGGGGCGCTGATGGGGGCCGTCCTCGTCGCCGCGATCATCACGCCGGGCGGCGACTTCGTCAGTCCGATGGTGATGGCGGCGACCATGTACGGACTCTACGAAGCGTCGATCATCATGATCAGGATGGGAGGCCGCTAGCCACGCGGCACGGGAAGGCCCCGAACGCGAGGGGGTGCGTCCGGGGCCGGGATGGAGTCTGGGTTCGATCGTCCGAGCGGGACGGTTCGGTCAGTCGCGGCCCGATCGGTCAGTCGCGGCCTGAGCTTCCGGCGGAAACCAGTTCCTCGACCGATTCGCGGGCGAAGGCGCTGCGCACGATGCGGATCGAGCGGGCCTTGCGGGCGGCGCTGGGGCTCAGAACCGAGGGCGCGGCGTAGTCGACGACCAGGGCCTCGATCGCTTCGGGGGCGACGGTCAGGGCCATCGCGCCGTCGGCGCCCTCCCGCACAGACCAGCCTCGCTGTCGCAGGGCGGCGGAGACGAGCAGCCGGGCCGGCGGCGGCTCGGACTCGATCTCCAGCGGCTCCGGGGTTACCTCCTCCGGCACCCCGGTCAGCTCGGCGGCGGCATCCGCGGAGTTCATCCGCTCGCGCCGGAGCGCCCTGGCCCTGCGGGACCTGTGCTGAGTCGCCACATGAACCTCTCGTAGCGGCTGCGACATCTGCATACCTAGTACGCACGAGAAACCCGGTTCGATCACTCCACGGTCGAATCGGCGGCCCACGTTACCCCGGGCCGGCTGCCCCGCCTCCAGCCGCCCGATCATACTCGGCCGAACCGGTAGCGCGCGAGGGGATCGTGCGGGGGCAGATC
>Ga0315544_1003403_pt1 | contig 10554 bp, 8 predicted proteins | sample SalMarSW160130MG_2_FD_202543 | JGI IMG/M metagenome (GOLD analysis project Ga0315544, IMG submission 202543) | Salt marsh sediment microbial communities from the Plum Island Ecosystem LTER, Massachusetts, United States - Salt Marsh Sediment SW1601-130 ... | reverse complement strand
TTATGCTTAGAGAAAGAGAGTATTACAGGTATATGAATAAGAAGTTACATGATAAGAAAATGCGCGAATACAAAAGGTTTTTGGCGAAAAATAAATAAGGGGTTGACTTTTTCTCATAACCACGGAGTCACGGAGAACACAGAGAAAAAATTATATTTTTGTTTGTTAAAAACCCAACCCACAACCCAAGAATAATCTCGCACAAAGACGTGGGGACACAAAGCCCACCACACCCCATTTTTTTGTCGAGCTAAAATTCTCCACCTTGACATTAACTTTACGATTCGTATTCTCTAACATGACTTATTCGGAAAAGTTGGGAGGCTTTATTATTGATTTTTTGTTAGATTTTTGGAAAAATATATTAATATGCATTATAGTTCTACGTCCAAAAAATCTGAGTAAATCTGTGGAATCTTGTGGTTTAAAAAAGTTAAGGTAAATAGATTATGCAATTGAAAAAAGTAGGCGGATTTAGCCTGGGAACTCTTCTCTCAAGAGTAACCGGTCTAGGGAGAGAGGTGGTTTTCGCGTATCTCTTCGGTTCTTCGGCTTTGATGGACGCTTTCAGGGTAGCTTTCAATATTCCTAATTTACTTCGGGACTTCTTTGGTGAGGGAGGGATGAATGCGGCTTTTGTTCCTGTTTTTTCGGAGTACCATTCAAGAGAAGGGCAAGAAAGTGCCAATAAATATTTATCTTCCTTTCTCTTACCTTTAATTATAATACTTCTTATTGTGGTTACTTTAGGGATTATATTCTCTCCTGTGTTAATTTCATTTTTGGCAAAAGGTTTTACAAAAGATCCCCTGCAATACGAAGCGGCTGTTAAGCTTACAAGGTTGATATTCCCGTTCCTTATCCTTATTTCGCTTGCTTCGATTGTTATGGGTGTTCTAATATATTTTGACCGTTTTTTTGTAACAGGCATTTATCCGGTTTTCTTTAATCTCTCGGTTATTATATGTTCTTTTTTATTATACAGGAAAATGGGTATATTTGGAGCTGCCGTTGGAATTTTAATTGGCGGGTTTTTACAATTTTTGTTTTTAGGCTCCTTTTTGTCGAAATCGGGAATAAGATTCAAAAAACCCGAGTGGGTTCACTCCGGAGTAAAACAATCTTTTCGTCTTTTGGTTCCTGTGTTTTTTACCTTTGCTGCTAGTAGAATAAATGTGGCTGTCACCCTTTTTCTTGCTTCTTTGCTTCCTGTAGGCAACATTTCTCATTTAAGTTATGCATTCAGGCTGGTGCAGTTACCTTTAGGAATGTTCGGAGTAGCTGTTGCGGCTGTTTCTCTCCCTGAACTTTCAAGAAAAGCAGCTACAAAGCTCGATCAATATCCCTATATATTATCATCACTCAGAGCTGTTTTTCTGCTCTCTATTCCTTCAGTTTTTTTACTCTTTTCAGTTCGCCTCTCTGCGGTTCGGATTATTTATGAACACGGTGCTTTTATTATGCAGGATTCAGTCCGAACGGCTGCTATCCTTCTGTTTTACCTTCTGGGAATACCTTTTATCGCGGGTAATAAAGTAATAGGAAATGTTTATTTTTCGAGGAAGGATACAAAGACCCCAATGAAGATAAGCTACGTTGCAATGATAGTTAATGTTATTTTAGCAGTGATTTTGTTGAACAGCTTAGGGGTTAGAGGTTTAGCTCTTGCCGTTTCAATTTCCGGTATAGTTCAGTTTGTTTTACTCATCAGACCTTACCGTAAGGTTTTGATAGATTTACGTCTATTTTTCCTAAAGGTAATACTGGTTTCTTTTGGAGCTATCATTCCTGTGATTTATATTCAGAAAGTATGCGGTTATGTTTCATCTCTTCTTTTGGGAGGATTGATTTTTGGCTTGATTTTTGTCTGTATGGGTTATATATTAAAAATCGAGGAAATATGCAGATTACTGAAGACATTAAAAAATCGTTAGAAGCTTTATTGTTCGTTTCATCGGAACCGGTAAGTTCCCGAAAAATGGCTGATGTATTGGAATGTCCTGTCGGGGTTGTTGAGAAGACTTTGGCCGTTTTAGAGAAGGAATATGAGGAAACTGATAGAGCATTTGTTATTAGAAAAGTGAATAAAGGGTATAGCCTTTTTACTAAGCCTGAATTTTCTGAAATTATAAAACGATTATCGGGTAAAAGAGAATTGTATTTATCCAAAGCTGCTTTAACGACACTTGCGATTATTGCCTACAGGCAGCCTGTAACACGTAGAGAGATAGAAAAGATAAGAGGTGTGGATAGTTCCGGGGTGATTTATACACTCCAGGATGCCGGTTTGATAAAGGTTATTGGCAAGGAAGATATTTTTGGACATCCCTTTTTGTATGGTACTACCGGTAAATTTTTAGAAACTTTTCATTTAGAATCTCTTGAAAATCTTCCTGAGATAGAAAATGAGGATTCAGCGTTTTTTAGCGAGAGCGGGGTTGACCTCCAGAAGGGAAGCGAAAGCTCTACTTGAAAAGGGGCTGGTGAAAGTTAACGGGAAGGTTATATCTGAACCTTTTTTTCAGGTGAGTCCCGATAAGGATTTAATAGAGTTTAAAGGTAAAGTTCTTAAGATTCCAAAAGGTTGGACTTATATAATTTTAAATAAACCAGGAGGAGTTATTACTACTGTTTCCGACGAGTTGGGAAGAAAAACGGTAATGGATTTGATTCCTATAGAGGGGAAGGGATTGGTTCCGGTAGGAAGGTTGGATGAGGATTCCGAGGGGCTTCTTTTAATCACAGATGACGGAGATCTGGTGCATAGTTTAACTCATCCTTCTTTTGAAATTGAAAAAGAATACGAAGTTATCTTGCCAAGAGCTCCGGGAGAAGAGCTAAAAAAAATGGAAGAAGGAATGAAGGTTGGAGGTGATTATCTTAAGGCAAGCAAAGTCGTTTTTAAAGGAAAGAATATAATATTTGTGACTTTAAAGGAAGGGAAAAACAGAGAAATAAGAAGAATGCTGGGGATGTTGGGTTATAGAGCAGAAAAGCTTAAAAGGATAAGGGTGGGGAGCCTTAAACTTTCGGATCTTAAAATCGGGGAGTGGCGAGAGCTAAGCTTCGATGAGGTTAGTAAATTAAAAGGGCTTATAAGTGGAAACAATTGAGTCGTTTGTTGCAGTTGACCTTGAGACAACAGGTTTAGATCCAAAAGGCGAGACGATAATCGAAGTAGGGTTGATTCATTTTGAAAAAGGAAAAATTGCCGAGAAATTTTCAAAAACAGTAAATCCCCGAAAAACAGTTTCCGATCATGTTTTGATGCTTACCGGAATCAAGCAGGCGGAGCTTGACGCGAGTCTTCCTTTGGAAAAAATCATTCCCGATATTAAGGAATTCATAAAAGATGAACCAATAGTAGGGCATAATATTGCATTTGATATAAGTTTCCTTCAGAAGAGTTTTCCCCTTGATAATGTGGCTTATGATACGTTTAACTTAAGCAGGATGTATTTGCCTTTTATTTCCAGTCATAGCCTTTCCAGCATTGTAGAATATTTTAAAATTCCGTATGAGGATGCTCATAGAGCCGGTACCGATGCGGAGATGACGGGTAGAATATTTTTGGAAATGTTTGATTTGATGACTAACCTGAACCCTGAGCTTTTAAAGAGACAACTGGACGTTATGGAGGGAAAGCATTCGGAAAGTGAACTTATTAAAAAGGCGCTGGATATCTCATTACGTAAGGGATTGAACAGGGAATCCTATCCTTTCGAAATCCCGGTTAATTTCCGGGCGAACAGGGATAATGGCAGCGGTAAAAATTATTCTTCAATAAAAGAATATTTTGAGCATGAACTTCTGGAAGAAAGACCGTCACAACTTAAGATGGCGGAATTAGTTCAATCAGCACTGGTTAACGGGGAATTTCTTCTTGTTGAATCATCCGCGGGTACAGGAAAGTCGTTAGCGTATCTTCTCCCCAGTATATTGATTAACAGAGAGGATAATAATCCTATTTATATTTCAAGTTATACGAAAAATCTTCAGCAGCAGCTTTTCTATCAGGATATTCCCTTTGCCGAAGAAATAACCGGTTGTGGAGTCAACGCTGTCCTACGAAAAGGTCGTTCGAATTATCTATGTTTACAGAAAACGAGAGAAGTGCCAAGGGACCTTGAGCCGGTTTCTCTATGTGCTCTTCTTTTATGGAGCTCTCTTTCGAGGACGGGGGATCTTTCGGAAATTTCTTATGTATTCAGGGAGATCAACAAAGGATTAATATCTATGGATGAGACCTGTAAAAAAGAGAGATGTCCTTATTATGATGATTGTTTTTTCTATAATATGAAGAAAAGATTGAAAGATGCGGATCTTATTCTTGTCAATCATGCGCTCTTTTTTACCGGAAATTTAAATGTCAATAGGGTTATTTTTGATGAAGCGCATGAGTTAGAAAGTGCTGCTACTTCAGGATTTTCCTTGAGCGTAAGTTTTGGAGAAATTCAGGCTGTTCTTAATAATATATCACGTGATTTGAAAAAGGCTAAAATTCTTACGAGAATAAAAAACACAATTAATAAAGCAAAAGAATCTTTTGAGAAAATTGCAGATAAGGTTCTTTCCCTTAATGATTATCGGGAAGGAGTTTATAAGGATCAGGAGATTTCAGCTCTACGTTTTCTCCAGGAAGCCCTGGAAGGAATAATCTCTCTTCTTTCTTTAGTGCAGTTAAAAGATGAGACAGAAAAAGAAAAGTTGAAAGAAATTGTTTCGAAAGTGAAAGTTATAGTCGAACAGGATGAAGAGGACAGAGTTTTTTATTATAAAATATTGCACCGTCAACGGCTTTCTTCGATTGAATTGATAGCCGCTCCGCTTGATGTTGCGCCTTATCTTGAAGAATTCCTTTATCCGAATCTCGATTCTTTTGTGATGACTTCGGCAACATTGACTGTAGGAGAGTCTTTTGATTTTATGGAAAATATTTTAGGATTAAATAGTCTTGGTGATCGTTTAAAGGAAGTTTCTCTTCCCGAAACTTATAAATTCAGGGAACAGGCTTTGACAATTGTTCCGGCATATATTCCCGATCCGGGAGCGGATGAAGAGGGTTTTATAAAACAGGTGAGTCATTTTATTATGGATGTTATTATACCACAAGAGCGTGGAACGCTTGTTTTATTTATGTCTTATAAACATATGAAAGCTGTTTACCAGCTGGTTTCTCACTCTTTCGATGTGCTTGGCAGGGAACTTTTGATCCAGGGTTTCGGTAAGTCAAGAAAGAAATTGCTAACACTTTTTAAGGAAAATCCTACTTCTGTTCTTTTCGGAACAGGTTCTTTCTGGCAGGGGATTGATGTACCCGGTAAACCTCTGGAGATTGTAATTATAGAAAAATTACCTTTTCCAAATCCTTCGGAGCCCTTAATTGGTGCGAAGTCTGCTTATTTTGAGAAGAAGAGACTTGGCGGTTTTTCTTATTATATCCTTCCCCTTTCCGTTCTAAGATTAAAGCAGGGATTTGGAAGATTGATCCGCTCCACAAGGGATACGGGAGTGGTTTTTATACTTGATACAAGGGTTCTTAATAAATCTTACGGTTCTGTATTTTTAGAATCCTTGCCAACGGAAATTTCCGTAGTAAGGACAAGTTTGGAAGCCCAAAATGCACTTAAGTCCTGGTTTGAAGAAGGCAAGATATATAGTGTTTTTACGGAAGAAGCAGGATGGGAGCCTTTTTGAGGGATCCGGTTAAAGATATTCTTTTTGTTACGGTAGGTTATACTCTTGGAGGGAGCGAGAATATGATAGCAAGAGTTGCGCCTAAATTAGCGATGCGTGGATATAAGGTTAGAGTGCTTGCTTTTAAAGGTTGGGGCCCTATTTCTGATAAATTGAAAACCAGTGGAATTGAATGTGTATCTCTCTTGGGTAAAGGGAAATTTGATTTGCGGGTTCTATGGAGATATTTTCTTTATTTACGGAAAACACCTCCTGATTTGATAATTGCTTTTCTTTATCGTGCATATATCCCAACTCGTTTTTTTGGTTTTTTTCTCGGTATACCAAACATTTCTTCCGTTAGAGGTGTCTATGGATGGATGAACTTGGTGCAGAAAATTTTAGATAAGATAACAGCTCCTTTGAGTCATGTTATATATTCCTGTTCTTATGCGGTCACAGAATTTCTGGTTAGAGATGTTGGTATTAAAAGGGAAATTATTGTTACTGTTCCTAATGGAATAGAAGTAAATTCTTTCTCTGTGGAAGTAGATAGGAAGAAGAAATTTAAGGAATTGGGATTGAATTTGGGTACAAAGATAGTTGGGACTGTTAGTAGATTGTATGAGCCGACTAAGGGTATAAGAATCTTGCTTGAAGCTTCGAAGATAGTCCAAAGTAAAATGGATTCAGAGTTGCTTATTGTCGGCAGCGGTAAGGATGAAAAAAAGCTAAAAAAAATGGCTGGAGATTTGGGAATAAAAGCCCTGTTTTTAGGAGAACGTGATGATGTTGCCGAGATTCTTCGGGTAATAGATGTGTTTGTTCTTCCTTCTCTTTCTGAAGGTTTTTCTGTTGTTATTTTAGAGGCTATGGCAGCCGGTATTCCCGTAGTCGCGACAGATGTAGGAGGTAATAGAGAAGTTGTGTTAGATGGCGAAACTGGTTTTATTGTAGAGCCGGGCAGTCCTGATAAATTAGCGGAGAAGATTAAAGACCTACTTGAGGATGATGAGATGAGGAAGAAGCTTGGGGAAGCAGGTTTTAAGAGAGTTAAGGAAAATTTTTCCATAGATAAAACCGTGGACGGAATCGAAAGTCTGTGGACTAAATCTTAAAGAATGTATATTGTTTTTTTACCCAGTTTTTTAAATTCAGTCGAGAAAAGTTTAATTATTATTAAATAAAAAAAACTTGTTCTAATCTAATACTTTATTTTCGACCGTAAACTATATAAAATGGAGCAAGCCGTATTCCTTGTTTGTTTAATAGAACTATACTTCTATTCATAAAATTAACTGCCAACTTTTTAATTGGATGCTTATAATAGCCATAATAGCCGTTTAATATCTGAGCTTTAAATCCTCTTTTTGCTAAGATTGTTTTCAAAATGTAAGGGTCAAACAAATTTTCCATCCAATTGCCCGTATACGGATCACATGTATTGGTTGGATGTTTTGGTTCCGGAGGATAGATTCCTTTTCCAAGATAATATTCAACGCATTTTAAAATATCTTCAGCCCTTTTTCCTCTTGTTCTTTTTGCCAGTTTATTGATTTCTTTTCTCGATAATTCCTTGTTGGATTCTATTAGATAGTTAGAAATAATCTCTTTCCTAATTTTCAGATATGATTCCAAACAATCTATTTCTCTATGTCCCCATTTTCTTTGTTGATCAAAGTGTTCGACTTCGATTTGTCTTTTAATCTCGAGCCTTTTTCTTCTTGGATTGAAAATGTTTGATCCGGATGACATTACTATAGTCAATCCATCTTTGGATAAAAGAGGTATTTTCTTAAAAAAAAGTTCAATATCATAAATGTGTTCGATTACATCGTGAGATGATATAGCATTACAATTAAATTTTGATTTTTTTATGAAATTTATTAATTCGTCGATATTTCCATGGACGTAAAAGTCTGCCGAAATTCCTATATGATTTCCAATAGTTTTCGCGTCTTTGCAGGATACATCATATATATCATTGTATATTACCGTTCCTATACCTAACTCTTTGGCTAATAAAGATAAAATTCCGATTCCTCCACCATAATCTACAAAAATAAAATCTTTTTCTGATATTTCGTTATCAGCAAGTGCCAGGGATAGTAAGTAAGAGTACAATTGTAAACTTGAGACTAAGTTATTCAATCTTTTACTGAGGCATTTCTTGTTATAATCTGAAATCTTTAATGTATCTATGTTGATGACATTAAGTTTTTCGTATAATTTGCATGTAGCCGAATTAATATTGGTTAAAAGTTTGGTGTTTTTCGGAAGATATGCAAAATTATAAATAAATTTCATATTATCTAAAGTTTTCATGTAATTAGCATTTTTTAAATTATTTCCGTTGTTCCGGAACAAATTGTAGTTTTATTATTCATTATTAAAAGTATTTAACGGGTTATTTTAGTCAAGTGCTTAAGATTATTCAATTTTTTATTTTATAGAAGATGTGTATTGATTTTCTGAAACCCTTGACAGTTGGAGTGTGTTTTATAAACTCTATTTATGGAAAAGAGAATTGTTCTGGTTACCGGAGGCGCGGGTTTTATTGGTTCTCATCTTGTCGAAAAATTGATTGAGAAGGGATATTTTGTTATATGCCTTGATAATTTTAATGACTACTATGACCTGAAGTTAAAAGAAAATAATATTTCCGAAGTTATTAAAAACCCCAATTTCGAACTGATTCGAGGTGATATTTTAGACGTTAATCTACTTCGTGATATCTTCTCCGGCAAGTTGTCGAAGAAAAACTCCGAACACGGAACTCGGCACTCAGCACCTACCAAAGTTGTCCACCTTGCCGCGATGGCGGGAGTTCGCTCCTCAATCGTGAGTCCGGAAATCTATGTGGACGTTGATGTTAAAGGTACTGTTAATCTACTTGAGATGGCAAAGGAATATAATATTGAACAATTTATATTCGCTTCTTCCTCTTCGGTTTACGGAATAAATAAAAAAACGCCTTTTTCAGAGGATGATCCTGTTGACTTGCAAATTTCTCCATACGCGACCGCTAAGAGAGCTGCCGAACTCTTCTGTAGAACATACAATCTTTTATATGGAATACCTGTGACAGTTTTAAGATTTTTTACGGTTTACGGAGAAAGACAGCGCCCCGATATGGCTATAAGAAAGTTTACAAATCTTATAATGAAGGGTGAACCAATACCGATGTTTGGAGATGGCAAATCCCTTCGTGATTACACGTATATAGGTGATTGTATTGATTGTGTTCTATCCGCTGTAGAAACTCCCACGAATTTCGAAATAATTAATGTTGGAAGCGGTAGAACTATAACTCTAAAGTATCTGATAAAAATATTGGATAAAATTTCCCAGAGGGAAGTCAAAATAAAACAACTGGATAAGCAAATGGGTGATGTTCCCACGACTTATGCCGATATAGGTAAGGCAAAACGACTGTTGGGTTATAACCCGAGTACCACTATAGAGGAAGGAATCAGAAGATTCTTTGAATGGTATAAGAATACCTCTACCTGATTTCTTGGTCATTTGGGTTCAGGTAAATATTATAGAAGAAAGTATGAGTTTTTGAGATAAAAATAGAAAGGAGTTGATAGTGAAGGTTCCATTACTTGACTTAACACGTCGCTATAATTTAATGAAGGATGAAATTGATACGGCTATTGGAAAAGTGCTGGAGTCCCAGCATTTTATCCTTGGTAAAGAGGTAACGCAGTTAGAGACAAAAATTGCGGAGTATTGCAATGTAAAGTATTCGGTTGCCGTGGCTTCCGGAACTGACGCGCTTTTGCTAAGTTTAAGAAATTTAGGGGTAGGAAGAGGGGATTTTGTAATTACTACACCGTTTACTTTTTTTGCGACGGCAGGTGTTATATATAATGTTGGAGCCACTCCGGTTTTCGTAGATATTAAGCCGGATACGTATAATATTGATCCGCGAAAAATAAAGGAATTGTTGGAGGGGAAGTCGTTTCATACACAAAGACTAAAGATTGAAACATCCAGGATAAAGACGATAGTACCTGTGCATTTATATGGTCAGATAGCTGATATGGATACTATTGCTGTGTATGGCTTAGATATAATTGAAGATGCCTGTCAGGCTATTGGAGCCGAATACAAGGGGAAGAAAGCTGGTTCCTTAGGTGTTCTTGGCTGTTTTTCCTTTTTCCCTACTAAAAATTTAGGAGCGTACGGAGACGGAGGAATAATGACCACCGATGATGAAGAATTTGCGGAAACGCTCCGAAAGTTGCGGGTTCATGGCGCCGAAAGAGGTTATTATCATTCCTGGGTAGGTTATAACAGTAGATTAGATACAATGCAGGCAGCCATTCTTTTAGCTGAATTGCCTTATCTTGATAGTTGGAATAAGCAGAGAGTGGAAAATGCCGGTCTTTATTATGAACTATTAAAAGATGTTGAAGGAATAGATTGTCCTAAGATAGCAACCCAGCGAAAACATATTTTTCATCAGTATACCATCCGCGTCAAGAATAATAAGAGAGACGAATTAATGGAGTTTTTAGGAGAAAAAAACATTGGTAGTAAAGTATATTATCCTTTACCGTTGCATTTGCAGAAATGTTTTGGTTCTCTTGGTTATAAAAAAGGAGATTTGCCGGTTAGCGAAAAGGCTGTCGAAGAAGTTCTTTCGTTACCGATTTTTCCCGAGTTAACCGACGAAGAAATCAAATATGTATGTGATTCTATAAAATCTTTCTTAGGGGATGAGGTTGAAGATCGGTAAATATTATGAGTTGTGGATGAATCATTTATATAAAATGCTTAAGCCTGAAAATAGATTGGTGTTTTCTAAGTATTATTATAATTACGTGGATTCATTTGACGAATTTCTCTGCTATGTTACGACTCAAAGGC
>Ga0315544_1003396_pt1 | contig 10578 bp, 7 predicted proteins | sample SalMarSW160130MG_2_FD_202543 | JGI IMG/M metagenome (GOLD analysis project Ga0315544, IMG submission 202543) | Salt marsh sediment microbial communities from the Plum Island Ecosystem LTER, Massachusetts, United States - Salt Marsh Sediment SW1601-130 ... | reverse complement strand
GATGGGGTATGGGAGAGCAGATATCTTTTATTTTCAAAGCTTTTCCAGATTTCTGCCAAACTCTCCTTCTCTAGTTTGGTCTGGCGAAGGAGCCTTTCCAGGCTAAGGTTGATGTCTTCCGTTTGTTCGGCAGCTTCCTCATCATAGAAGAAGAGAGGATCTGGGGGTCCACCCCCTTCTCCTCCCACCCCCACCTCCCTTACCTGGGGACTAATATCTGGTAAGTCGGCCACTATCCTCAGTGACTTCTCCCTTTGGGTGATCTGGGTCATCTGGAGATCCAGTTCCTGGACCCGATCTTGAAATCGGGAGAGCCTTGTCCTGAGGATCTCATTCTCCTCGGAGAGCCTCCTTAGCCTCACACCCTGATAAGCGCGGGAGAGATAGGATTGGGCAAGGAATATCCATCCCCCAAGAAAAAGGAGAAGAAAAGTTAAGAGAAGGAAGAGAGAAGCCGGGGAGAAGGACTTCTCCCACACAGATCTTTCCTCCTTATGGGGGATAACCACGAGTGTTATAGAGTTCAATTTCACTTATGATCCTCTTTCCAATTGAGGGCTATTATAGCCTCTTGGGTCAAGGCTGTCAAGAAAAAATTTACTCTATTCTGCAGCCTTACCTACAGGCTGATGTTCTCAGCCATTGGCCTCAGAGAATTGGTACTGGGAGAATTATATTGACAGAGGATATTTTGTTTGTTAAATTTTGGGCTTAAACCATAAAGGAGGAGAGATGGCTAAGAGATTTCACAACTTCATAGCGGGAAAGTGGTGTGAGGCAAAAAGCGGCCAGACCTTTGAAAACAGGAATCCGGCTAACTGGAGTGAGGTGTTGGGAATCTTTCCTAAGTCGGGCAAGGAGGATGTAGATGAGGCGGTGAGCTCGGCTCGTAAGGGATTTAAGGAATGGAGGAAAGTTCCTGTTCCTCAGAGGGGCCAGATTATGAAGAGGGTGGGGGATCTTATGGTCAAACACAAGGAGGATATTGCCCGGGGGATGACCAAGGAGATGGGGAAGGTCCTGCTGGAGACAAGAGGAGATGTTCAGGAGGGGATAGACACGGCCTATTATGCAGCCGGTGAGGGAAGGAGGCTCTTCGGGCAGACAGCTCCCTCTGAGCTCCCCCACAAGTTCTGTGTCTCCATTAGGCAGCCTATTGGGGTGGCCGGGGTGATTACCCCCTGGAACTTCCCGATGGCCATCCCTACCTGGAAGATCTTTCCTGCCCTTTTATCTGGTAACTCGGTCGTCTTTAAGCCAGCCTCCGATGTCCCCCTCACCGGCACGAGGTTGGTGGAAATACTGCTGGAGGCAGGAGTTCCCCCAACTGCCGTAAACTTGGTTCACGGAACCGGATCTACGGTGGGGATTCCCCTTGTTGAACATCCAGGGGTTGATGTCGTCTCCTTCACCGGCTCTTCGGTGGTGGGGAGGCAGATCTCCTCCATCTGCGGTCAGGGTTTGAAGAGGGTCTCCTTAGAGCTGGGGGGAAAGAATGCCCAGATCGTGATGGATGATGCTAACCTTGATCTGGCCTTGGAGGGTGTGCTCTGGGGTGCCTTTGGCACTACCGGTCAGAGGTGCACGGCTACCAGCAGGTTGATCCTCCAGGAGGGGATATATGATGAGTTTATGGAGAGGTTGGTGGAGAAGGCCATAAACCTTAAGCTGGGTGACGGGTTAGATAGCTCTACAGATGTGGGGCCGGTAATAAACGAGAAACAGAGGGAGATCATGCACAGCTATGTGGAGATTGGCAAGAGGGAAGAGGCAAAGCTCCTCTGTGGTGGGGGGTTCGGTAGCGAAGGGAAGCTCTCCAAGGGATTTTTCTATAAACCAACGATATTTGTGGATGTTACCCCCCAGATGAGGATAGCTAAGGAGGAGATATTTGGACCTGTCTTAGCCGTTTTGAAAGTGAAGACCCTGGAGGAGGCCATTGATGTCCTCAATGATACAGATTATGGCCTCTCCTCTTCCATCTACACCCAGGATGTAAACCAGGCTTTTAAGGCTATAGACGGCATAGAAGCGGGGATAACCTATATAAATGGTCCCACAATTGGAGCTGAGGCCCACCTCCCCTTTGGTGGAGTTAAGGACACCGGAAACGGTCATCGAGAGGGAGGTTGGACGGTCTACGATATCTTCACCGAGTGGAAAACCGTCTACATTGACTACAGCGGCAGGCTGCAGAAGGCCCAGATAGACACCGACTAAGGAAAGGAGCTGATATGGAAAAGATTTCACCCCAGAATGTTCACCCTACCCTGAAAAGGCATATGCTTGTTGATGGGTTCGACCTAGTCTTTGACCTGAAAAAGAGCCAGGGTTCCTACATCTATGACTCCAGAGGGGAAAGGAGGCTCTTGGATTTTTTCACCTTTTTTGCCTCTTCCCCCATAGGCTATAACCATCCCCAACTCACCTCACCTGAGTTCAGGGAGAAACTGGCCTATGTAGCTGTAAACAAGGTTACCAATTCCGATTTCTATACGGTGGAGCTGGCCGAATTCGTGGATACCTTCTCCCGGGTGGCCATCCCCCAATATCTCCCCCACCTCTTCCTTATCAGTGGAGGAGCTCTGGCCGTAGAGAATGCCTTGAAAACGGCCTTTGACTGGAAGGTGAGGAAGAACTTCGCCAAGGGATACAGAGAGGAGAGAGGGCATCAGGCCATCTACTTTAAAGGGGCCTTCCATGGGCGCACCGGATATACCCTCTCCCTGACCAATACAAGTGACCCTCGCAAGACGATGTATTATCCCAAGTTCAAATGGCCCAAGGTCCTGAATCCCAAGGTCACCTTCCCCCTGAAAGGGGAGAACCTGAAGGAAGTGGAGAGGGCTGAGGAAGAGAGTCTCTCCCAGATTAAGGGGGTCATTGCTGAAAACCCGGATGATATAGCGGCCATCATAATTGAGCCCATCCAGGGGGAGGGGGGGGATAACCACTTCCGGGGGGAGTTTCTCCGGTCGTTGAAGGAGATTGCCGATGAGGAGGAGTTCTTTTTCATCTTGGATGAGGTGCAGACCGGCGTTGGCTTAACCGGCAAGATGTGGGCCCACCAGCACTTCGACTTTGAGCCCGATATAATCTGCTTTGGCAAGAAGAGCCAGGTCTGTGGCATCCTCTGCGGGCCGAAAGCAGATGAGGTGGAGGGAAATGTCTTCCAGGAGCCAACCAGGCTCAACTCCACCTTTGGAGGGAACATAGTAGATATGGTGAGGTTCCAGCGTTACTTAGAGGTCATTGAGGAGGAGGAGTTGGTGGAGAATGCCCGGGTGATGGGGGATTACCTCCTCTCCCAGCTTCAGGAGTTACAGGAATCATTCCCCCAGAAGGTGAGCAATGCCCGGGGGAGGGGACTGATGGTCGCCTTTGACCTCCCTGACCAGGAGATCAGGGACAGGCTCAAAGAGAGGATATACCAGAACGGTATGATTGTCCTTGGCTGCGGAGAGAGGACGATAAGGTTTAGGCCACCCCTAAACATCTCCTCAGAGGAGATTGATGAGGGGGTGAGAATTCTAAAGAAGAGTTTAACCCAGGTTTAAATACAAAGCCTCACCAAAGAGGCCAGCCTTAAGGCTGGCCTCTTTCTTATGGTTCGCACGGATTTCTGTTTTTATAGTAGGGACAAGTCTTTAGACTTGTCCGATAATAGGAGAACCTGAGCTCTCTGAGGCCATCCATCTGACAAAAAGAGGAGGGTTCCCGAGGGGGAGATTTTGCCAAATCCCCATAAATGGCCTTGACATCCTTGGGAAATATGGTTAATTTTGGTTAGGACTTCCATTTATCGTAGTCGGAAAGAGGATTTGTGTAGGACAGGTCGGAATTTGTCCCGGGCCTCCGCAGGTGGTCTGTAGGGAAAGGGCTTCAGGCCTGTCCGCAAGGAGCGGACAGACATAAATGTCTGTCCCTACATCAGCTCACGGTTGGGATCATAAGTGCCGTCCAGGGCTTCTGCTTTGACGGAAATTAGAAAGTATTTTACTGCACTTCAGTGCACGTGAAGGGCCTTTCAGGCCCGTGGGTTTGAGTCCAGTGAACGGGCTAAAACCCAGGAGAGGTTACCTTCGGCTAAAGCCGGGTAGAAGCAAATCAATGTAAGGACAGGGCTTTAGCCCTGTCCGAGCGGAACGGACAGACCTGAAGGTTTGTCCCTACACGACATAAGAAACCTTACTAACCGGGGGGGGTATTATGAAAAGGGGATTTGTTGTCGGGGTGTTCTGTGTTTTGAGCATACTGCTCATCGGAACGGCTTGGGCAGCCAGATTCACCTCTGGCAGCGGTTCTGCCTCTGAACCCAGCACAGCACAGAGGCAACTGGTGGTAACCAAACTGTCTTCTATGCCGCTGTCGTTCACCGAGAACCAGGGGCAGTTTGGGGAGAAGACTAAGTTCCGGTGTAATGGTCCGGGGGCAACATTCTATTTGGCCGCCGGCGAGGTGGCCTATCTTTTCAGCCGAGAAACGGATGAACCAGTAGAGGAAACAATAGAACCTTGGGCAGGTGTCTCCGATATGCCAGATTCCCCAGACAGACTCCACAGACCTCGCTACAAGAGAGAAGGGCTTCTGGTTCGGGCACAGTTTGTGGATGCCAACCTCGATGCTGAGGTTGTAGGCGAAGAGATGCTCTCCCATAGAAGCAACTACTTCCTTGGCAACGACCCTTCCAAGTGGCACACGGATGTCCCTAATTATTCTGCGGTGAGATATCGGGAGGTCTACCCTGGTATAGACCTGAAGTACTACGGCGATGGTCGTTCTTTAAGATATGACTTCATCGTCAAGCCAGGGGCTAACCCCTCTCGGATAGAAGTAGAATATGATGGGGTAAATTCCCTTTCGGTTAATACCCAGGGTGGGCTGGTGGTGGCCACCCAGTTTGGTGATGTTATTGAGCGGGCGCCTTATGGCTACCAAAAGATCGGTGGTGACAGACGGGAGATCTCCTGCCGCTATGTGATCTTGGATGCAAAGAGGTTTGGCTTTACCTTGGGTAGAGATTACGATCGAAGCCTGTCACTATACATTGACCCTGAGCTTTCCTACAGTACCTACCTGGGTGGGAGCGAGGGGGATAATGGTCAGGGCATAGCCGTGGATGGTGAAGGCTTTGCCTATGTGACGGGGCAAACCTTGTCTACTGACTTCCCCACGGCCAACCCTTACGATGGAAGCTACAATGGAGATTGGGATGTTTTCGTGACCAAACTTTCAACATCTGGAAGCTCACTCCTCTACAGCACCTACCTAGGGGGAAGCGGCTGTGATGTGGGCGAGGGTATAACTATAGATGGCTTAGGCAATGCATACATAGCGGGACGAACCTTGTCTGCTGACTTCCCCACGGCCAACCCTTACGATGGAAGCTTGGGAGGCGATAGTGATGTTTTCGTAACCAAGCTTTCGGGCTCCGGAGGTTCCCTAATCTATAGCACCTATCTGGGTGGAAGCGATTGGGATGGGGGCTTAGGCATAGCCGTGGATGGTGCACACTGTGCCTATGTGACGGGCTCCACCGGCTCCACCGACTTCCCCACAGCCAAACCCTTACGATGGAAGCTCCAATAGTTCCAGTGATGCCTTTGTAACCAAGCTTTCGGTCTCTGGTAATTCTCTACTTTACAGCACCTACCTCGGTGGAGACACCACGGATTGTGGCCATGCCATAGCGGTGGATGACGGAGGCTGTGCCTATGTGACTGGACACACTGCATCCACTGACTTCCCTACAGTCAACCATTTAGATGGAAGCTCAGATGGTATCTGCGATGGTTTCGTAACCAAATTTTCGCCATCTGGTAGCTTCCTCCTTTACAGCACCTATCTGGGCGGAAGCAATGGTGATATGGGCGAGTGTATAGCGGTGGATGGCGGAGGCTGTGCCTATGTGACAGGGTTAACCCTGTCCTGGGATTTCCCTATTGCCAATCCTTACGATGGAAGCTACAATGGTATCGAGGATGCTTTCGTGGCCAAGCTATCGGCCTCTGGCAACTCTCTTGTCTACAGTACTTACCTGGGTGGGAGCAGTTGGGACCTGGGTCAGGGGATAGCCGTGGATGGCGAAGACTGTGCTTATTTGACGGGGGCAACTTATTCCGCGGACTTTCCTTTGGTGAACCCCTACAATGGAAGCTCAGGTGGCATAGAGGACGCTTTTGTAACCAAGCTCTCGGCTTCTGGTAACTCCCTCGCTTACAGCACCTACCTGGGCCGGAGCAGCTCTGATCATGGCTGTGGCATAGCCGTGGATGGCCAGGGGTTCGCTTATGTGATGGGATCGACTAAGTCCACCGACTTTCCTATAGAGAACCCTTACCAAAGTGATTATGGAGGGGGGACTTGGGATGCCTTTGTGGCCAAGCTTTCTGGGGAGGGTGAATGTGGTGATATCGGCTTCCGACCCAATCCTGACGGCTGGGGATTTGCAAATACAGGTGATAATATGTGGCCATACAATTGGTGGCCCTGGGACCCTTGGGATGAACGATGTTTAAAATGTTTCCCTAAACCTACAAGGTGTTTCCCTACTTGGGAACTGTTCACCGAAGCTTTTGGCAGTGATCAAACAGAGTTCGCAAATGGAAAGAGGCGTCCTCATGCGGATACATTGTGGAAATCCTTGAAAGGTTGCTGGCAAGGCTCATGTTTTGGATTCGCCACCTCCAGTTTTCTTTTCTTCGACGGCTATCTGGATATTTCCACCGAGTTTCCCGGTTATTTCCAGCTTTATTCAGTTCCACTCAGTGATGAGAGCCGATCAATGATAAACAAATATTGGATCTATCAATTTGGAAAAGTGCAGCAACAGCATGTCGATGCTAACCTAACTACAATTCGACGACACCAAGCCAAACTCTCCAGGCCTGTAAGGCGATGTTCAACACTTCTACTCGCAACGACAGGATATTACTTATGCACAACAACCATGGCGGCGGTGGTCATGCCGTGACTCCTTACAGATGTGAGGTCGATCCCTATATTTCTGCAATTACATATGTTTATGTGTACGACAGCAACCACCCCGGAGAGGAATGGAAGGTTGTCATCAATACTGAGAATGGTACCTGGTCATACTCGGGAACGCCCGGTTGGGGAGGTGGGAAACCCCTTTTCCTGAGTGACCCTATGAGTAACTACACCACGAACCCAATCCTGCCCACTTCCATCCCGCCTCGGGACAGGTGGATAAGCGAAAAGACTGCTATAACCTCTCAATTTGTCGAGTTTTACATTTCAACTACAGATACTACTCTTTTCGAGTCATCTGCCGGTAGTATCGGCCGTATCGGGGATTCTCTTTTCACCACACTTTCCGAGGGCCACCCGATCATACCCATCACCGGACAGGAGACCCTACCGATAGGTTACTACTTGCCCAATGATGCTTGGACCTGCCGGTTTTCGGGTATCACGGACTCGACATTCCGCCTAAGCCTCTTTACGGATTCTACTGTCCTGGTGTACTCGCGCACGGACGCCGATAGCACCCAATGCGAGAAGCTTCATTACCCCGGAAACGATAGCACACTTTGGGTTGGTAATCCTGATTCTTCTACACGGCCCTACGATCTTGCAGTTATTTCCGTCGCCCCTGATTCGGAGATAGTTTGCGGCATACATAATATCTCTATTGACCAGAATGATTCAGCTTGCTACTCAATCACTCCACAGTCGGGATTGCAAGTGGATAATTATGGGGGAGAAAAAACCTATGATTTACAGGTTGAGATCGTAGGCGATAATGTCGACACGGTGTTTTTCCATAGCAATATAGCGCTAAGCGGCACTACCTCACATCAAATTATCCCGGATTGGCGTCAAAACGGGGATACTCTTATAATCTTAGTTGATGAGGGTATGGATGGGGATTTCTCAGATACTATGCGCATTGCCAATGAAGGGGTACCTGTTGCCATTGGTGAGACGGAGATATTGCTTACGGAATTTTCCCTTGAGCAAAACTACCCCAATCCATTCAACTCCACTACTCAGATAAAATACAGTTTACCAAAGGATTGCCGGGTTAGGTTAGAGGTCTACAATGTGATTGGCCAGAAGGTGGCGACTTTGGTTGATGGGAAGGAGAAGGCGGGATACAAGACAGCCAGGTGGGATGCGGGTTCGTTCTCCAGTGGAATCTATTTCTACAGGCTTAGAGCCAGTGATTTTGTGCAGACGAGGAGGATGTTGTTAATGAGATAGAGACGAGAGACGGGAAGCGAAAGGCGAAAATCGAAAATCAGAAAATGGAAAATGAGGAAGTCCAGAACCGTGGTTCGTCGCTCGTAGGTCGTAGATCGGGGCTCTGTCAGGGCAGGAGCCCTGACAGCACAGAAAGGCAACCTCCCGCAGATTCCGAATCTGCGGGAGGTTAAAACTTCTGCAATTCGGTCCAAACACATAATAGGTTCTCCCCAAACTGCCACCGGCAAACCCTGCGGCAGTTTTTTTATGGGTAGTATTCCCCCTGAAAATGGTTTGACTTTTGGTCTCGGCATAATATATTTCCTGTAGTTCAGAGATCCGAAGATGAAAGGATATCAAACGAACCACAGAAGTCACAGAGCAAAAATTAAATCTCTGGGTACTCAAAATGAATTCCCCCTGAAGGACATAACGGAGAAAATAATTGCCTCTGCCATTGAAGTCCATTCAGCTTTAACATTTCGGAAATTTTTAGTACAATAACCTCTGTGCTCTCTGTGGTTAATTCTTTGGCGACGCCAAATGCTAAACTGAGGGGTGGAATATGAAGCTAACAACAGTTACCATCGGCCTTTTGGTCCTCTTTGGCCTAAGCTGTAATCAGGGGAACCCCACTGTGCGGCTCCCAGTCGTGGCCGGGGGATTCTACCCTGCCTCCCCCACCAAGCTAAAGGGGCTGATCGATGGTTTCCTCTCCAATGTGCCAAAACAGAAAGTGGAAGGAAGAATCTTCGCCCTCCTTTGCCCCCATGCCGGCTACCAGTTCTCTGGTCAGGTAGCCGCCCACTGCTTTAAAGAATTGAAGGGTCGCCACTATGATACGGTGATCATCATCGGCCCCAGTCACCATATCAGGCTGGATGGGGCCTCGGTGGGGGATTGGGACTTCTACCAGACCCCTCTGGGAAAGGTGAAGATAGATAAAAAGATGGCAGGGAAGATAAGGGATTATAGCCCCAAGCTAAGGTTTCTCCCCTCCGCCCACCAGAGGGAACACTCGGCGGAGGTTGAGGTCCCCTTCCTGCAGAGGGTGTTGAAGGATTTTCAACTAATCCCCATAGTGATGGGCAATCCCACTCAGGAGAGCTGCCAGATCCTATCTCTGGCGATCCTGAAGGCTATAGGCAACCGCAAGGTTCTCTTAGTGGCCAGTTCTGATATGTCCCATTACCCAACTTACGAGGATGCCTGCAAGGTGGACAGACAAACCCTTTCCGCTATAGAGAGTTTCGATCAAGCAAAGGTGTTTCAGTCCGATAGGGATATACTAAGCAAGGGGATACCGAATTTAGGATGCACCTTGTGTGGCCTGGGACCTGTGGTGACAGTTATGATGACGGCCAAAGGGATGGGAGCGGAGAAGGTCGATGTCCTCCATTATGCTAATTCCGGGGATGTAGAGGTGGGAGGAAGGAAAAACAGAGATAGGGTCGTGGGATATGGGGCTGTAGCATTTTATACTCCTAAAATCAAAACCCAGGGAGGAGAGTCAATGAATTTAACGGATGAGGAGAAGGACGAGTTTCTGGGGATAGCCCGAACCACCTTGGAGCATATCCTGAGGAAGGAGGAAACACCTGAGTTTAAGCCCAAAAGCGATAGGTTGAGAGAGAAAGGAGGAGTCTTCGTTACCCTTACCAACCAGGGGAGGCTGCGTGGTTGTATTGGCCACTTCCCTGCCGATACCCCCCTCTACAAGATAGTCTCTCAGATGGCGGTGGCTGCTGCTACCCAGGACTACAGGTTCTATTACAACCCGGTAACCCTACAGGAGCTTGACCAGCTCAGGATTGAGATCTCCGTCCTCTCCCCAATGAAGAGGATCACCGATGTGAATCAGATAAGGATGGGAGTTGAAGGGATCTATATCAAGCAGGGGAATCGGGCCGGAACCTTCCTCCCCCAGGTGGCCACCGAGACCGGATGGAGCAGGGAGGAGTTCTTGAACCACTGCTGCCAGGATAAGGCCGGCCTTCCGCCAGAGTGCTGGAAGAAGGGAGCCGAGATCTATACCTATACGGCCACCGTCTTTCATGAGTAGAGTCGGGATTCTCTATGAGTCCCCAGAGTGGTCTAACCTCCACCTGGCCCAGCTCTTGGAGGCCAGAGGGGCAGAAGTAGAGCTGATAGACCTCAGGGAGGACTCCCTGAGCTTGGGAGATGAGCCTCCCTTGTGTCTCTACATCAATCGGGTCTTCCCCAGTGCGGTGATGAGGGGCTCAGCCCCCAGCATAAATCTGGCTCGGGAATATGTTCTCTGGCTGGAGTCGAAGGGGAAAAGGGTGATAAACCCATCCCAGGCCTCCTTTTACGACTACGATAAGGTCGCCACTTATATCAAACTCTCCC
>Ga0315544_1003394_pt1 | contig 10579 bp, 9 predicted proteins | sample SalMarSW160130MG_2_FD_202543 | JGI IMG/M metagenome (GOLD analysis project Ga0315544, IMG submission 202543) | Salt marsh sediment microbial communities from the Plum Island Ecosystem LTER, Massachusetts, United States - Salt Marsh Sediment SW1601-130 ... | reverse complement strand
CAGTATGTAAGAAACTGACTGCAATACCGATGGAGCATGATGCCACCTCCCTTTTGTGATCATGCTCCATCATTAAACACCCATTAATAAAAGGCAAACTGCGCTAACTGCGGGGTTTGTTGGTTAGATGATAAGGAGAACAAAATTGGGAAACGGGAATCCGAGCAACCCAAGGCAAATCAATGACGACGAGGGATTTTATCTCTTCGACTATGACCGATCCGTTCCAAACAAAGCAAGGGATTAACATTAAGGTCAGTTCTACCAGTCGATGTTTTCGCATTTTCCTTTCCCCGATCTCTACAAAGTCCGGATTCGTATTCTCATATGGAACGATGGAAATCCAAGTGTTAAAGCTAAAATAAAAAACTGCAGACGATTTTTTTTATCACCCAAACCTAAAATTATCAGACACTTTCTTCTCAAATTCAAATTGATTTTCTTGAAACAGCTTTAAGCAGATATCTACCACCTGTGCGTCGTAAAGGAGATTCTTATTTTCAGTTATTTCCTTTAGTGCTGCATCTATTCCTAGTGCCGGACGATAAGGGCGATAAGAGGCAATGCTCTCAAACACGTCGGCCACGCCCATGATTCTTGCTTCCAAAAGAATATCTTTCCCTAAAAGCCCTTGAGGGTAGCCGGAGCCATCCATTTTTTCGTGATGTTGAAGCACGATTTGAGCAATGGGCCACGGAAACTCAATCCCTTTCAGGATGTCGTAACCGACCTGTGGATGATCCTTGATTAAAGCGATTTCCTTTTTTGTGATGTGCCCGGGTTTGGTGAGAATCTCTGCGGGTACGGATATTTTTCCGATATCGTGAATAAGTCCGGCCATGCGAATTCCATCAGCCTGATGAGTCGAAAGGCCCATTTCCAAGGCAATGGCATAGGCAAGATTGGATACCCGCCGCTGATGGCCTGCGGTGTATGGGTCTTTTGATTCCACGGTTTGCGACATAGCGAGAATCGTGCCCTCAAAAGCTTTTTGCAGATCCTGAAAACTCTTTTGAAGTTTGTTTTCCGCATCCTTCAACAGGCCGATGTCTTTGGTATCTTCGACAATGCCAATCAATTCACCGTCGGCACCGAAAAATGGACTTGCCGTTACAATACAATGGATCTCTGAGCCATCGGAGCGCTTTTTTTTGGTCTCGAATTCAATGCGTTTTTCCCCGTTCAGAATTCTGTTCAGACAACATCGACTTGTATTACAGGCAAGCCCCGGAAGGATATCATAGCACTTTTTGCCTTTTATTTTCTCTTTGTTAACGAAAAACATCTGAGCAAAGGTATCATTGATTTTGAGGACATTAAAATCCTTATCAATCAAACACATGCCGTCTGCGGCCGTGTTGAATATCTGGTTCAGTTCCGCAAAAGCTGCTTTGGTCGCTTTTTCCGCAGCCTGTTGTTCTGCCAGGGTTTTTTCTTCAATTTGAAAAACCTCCCAAAGTACACTGGCTGCCACATGATCCATCAACCGTATGTGCGCCGGTTTGGTTTTAGAGATATCGTTTGTGACCTCATCCTGACCCGTTAGCTCAATAATTAAATCAAGATCCTTAAGCCCATAGAGATCTCGATAATCCGTAAATGCATAAATCCCGTTTTCGCTGGCGTAGCGGTATGCCTCAGCACCGGCATCGGCACAAGCCAGCCCGATGAGTTCGAATCCATGCCGTGTCAATTTCTCCGATAAAATAATTTCCGCGATCGCTTTGCACCAATGGTCGCTACCAACAATAGCCACTTTAAACGGCCGAATCAGTTCTGTCATCTCCTTTCCTTTTTTCGCCACAAGTATTTTAGGTCACCAAAGACACTTTGAATTTTACTTTTTTTACGGAGTATTTCCTGATTTTTAAGTGTATTTTATATTCGGGCAGAACGCAAAATAATGACTTCGATTTAGATCAAAAAAGACAAAAATTTAAGAAAACATTGGGAAAATAAAACTCCCCGCTGCGGGCCATGCAGACTGGGAGTTTTATTAACAAAGAAAGTTTACTTTAAGAATTTTAATTGACTTTGCCGACTAAAAGGTTAGTGCTTTATATTCGTTTAATAAATCAATCAGAAAGGGCGCCCCTTCCATCTCTACCCCCGGAATCATCTCATCGGGAGATAAATACCTGTGATTCACTCAGGCCTTGCAGGCGTAGATTTTAGCGCCATGTTCCGTCAGATAATCAATAAATGGTTTCATTTCTTCACCGGTAGATGCCTTTACCCCTTCAGCCATGCCAAATTGAGCCCAGTGAATCGCATCATCCACAAGAAATACCTTGACATCGTGTCCCTTCTCACAGGCCACCTGGGCGAACTGGAACGCACGGGTCGCACGGCCGGCCTTTTCAAATCCGTTGGAAATAACGAACAGCAACTTTTTCACAGTGTTCACCTCCTATGTCTATGACATTTTAGCAATTTCTTCATATAATTATAAGAAAGGAACTTCATTTTTTAAAGCCATACCTTTATGGACGATCTTTTATCTTTTTTGGATGAGCGCTTTTACTTTTTCTTCAGTATACCCAAGTGCTTTAAAATCCATAACCCCGCATGGACTGTGACAGTCATTGCATTGCAGAGACCGTTCTACGGTAACACCATGACTGAGCTGAAAGTAAACATCATATTCTTTCGGTTCCCATGACCCGCTGTATGGTCGACCGCTCGCATTGACACCGGCCTTAATTGCCTTTTCTATATCACCGGTTTTGGCAAACACCCCGAGCTTGAGCCAGGGAAAGTCTCCGGTTTTTTTATCCATCGGGGCAACCCCCGTGAATTTTTTAAAAGGCTGGATTTTGGATGACGGATCATCGATACTTCCTTTGGGTACTGCCCCCCGTGAAACACCGTCGTACCAAAAATACACGGGGTGCATGATTCCGGATTTTTCTTCAGCCTTGTAAATTCCTTTTTCCTCTATAAATATACCGTTTTTTGTTGCATTTTTGTAGAAAACTCCCCCTGCGGAAACAACATGGCATGTTCGGCAGTCGATCCGTACATGCTTATTTAATGTTTCGTTACCGTGGGGTGCTTGAGCATGGCAATCTATACACTGAACCCGTTTTGATACTTCCGGGGTAATGGTTGGGCCGAATCCTGGGAACTTGTGATTTTCCACACGGTGACATTTTGTACAACTCATATTACTTCTGTAATGGATATCATCTTTCATGTCAGCGCCTCTTTTGTAATTCCAAAGGGCAACATAATGACAGCGCAGACAGTTGTCCTGTGTGGGTTTTCCAACACTTCTCGCGGCTTCCAGGCTCCTGTCCTGGGGCAGAATCCATTTCCCGTTTACTTGCTTTGGAAACCGCACTTTTGTGTCATACGTTGTTGCATGACAGATGAGGCAGTCCAGTTTGTTCTTGTCCTCTTCGGTAGCTGTTGCAAGATCCACGGGCATGGGTCCGCCACCGATATGACAAAACCCGCATCCACCATGAGTATATTTTCCTTTATTCAAAACGCCTAACCAGTTGATTGGGACGGCTGTCATCTGTAATTTGGAGTATTTTCCACCATTTTTGAATTTTCCCGCCCACGTGTAATGGCTGGAGCTCATTATCTCATCTATGGCATCTTCATGGCACTCTGCGCATGTGGATGGCCCAACATATTCTTCCAATTCCTGGTGCTCAAGAGGGCGGGTATAATCCATGTCACTAAATTTATCGATATTTCCAGCATTGTTTGGCGAAGCAAATAAAAAAACAACTCCTAACAAAAGCATGGCCAACGAGAAAAATTTTAATGCTTTCATCTAAAATCTCCTTCCTGTTAAATCCCAAATAGAAAATACACCCAGATAATAGATTTCATTTTTAATGCTCAGGGGCAAACAAAATTGATGCAGAACCTTATTGATCAAGGATCTCTCAAAATTAAATGTTAGATTTTGGATCATCTTCCACCATGATCTTATCACTATTAAATTGTCTTTGATATGATACCAATTACGATCGAAGATGTAAAATGCTATTCTTCTAAACCTGTCCGTTTTTGTGTTTTCACGTTGAAACAGCAATAATGATGCCAATTAAGATTGTCTGCTGGTTTTTCGTTGCGGGTTGCGAGTTGATGGGTAAAACAATTTAGAATCGAAGTTTTAGTTAAAAGATTTTCTGCCATCCAATCGTTAAACTGTTAAATAAATGAACAGCCCATATGTTTAAACATTGAACAGCATGACGATCATATTTGTTCAAGAGTTTAACAATTATTGAAAAACCGTGGTGGACATGATTCAGGAGTCAACTCGTCCGAAGCGGTTCGAATTTCAAGTATATTAAGGGCGAGCGTCTGGAACCAGATGAAGCGATTGAACATTTAATTTAAAAAAATCCATTAAACCTGATTTGTGGCATAATGTTTGCTGTTATTCAATTAGAGGTTAACTTGGCAACCTCCTTTTTCATCTTTCTACCCCTTAGTTGGCAAATCGACCCTTAAGGAATAAATCCTTAGGGTCGGTTTGTTATTTTTTAAAGGGGTTATATTGACGACCGCATTTACGGGAATATCTTTGTAGCAAACAAATATAGGAGATTAACAAAATGGGTAAATGTTCAAATCATTCAGACAGAGAAACCAGCTTTTTATGTTTAAAGTATAATATTTATATGTGTGAGGAATGTCTACAATGCCGTGACCCGGAAATTTACTGTAAATTTCGGTCGTCATGTCCGATCTGGTTTATAGATAAAAGACAAAAGGATTGGGACCGGGAAGCCAGAGCCCAAGAAGAGGTTAAAACCTTTAAGGTTATATTCAAACCTGAAGAGAGAGAGATTTCAGTGCCTGAAGGAAGTACTCTGTTGGATGCAGCCATTGCTGCAGATGTGCACATTAATGCCTCCTGCAATGGCAAAGGATCATGCGGCAAATGCAAATTGATATTAGAATCCGGTAATATTAAAAGCGAGCCCACGACGTTGCTCAGTGACCAGGAAAAAGCAAAGAATTACATTCTTGCCTGTCAGACCAAGGTACTTGGTGATGTTACTGTAAAAATTCCGGAAGAAACCATAGAGCGCAAACTTAAAGTTGCCGGTATGGGCCAGGAAGCTACCGATCGGTTTAAAGGATTAGTGAAAGATATTCAGCCCATGCTCATAGAGATTCCCCTTGAGCTTGAACCGCCTACTCTGGACGATTCGTCCAGCGATCTGGACCGGCTTAATCGTGGATTGAAAAAAACCGGTTGTTGTGATGTTGACAGATTGAGCGTGGGAATTAAAGTCATGCGAGAATTAGCAACTGCCATGCGGGAAGAGAACTGGAACGTCACGGCATCTGTTATGCGAAAAAAATGTTCAAATGAGATCTTGAATGTCAGACCTGATAACGGCCAAGAAAAATCATTGGGACTTGCCATGGATGTGGGCACAACCTCTATCGTGGTATGCCTTGTTGATATGACCGATGGTTCCATCATTGCTGCCACCTCCGGCCATAATAGCCAGTCCGCCTGTGGAGATGATGTGATTAATCGGATTGTTTGCGCTGAAAAAGACGGGGTCGCCAAATTGAGCCGCATGGCTCTTTCGACCATTAACAATTTAATAAATGAAGCGCTTGATAGTGTGGACGGAGATTTTAAAGATATTAAAAATGTAGTGATTTCCGGTAACACTACCATGACACATCTGCTTTTGAAAATCGAGCCAAGGTATATTCGGCGAGAGCCTTATATTCCTTCGGTTTCAGAATTTCCAATTTTAAAGGCCGGCAATATCGGCATAAAAGCCAATCCCATTGCAGCGGTATTTATCATGCCTGGTCCGGCCAGTTACGTTGGTGGGGATATCGTATCGGGTATGATTTACTCAGGGCTTCATCGCGAGGAATCCTTAACCTTGTTTATCGATGTAGGGACCAATGGGGAAATCGTTTTGGGCAACAATGACTGGCTGATGACAGCCTCTTGCTCGGCCGGTCCGGCATTTGAAGGCGGGGGAATTCGCTGGGGTATGCGAGCAGAAGAGGGGGCCATTGAAAAAGTATCCATAGATCCGGAAACCCTTGAACCGACTTTTTCTACAGTTGGTAATGTTTCACCCCGCGGTATCTGCGGCTCCGGCATGATCGATTTAATATCCGAAATGCTGCTCACGGGAATTATCGGCCAAGACGGAAAGTATAAAATCGATCAAAATCATATTAGAATGAAACAGGATGGTGAAGACCTAGCCTATATCATCGCATTTGCGGATGAAACGCCCATGCAAGAGGATATTGTCTTTACTGAAATTGACATTCACAGTTTAATGTTGAGCAAAGGAGCTGTATATGCCGGATTTATGGTTCTTTTGGAGCAGGCGGGGCTCGATTTTTCTATGATAGACCGGATTCTAATCAGTGGTGGATTCGGCCAGTATCTTAATGTTGAAAAGGCGATAACCATCGGTCTGCTTCCGGACATAGACCACGACAAATTCCAATACTTAGGTAACAGCTCCATTGCCGGTGCTTATATGGCCTTGCTTTCGGATTACTACAGAAAAGAAGCGATAAAGGTATCAAATAATATGACCTATATAGATTTTAGCAGTAACAGCCGGTTTATGGATGAATTTACATCGGCACTTTTTTTGCCGCATACTAATCTTAACGCATTCCCAAGTGTAAAAATAAAATAATGAGTTAATCACCTTTTTTACAGAAACGGTTTACCGGAAGAAGGATAAAATATAACCGCTCAATTCTTTTAGGTCATCCAGTCACTCATGTTGTCGGTTCTTTGTCGACGCGTGTTCACGGTGTGAACGTAAAAATCGGGATTATCATGCTTTATTCCCAATTGGTAATAAATCTAAGAATGAAAGCCCTATCCTCCATGAAGGCCGAAATCGTAGATTGCCACGGGTTTACGCCCATGTCTCTTTGTAAATGAGTCCCACAAATAAATTAATCAATTTATTTTCTGTCATTCACCCTTCGGCTCACGCTCTTGGTACTTTGCCAATTATTGACAGATATTAAATTCGAACTGTCAATATCAAGCCCTTATTATTTTTCAGATATTCCGTTGTTATACTCATTCCGTATTTATGCTTTTGGATAGGCTTTCATTATTCTCTTGTTAAAGCATTGGCATTAAGCCATTTGATTACGTCATTTGTATTGTAAAGAAAGGAAAAAACGGGTTAACTGCTTTATGTCCAAGTAGTTGACAGGTCTTATCAAGTGCCACTCCCCCCTTGTCTTGGGCCTCGACCTCTGGCACCGCCGCCCATACCTTGACCACCCTGCGAAGGGCCTCGGCCACGCTTCCCTCCGCCCATTCCCCGACCGCCCATTTTGCCGGGGCCTGACTGGACCTCATCGGTACTAAGTTCTTTCAATGAATTGTTTTCCAGGGCTTGAATTGCTTCCTGTACTGTTCCGCTGGTGCAAACATAACTTTTGATCTCGGTATGGCTCAGCACTTTGGATGCCTTGGGTCCTATCTGTCCGGTGATAAGCACTTCAGTCCCCGCCTCGACGATCATCTGGGCAGTTTGGATTCCAGCACCCTGGGAGAGATCCTGATGGGCTGAATTGTCCAGATAGGTGGAACTGCCAGTTTCGGTATCAAATAGGACGAATCCAATGGTTCGGCCGAAACGTGGATCTACCTCGCTGTCCATAGATGTTCCCTTTGCGCTCACAGCGATTTTCATAACATGTCCTCCTATTTTATAAAAAGTTTTACCCTGATTGAGCGTAAACAAAACCGAAAACTATCATTATCTTTCTGTTTTAATGGGTTTTTTAATGTTCCGCTGATAAATTCTTACCGATTTCCCTTGCTTTTTCAAGCACGTCTGTTTGTTGAAGGATATCGTTCGTATCTCTTGTTCCGGTGGCTACAATTGTGCCCATGACATCGTAGTGTAAAAATGAAAACAGATTTTCAAGATATTCAAAATAAGTCTTGAACATTTTTTTGTCCGGATTCCCCTGTGTGAAGACCATAAATAATCTTTTCTTTCCTTTTAAGCGAGTAGTGAAATCCGGTCTCATAAACGGTACAAGACGATCCATAAATAGCTTTGTTTGTCCTGATACCTGCCACATATAGACAGGTGAACCAAGAATTATTACATCCGAGGCCTGTATCTCCTCATGTAACAATTGCATGTCATCATCAGTAACACAGGTGCCTGTTTCTCTGCAGTCGAAACATCCCAGACAAAGAGAGATATTCATTTTGGTAAGCTTATAAAACTTTGTGTCGGCACCATTTTTTCTGGCGCTTTCAAGAATTGTTTTAACAAGTTTCTCAGTGTTTCCGTTTTCTCTCGGACTTCCTTCTAATCCCAATATTTTCATGTTGATATTTTCCTTTTCATTAATAAAGTTTTTCTGCAACCCGCTCAACAATGCCACGGATTGATTCTGTGATTGTTCCTATTTTTTCAGACGTTGGAATCTGCATACGAAATCATTTATGTTAATCTTTGGATAACATTAGTTGCTTCAGTTGTGGCAAACTCGATCAATCCGGCACATTTGTCAGAAAAAGATATCTGCTTTTGAAAGTCAGTCCAGTCATAAAATTCCTTTCCAATAATTGTACGACATTCTGTCGCGCCGGCTTCCTCTCTGAATCTTTGTATGATATTTTTACCCACGCCAAATGGTTCAGGATCTCCAATGGGATTATCTATAAGCAGATTAATATGACCAATAACAAGCGCCTTAAGTCTTTGAAAATATGTTGTATCGCCAATATTCATGTCCAAAAGGAGATTTATGCCTAAAACAGCCCCGGCCAGAGCGCCACAAACTCCTCCCTGAAGACCTATTCCCCCATCAAAAATGAAAGACAAACGCTCAAGAAGTGGGTCACCTATGCCAGTGCGATTTCTTATACCTTTTAAAACAGCTTTCGCACAATGTATCAAACTCGGACTGTAAATATCAAGTCAAGATCGTTTTTATATCATCTATTTCCGTATCTCTATGTCGTTATTTTCGTTTACACATTTATGTTTAATTGCTGGTTTAATAATAAAATCTGGTTTGTCAAAACTTTTGATCGCTTGTGGGATTCCCAAAATATCCTCCGCCTCAAAAACCTGCAATATGTCTGACGTCTGTACTATCATAGAATAGAGTTACGGACAGTTTCGATATTGCTGAATTTTATTGCATAAGTCTGGATTGCAGTTCAAAGACTCTCAAATATGTTGGGGATCTAAAGGCGGGATTCAGATCTGATCGCCTCGAATTCAAAATTATAACTCCACCATATTGTAATCTGGTGCTAAAAGCGTAATAATTGATTCAGCCGTTTCTTTGTGCCATAATTTCAAAACTTGGAAAAATGGCGTTTCCAGAAAGTAATATAAAATTATTTCGCATTTTCAGAGTAGATGCCCACGGGTTTACACCCGTGGCACTTTGAAAATGTATTAAACAATTTTATCTTTGGCATTCACCCACGGGCTCACGCCCGTGGTCCTCTGCCAATTGTTGATAGTTTGTTTAAGGAGGCTTTCCAAATATGGACCCATTGTGGATTGTTGCCGCATTTGTATTCGGAGCCGCTTCCAGCAGGATCGGTCTGCCACCTCTTGTGGGGTACCTGATCGCAGGGTTTGTCCTTAAGAGTTTGGGAGTCGAGGGCAGCGAAACTCTTGGAAAGATTGCCGATGCAGGTGTAACGCTGCTCCTCTTTTCCATCGGCCTAAAACTGAAGTTGAAGAGTCTTGCCAAGCCCGAAGTATGGGCCGGTGCAACGATTCACCACTGTTGCCGTCTTCGGAGCCGGGATCTGGATTCTTAGTGAGTCAGGGATGCCCTACTTTCATCTTCTAAGCTGGCAAACCGTGTTACTGATCGCGTTCGCCTTGAGTTTTTCGAGTACGGTTTTTGCGGTTAAAGTGCTGGAGGAAAAGAAAGAGACACCATCCCGCCATGCCGCTACATCGATCGGTATACTGATCATGCAGGACATTATTGCGGTTGTTTTTTTAGCAGTCTCTGCCGGAAACCTCCCTTCACCATGGGTAGCGATCCTCGTAGCGTTTCTTTTTATCATCAGGCCGCTGCTGTCCAGGTTTTTGGTTCGATGCGGTCATGGCGAACTGCTGATGTTGTTTGGAATATTGATGACCACTGCCGGATACAGCAGCTTCGAAATGGTCAAGTTAAAAGGAGATTTAGGAGCGCTTGTGTTCGGTATGCTCTTTGCTACTCATCCCAAGGCGGGTGAACTAGCCGATAGGTTGCTTAGCTTCAAAGATCTTTTTCTTGTCGGCTTTTTTTTAAATATTGGCATCTCCGGTTCTCCGACGCCCACAGGCCTCGTGATAGCGCTTTTGCTAGCGCTGGCCGTACCGTTCAAAGCAGCCCTGTTTTTTGGCATCCTCACACGCTTCAGGCTTCGTGCTCGGACATCGATGCTTGCTTCGCTTAGTTTGGCCAATTACAGTGAGTTCGGTCTCATTGTCGGGTCTATATGCGTAGCTAACCAACAAACCCCGCAGTTAGCGCAGTTTGCCTTTTATTAATGGGTGTTTAATGATGGAGCATGATCACAAAAGGGAGGTGGCATCATGCTCCA